>OLRF01001051.1_pt1 | contig 30857 bp, 27 predicted proteins | sample 1672061 | NCBI WGS metagenome assembly OLRF01 (sample SAMEA3136641, study PRJEB25190) | human gut metagenome | reverse complement strand
ACCTAACGTAAGTGGTTCGTTTGTTTGTTGTCCAGAACACGCAACTAAAGTAAACACACAAATAAATATACATAATGCCATTATCATTTTTTTTATCATAAGTTTCTCCAAATTCTCGTTTGTTATTTTTAGGGAAAGTATAACGCAGGGCAATAAACATTTCAATATTATTTCAATCTGCTACAAGCTGCTTTTCTGTTCCTATTATACAGATATTAAGAGCTGGCAGCCGGAAACGCGAAACCAAAGTGAGCCTTTATTTTCAAAATTTTCTTGCAAACGTAAAATATCAGAGCTATAATATAGTCAATAAATTGACTAAAAACAAATTGACTATGCATAGATAAACCAAGGATGGTGAACCATGACCAAGGAAGACAGGAAAAACGCGTACTTGTACTGTAAGTTCAGAGATGAACAATTTGCTTTATACGACGAATACGCCAAGCGCAACGGTATGATGATGAAAACTCTGCTGGTGGTAAATGTTCTCTTTTATGCGAAAGAAGGAATGACGCAGGCAGAAATATGCAAGAGGACCTTTCAATCGAAGCAGACGGTGAATCTGATCATTAAAAATCTTTTAGCCCATAATTATGTCACGGTTACAGAAGCGCCTCAGAACAAGAAAAATAAGATCGTCCGCATGACGGAGGTGGGAGCTGAGTATTGCGAAAAGGTTGTTCGCCATATCACATGGGCGGAAGATACGGCGATGTCCATGTTTACGGCAGAGGAGCAGAAACAGCTTATCGAACTGTCGAGGACATTTACAAAGAATCTGGCCAAACTGGTCAATCAGGAAGCGAAGGAGTAAAATGGAATTCTATGAAGTGATCAACAAGAGGAGAAGCATCAGACAATTTGAAGATAGAGAGATTTCAAGGGAAACGCTGGAACGTATACTGGACGCCGAACTGAAAGCTCCCTCATCAAACCATCAGAGGAGATGGGAACTGCTGACGCTGACCGAAAAAGATACCATCAGAGAACTGGCGAAGTTCATTCGTCCTTATCCATGCCGAATTCAGGAGCCAAAGACTCCGCAGCAGGAAATGTTCAAAATAGCATATCCGCGCCAGCGCAGCATAGTTGAAGAATCCGCCTGCGTGATACTGCCTTATTTCAAACAAAAATATTCCTTTGATAATCAAAAAAACGAATACGGACTTATGGACTACGGCGCGTCATGGGCATTGGTGGAAAACATGCTTCTCGCCGCTACTGCCGAGGGGTTAGGCTCTGTCGTTCACATACCGGTGAAGAAAGAATCTCAGCAGATCAGGGAGTTCATGAAAGTGCTGGACGGATATTATCTGCCGGCTTTGGTGATCCTCGGATACGCAAGCAAAGACGCTCTGCTGCCGTCGCAAGTCGAAGCGACTGTGGAGAAGAAAGTCCACTGGAACAAATGGTAAGCCCGGTAAGCTGCGCGGGGGAGGAATAGGGGGAATGTATGAATGGAATTCAATGAAGTTATCGACAAAAGAAGAACCTGCAGAGAGTGGACAGACGAAGAAGTCGACTTTGAAACGGTGAAGAAAATAATCGGAGCCGGAATGAAAGCCCCTTCCTGGGACCATTACAGGAACTGGCAGTTCATAGTTCTGCATGAGAAAGAAGATAAAGAAAGGGCTTTCAGTTATGCCAAATATATAGCTGACAAATTTGACATCAGCAGAGCAGATACGAAAACAGAAATCTGAATTTGGCTCAGAAAATGTACGCATACGCCATGCCGAGGCAGTATACCATGCTGGTGGAGTGTCCGTATGTGATCGTGCCGCTTTTCAAATGTACCAGACTTAATGCCGAGTGGGTCAGCAAGCTGAATCCGCTGACTACCGCATGGTGCGTCGCCGAAACATCATGCTTTCAGCCGTCAATGAGGGCCTTGGTTATTCCTTGCGAATCCCTCTGAACAAGGAGCACGATATCGTACTTGAAAAACTCGGCGTGCCCAAGGGCTGGGTGACACCGTGTTTCATAGGTATCGGACATCCAAAAGAAGACGAGTTGATTTTAGAACAATATGACACATCGCCGGACGGACATATACGCATGGGCGGTTGGAAATAACAGCGCGGCTGGCGATTTACAAAAAGCACATTGCATCTTGCGGCATCTGCATGCGGGAAATGTCAATGTGTTTAATGCGCGGACCATGGCCGCAGCCATTGGAAACATGAGAGACCTATTCAAATAAATTTAACTAAACTTTTAAAGGCTCGGAAAACACCGGGCCTTTTTTTACATGCGCGTTTACTCGCTGTGCGTATTCTTACTTGTTATTTTTGTTATGACTCGTTGCATGTATTCTGCCACGGCGGCCATTACTCGTTTTCCTGAGAGAAAAGAATTTCAAAAGATCGAAACAGAACAAACAGAGGAGGAAAATAATAATATGATAGTGTTAAATATTTTTAGAAAGGATTTTGTTTATGTATAGATTCAATGTAAGTAATTCAATGCAGGGAAACAACAGACAGATCGGGGGCACATCCGCCGGCGGATGCGGCTCATGCCAGCCGTCTTCCTGTCAATGCCGGCAAAACCGGCGTCAGCCGTCTTCCTGCCAGTGCCAGCAGAGCCAGAGCCAGCCTATGACCTGCAGGCCGTGCTGCTGCCCGGCATACGTAGTATGCTGCTGCGGAGGAACGACGACAACGCCGTCGCCCACGACTTTCAGCGTGACCTATGATCCAAACGGAGGAACAGGAGGAGCCACAGACAGCAATCTGGCTCTGGGAACCAGGTATACTATCAAATCAAACGGCGAAGTAAATGTGATTAGACCAGGATATACCTTTACTGGCTGGAATACTGAGCCTGACGGCAGCGGCATATCTTATGCCGCCGGTTCTACTATAGATATAAAAGGAGACGTGACCCTTTATGCACAGTGGGACCCTATTACCTTCGACGTAAGTTATGAGGCCAACGGCGGCACCGGCGAATACAACGACCCTGATATTCCGGCTAACAGCCAATATATCATAAAGACGCAGGATCAGACAGGAATCACCAACGCAGGAAAGACCATAACAAGCTGGAACACAGAGGCCGCCGGAACAGGCACTTCTTATGCACCGGGTTCAAGCACTACTCTGGACAAAGACCTGACGCTTTACGCCCAGTGGTCGACATAATATTGAAAGTGCGGCGGCCGGTGGAAATGGTGTTCTAAAGCTTTAAAATATTTTGTCGCATGCCCTGCCGCCTGCTGCGGGGAAGGATTGCCAGGTAGGCAGGCTTGTATGTATATGATGCGGAGGCTTGTGCGGAGTTCACGGCCTTCGCATTTGTCTTGTACATACCATGCGTTTATTTTACACGGCTCTCAGCTTTTATCATGCGCGGCTCCGCGGCTGTCGTTTGCTGAAAACAGACCGGAAAAAACTTTGCTGATTTTCGCATTGACTGAAACGCCGCTTGGATTTAATATATAATGTGTCGCATTTTTGAAGGAGTCACAGCGGCGTTAAACAGGAAGAACAGTGAAGAAAAAGGATTTGCGCAGGCCGGCAGAATTTTATATTCGCGAAAGCCGGCAGAAATTTTGGAACGGCGCGAGTCGGAGACAGGAGGATTTTCCCCGGAAGATGAAAAAACTTGGGATAGTGCTGGGTGCAGGCGGAATGAGAGGCGTGGCACAGGTTGGATTTTTGAAAGCGCTTTATGAAAACGGAATGAAACCGGACTGTGTTGCAGGAGCCTCTTCGGGCGCGCTCATAGGAGCGGCCATAGCCGCCGGCATGGAACCTGAATATATTTTCGGTGAACTGAGAAAGCTGAAAGTCTATAATATCCTGGCTTCTTTCCCCAATCTGCTCGGAGCTGGTATCTTTTCCACCAAAAGGATACACAGGAGGCTTGAAAGGTATCTGGGCAAAAAAACCATCTCTGAACTTGACCTTCCTTTTTGCTGTGTGGCGACTGAACTGGAAAAGGGAGAACTTAAGGTCTTTGACGGCGATACGGAAGCGGTTTCTGCTGTGATGGCCTCCTGCTGCATACCGGCCATATTCAAGCCGGAAGTCATAGACGGAGTGCAGTATGTGGACGGAGGGCTTCTTTCCAGGCTACCCATAGACCCAATAAGGAGATTTGAGCCCGAAGTGGTGATCGCAGTGGACACCGGATATGTGAGCACTAAAAAGAAAAATTTCAGAAATTTCGTAGGCGTTCTCTGGCAGATGTATGAAATCATGAGCAGCGACGGAGCGGAAGAGAGAATAAGAAAGCAGGCTCCAGACCTGATAATATGTCCTAAGATAGAAGATATGACGCTCTATAACATGCATGAAATGGATTATGCTTACAGCAAGGGATATGAGGCAGGCATTGAGAATATCGAGAGGATAAAGGAACTTCTGAGATAGAAAAGATATTAGAATATAGAATACAATAAGCCGCACGGGACTTCCTGAAAGGGAGTCCCTTTTCAGTGCGCCGCATTTTCCGAGTAAAAAATAAAAAAATTTTTTAAAACCTATTGACAATTGAGCGTATGTTCAACTATAATATGAACAGTTGAATAAATACTCAATTGTTCTGCTTGACTGGAGGATAAAGCCGGCCAATTTACAGGCGGAACCGATTATACAGGAGGTAATTAAATGAAAAAAACTTATTTACTCGAGGGACTGTGCTGCGCTAACTGCGCTGCAAAGATAGAAAGAGGAGTTTCCGATATAGACGGAGTGACAGAGGCCAGCGTCAATTTCCTGACCACAAAGCTTACTTTTGAAGCAGACGACAGCAGGCTGGATGAAATAGTTAAAAAGGCTAAGAAGATCGTGAAAAAAGTGGAGCCTGACGTCGAGATAAAGGAACTCTAAATCCCCGGCGCGCGAAACCCAGTGAGTTTGACTGCCGGAGTGAAAAAGCAAGAAAGGGGTAACAAGGTAGCATAAAATGAAAAAGCGTTTGATCAGGATAATAATCGGGGCCGTATTTTTCGCAGCGGCCATATTCGTTCCGGAAAAACCGGAGCTTCTGAAGCTGGGCGTTTTCCTGGCAGCCTACGCCATCATAGGATACAAAGTTATATGGAAGGCTGTGAGAGGAATATTCAGAGGCCAGATGCTGGACGAAAACTTTCTGATGTCAGTGGCCTCCATCGGAGCCTTTCTGATAGGAGAATATCCTGAAGCAGTGGCTGTAATGCTGTTTTATCAGATTGGAGAGCTGTTTGAGGACTATGCCGTTGGCAAGTCGAGAAAATCAATCACCCAGCTCATGGACATAAAACCGGATGTAGCCAATTTGAAGACGGCTGACGGAATCAAAGAAGTCGATCCGGCTAAGGTAAAGCCGGGAGACCTGATACTGGTAAGACCGGGAGAAAAAGTGCCGCTTGACGGCATAGTAAGAGAGGGAAAATCATCGCTCAACACCGCGGCGCTTACCGGAGAATCTCTGCCGAGGGATATAGAAGAGGGAGACGAAATCTTAAGCGGCTGCGTCAACATGAGAGGTGTTCTCACAGTTGAAGTCACCAAGCTTTTCGGTGAATCCACAGTGAGCAAGATTTTAGATCTGGTAGAAAACGCGGCCAATAAAAAGTCAAAGATGGAAAGCTTTATAAGTCGTTTCGCGGCTGTTTATACGCCGCTGGTGGTAGGAGCGGCCGTGCTGCTGGCGATTTTGCCGCCGCTGCTTGTGGACGGCCTGGTGTGGAGCGAGTGGATAAAGAGGCCGTTAAACTTCCTAGTCGTATCCTGCCCTTGCGCGCTGGTAATTTCAGTACCGCTCAGCTTTTTCGGAGGCATAGGAGGAGCGTCTAAAGCCGGCGTTTTGGTGAAAGGCAGTAACTATCTGGAAGCCATGTCCCATGCCGAATACGTAGTGATGGATAAGACAGGCACTCTTACCGAGGGAAAGTTCAGCGTGGAAGATATAGCCGCCGAAGAGGGATTTAACAGAGAACAGCTGCTGGAATATGCGGCTATGGCAGAGAACTATTCAAATCATCCTATTTCACAGTCTCTGCGAAATGCTTACGGCCGGGAAATCGACCAGAGTCAGGTGGACGATGTTTCTGAGATCGCCGGAAAAGGAGTAGTGGCGACGGTCAAAGGCCACAGGATCGCCGCGGGAAACAGAAAGCTCATGGCCGACGAAACAAGCTTCAAAGGGGAATTTAAAGAATATAAGAACGGAACCCAGGTCATGGTGGCCGTAGACGGAGTGTACGGCGGCTGTATACTTCTTGCCGACAGGATAAAGGAAGATTCAGCCGACGCCGTGTCAAAGCTCAGAGCGGCAGGAGTCAAGACGGTGATGCTCACCGGCGACAGCAAAGAAATAGGAGAAAAAGTAGCCGCGGAGTTGGGCATAGACAAGGTTTACGCAGGTCTCTTGCCGGCTGATAAAGTCGATATAGTAGAGGAACTCATCAAAAGCAAATCATCAAAAGGCAAACTGGTCTTTGTCGGCGACGGTATCAACGACGCTCCGGTTCTGGCCAGAGCAGACGTGGGCGTGGCGATGGGAGCCCTGGGCTCAGATGCCGCCATAGAAGCCGCCGACATGGTGATAATGAACGACCAGCCGTCCAAGCTGGCACAGATGATGAGCATATCGAAAAAGACTATGACCATAGTCAAGGAAAATATAATCTTTGCCCTGGGAGTAAAAGCAGCTGTGCTGGTTCTGAGCGCGCTGGGCCTTGTAGGCATGTGGGCGGCCGTGTTCGCCGACGTGGGCGTTTCCATGATAGCCATAATAAACGCTCTCAGATGCTTAAGCACAGAAAAACTTTCATAAAAACAACACAAAACCCTCTTGACTGAGAGGGTTTTCAATTTTATAATATGTTTTATGTCAAACAGTTTTACGTCAAATAGTTCTATATCGAATAGTTCGATATATGACAAATTTTAAACGAAGGTGATGAGATGAAAAATAAAGACATAGGACAGCAGCTCGCTTCTCTCAATCATTTGATCAAGAGAAACCTGCAGAACGAGCTTTCAAGCGAACTGATGAGAATATCGGCGGCCAACGGATATATACTCGTCTATTTGTATGAAAACAAGCAAAACGACGTTTTCCAGAGAGATCTGGAGGAATATTTCAACATAACACGTTCTACTGCGTCAAAAGTTCTTTCGCTTATGGAGACAAAAGGTCTCATAAGGAGGGGGGGAGTGGACGGAGACGCGAGGCTGAAAAAACTTGTCATCACCAAAGAGGGCGAAATGATGCTTGAAGCACTTTCGGACAGCAGGAAGCAGATGGAGGATAAGCTGACCGACGGATTTTCCGAAGATGAGCTTGACAGACTCCATGATTATCTGCGGCGTATGAAAGAAAACATGAAGAGGTAGACTAGAAAAAGGGGGAATGTGCAGAAATGATCAAGACATTATTAAAGTATGTAAAAGAGTATAAAAAGGTCGCCATAATAACGCCCATACTGGTACTCCTGGAAGTAGTACTGGAAATTATGATTCCTCTCGTCATGGCGGAACTCATAGACCAGGGCATAGACGGCGGTTCCATGCCTGACATCGTCAAATACGGAATAGAACTTCTGATATTCGCCATATTAGCTTTGGCCTTCGGTGTGGCGGCCGGAAGAACAGCCTCAGTGGCGTCGGCAGGATTTGCCAGGAATCTGAGAGGGGCAATGTATGACCATGTTCAGGAATTTTCATTTGCCAATATCGACAAGTTCTCCACAGCCAGCATAGTAACGCGTCTCACCACGGATGTTTCCAATGTGCAGATGGCGTTTCAGATGTGCACAAGAATTGCGACCAGAGCGCCGGGAATGCTGATATTCGCCTTGATAGCGGCTTTCCGCATAGACGCGGAGCTTTCTCTTGTATATGTGGGAATACTGCCGGTTCTTGGAATCGGCCTGTTTATCCTTATGAAAATAGTATATCCTATTTTCAACAGGGTATTTAAAATTTATGATAAACTCAACAACGTTGTACAGGAAAACCTTTACGGCATCAGAGTAGTCAAATCTTTCAACCGTCAGGAGCATGAGATTGAAAAATTCCAGAAAACTTCAGGAGAGCTTTACAAAGACTTTTCCAAGGCAGAAAAGACTATGGCCTTCAACATGCCTCTCATGCAGCTGTGCATGTATGCTTCAATGCTGCTCATAGCATGGCTTGGAGCGAGAGCCATAGTAGCCAGCGGCAACAATGCCGCTCTGGGCCTTTCCACAGGCGAGCTGATAAGCCTTATCACTTATGCAATGCAGATACTGGTCAGCTTGATGATGATTTCCATGATATTCGTAATGTTTACCATGGCCAGGGCTTCAGGAGAACGTATCGCTGAAATATTGAACGAGGAGAGCACTCTCCATGACCCTGAAAATCCTGTGTTTGAAGTAGCCGACGGTTCTGTGGACTTTGAGGGAGTGCATTTCAGATACGGAAAGAGCAACAACAAGGACGTTCTCAACGACATCAACCTGCATATCGAGAGCGGCCAGACGGTAGGCATCATCGGAGCCACAGGCTCGGCCAAGTCCAGTCTTGTTCAGCTGATACCGCGGCTTTACGATGTTCAGGAGGGCGTTGTCAAAGTAGGAGGCATAGACGTGAAAAACTATCATGTGGAAAGCCTCAGAAACCAGGTCGCCGTAGTTTTGCAGAAGAACACGCTGTTTTCCGGAACTATAGCTGAGAACCTCAGATGGGGAAACGAAAACGCCACCGACGAGGAACTGCGCCACGCATGCAAGCTGGCCTGTGCCGACGAGTTTGTAGAAAGCTTCGACGACGGATACGATACTTACATCGAGCAGGGCGGCTCCAACGTTTCCGGCGGTCAGAAACAGAGACTGTGTATCGCCAGAGCTTTGCTCAAAAAGCCTAAGATACTCATCCTCGACGACTCGACCAGCGCAGTCGATACCAGAACAGACGCGATGATACGTCAGGCTTTCCGCACAGAAATACCTGATACGACAAAGATCATAATTGCTCAGCGCGTCGCTTCAGTGCAGGACGCGGATCAGATCATAGTAATGGACGACGGCCACATAATGGCTGTAGGAAATCACGAAGAGCTGATGAAGAGCAGCGACATCTACAGAGAAGTATATGAATCACAGAACAAAGGAGGTGGTCTCGGTGAGCAGCAGTGAAACACGCAGAATGCCGGCAGGCGGCAGAAACAGAGGCTTTGCCGCGGTTCCCAAGGGAATGAAATTCAAACCGGGAACAGTAAAAAGACTCCTTTCCTATCTGGGAAAATACAAGATAAGATTAGTCATAGTAATGATTTGCATATTGCTCAGCTCCGGTGCCAGCGTCGCCTCGTCGCTGTTCCTGCAGACGCTGATAGACGACTATATCAGTCCGCTTTTGATTGAGGCGGTTCCTGACTTCAGCGGACTGCTTCAAGTGATAATGTCGATGTCGGCAGTCTTCTTAGCAGGCGTGCTGGCCTCTCTGTTCTATTCCAGAACCATGGCTGTAATCGCGCAGAGCACCCTGAAAGACATCAGGGATGAAATGTTCACCAAGATGCAGGGACTGCCGATCAAGTATTTCGATACCAGAACCCACGGCGACATCATGAGTTACTATACCAATGACGCCGATACGCTGAGGCAGATGATTTCCCAGAGTTTGCCCAACTTGTTCTCTTCTGTAGTATCCATGGTGGCGGTATTCTGCTCCATGCTCTATCTGAGCATATGGCTTACGCTGATAGTGGTAGTTTTCACCGTGCTTATCCTGCTGGTGATAAAAGGCATAGCCTCTAAGAGCGGAAATTATTTCATGAAACAGCAGACGAGCATCGCCGACGTCAACGGCTATATAGAAGAAATGATCAACGGTCAGAAAGTCGTAAAGGTTTTCTGCTACGAGGAAAATGCCAAGGAAAGGTTCAAGGTGAAAAACGAGAATCTACGCGAAAATACATCCATGGCCAATACCCTGGCCAACGTATTGATGCCTGTGACAAACGGTATGGGTTATGTTCTCTATGTCGTGATAGCGATAGCGGGAGGCGCGATGGGAATCGCCGGCGTATCCAATTTCTCCATCGGCGGCGAAGCAGTCCTTACTCTCGGCACCATCGCCTCTTTCCTGACTCTCTCAAGAAACTTCGTAAACCCTATAGCGCAGGTTTCTCAGCAGCTCAACTCAGTCATCATGGCAATGGCCGGCGCCTCGAGAATTTTTGAGCTTCTCGACCAGCAGCCTGAGGAAGATCACGGTACGGTTACTCTCGTCAACGCCTGCGAGGGCGATGACGGTCAGCTGACCGAATGTGAGAAACGCACCGGCACCTGGGCCTGGAAAGACGGCGACAAGCTGATACCGATGAGAGGAAAGATAAATCTCAAGGAAGTGGATTTCGGCTACAACGAAGACGAACTGGTGCTCCACGACATAACCATCTATGCTGAACCGGGCCAGAAAGTGGCTCTGGTAGGAGCCACGGGAGCCGGAAAGACGACCATAACCAACCTGATAAACAGATTTTACGATATAGACGACGGCAAGATACAGTATGACGGAATCAACATAAACAGGATACGAAAGTACGACCTGCGCCGCTCGCTGGGCGTAGTGCTCCAGGACGTCAACCTGTTTACAGGAACCGTGATGGACAACATCCGCTACGGCAACTTAGACGCTACCGACGAAGAATGTATAGCAGCTGCCAAGCTGGCCAACGCCGACGGATTCATACGTATGCTGCCGGACGGATACGACACTGTTCTCGAAGGCGACGGAAGCGGTCTCTCCCAGGGGCAGAGGCAGCTCATCTCCATTGCCAGAGCCGCAGTCGCCGATCCGCCTGTGATGATACTGGACGAAGCAACGTCTTCGATAGACACCAGAACCGAGACCATAGTGCAGAAAGGCATGGATAACCTGATGCACGGCAGAACAGTATTCGTAATAGCCCATCGCTTATCTACGATTCAGAATGCCGACGTCATAATGGTAATGGATCACGGCAGGATAATTGAGAGAGGAAACCATGAACATCTTCTCGAAGAAAAAGGCCGCTATTACCAGCTTTATACCGGCGCTTTCGAGCTGGAATAACTTGAACGAGAGTTTTTGCCATAGCTTTCGAGCTGGAATAAGATTTTTGACCGGCAGTCCTCTTGCAGGGCTGCCGGTTTTTAAGTTGACAGCCTGACGTCAACGAGCCGTAGCCTAAAGTGAGCTTTAGACCCACGCCTGCTAAGATGAGCGGACATTGCAGGAGACGAATGTTGTAGAATCTGACGAAACTTTCAACAAAATACAACATTTCAAAAAACATACAACATTTCAAAATCAAAGAGGGGGATATCCACTTGGGCACGTTTAACCATCGAAATCCGTCCTAAGTTGCGGCACAGTCGAACCATACCGCATCAGCCTCGCCTGGACAGCGATGGGACGCATCTTTACATGTAAAGAAAATTTTCTGGCAAAATACGGTAAGACAGCCGCAAAACGCCGAGAAACGTTGAAATTGCTTGCACAGCATTTTGGCACACCTTTTGCAAATTTCTATTTACGATTATATTCATTGACAAATTTTGAAAGAGGAGGAGAAAAAATGTCAAGCAATAAAAATAACACCCTTGAAGGCGGCGAATTTAAAAAAGCGATAACCGTCTTCGGAGGCGTAAGCATCGTGGCCGGCATTATGGTTGGTTCAGGTATATTTTATCTTGGCTCATACGTATTGCAGAGAACAAACTATGATACGGGAACTGCGCTTATGTGCTGGGTCATCGGAGGTATCATAAGCTTGCTCGGAGCTCTGTGCGTATCAGAGCTTGGTTCCTCAAGGCCGAAGGCAGGAGGTCTTACAGTTTATCTGAATGAGGTATATCACCCTATTATAGGATATATGTACGGCTTCAGCCAGTGGCTCATCGCCAGCCCTGGCTCCATAGCAGCTGTAGCTATCGCAATACCTACGGCTCTCATAGATTTCTTCCCGGGACTGACGGACGGAAAAGTAAAGGCGATCGCCATAGTGCTGGTTATTTTATTCACACTGTATAATATCCTTGGCGTAAAGGAAGCTGCAATCATGGCCAACGTAACTCTCGTTGCCAAGATAATACCTATGGTAGTGATCCTTGTGGCAGCTATCTTCATCGGAGATCATATGCCTGATATGAGCCCTGTTCCTGTGGACGAGGCCGGCAACACTCTGAGCTTCGGCGGCGGAATCGGGGTAGTATGCTTTGCTGTACTGGCTACATTATGGGCTTATGAAGGATGGTCCAACGTGGCGAATATAGGGGAGGAAATGAAAAATCCTAAGAGAGATCTGCCTTTGGCGCTGATCATAGGTGTCGCGGCTGTAGCTCTGCTATATTTTTTCTTCAACTTCGCTATTTACAGAGTAATTCCTATTGAAGAAGCAAAGACGATGATTGAAAATGAACAGATATATTTGGGAACTGAGGTTGCAAAGAGACTGTTCGGCAATGCCGGAAGCATTCTGGTTGTCGTCACCATGCTGCTTGCTATGCTGAGCTCTCTCAACGGTCAGGTTCTTGCGTTCGCCAGAATCGGTTATGCCATGGCTGAGGAAGGACATTTCTTCAAGAGTCAGGGTAAGCTTTCAAAGAGAGGCGTACCTGCAATATCACTGATCACCCAGTGTGTTCTTTCGTGCATCCTCATCATGATGAGAAGTCTGGACCAGCTGACTACCCTTGTGGTATTCCTAGGTATGATCGGTACGGTGCTGGGAGTAGCAGGCGTACTGGTCAACAGATATAGATTCCCTGAACTCGAAAAACCTTACAAAGTTCCTGGCGGACCTGTAGTAGTAGTGATAACGACGCTGATCTTCGTAGCCCTCATGATCAATAACTTCATCGAGGACCCTATAATGTCAATCCTCGGTCTGATCATCGTGCCAGCCATCGGAGCCGGAATTTACATCTACTACGGCAAAAAAGAAAAGGCTGAAAAGGCAGCCGTAAATCAATAAGCTTTCTTGACTTAAAATGCCTTACATAAAAATCCCCTTTGCCCGGAGCGCGGCAAGGGGGAATTTGCTTGTGGCGATATGAAGATTTTTGTCGATTCATGGCGTTATTTTTGTAAAACCCTAAAAATTGACTGGGGGGGGGGTATATGGTAGAATAAATTATTATAAAACTGTTATTTCCTTTAAAGGACAGATAAAAGGGTGGCTTGTTGCTTTCTCTTCAGAGAATCAAAATAACTCGCTGGAGTTTTTGAAAAGGGCGGCGCGCCAACGGAGAAAAGGAAAAGTCTATGGGACTGACAAAATATGCTGAACAAATTCTCAATATATACAATTATTTTGACGGCGCGATAGTGGCCGACCGCAGAGGCATCATAGAATATTACTACAACAGCCGCAAGGACATAAACACGCTGAACAGCAAAGAAATTCTGGGCAGGAGCCTCTTTGAGATATACCCGGGCGTCGATGAAAAGAACAGTACCATGATGGAAGTGGTACGCACAGGGAAGCCTTTGATAAACAGCGTGCAGAAGCTGGTCAACTATAAAGGCGAATCCTATGAAGGCATTTTCAGCACATTTCCCGTATGGGATCAGAACCGCATTATCGGAGCTGTGGAAATTTTTCTCTATATGCAGAACAGGGACGCGCATCTCAATATATTCGCCATAAATTCAGAGATGATGAAAGCTGAACAATCCAAGATGATGAGAAATATAATTTCCGTTTCTGAATCCATGGAACTGTTCAAAAGACGAATATCAAAAGCGTCGATGACGGACTCCAACGTCCTGCTCTTCGGGGAGACGGGCACCGGCAAGGAACTGGCCGCGCAGGCCATACATGATATGAGCCGCCGGGGAAATCTGCGGTTTATATCCCAGAACTGCTCAGCCATTCCGGAAAACCTGCTGGAAAGTATACTGTTCGGAACCGTAAGAGGAGGCTTTACAGGAGCGGAAAACCGCATGGGGCTGTTTGAAGCCGCCAACGGAGGAACGCTCTTTCTCGACGAGATCAATTCGATGGATACGGCAGTCCAGGCCAAGCTTTTGAAAGCGATAGAAGAGCAGCGTATCACCAGAATAGGCGGAACTGAGGAAATACCGGTGGACGTGAGAATAATAGCCGCGACCAACGTGGAGCCCATGAAGAGCGTTGAAGAGGGAAAGCTGCGGGAAGACCTTTATTACAGGCTCAAAGTCGTACAGCTGGAAATTCCGCCTCTGAGGGAAAGAAGAGAAGACATAGAAGCTTTGACTGAATATTACATAAAATTTTTCAACAGAAATATGATGAGAGACATAAAAGGTACAACGCCGGAGCTGAAAGGAGCTTTTCTGAATTACAGCTGGCCGGGCAACATCAGGGAGCTGAGAAACATGATAGAAAGCGGATTCAATCTCTGCGAGGGAGAATATATAGACGTCAGCGACATAGACAGCGAGACGCTCTTTTCGTCAAAACACAGGAATGAGACGCCCGCCGCTTATTCCGAAGAAAACAGTCTCAAAGGAGAACTCCAGAAATACGAAAGATACATAATAAGGGAAGCAGTCAAACGATGGGGCAGCCAGCTCAAAGCGGCAGAGATGCTGGGCGTGAGCCGTCAGACTTTGAATAACAAAATAAAGACTCTGCATATCGCTGAATATGAAAACAGAGAATAAACGCCAGGCAGGGAACAAAATCAAAGGCAAAGGATGGAGGCCGCTCCAGTGAACAAAATCAAAGGCAGGGAAAATTTATGCATAAACTAAGGGAAAACGCCATTGAGCTTTTGAATCTGCACAATTACTTCGACGACGCCATAATATTTGACGAAAACGCCGTCGCGGTGTATTACGACAACAGCCGTTCCGGCGGCAGCCTTCACGAAGAGGCCATACTGGGAAAACATATTTCACAGATATATCCAGAGCTTGATCTGGATAAAAGCGTAGTGCTGAAAGCCGTCAGAGAAGGACTTTCCACATATAATCTGCAGGAAAGCGTCAAGCTGTACGACGGCAGGGAAATCAGCCATATGATCACGGTTCTGCCCATCTTTGAAGAGGGAAATATAACAGGAGCCGTAGAAGTGTCGATGAACACCTCTTTTAACGCCAGAAGAAACATCTACATCACGCCTGAATTCGGCAGAAAAAACCAGCGACTCTATCGCCTTGACGACATAATTTCCGGCTGCGCCGCCATGGATAGAGTAAAAGAAAAAATCCGTAAAGTCGCAAGAACTGATTCGCCGGTTCTCATCTACGGAAAGACAGGAACAGGCAAGGAGATGGTTGCAGAGTCCATACATACTGAGGGAAAACGCCGGGACAAGCCCTTCATATCGCAGAACTGCGCAGCCATACCGGCCAACCTGCTGGAGAGCATGCTCTTCGGCACCACAAGAGGAAGCTTTACAGGAGCGGAGGATCGGGCAGGCCTGCTGGAAAAGGCCGACGGAGGCACGTTGTTTTTAGACGAAATAAATAATATGGACATAGCTCTCCAGGCCAAGATACTCAAAGCCATAGAAGAGCAGAAAGTCACGAGAGTAGGCGATTTTCAGCCGCGTAATATCAACGTCAGGATCATCGCAGCAGCCAATGAAGATCCGTTGGAGCTGGTCAAGAAACTGGCCCTGAGGCAGGACCTGTACTATCGGCTGAGGGTGGTGCAGATAAATCTTCCTGAATTGTCGCAGAGAAAGGGAGACATTCCGCTGCTCACCGAATATTTCATCAATAAATACAACCGTATCATGCACAGAAACATCGCCGGAGCTGACGATGAGATGATGAAAATGCTCTGCCGCAGACAATGGCTAGGCAACATCAGAGAGCTGGAAAATACCATAGAGTGCGCTTTCAATTTTGCCGAGGGAACATATTTGACAGTTGAAGATATACCGTGGCTTGAGAAAAGCTGCCATGGAGATAAAGCATGCCGCCAGGAGGGGAAATGCCAGGGAGGGAAAAACTGCAGCGAGTGCGGCGACGCAGTTTCTTTCGGAGACTTCAGCCTTGAAAGCGGAAAATCCCTTAAAACGATGATGAGAGAATATGAATATAAACTGATATCAGATGCTATCGAAAAAAACGGCGATTTGAAAAGTGTGGCCGCAAGCCTTGGGATAACCAGGCAGAATCTCAACCATAAGCTGAAACAATACCAGCTTGAAAATAAATTTTACATGGATAAAAAATTTTAGACATCAGCCGCGCCTTTCCGAGAACCAATATGTATCCGTCCACAATAATGCAGAGGCGCAGATGTTGAAAAATCAACATAAATTTATAAATTAAAAGGACTCGTGCCGCAAAGGCAAGAGCCTTTTTTATTGGCACGGGAATTGCGTATATAGATGTATATAGGGTACGATACTTTTTAGCGTACTCGACATATAAAGGAAAACAAATAAATTATAAGTGAAAGGGAGGATAAAACGTGGAACTTATTTTACATAACGGAAAGATCAAGGCAGAAACAGGAGACGTATCGGCTGTTTTCTGCAGAGACGGCGTATTTGAAGCCGTCGGAAGCGACGAAGAAGTTCTCGCACTTAAGACAGAGCAGACTAAAGTGATAGATCTGCAGGGAAAGAGAGTTCTTCCGGGCTTTGACGACAGCCACATGCATTTCCTCGATATTGGCTATTCTTTCAGAAAACTGGATCTGAGACCGGCCAAGTCTGTCGAGGACGTGATAGAAATGGGCAAAGCATATCTCAAAGAAAGAAAAATTTCAGAGGGAGGCTGGCTGGAAGCCAACAACTGGAATCAGGAGGGCTGGACGGAAAAGCGGCTGCCTACCAAACAGGACCTGGATAAGATAAGCACGGATATTCCTATCGTAGCTTCCCGCGTGTGCGGACACATAGTGATAGTAAACAGCAAGGCTCTGGAAATAATGGGACTGACAAAAGACACGCCTCAGCCTGAGGACGGAAGCCGCTTCGACCTTGGTGAGGACGGCGAGCCTAACGGAGTGCTGCACGAGCTTTTCCATCTTGTCATGGAACATATTCCTGCGCCGTCTGTTGCAGATATCAAACAGATGATCGAGCTGGTCTCAGAAGAAGCTAGCCGCAAAGGACTGACCAGAGTTCAGTCAGACGATCTGGAAGTCATACCTGTCAAGGATACTGCCGACGTTATCCAGGCTTTCATGGAACTTTCAGAAGAACACAAGATGCCGGTAAGAGTCAGCGAACAGTGTTATATGCCTGATCTGGCCAAACTGGAAAAATTCTACGAAAGAGGTTTCTGCAAAGGCTACGGCAACGATTATTACAGGCTGGGCTGCATCAAAATAGTGGCCGACGGTTCTCTCGGAGGAAGAACGGCCTGGCTTCTCGATGATTATTCCGACGAAGCAGGACAAAGAGGCCTTCAGATATACAAAGACGAAAAAGAACTGTTCGACATGGTGGAATGTGCCCATGTGCATAAGATGCCGGTAGCGGTTCACTGCATAGGAGACGCCGCCGCGACTCAAGTGGTGGACGCCATCGAAAACGCCATGAAAAAACATCCTGAAATCAAGCTTCGCCACGGAATCGTACATGCGCAGATTTTGAACGAGGATTTGGAAAGAAGAATGAAAGAACTGGACATACAGGCGTTTATACAGCCGGTATTCATTCAGTCGGATATGTACATGGCAGAAGACAGGCTGGGCGAAAGGATTAAGCACAGCTACAACTGGAGGACTCTGGCCGACATGGGAATCCATCAGTCCATGGGTACAGACAGCCCGGTAGAGGACATGGATCCTATCGCCAATATTTATTCCGCGGTGACGAGAAAGAGCATTTCAAATCCTGAGCTTCCGCCATGGCACCCTGAAGAATCGCTGACGCTGGACGAAGCCATAGATTTCTATACGAAAGCTTCTGCTTACGCGGCCGGCGACGAGGACAGAAAAGGCATGATCAAAAAAGGCTATCTTGCCGATATGACGGTGCTTGACAGAGACATTTATGCTGTTCCTACAGAAGAAATCAAAGACATTAAAGTGACAATGACCGTCGTAGGCGGAGAAATCACATATATGAGCTGACCGGCAGCAGTCAGCGGAGCCATCCAGCGGCGCATACCGCAGGACAGCTTTCAGCTCAGCGGATTTCAGAGAGTTTACGCGGATTTAAAAGGACTTCAGCAAATTCAGCAAATTTAGAAGGAGGATTTTATGACAGATGTAAAGACAGACATCGACGCCCTTGCCGGCGAGAGATGGTTCCCTAAAGAGTCGACCATAATAGATGATATGAAAGAGCTTTGGGGAGACTGGGGCGTATGCTCGGAGGTGGATGACCTCAAGGCCGTGCTCATGCGCCGTCCGGGGAAAGAAATCGAGAACTTTGACTGGCAGGCGGCACGTTTCAAGGCGCCCATCGACGTGGAAAGATTCCGTGCCCAGCATGATGCACTGGCGCAAATCTACAGAGATCACGGCGTAACCGTTCATTACATAGAAGAACAGAGAGAAGACCGGCCCAACGCTTTGTTTTGCAGAGATCTAGTATTGATGACTCCCGAGGGAGCGATAGTTACGAGGCCGGCGATGGAAGCCAGAAGAGGCGAAGAAAGATACGCGGCTCAGAAGCTGGCCGAGCTGGGAGTGCCTATTATCAGAACCATCTGCGGCGACGCCACTTTTGAGGGAGCCATGGTCATGTGGGTAGACAGACATACGGCGATCCTTGCCTGCGGCGTCAGAACCAACAGATCTGGCTATGAAATGGTGGAAAGCGAGCTCAAGCGTATGGGAGCCGAAGTCTATCCTATGCAGATTCCTTACGGCCACGCCCACATAGACGGAAACCTCAATCTCGCCAGCCACGACGTGGCGATGATACACGCTGCTCAGGTGCCTTACGATATATGCGACATGCTGAAAAAGAAAGGCTACAAACTACTGGAATGTCCGTCGAGAAACGAGGCCAAGGAAAGCTTTGCGATAAATTTCGTCGCCATAAAGCCCGGCCTCATAGTAATGCCTGCCGGCAATCCGCGCAGCCAGGAACTGCTTGAAAAGAACGGAATAGAAGTTATTCCGGCGGAGTTTGACGAAATAATGAAAGGCTTCGGAGCAATCCATTGCTGCACCGCTTTCTTAAAGAGAGGATAGAAAGGGAGACAAAGATGAAAAAATTTTTCATAAACGGAAAGATCCGTACCATAGATAGTGAGAACCGCCTCTACGAGGCCATGGCCTGCGAGGACGGCATGATAACTGCGCTGGGAACGACCGAAGAAATCAGCAGCATGGCCGCGCGCTTTGGCTGTGACGCGGTTGATCTTGCAGGGCGAGACGTTTTGCCTGGCTTCATCGACGCGCACATACATCTGCTGGATCATGCAATCTTTGAAAAAAAGACAGCCCTCCTGGGAGAAGCCAGATCCGCAGATGAAATGGTGGAAATAACCAAGAGGTATATCAGCGACAACGGCATACCCGACGGGGAATGGGTTACAGGCTTTGGCTGGGATCAGGAAGTCTTTCCCGGCGGAGAGTTCCCTACGGTGAAAGATTTAGATAAGATTTCCGATACGCACCCTATAATGCTCACACGCCGCTGCGGGACCATATGCGCCGCCAATTCGCTGGCCATGAAGATAGCGGGAATCGACAAGAATACGCCCGATCCGCAGGGCGGAGAACTGGTGCGATTTGAAGACGGCAGCCCTACTGGCGTGATGCTGGAAAGCGCCATGAGCCTGATAGGCGACTGCGTTCCGAAGATAGCCGATAAGCTCCAGCTCAAGGAACTGCTTGAATTTTCTTTCCGCGAGATGGTCAAAAACGGCGTGACTGTGGCGCATACTGAGGATTTTTATTCGGTAGGAGATAAACGTGCTCTGTGGGAAGCATATATGGAGCTCTGCCTCGAAGGCAGGATGCCTATAGACCTGGTGCTGCAGCTCCGCATACACAGGCCTGATCAGCTGCAGGAATTCTTTGACTTCGGATTCCACTCCTGGCAGCGTTTCGGCAAGATTAAGATCGGACCTATCAAGTTCCTTGGCGACGGTTCCCTGGGAGCGTGGTCTGCAGGACTTACCGAGCCCTACAGCGACAAGCCTGACACCTGCGGCTGCCTGTACTGGAATAAGGAAGAACTGAGTGATATCGCCAAAGAAATAGTCGATCATGACTTTGACCTGACGATTCACGCCATAGGCGACGCGGCGGTGGAGAATTTCCTTGACGGCTGCATTTCCGTAAAAGATGAAATAAAGGCCAAAGGCCTGCGCCCGTCCATAATCCACAGCCAGATCATGAACGAGCGTATCCTTGAAAAGTACAAAGTGGTGGACGCCATCGGACTGGTTCAGCCTATGTATATACACTCCGACTGGAGCATAGCGGATTCAAGGGTAGGCGACAGAATGAAAACCAGCTACTGTTTCGGAAGCATGCTGAAAGACGGCATAAGATTGGCAGCCGGTTCCGACCTGCCGATAGAATCTGTAAATCCGCTGGAGGGTATGCAGGTGAATATAACGAGAAAAGACCTTTCCGGACAGCCGGAGGGCGGCTGGTATCCTGAAGAAAAGCTATCAAGGCTGGATGCCGTAAAGATGCACACCATATACGGAGCTTACGTTTCCAAGGACGAGGACTCCATCGGTTCTCTCGAAGTGGGAAAGCGCGCGAACTTCGTAGTCCTTTCCGGCGATGTGTTCACCGCGCCTGAGGACGAAATAAAGAATATAAAAGTTTTGAATACTTACATCGACGCTGATTGTAAGTACAGCTATGAGGAGGAAAATTAGCATGAGAAAAAATTGGCCTGACGGAGTCAAAATGGGCGTTGCCCTTACATTCGATTTAGACGCGGAAACATTTTGGTTTTCGAGAACCATGGACAGCATGTACAGCCCCAATCTGATGGCAGAGGGAGCCTACGGCCCTAAGGTGGGAGTTCCGCGAATCCTCGACATGCTTGACAGACAGCAGCTCAAGGCTACGTTCTTTATCCCTGGCTGGGTCATCGAACATCACACAGAGACATGCAGGGAAATCGTAAGGCGCGGTCATGAAATCGGCTATCACGGCTATCTGCACGAAAAGGCCTGGTTCCCTGAGCAGGACAGAGAACTGGTAGCCAAGAGCAAGAAGATCATGAAAGACCTGCTCGGCGTTGAACCTCTTGGCTACAGAGCCCCGGAAGCAAATCTTACCGAGGAGACCATCGCCAACGTGATGGCCAGCGGCTTTGAATATTCTTCAAATACCATGGACTGCGACTGGCCGTATTACCATGAGGGCGAAAACGGTCAAAAACTCATAGAACTGCCGTTTTCATGGCTGTACGACGACACGTCCCATTTTTTCTTTACTTTGCAGCAGCCTGAGAGAAGGAGAATCTGCTCGCCTCAGTACGTGAGGGATATATGGCAGAGCGAGTTCGACGGACTCTACGAAGAGGGCGGTCTCCTGAATTTCGTCCTGCACCCTCAGTGCATAGGCAGAATCAGCAGAGTCAAGATGCTTGAAGACCTGATATGCTACATGAAAACCAAGCCAGGCGTAGCCATCGGACCGGCTCTTGAAATCAGCCGCCTGGCAAGAGAAGCTCTGGACGCTCAGGAAAAATAGCTCTGTTGAAGCATTATTAAGTATGCTCATGACGAATATTGCAATGTTGCAGAATTTTGGCTTTTCAAAATTCTGCAACTTTTTTTGTGTGTGCGTGTTGGCGGGCGGAGGTGCGTCTTGCAGTTTGCATTGTGCGGCTTGCGTTGTGCGGTTTGCATTGTGCGGCTTGCATTGTGCGGCTTGAGGCTTGCGGTGCGCGTCGCCGCGCTGGAAGATGGAAGCTGCCGGTAGAATTCTTCTTGGCGCAAACGTATCCATTTTCTACGTTTTCTGCAAATTTGGATACGACTGAACCGCCTGGACGTTTTCAGCATGCTGCCGCGCCGCCAGCCGCTGTTTCCACCGCTCACGTCGCTAGACGCAAAAAATGTGCTAAAAACAAAAGTTTATGTTGACACCCATATCAGGCGATGCTATACTATCCACATGACAAGTTAAGTTGTCAAAATATCAAGATAAGTTGTCAAAATGCCGGGTTAAGTTGTCAGAAAGACTCCGAAAGTGCATAGCCTGTACAGACCAAAAATCACTGGCTTGCCGTCGTCAGGCCACTATCAGACCATGGTCGGGCCATTATCAGACTACGGGCAGGCCATAGCCAGGCAGACCGACAAAACAGAATTTTGTAAGCGCTCAGCAATGTACCAGAGAACATAATATATCATGGACTAAGCAATATATTCAAAAACAAAAAATGCTGCGGGGGGGGTATTACCTCTCCGCCATAGAGAGGAGCAGCTGATATGCCACTGAGAAACAGACTCAAGGAATACAGGGCGAGAATAAATGTAAACCAATCCGATTTCGGGAATATGGTCGGCGTATCGAGGCAGACCATAAGCCAGATAGAGCGAGGCGACTATTCGCCGTCGGTAACGCTGGCTCTGAAAATCGCCAAGGTATTGGACACACAGGTAGAAGAAATTTTTTCCTATGAGGAGGATGAAAAATGAACAGTGACAGAAATAAGAAAGAAAACAGAAAGGCCCTGAAAATATTCATCCCTATTATTATTTGCTGCGGCCTGATAGGAGGACTTATAGGATACTTCTCGACAACAGAAACGGTGGTCGATACGGCCGGACAATTGAGCAGATTTATCGAAAAAGTCATTTACGCGTCTACGCCGTATGCCATAATAATCATCGTGTTAATAGGCATAGCCGCCAGCCTCGCATATTACAAATCAGGAGCCAGAGATGCTGAAGCAAGCAAAAACGAAAGCGAAAGCGACGAAGATGCCGGATATGAGCTTTATACCGTGGCGGATGAAAAGCTTTCCAAAGGAATGATGGTAATAGGAATAAGCGAGATCCTGTCGCTCCTGTTCTTTTCAGTAATGATAGCCTATATAGAAGACTATATAAATGAAAAGTTTTATATATACATGGTGACGATTGCTGTATTCGTCATCGGCACCTTTGTCAGGCTGAAGATACAGCAGAGCATGGTGGACTTTCAAAAGATGATGAATCCAGAAAAGCGGGGAAGCGTCTTCGACTTCAATTTCCAGAAAAAGTGGGAAGAAAGCTGCGACGAGCTGGAAAAGCTGGTAATCTATAAGTCAGCCTATAAAGCCTATAAAACGGCCATGTTCGCCTGCGGATCAGTATTTATAATCATGATGTTGTGCAGTTTCGTCTTTGGTTATGGACCGCTGCCTGCGATATCAGTTGGAATAATATGGTTGATCATAGTAATCTCATATTATAGAGAAGCCATGAGACTTGGAAAAGATAAAATAAATTTGTAAAGGGGACCAAAAATGAGTTTAGTAGTAAAAAACCTGAGAAAATCTTATGGAGACAAAGTTGTAGTAGAAAACCTCAGTTTCGAGATGAAAGGACCTGGAGTTTACGCCCTTCTCGGAACTAACGGCGCCGGCAAAACCACGTCCATACGGATGATGCTGAACATGCTGTCAAGGGACGGCGGGGAAGTTCTCTGGAACGGGCAGCCGCTGACCACAGATATCTGCAATGTTGGATACCTGGCGGAGGAAAGAGGCCTTTATCCTAAATATTCCCTGATGGATCAGCTGATCTATTTCGCCGGCCTGAGGGGCGTTCCAAAGGCTGAAGCCAAAGAGAGGATAAAGTATTGGGCCAAGAGGCTGGAAGCAGAGGAATATCTATACCCTGATACTGCGGCTGAAGCGGAATCACTGGGGGCAAAGAAAAGGAGACCGGCACAGAGAAAGAAAGCGAAAGCCAAGCTGGCCGATCAGCTTTCAAAAGGAAACCAGCAGAAAATACAATTTATGATCGCTCTCATATCTGACCCTGAGCTGATTATTTTAGACGAGCCTCTTTCAGGGCTGGACCCTGTCAATACCGACCTGTTCAAAGGCATCATAAGAGAGCAGATTGCAGCAGGAAAATATCTCATAATGTCCAGCCACCAGATGTTTACAGTTGAGGAATTTTGTACAGATATAACCATTTTAAACAAATCTAAAGCCGTACTGCAGGGAAATCTCAACGACATTAAAAAAAGCTACGGCAGAGTAAATCTTCATCTCAAGACCGAGCAGGACGTCAGAGATGTGATCGAGGCAAGCGGTGCTTTGATAGTAACTGAAAAGGAAAGAGAATATCAGATTAAAGTTTCCGGTGAAGAACAGGCCAACGGACTTTTGGCGTCATTGATACAAAAAGGCGCGACAATAATAACTTTTGATCTGAGAGAACCGTCTCTTCACGAAATATTCGTAGAAAAAGTAGGTGAAGTACATGAATAAAAAGGGGTCGCTTAACGGACTGGGCAAAGTTTATAAATTTTCACTGCACCAGCTGTTCAAGAACAAAGCCAACATCATATCATTTGTCGTCATCATCGCTGTGGCGATAGCCGCGGTGCCTGTAATGTGCCTGTTCATGGATCCGAGTTCCGGTGAAACAGCTGTGGACTTCAGTTCCAGAATCATGACCATGGATGAATTTACCTCAAGGGATGAAGTGGGCTTTGACGCGAGATACGCCGTACAGTATGGATATTCTATCCTGGTAATGATCGTATGCGTATTCTCATGTTCATATATAGTGCGTGCGATCGTGGAGGAAAAGTCTTCAAAGCTGGTAGAGACGCTGATGGTCAGCGTCAGATCAGGCGCGCTTATCCTCGGAAAAATACTGTCTGTTATGACTTTCATATTTGCCATGGTAGTGGCCATATTTGCAGCCTTCGGAACTTCATATTTCGTTACCGGCATGTTTATGGATACTTCGGTGATAGGAGCTAAGCTTGAGGGAATGGGAATAACTGCTGACATGTTCAGCATGGGTCCGGGACTCATAGCCATAGTCATAGTTTCGCTGCTTTTGGCATATATGACATTTTCTCAGCTGGCAGCACTGAGTGGAGCCGGATGTTCAAATATGGAAGACGTTGAAGCAGCCAACATGACAGCCATAATAATGATACTTCTGGGCTATATGGTGTCCACAATAGGAACAGGATTCGGCAGCGGCCCGGCAATATTCCTGTCACTCTGCCCTGTCGTCTCAGCCTTTTCAGCACCTATATGCTTCGTGCTCGGTGATATTAGCCTAGGAATCCTGATAGGCTCATGGGCAATACAAATCATTTTCATCGCCGCGATAAACAAAGTATCCAGCAACGTGTATGACAGCCTGATAATGTACAAGGGAAACAGGCTGAAGATGAGTAAGATCCTCGCCATGGCAGGAGACAGAAGAAAGGAGGTAAAGTAAATGAAGAAACAGTTTACAGGATTTTCAAAGGTTTTTTCCTTTACCTTCATACAACACGTTAAAAGCAAAGGCTATAAAAATACTACCATCGTTATCGCGCTTCTGTGCTTGCTGCTCCCAGCCCTTATAATGATCGGAGTGGAAAAATTAGGAGGAAGCGAGCCGCAGCCGTCAGAATTCAGAGAAGTCACCGAACAGCCGTCTTTTGCAGGAATAGAAGATATAAAGCGCGTAGTAGCCGTAGATCTCAGCGAGGACAAACAGCTTGATATATCCATGCTTTCGGCCGTAATTTCTGAAATGACAGGAGCCGAGATCCAAGTCGTTGATATGGGAGACGATTTTGAAACCGCCAGAAGATCTACAGTAGCCAGCGAAGACGCTTTGATAATGGTGACTGAACAAGAGGGTTCTTCATATACGACGAGCGTTGTGATCCCAGACGGCAGCAGTCTTTCCGAAGAGTCGGCGGAAAGCTTCGCAGAAGTATTCGATCAGTATACGCAGCTCATGACTTCACAAGGTCAGCCTGAGGAGGAATACGAAGACGACGATCCTATGGTGATAGGCGAAATCGTTACCATATTCGCCGGATACCTTAATATAATGATTCTTTATTTCTTTGTTCTGGCTTACGGACAAGGAGTGGCCAACAGCGTGGTAATGGAGAAAAGCTCAAAACTCGTAGAAAGCTTTCTCGTATCGGTCAAGCCGTCGGCCATGGTGCTGGGCAAGCTGCTGGCCATAACAGCGACCGGAATAATGCAGCTGTTCTCCTGGATAATTTCGCTTGTCATCAGCTTCGCGGCAGGAACGGCGATAGTCAAGAGCATCAATCCGGAGACGGATATGTTCATAATCAAGATATTCGATATTCTCGGCACTCTGGTGAATGGAATATTTTCGCCGGCAAACTGCATAATGGCTATATTCATGGTAATCTCCGGAATGTTGCTGTACTGCGCTCTGGCCGCCATCGGCGGAGCCCTGGCCAGCAAGACGGAAGACTTATCGTCAGCAAACGTTGCCTTTACCCTGATATTAGTGATCAGCTTCTTTGCAGTGCTTTTCGGAGGCGGCCTCGCATCGGAAGGGGAAGCGCATGAAATCCTCGACTGGATACCGTTCACTTCCGTGATGATCACACCGGGAAGAGTTCTCATGGGAACGCTGCCGCTGTGGAAAACGCTGGCCAGCCTCGTCGTGACTCTGGTGGTTACTCTGATCGCCGTGGCCGGTGCAGGAAAGATCTACAAGTCTCTGATCCTTTACAAAGGAGATATTCCTACGCCTAAAGACATAATAAAGATGATGAAAAGAGCGTAATTCGTCAAAAATGGGTATATAAATTATAGAGCAGAATTGCAGGAAATGCAGACCAGCAGGTAGCCTGCATAGCTGCTGAGATTTAAAACCGCGACCGGGTCTGTGACGGATTTGAAATCATATGCAAAATACGGCGCAGGCCTGGAATCATATCTGATGAAGTCATGAAAACCTATGAATATGAGGAGGCAGTCTTATGAATTCAGTTATAGAAAATATGCTTACAAGAAGAAGCGTCAGAAAGTTTACAGAACAAAAGATAAGCAGCGAAGACCTGGATATGATCTTAAAGACGGGAATATATGCCCCGTCAGGAATGAATATGCAGACCATCAGGCTGACTGCAGTCACCGACAGGAAAAAGATACAAAAGCTTGCTGAGCTCACAGGCCGCAAACTTGGCCGCGAGGGGTACGACTTCTACAAGCCGGATGTCCTCATCATTCCTACAAACGAGAGGGAAAGCCGCTGGGGAGTAGAGGACAACGCCTGCGCCATGGAAAACATGTTTTTGGCGGCGCATTCCCTGGGAATCGGCTTCGTGTGGATAAATCAGCTCAGGGACGTATGTGATGAGCCTGAGGTTCGTGGACTGCTCAGAGAGTGGGGAATCCCGGATGACCACGTGATTTACGGAGCGGCAGCTTTAGGATATGCCGCAGAGGGTTCCGTCAACGAGTCGCCGGAAAAGACAGGCGTCATAAATATTGTAGAATAGCAGTGCAGCGGCAGGAACTGTTTTTGCAAGCAGTGCAGCAGTTGAAGCTGCCTATGCAAGCGTTACAGCAGCATAGGCCGCTTGTATGCGTAAGAAAAAGCCCCAAAAGTTTTGAGGCACTCCCAATCTTTAGATTTTTGGTCTAACTTTTTTTTGGGGGGGGGTCACTTCAAGTTTTTGGGACTTTTATTTTGATATATTAACTGCTGACGAAATTTTACGTATGTTTACAGCATTGCTTTGGCTGAAACGGTGGTATAGTTACAGCTCTTTTCCCTCACATTGATTGCAGTGGCAGGATTCGCCGTGGCTTTTATGCTCTATATGAGTAAAGGCGATGTCTATTATATCTTCGACGTGATGGTCGTCAAGGCTGTAGAATATATTTTTGCCCTCTCTGCGGGCTTTGACCAGCCCCTCATCTTTCAGCAGCTTGAGCTGATGGGAAACGGCGGATTTGGTCATGCCGATGGCGTCGGCTATGTCGTTTACGCATGTTTCACCGTCGGAAATAGTGCATATTATCTTCATCCTTGATTCATCGCCAACGACTTTAAAGAATGCCGCGGCTTTCGGTATAAGCTCTTTATGAATACTGTTCATGATCATTTTCCTCTTTCGTAATACAGCTTCATCTCTTCATCGGGAACCATGCTTCCTCCCGTGGCCCAGAGTATGTGGCAGGCATTGCTGATTTTTTCGGAAAGACCGTTTCGTCCCAAGTAATCAACAGCTGCTGTAACCTTGGACGGACCTGTAAAAGAAGCGCATGCCGAAGGCTCTATATATATCTTTTCCCTGTCAGCCAGCTGAGTCAGGAAAGGATAAAGGGCTTCGTCAGATATTGTATAGCAGCCGTCCAGCAGCGTTTCCATTATGGAGCCCACCAATCTTGACGGACGGCCTACAGCCAGGCCGTCGGCGTCGGTCATGCCGTCAAGTCCTATATCTGCGACTGAGATTCCATCGTGCAGGCCTGTTATCAGTCCCAGCGTCATGCATGGCGCGTGAGTGGGCTCGGCGAAAAATATGTGTACGTTTTCTTTGAACATTTCCTTTAAGCCAAAAGCGACTCCTCCCGGAGCTCCGCCAACGCCGCAAGGTATATATACTAAAAGCGGATGGTCGTCGTCTACTTTTATTCCTGCTTCTTCAAGCTGCGAAGTAAGTCTTTTGGCGGCTACGGAATATCCGAGGAACAAGTCGGAAGAACCCTCGTCGTCGACGAAGTGGCATGTAGGATCGTCTGCTGCGGCTTTTCTGCCCTCAGCGACCGCTTTCTGGTAATCGTCCGGATATTCTATAACGGTAACGCCTTTGGAGCGAAGCAGTTCTTTCTTCCAGCGCCTCGCGTCGGCGGACATGTGTACTGTGACTTTGAACCCCAGCTTAGCGCTGATGATACCGATTGAAAGACCAAGGTTTCCTGTGGAGCCTACAGCTACTGAATAACCGGAGAACAGCTTTTGGAAATCTTCGCCGGCCAGTTTGGAATAATCGTCCGTTTCTGTAAGCAGGCCTTTTTCTATGGCGATAGATTCAGCAAATTTTAAAACTTCATAGATGCCGCCTCTAGCCTTTATGGAGCCTGAAATCGGAAGATGGCTGTCGCCTTTGAGAAACAGCGAGCCTCTGATGGGTCCGCACATAGCATCAAGCGCGGCTTTCATCTTGGGAATTTCTATGAGCTTTGATTCTATGATTCCGCCGGACTTGGCTGTCTCCGGGAAAACTTTCGCGATATACGGTGCGAAACGGGCGAGTCTGGCTTCCGCTTCTTCAATGTCTGCCATGCCGAAAGGTATCGAAGCTTTCTGACCGGCGGTTTGCTGGCCGGCCTTGGGGTTGAGCCAGAATACTTCCTTGTAATCTGCCATATCAGAAATTATGGGATTCATAGTCATAATTTTTTTAATATCCATGTTTTCCTCCGCTTGAATTTTTATCTGAGTTTAGGCTTTGTCATCGGTTGAATCTGCCGCAGTTTGGCCTGTGCTTCCGCTTAAAATCTGCCGCAGTTTGGCCTGTGCTTCCGCCTGAAATATGTCGCTGCATGAGCCACGCCATGCTGGTGTTTAAAACCTGTCGCTGTAATTGAGCAGATCCCTGAGCTTGCCGCCGGTTACTTTGGATTTTTTGCCGGAAGCTTGGCCTGAGCCGCCTGTTTTATTGCCCCGGCTTTCTCCATCAAGAGTATCTGCTGCCGCGGCGCCGTTTTCGAGCTTACTTTCGGATCCGATTTCGGCACTGCTTCCGGCTTTGATCCGGGCTCCGCCACCGGTTCCGTAGGCCATGAAATCATCGTAATAGTATATCTTTCCCCACACGCCGGATTCTGACGTTTCGACAATGCCGAACGTACCGCCTGAGCCGTCCCTTGGCTGCGTAAGGCTTCCCGGGTTCATAAGATATATTCCGTCCATGTTTAAATATGCTTTTCTATGGGTATGTCCGAAGAAAGCGCCTATACACTCGTCTTCCAAAGTCTTGTAATAGAGAGTCTGCAAATTGTATTTTACATTGAGCATGTGGCCGTGGGTTATGAGAAAGTTGCCGGCTTCTGTTTCAAGGATCATATTTCCGTCGTCAGAAAAATCTCCGTCGCAGTTGCCTTTGACTGCAAACACAGGGATCCCGGTTCGCTTTCTTATTTTATCCGCGTCTTTGAAATAATCGCCGCAGTGTACTATGGCGTTTGGCGAAAACTCTTTCTTCAATTTTTCGAATATGTCCCAGAACCTTGAAAGCTGGCCGTGGGTATCGCTGACAACAAGTATTCGCATATTTATCCTTCCTTTAAGTATAGTGTATCATACTTTTTAATATATCAGTGTTTTTTTGAAATGTATATCTGGAAATCACCTGAAATTTTAATGGGACTGCTCGGAAAATGCCGCGGATTCTGCAGCGGATTTTATTGCGAATTCTGTTGCGGATTCTATCGCGGATTCTGCAGCGGATTTTGCCTGAAATAGTTTGAAAAACGCCTCTGGCTTTGTTGCGGATTATGCTTGGACATGGGGCGAGTCGTTTCGCTTTAGACTGAATGGTCAGCGGCATTAACTGAAATGTTGCAGAATTCGCTGATTTCTTTAAATTATGCAACATTTCTGAAATTTGAAGCAGCTTTTACGGTGAAAAAACATCTAATGTTGTAGATTTTCTCAAGTTATTAAAATTTTACAACATAAATCAGAAGTCATGTTGTATTTTTTTGAATTTCTATGAAATTCTACAACTTCACTTTATTTTCATGATGATTTAAGGTGGTATCGTGGCCGTAATGTTGTAAGATATCATGGATTTTAAGAATTTTACAACATTGAATACCGGATTGACATCTCAATAGCCGGTTCCTTTCGATGACACAACGGTAGAACATTGAGCGGTCATTATACCGTCATTTCTAGAGCTTGTTCGTAGGTGTTCACCTTTTAGCAGAATGCAATATGTTGTCAAATATGGTGAGATTTATACTATTGTTCGGTCCATAATGTTGCACTGAACCGTACCCCAAAAAGTGGAGAGGGAATTAGACAGATTTTGATTGCCTGTAG
>OLRF01001036.1_pt1 | contig 31192 bp, 28 predicted proteins | sample 1672061 | NCBI WGS metagenome assembly OLRF01 (sample SAMEA3136641, study PRJEB25190) | human gut metagenome | reverse complement strand
CAGCGATACCGTGCAAAAAAGAGATAGCCAGCCATGCCGCGCCGTCGAAAAATAACGATCCTGGCCTCCGAGCTGGAGTGCTTCGAAACGCTCGTCCGGGAGTTGCACCAACGGCCGGAGTTTGCCGGATTCAATCCGTCGAGCCTGCACGTCTGGGCTTACGAACGGTATGAGCCGAAGTTGAAGGATGCCGATGCGATCCTCCGCCGCTTCGACTACTGGATGGGCGTACACAAGGGCGAGCGATATCTAATGGCAAACGGCAGCCGGCTCTTCAACAAAAAGAAGCTGGCCGAGGCGCTGGGCGTCGCACGCCCGACACTCGACCGGTGGATTACGAACGGATGGCTGGAGCCATGCCGCGTTCAGATCTCGGCCGGCGGCGACACCCTCTTTGCGGCCGATGCCGTTCGGGAGGTATTGGAACGGTTCCGATAGGCTCGAAAATCCACATCACCAACGAGGACGGCGAGTGCCGTCCTCTTTTTTTAGCCAAAACAGAATCCGATTACACGGCTGTGCCAACCCAAGCAAACAAAAGCCAAAGTCCGGAAACGGCCGACGGCATGTCCTCGGTGTGGCACCGGTTGGCATCGGTTGGCGCTGATTTGTAACGCCATTCGCCGTTTTCGGGAGAGGTTCGGAAAGCCTTTCTTTGCGTCATCAACCAAATTCGAATCGTTATGACCAAGGAAATCTTTCTGAGCGGCATGACCGCCGACCAGCTCTCGGAGATGATTCGCGAATCGCTGCGCGACGAGTTGCGGCAGCTCCACCCCGAACCCTCCGCCGAGACACCGAATTATCTAACCCGTCGCGAGACGGCTCGCCGACTGCGCATCTCGCTCGTGACGCTCAACGACTGGGTGAACCGCGGGTGGATCCGCGCCCACAAGATCGGCGGGCGCGTGCTCTTCCGCGACAGCGATGTCGAGGCGGCACTGCACCGGATCGTCCCCATCAAAAGCCGATAGCCATGAAGACAACCTCAAATTGCATCGGCATCCGGGAGTATCTCCTCCGCCGGGGACTGCAGCCCCACCGCGAAACCGCCACCCACGGCATGTTCCTCTCGCCGTTGCGCGAGGAGCGCACCCCCAGCTTCAGCGTCCGCTACGACAAGGGGCTCTGGTACGACTTCGGACTGGGTGAAGGGGGGGCACGCTCCTTCAGCTGGTCATGCGCCTCGAAGGCTGCGGCATGGCAGAAGCCATCCGACGCCTCCGCAAAGGGTCCGCAGACGAAGTCCCCTTCCAGCCCCTCCCGACCGCCTCGCCGCGCGAAGACTCCCCGCTGCGGATTCTCGGCATCAGTGAGATTCGCCTCCCGGCGCTGATCGGCTATCTGCGCGAGTGCGGCATCGACCCCGCCGTGGCCGGAGCGCTGTGCCGCGAGGTTCACTACGCCGTCGGTGAGCGGCGTTTCTTCGCCATCGGTTTTCGCAACGATGCCGGAGGGTGGGAACTGCGCAGCCCGCAGTTCAAGGGGAGCAGCGCCCCGAAAACCATCACAACCTTCGACCGGCACGGCAACACGGCGCTGCTCTTCGAAGGGTTCTTCGACCTGCTCTCCTACCTGACACTGCAACATGAGCCGGAGCCGGCCGTCGATACCGCCGTGCTCAACTCCGTGGTGAACCTTTCCCGCGCCCTTCCGTTTCTCGCACGCCACGCCACGATCCACGCTTTTCTCGACAACGACGAAGCGGGACGCCTCACCCTCGAACGGCTGCGCAGCGCCCTGCCCGATGCGACCGTCATCTACCGGGCGGAGAGCTACCGAGCCCACAAGGATCTGAACGAATCGCTCCGATCGTCCGCGAAGGTTTCGCGCACGCCGCGTCGTCGCGGCCGCAAGTTGTAACGTCGCCCGGAATGACGCCGGAACCGTCGCCCACCCATCGGCCGCTTCGCGACCGCGGCTTTTCCCCCGAGGAAAAAGCCATACTTATTAGGGCTTTTTCCGACGCATCGGCCCGCCGACGCTGAAAAAGCCCCAATAGGCCAAAGGGTCAAGCCCCTCTGGACACCCCCTGTCGTGCTGCGCACGCCGACCGCCAAGGCGGTCCCTTCTTCAACCGCACAACCCTCGAAAAACGACCGTACCATGGGATATGCCGTCCTGCATCTCGACAAAGCCCCGGGCAACGAGGCGGCCATGACCGCCCACATTGCCCGCACGAAGATACCCACCAACGCCTCACCCGAACGCTCCTGCCTTAACGAGGAGCTCATCGAGTTTCCCGAGGAGGTGGCCGACCGCACGGAGGCAATCAACTACCGCCTCGAACACACCGGTCTCACGCGCAAGATCGGGACGAACCAGGTGCGGGTGATCCGCGTCATGCTGACCGGTTCGCACGACGCGATGAAGCGCATCGAGGAGGAGGGGCGGCTTCCGGAGTGGTGTGCCGACAACCTCGCCTGGCTGCGCGAGACCTTCGGGGCAGAGAATGTCGTCTCGGCCGTCGTACACCGCGACGAATCGACCCCGCATATCCACGCCGCTGTGGTGCCCATTGTCACGGGTGAACGCCGCAAGGCCCGTACCGCCGCATCCGAAACACCCGGCAAGCGACACTACCGCCCGAAATCCGCCGCACGACCCCGCCTCTGCGCCGACGACGTCATGTCGCGCGTCCGCCTCAAGCAGTATCAGGACACCTATGCCGCGGCGATGTCCAAATACGGACTGGAGCGCGGCATCGACGGTTCGGAGGCGCGCCACGTCACCACGCAGGAGTTCTACCGCCAGGCCATCGCCCAGCAGCAGGATCTGCAGGAGAACATCGACGCGCTGCTCCGTCTCGAAGAGCAGAAGCGGAAGGCCGTCGAGCTGCTAAAACAACAGGAGCGGCAAGTACGCACCGAGTATGAACAGACGACCACGCTCCAGGCGCAGAAGAGCGCCGAACTGAACCGCACCGAGGCCGAGTTGAAGAGCGTGAAGGGCGAGCTGAAGGGTGCCCGATTGAAAAACGCCGCGGCGGAGGTCGGGTCGAATATCGTCGAGGGGATCGGGGCGATGATCGGCAGCTCCCGTGTCAAGCGGCAGCAGCAGGAGATCGACCGCCTCAACGCGGAGAACGCCGCCCTGCACGAACAGATCGGATCGCTGAACCGCACCAACCGCGAGGAGAAGGCCCGACACGAGCAGGTCGAACAGCAGCTGCAGGCGAAGCTCGACCGCATCGAACAGTGGCTGCCCGACACGCAGACACTTATCAGCTGGGGCGAATACTACCGCGATATGGGAATCTCGGAGTCGGGCGCCCGCGAGATCATCGCCATGAAACCCCTCTACGTCTCGGGGGAACTCCGCGCTCCGGAGTATTCGCGCCGCTTCGACGTCTCGAATACCGAGATCCGCCTGCAACGCGACCCGAACGGTCCCGGTGGCTTCCAGCTATTCATCGACCGCCAACCCGCACACGCCTGGTTCCGCCAACAATACGTGGAGCTCATGACCCGCCTGGGCTACCCCGTCCGCCCCGAACGTCCGGTAGTCCGGCGACATACCATCAAGCGGTAACACCTGCCCCGAAAGACAAAGAGAATATCCGGTTGAACAGCCGGATATTTTTCTTCACTTTGTGAAGAAACTCGCTCAATCGGAACATTTGTAGAGTTTATATTGCGATTTTTTTCGAAAATAATTTGCTTTTCACGGGTAAAGCACATACTTTTGTAATAAACCTACAAAGAAAAAAAATGGTAAAACTGAAAGATATTGCCACCATCCAGACGGGAGTCTACCTGAAAAGTGCCCCTTCGCCCGACACCTGCTACCTTCAGGTGAACGATTTCGACGAGGAGGGAAATATCCGTCCGACCGTCCGACCGACAACCACCGTCAGCTCCAAGGCTGCCCGCCACCTGCTGACAGAAAGCGACCTGCTGCTCGCCGCCAAAGGTGGCAAGAATTTATGCGCCATCGCCCCGACGCAACTCGAGCCGTGCGTGGCCTCACCCTCGTTTCTGATTATCCGAATCGACAACCCGACCCGCATCCTGCCCGAATACCTCTGCGGATTCCTCAACCTGCCATCCACCCGGCAGTTGCTGACGGCACAGGCCCAAGGGTCGGCCATCGCCTCGCTCAGCAAGGCTGACCTCGAGGAGTTCAATGTTCCGCTCCCCCCGCTGGAGCGACAGCGGGCCTGCATCGCCCTCACCCGTCTGCATCGGCGCGAACAGGCCCTCTACAAGGCCATCGCAGAGCGCCGCCGACAAATCACCGATTATAAATTGACAAAAATATATAAAGATGAACGGTAAAGTTACACAGGAAGAGATCAACAAAGTCGTATGGCAAGCCTGCGACACATTCCGGGGCGTTATCGACCCCAGCCAGTACAAGGACTACATCCTCACGATGCTGTTCTTGAAGTACGTCAGCGACGTCAGCAAGGCGAAATACAAGGAGTATCTCCAGCGCTACGACGGCGACACGGAGCGTGCACAGCGAGCCATGCGCCGCGAACGATTCCAGGTTCCCGAGAAGAGTTCGTTCGACTACCTCTTCGAGCACCGCAACGAACCCAATATCGGCGAACTGATTGACATTGCGCTGGCCGACCTCGAATTTGCCAACCGCGAAAAGCTGAGTAGCGAGGACGGCAGCGGCATCTTCCGCAACATCAGCTTCAACAGCAGCAACCTCGGCGAAACGAAGGAGCGCAACGCCCGGCTGAAACAGCTGCTTATCGACTTTTCGGACGAGCGGCTTCAGTTCGACGAGTCGCACCTTGCGAACAACGACGTCATCGGCGATGCCTACATGTTCCTTATCGAGAAGTTCGCCAGCGACGCCGGGAAGAAGGCTGGGGAATTTTTCACGCCGAAGGAGGTCTCGACCTTGCTAGCTCGACTGACCAAGAGCGCCCCCGGCTCGCGCATCTGCGACCCGACATGCGGCTCGGGTTCCCTGCTCATCAAGGCAGGTCGCGAGGTGGGCTCCGACAACTTCTCGCTCTACGGCCAAGAGCTCAACGGCAGCACCTGGGCGCTGGCCATGATGAACATGTTGCTCCATGGCTTCGACAGTGCCACGATTCGCTGGGGCGACACGCTGCGCAACCCGAAGCTCAAGGAGGGCGACGCGCTGATGAAGTTTGACACCGTCGTGGCCAATCCGCCCTTCTCGCTCGAAAAGTGGGGCGCCGACGAGGCGGCCAACGACCCCTACAACCGCTTCTGGCGCGGCATTCCGCCCAAGAGCAAGGGCGACTGGGCCTTCATCTGCCACATGCTCGAAGTGGCCAACGAACACGGCAAGGTGGGTGTCGTCGTCCCCCATGGCGTACTGTTCCGGGGTGCCAGCGAGGGGAAAATCCGCCAGCAGACCGTCGAGGAGAACCTCGTCGAGGCCATCATCGGCCTCCCGGCCAATCTCTTCTACGGGACAGGCATCCCGGCCGCCATCGCTATCTTCAACAAGCCCAAGACGACGACCGACGTGCTCTTCATCGACGCCAGCCGCGAGTTTGAGAACGGCAAGAACCAGAACCGGCTGCGCGACGAGGATATTGACCACATCGTCACGACCTACCGCCGCTTTACGCAGGGCGAACTCAAGCCGGGCGTCGTCGAGGAGCGTTACGCCTACGTGGCCCGGCGCGAGGAGATTGCCGACAACGACTACAACCTCAACATCCCGCGCTATGTGGACACCTTCGAGGAGGAGCCCGAAATCGACATTGCGGCCGTGCAGCAGGAGATTGATGCATTGGAAAAGGAACTTTCCGAGGTGCATGTCCGGATGGATGGTTATCTGAAGGAGTTGGGATATTAAAATAAAGCAAAAAATGAAGAACATTTTAATCCTTATACTGGCCCTGTGTGCCACGATGGCATCTGAAGCTGCCACAACAAAGACGCGACCCAGTGAGACCGCAAAACTCTCTGAGAAAGTAGATTCATTGACCTCTGTAATTGACGACTTATCTCATAATATCCAAGCAATTACAAAGACGCAGGAGATGCTTTCCGTTCGTATGGCAGAGACACGCGAAGATTACATGACCTTTTTGACGGATTCACATGAAACCCGTAACTGGACCATCGGGATTATCTCTCTAATTGTGGGAGCTTTCGGTATTGCTACCCCTATTTTCCTAAATCACCAAGCAAAGAAAAAGTCAGAAAAAGCACTAAAGGCTGTTAGTGATTTAAGCCAAAATATTGATAATATCAACACCGGAATAATAAGTACACAAAATAGAATTGATGATGTAGCCAAACAAATCAATAAAGATCGAAAAATAATAAACTCACAATTATCAGACATAACTAACATCAAGAAACAAGTTACTACTCTTCAGAAAAAAAGCGAGGCATCCGAAAATAATGCTCGTAAATCTCAACTTAGTGCAATGATTAGTAGACTCTTCTCTGAAGCTTTAAAAGAAAAAGACAGCAATAGAGCTATCGAGCTATACTCTAGAATTTTAAAATTAGATCCACAAGATATAGATGCCCTAAACAATCGAAGTATTGCATATTCCGATACTAAACAATATCATCTTGCCATACAAGATGCAGAACAATATATAAAACTAAAACCAGACTCTCCCAATGGTTACGCTATAATCGGATTAATTTATTTAGAACAAAAGGATTACGCAAGGGCTATTAAATATTGTGAAGAAGCGATACATAAAGATCCTCAAGATATACGAGGGTATCGCACCTTGTCTTCTGTATATTTAGAGAGCGAACAATGGCAAAATTTGATAGATACATTTAATATCATAGCACAAAAAGATCAACTAACAGCTATGAATTATAACAATAGAGCTTACGCATATTATAAATTAGGCAAACTTGAAATAGCATTGGCAGATGCAAATGAGGCATTATCCATGGACAATGATGATAATTCTGCCAAAGCTCATGCACTTGACACGCGTGCTTGTATATATATAGCAATGGGCCCAGATTACTACAACCTTGCATTGAATGATTTAAATAAAGCTATAGCTTTAGATCCCAATCTTTGGGCGTTATATGAGAATAGAGCCGCGCTTTACCAAAAAATGATGGAGGTCACCTCAGATCCCGCACAAGAAGGGCAATACAAACAACTCCGTCTTGCCGATTTGGAGACATTCCGCAAGCAAAGCACCTACAAAGGTAATGAATCAGATGACACCAAATAACATACCGCACGGCTATAAGGCGACGGCACTGGGGATTATTCCGCAGGAGTGGGAGGTAAGGTCTCTTGATTATTTTGGAGACATCTATTCTGGCGGGACTCCCGACACGGAGGTAGCAGAATATTGGAACGGAGATATTGCGTGGTGTACCCCTTCCGACATAACAAAACTTGATACAAAGTACATAGAAAGTACAGAAGTTAAAATTACAGCCAAAGGTCTGAAGGAGAGTTCTGCAACTCTGCTCCCTCCTCGAAGCATCGTTGTATGTACGCGTGCAACTATCGGAAGTGCAGCAATATGCAATACAGAAATAGCAACCAATCAAGGGTTTAAAAATATCATTACAAACGAAACCGCTAATCCTGAATGGCTTTACTATAATATTATATATTCAAAACCGAGATTGGTTCGACTTGGCTGTGGTAGTACATTTTTAGAAGTATCTAAAAAAGACTTCTCTCGATTTAAGATTGTGGCTCCGCTGCTGGAGGAGCAGCGGAAGATTGCGGAGGTGCTGGGCGTGTGGGATGAGGCGATTGAAAAGCAGGCGCGACTGATTGAAAAACTCGCTCTGCGCAAACGCGGCTTGATGCAGCGACTCCTCTCCGCAAAACTCCGTCTCCCCGGTTTTTCCGAACCCTGGAAAAAAGTAAAAGTGGGAGAAATATGCCTAATCAAGAAAGGCAAACCTCTTTCTTTCTCCCAAATAAAAGAAGGCATATATCCTGTAATTGCTGGAGGGAAAACCAGTCCTTATTCTCACAATGAATATACAGATGAAAGGGTTATAACAATTAGTGCCAGTGGTGCGTATGCCGGATTCGTGTCATTTCATGAATCCAAGATATGGGCATCCGATTGTTCTGTTATATATCCTCGTAACGGATTATCCGTACTGAAATATATTTATGCATTATTATCTTATAAACAATCATATATATATTCATTACAAGTTGGAGGAGCCCAACCGCATGTATTTCCCAAAGATATCTCAAATATAATTGTTAATATCCCTAAAGAAAAAGAGCAAACCGCCATTGCGGAGGTGTTGACCGCGGCCGACCGCGAGATTGAGCTGGCCAAAGAGAAGCTCGAACGCCTCCGCCGTCAGAAACGTGGCCTTATGCAACAACTTCTCTCTGGAAAAAAACGTGTAAAATATTAACCTATAAATATTACAAAAAATGAAATCACTTCGAACCAATCTTCTAACACTATATTTAAGATATGATTTTAATTTTAAGACCATATCCACAGTTGCTCTCTCAGAATTAGTCTTAAAGATATTGTATTTCGGCGGCAAATCAATGTCCCTTAAAGAAATAAAGAGCAAAATAGAGGAAATCATAAATAGTGACATTGACTATCATCTTTTAGACTCAATCTTATCTAAACTTTTAAGAACTGATGTCTTATTCAACAATAATAAATATGTCTTAAGTGACCCCAAGAAAGCAGACATCCAAAGTATGCAGATGGATTCCGACTGTTTGCATCAAAAAGTTCTTAAAAGTTATTTTAATAACACACGAATATCGCCTGAAGATGTATTAGCATGGTTTCAAGAGATAATGATTATCTTTTTTGAGGCTTATAACTTTCAATGGATACAAATTGCAACATCCAAAAATAAAAACAACATCAACTTTCAAAATATAGATGACATCGCCAGACGTTCTTTTAGTAATCGTTCTTTTAGTCCAACAGATCAGGTCTGGCTCACTTCACAATTTAAAAAGTTTATAAATGACTCTAACCCGGAAATAGATCAATTATTTGCTCAATATGGATTAGCCTCTTTCTCTGCAAGACTAATAAATGCTAAAAATTTCGCAAATAAAATTAATATCGATGCATTTCGGGGTACAACTTTTTTATTGGATACAAATGTCTTAATGATTCTTGATTTAGAGTCGCATTTATTAAATGGATCTATTGCCAAGCTTGAATCCGTTCTTTCCACATTAGATATCAAACTTGAATATCTATATGTAACAAAAGAAGAGTATCGGGGAGCAATGGCATGGAAAAGAGGGCAACTCAAAAGTGTTTTCGAAGAATATGACGAAAATATTTTGAGACAATCAGACTGTCCTTTTATTAGAACTGCTATACACAGAAAATGTCAAAATACTGAAGATATCAATAGAATGTTTGATAGTCTGGAGAATATTCCATCAAAATTTAGTAACATCATTGATATTAACATTAAAGAAGAACCAGCTTTAGAAGAGATTATTTCCCAAGGAAGTAACAATTCTATACTCAAAGATAAACTGAATACAATATATAAAAGATACAAAGGTTATGATAAAAAAGACCCTGCTTTGACCCATGATGCAGGATTAATTGCCGCAACATATTATTTAAGAGAAAATGGGGGAAAATATATTATTTTAACAAATGATACTATTTTAAAACGATATTCCGTTGAGAACCCTATCCGTGATGAAATCGGGATTGCAATTGGATTAGATGCACTTATTAGCTTGCTTGTCGTGAATGGAGGTGGTACAAATCTTGACCCTTCAGACTTTGCTCCTTTATTCAAGAACATCGTGCGGCTATCTTTATATCCATCACAAGAAGCTTTTAGAGTAGAAGATTTATCCTTCATATTAGGTGTAAATCTTGAAATTCAAAAATTACCTGATGACAAAGTTATTTCATTAGCAAAATCTGTTAACCAAAAACTCTGCGCAGGTGTTCATGCAGATGAAATAGCATTATTTTTACGAAGGGAGATTGAATCTGAAAGGTTATCTCAAATCAGTAAAGGCCAACAAGAGGATAGAGAAAAAAACCTATTAAAAAATGAAGTACATGCTGCCAATCAAAAGTTGGCATTAATGAGACAAGCTCGCTTTAAAGACATAAAGCGTAAGATGATTAGACATATATGGACTTATCGTATCATTTTCCTATTTCTGATTTTGGGGTTATGTATATGTGAATTTTTTATTATAAAAAATCGATTTGATGCACCCTGGATAAGCGAGATTGTTACAATCCTGCTGGCTATATTAAGTTTTATTCCATTCAATAAATATGTCCTTAAAAAATATCCTATTGATGAAGAAACTATCTATAAACAAATAGATCGAGAAAGCAATTTAGAATAAGATTATGTCCATCTCCTTCAAAGAAGACCATATCAGCCAGATTCCCGCGCTGCTGATGCTCGAAAAGCTCGGATACACATACCTCACGCCTGATGAGGCGCTGGCCCTGCGCGGCGGGAATCTCGCCAACGTGCTGCTCGAACCCGTGCTGCGTAAGCAGCTGGCCGCCATCAACGTTGTGCAGGTCAGCTCGGTGCGAACCACCGTATTCTCCGAGCAGAACATCACCGCCGGAATCGACGCCCTGCGCAACATCCCGATGGACGAGGGGTTCATGGAGGCTTCGCAGACGGTCTATGACCTGCTCACCTCGGGCAAGACCCTCGAACAGATTGTCGACGGCGACCGCAAGAGCTTCGTGATGCAGTACATCGACTGGAAGAATCCGCGCAACAACGTCTTCCACGTCACCGAGGAGTTTGCCGTCAGCCGCACGGGGATGACCGAGACCTACCGGCCCGACATCGTCCTCTTCGTGAACGGCATCCCGCTCTGCGTCATCGAGTGCAAGCGTCCCGATGTGAAGGACTCCATCGAGCAGGCCATTTCGCAGCACCTTCGCAACCAGAAGGCCGACGGCATCCGTTCGCTGTACCTCTATTCAGTGTTGCTGCTGGCCGTGAACCGTCAGGAGGGCAGTTACGCCACGACGGCCACGCCCGAAAAGTTCTGGGCACGGTGGCGCGAACAGTTTGCCGACCGTGAGTCGGAACTCCAATACCGGCAGGAGCTGGAGCGGGTGGTCAATGAGCCGCTGTTCGATGACAAACTCTTCGGGGAGCGGTTCGGCTACGTGCGCCGCAACTTTGAGGAGCTCTACAGGCAGCCGGTCACCCCGTCGGTGCAGGACGAATACCTCTACAACCTCTGCCGGCCCGAACGGCTGTTGCAGCTGATGTACGGCTTCACGCTCTACGACGACGGCATCAAGAAGGTGGCGCGTTACCAGCAGTATTTTGCCGTGCGGCAGACGATGCAACGCATCCGCCACATCGAGGGCGGGCGGCGGCGCGGCGGCGTCATCTGGCACACGCAGGGGAGCGGCAAGTCGCTGACGATGGTGATGCTGGCGCAGGCCATCATCCTCGACAAGGAGATCCGCAACCCGAAAATCATCCTCGTAACCGACCGCACGGACCTCGACCGGCAGATTACGGGGACGTTCCGCAAGTGCCAGATTCGCGTCGAGAACGCCACGACGGGAAGCAAGCTCGTCGAACTGCTCAACAGCAAGAGCGATGCCGTCATCACGACGATTATCAACAAGTTCGAGACGGCCGTGCGCGGCATCCGCACCCCGTTGACCGACCCCAACATCTTCGTGCTGATCGACGAGGGGCACCGCAGCCAGTACGGCGAGATGGGCATCAAGATGGAGAAGACGCTTCCGAACGCCTGCTTCATCGCCATGACCGGCACGCCGTTGATGAAGAAGGAGAAGAATACGGCCCGGAAGTTCGGCGGCATCATCCAGCCGGTCTACACGGTGGATCAGGCCGTGGCGGACAAGGCCGTCGTGCCGCTGTTGTATGAGGGGCGCATGGTGCCGCAGGTGGTACACGAGGAGACGATTGACCGCTATTTCGACAAGATCTGCGGATGGATGAGCGACGCCCAGCGGGCCGACATGAAGAAGAAATTCAGCCGTGCGGACCAGCTCAACCAGACGCAGCAGCGCATCTACGCCATTGCGTGGGACATTTCGCAGCACTTCCGGGAGAACTGGCAGGGGTCGAAGTTCAAGGCGCAGCTGGTGGCTCCGCGCAAGCGCATCGCGATTCTCTACAAGCAGTATCTCGACGAAATCGGCATCGTCTCGTCGGAGGTGCTCATCACCTCGCCCGACACCCGGGAGGGGGAAGACGAAGCATTCGGCGAGACCTCGAACGTAGAGGTGGCCTTCTGGAAGCGTATGATGGACGTGCACGGCACGGCCAAGAAGTATGAGGCGAACATCATCAACCGCTTCAAGAACAGCGATAAGCCAGAGATTGTCATTGTGGTGGACAAACTCCTTACGGGATTTGACGAACCCCGGAACACGGTACTCTATCTCGACCGCAAGTTGAAAAACCACACGCTGCTGCAGGCCATTGCCCGCGTCAACCGCGTCTGCGACGACAAGGAGTTCGGCTATATCATTGACTACTACGGCGTATTGGGGTCGCTCAATTCGGCGCTGGAACTCTATGCCGATTTCGACAAGGAGGATCTCGAAGGAACCTATACGGACATCTCTGAGGAGGTGGCCAAGCTGCCACAGAAGCATGCCGAATTGTGGGATCTCTTCAAGGAGGTGCGCAATACGACCGATTTCGAAGCCTTCGGCAACGTTCTGCGCGAGGTGGATCTGCGCACGCTCTTCTACGAAAAGCTGCAGGCCTTTGCCCGGACGCTGAAGGTGGCGCTCTCATCAATCGTATTCCATCAAAAAATGCCTCAAGAACAGGTCGAACGGTACAAGCACGATCTGGCCTTCTTCCTCAAACTGCGCAACGCTGTGCAGGAGCGCTATTCCGACACGGTGGACTACAAGCAATACGAAGGGCAGATTCAGAAACTGATCGACACGCACATCGAGAGCGGCGAGGTGCAGGTCATCACCGACTTGGTGAACATCTTCGACAAGGAGCGGTTCGCCGAAGAGGTGGAGAAGATCTCCAGGAAAGCGGCCAAGGCGGACACGATTGCCTCGCGAACGGCCAAGTATATCACCGAAAACATGGATACCGATCCGGCCTTCTACAAGAAGTTCTCGCAGATGCTCAAGGAGACCATTTCGCAGTACGAACAGGGGCGAATCGACGAAGCGGAGTATCTGACCCAGGCTACGGACCTGATGAACAAGGTGCTGAATCATACTGACAGCGAGATCCCCGACGTGCTGAAGGATAACAATGCCGCGCGAGCCTACTTCGGATTGAGCCTGGAAGTTTACAAGTCGGTCATAAAGCCCGAACAGGGGCTCGACCTGACGCAAATCGCACTCGACACGGCCAACCGGATCGATGCCATCATTCGTCAGCACATCTTCGAGAAGGAGTCGCTCATTGTCGACTGGCCGCTCAAGGACAGGTTGGTCGGCATGATGAAGCTCGACATCGAGGACTATCTGATTGACGAGGTCAAACGCAAGTACGACCTGTCGATGACCTTCGACGACATGGATGCCATCATCGACCGGGCGGTTGACGTGGCTCAAAAATGGTTCCGATGATGCAGCAGATATTCGTTTACGGGAAAGAGACGATTTCCTACAGCGTGCTCTTTTCCGCCCGCTGGACACTCGGAATCAAGGTATGTCCATCCGGCGAGGTCGTTCTGCTGGCTCCGGAAGGGACACCGGAGGAGGTCATCGAGCAGAAACTCCGCAAACGGGCGCCGTGGATTCTTCGGCAGCAGGCCTATTTCAAGGATTTCGGGGTTCGGAGTCCGGAAAAACGGTATGTCAGCGGAGAGTCGCATTACTACCTGGGGAAACAGTTTCTGCTCCGGGTAACCGCTGGCAAGGTCAACAGCGTCCGCTACAAGGGCCGCTGCTTCGAAGTGGTATGCACCTCTCCGGACAAGGTCCGGGAGTTGATGAAATCCTGGTACCGTGAACACGCCAAACTCAAGTTCGCCGAATATGCGGAGCCCATCATTACCCGATTTGCGCGGTACGGAGTTACGCCGGCTTCACTCTATGTTCAGGAGATGGAAAACCGTTGGGGCAGCTGCACCCCCAAGGGGAAAATCATTCTGAATACGGAACTCATCAAGGCGCCGCGCCCCTGCATTGAATATGTTATTACGCATGAGATGTGTCATCTGCTGCATCCCGACCATACCGCAGCTTTCTTTTCCCTGCTCGAAACTGAGATGCCCGACTGGCGGCGTTGGAAAGACAAGTTGGAGCGATTCATGATGTAGGTGCAAACAGTTTCAAAAGCATCATCCGCCCGCCCCGTATGACAAATGTATGACAAAACAAAACGAAAACCGCGTTGCAGACATCTACAACGCGGTTTCTGTGAGGTCTGAAGCGGATTCGAACCGCTGTACAAGGTTTTGCAGACCTTTGCCTAGCCACTCGGCCATCAGACCAACTCGTTCCATCCCGTGCGGCCGATTACAATTACAACACAAACCCAACCTATTTTCTTCGGATCCGCCCTTCCCGGACCGGCAAAAACCGCTCCTCCGGAACTCGGACGGCCGGACGCTTCGGCGCATCGGGAGTGCAAATATACAAACATTTCCAGAATCTGCAAAACTTCCGCCGAACTTTACGTTATTTCGTGCGAGGATTCATGTTATTTCGCAAAAATCAGTACCTTTACTTCGTCAAAAGAATCCAGCGAGCCATGTCCCCCGAAGATATAGCATTGCAGATGACCCCGGGAATCGGCGTGAAGAGCGCCGTGCACCTCCTGGATTGTTTCGGCAGCGCCGCGCGGATCTTCGCCGCGACCGAGGAGGAACTGACCGGCCGGGCGGCGCTCCGGCCCGAAGCAGCCCGGCAGATCGTGCGCCGCAAGGGGTTTCCGGCTGCGGAGCGGGAGTTGGAGCACTGCCGCCGCAACGGCCTGACAGCCGTCGCATCGACCGACCCGCAATACCCCGCCCTGCTGCGGGAGACGCCCGACTACCCCCATGTCCTGTACATCAAGGGCGATGCGGAAGCCCTGACGGCCCGCTGCATTGCGGTCGTCGGGACGCGCGACGCGACGCCCTACGGCCAGCACATGTGCAACAGGCTGATCGAAGGGCTGGCCGAACGGGTTCCGGGACTCTGCATCGTCAGCGGGCTGGCCTTCGGCATCGACGCGGCGGCCCACCGGGCCGCGCTCGCCGCAGGGGTGCGGACCGTGGCGGTGCTGGCCAATCCGCTTCCGGGGGTCACGCCGGCCCAGCACGCGGGACTGGCGCGCGACATTCTGGACCACGGGGGCGCGCTGGTCACCGAACTGCCGTCGCAGACGAAGCAGAACGGGTCGTTCTACCTCGCGCGCAACCGCATCATCGCCGCGCTCGGCGCCGGATGCGTCGTCGTCGAGTCGCCCGACAGCGGCGGGTCGCTCGTAACGGCCCATTGCGCCGACTCCTACGACCGGACGGTGATGGCCGTGCCGGGACGCGCCACCGACCGGAGCTCGGCCGGAACCAACCACCTGATCCGCAACCGCAAGGCGCAACTGGTACTGACGGCCGGGGACATCGTCCGGGAGCTCATGTGGGACCTCGGCCCCGACCCCGCGACGCTGCGGCCAAAGGTTCCCACGCCGGAGCTGACGCCCGACGAAGCGGGACTGCTCGGATGCTTCCGCACGAACGACCCCGTCACGACCGAACACCTCGCCGGAGCGAGCGGCCTCGACCCCGGAACGCTGGCGACGCTCCTCGTCGGGCTGGAGCTGGCGGGCGCCGTGCGCCAGCTTCCCGGAAACCGTTACATGAAGCTATGAATCTGACAGATACCCATTCGCACCTGTACGAACCCGAATTCGACGCCGACCGCGAAGAGGCGCTCGCCCGCGCCGCGGAAGCCGGCGTGGAGCGCCTGCTGCTGCCGGCCATCGACTCCGGCAGCCACGAACGGCTGTTCGGGCTGTGCCGCCGCCATCCCGGGCGGTGCGTTCCGATGATGGGGCTTCACCCGACGTCGGTGAACGGCAATCCCCGCTGGCGGGAGGAGCTGGCGACGGTCGAACGCCTCCTGCAAACCCCGCCCGAAGGGATTCCGCCTTTCTGCGCCGTGGGCGAGATCGGTCTCGACCTCTACTGGAGCCGGGATTTCCGGGCGGAGCAGACGGAGGCCTTCCGGCGGCAGATCGACCTGGCGCTGCAATACGGCCTGCCCGTGGCCGTCCACACCCGCGAGGCGTGGCCCGAGACGCTGGAGATCGTCCGGGAGTACCGCGGCCGCGGCCTGCGGGGCGTCTTCCACGCCTATTCGGACACGGCCGCGACCTACCGCGAACTGCGCACGCTGGGCGACTTCGTCTTCGGCATCGGCGGCGTGGTGACCTTCAAGAAGAGCCTCCTGGCGGAAACCGTGCGCGAAATGGAGCTGCGCGACATCGTGCTGGAGACCGACTGCCCCTACCTGACACCCGTTCCCCACCGGGGCCGGCGCAACGAATCGGCCTACGTGCGCTACGTCTGCGACAAGGTCGCCGAAATCAAGGGGCTCGACCCGGAGGAGGTCGCCGCCGCGACGACGGCCAACGCCCGGCGGATGTTCGGCCGGCCGCAGATGCCGTCCGGCTCCCCCGCGCGGGAGGACGCTCCGTCCGGCCACGGAAAAAAACCAAACGACACCCGCCCATGAAAAACGTCCGGATCACCGTCATCCGCAAGGTCTGCCACAAGGACCTGATGGAACGCTACGAAAACCCGATCGAGCACGCCTGCGACCTGCACGAGGGGCAGGTCTTCGTCTCCGACGGCATGCAGCGGCCCGAAGGGCTGTGCCCAAGCGCCTGGCAGACCCTTTCGCCCTTCGTCATGGCGCTCGCGCACGGCGCGACGGACTTCTACGACGGATGGATGCGGAACCCCGCCTCGGCGATGCTCTCCTGCAACGACGGGTTCCGGCCCGTGAGCTTCCTGATCGAAACCATCGAAAACAACGAGAAATAAGACGACATGCGCTCTTCCATCCTGATTATCTACACCGGCGGCACGATCGGCATGAAGACCGACGCCGAGACCGGTGCGCTGGTTCCCTTCGACTTCAGCGGCATCTACGACGAGTTTCCCTCGCTCAAGCGGCTCAACGTGGACATCGACGTGCTGACCATGTCGCCCGTGATCGACTCCTCGAACGTCGAGCCGTCGAACTGGGCGGCGCTGGCCGGGCTCATCCGCGACAACTACGCCCGCTACGACGGCTTCGTCGTACTGCACGGGACCGACACCATGTCCTATACCGCCTCGGCGCTGAGTTTCATGCTCGAGAACCTCGCCAAGCCCGTGGTCTTCACCGGCAGCCAGATTCCGATCGGCGTACTGCGCACCGACGGCCGCGAGAACCTCATCACGGCCATCGAGATCGCCGGGGCGCAGCGCGACGGCCGACCCGTGGTCCCCGAGGTGTCGCTCTATTTCCAGAACCGGCTGTTCCGCGCCAACAGGACCTCGAAACGGAGCGCCGAGGCGCTCAACGCCTTCTGTTCCGACAACTACCCGCCGCTGGCCGAGGTGGGGGTGAACATCGCCTACAACCTCCCGGCCATCCTGCGCCCTGCCGCCCCGGCCGCCGAACTGCGCATCGCCACCCGCCTGGCCCGCGGCATCGCGCTCGTCAAGCTCTTCCCGGGGCTCGACGAGGAGATCCTGCGCGCGGCGCTCTCGGCCCCGGGACTGCGGGCCGTCGTGCTCGAAACCTACGGCGCGGGGAACGCCCCGACCTCCGGGTGGTTCATCCGCCTGCTGCGGGAGACCATCGCCCGCGGCGTGATCGTGCTGAACATCACCCAGTGCGGCGGCGGACGCGTCTCGATGGAGCTTTACGAAACCGGACTGCGGCTCCAGGAAACCGGCGTCCTCTGCGGCTGCGACATGACCTCCGAGGCCGCCGTCACCAAACTCATGTACGTACTCGGACTGGAACTCCCCCGCGAAGAGACCGAACGGCTGCTGCGGAGGCCCCTGCGGGGAGAATTTACGGATTGAACCGTTGCACGGAACAAAATTTTTTCCTATATTTCGCACTGCTAATAGACCCTTTTCGGGCCCCCTCGGGGGAGACGGACGGGCCTGCGGCAGGGCAAATAACTGGCTGACTGATAATTGCACAAATCCGGAATTCCGCTTCGGGATTTGAGAATGCATAAGAAGGCGACATGCCCGGAACCGTGCGAAACGCAGAAAAGGCGTTCCGGCGGAAGGAGGAAAGTGTAAAATGACGAATTTTTAATAAAAAATAAACGGACCGGACGACCGGAGGGAAACCGGCGGGCACGGACCCTGCGGGAAAGCCCCGGACCGGAAGAGGGAAAAAAGAAGAAACCAGAAAAAACACAAACTAATAAAAATTCAACTAATCAAATCATTTATCTAAACACAACTATGAAAAAATTCCTTATTTCGTCGGTTGCCCTGTCCGTATTGGGAACCGTTAATGCGTTCGCGCAGGAGGCAGCCGCCGCAGCTGAAACTCAGGTCGCAGGCGAAAGCATGCACCACGTGATGATGCAGAAGTTCCTCGAAGGTGGCTGGGAGTGGATGCTTCCGGTGCTTCTCTGTTTGGTCGTCGGTCTGGCCGTAGCCATCGAGCGCGTACTCTACCTGTCGCTCTCGACGATCAACTCGAAGAAGCTCGTCGCCAGCGTGGAGGAGGCTCTGAAGAACGGCGGCATCGAGGCTGCCAAGGAAGTTTGCCGCAACACGCGCGGCCCGATCGCTTCGATCTACTACCAGGGTCTGGACCGCTACAACCAGGGTCTCGACTCGGTCGAGAAGGCCGTCGTATCGTACGGTTCGGTTCAGACCGGACAGATGGAGTCGGGTCTGACGTGGATCGGTCTGTTCATCGCCCTGTCGCCCATGTTGGGATTCATGGGTACCGTAGTCGGCATGATCCAGGCATTCGACCAGATCCAGGCTGCCGGCGATATCAGCCCGACGCTCGTTGCCGGCGGTATCAAGGTCGCCCTTCTGACGACGCTCTTCGGTCTTATCGCTGCGGTTGTTCTTCAGCTGTTCTACAACTATATCGTTTCGAAGATCGACTCTCTGGTAAACGATATGGAGGATTCGTCCATCACGCTGATGGATATTCTGACGGCTTACAACAAGAAATAATCCAACGCTAAAGATTCGAAAGCAATTATGAAAAAGATACTTAACATAATGCTGGGCATTCTGATGGTGATCACGGCGGTCCTTCTGGTCTACGCGATCGCCACCGGCGGCTCGGATGCGGCCATCAGCGCGAACCTCATGTGGAGCTACTTCCTCCTGGTGTTCGGCATTGCGGCCGCCATCTTCTGCGCCGTCTTCGGAATGATCCAGAACCCTGCGGGCATCAAGGGGACGATCCTCTCCCTGGCGCTTATCATCGTCGTAGTCGGCGTGTCGTACTTCATCGCCGCCGGCCACACGGTGAACATCGTCGACCTGCAGAACAACGATTTCTTCCCGCGCAGTGAAACCGTAATTACCGAAACGAGCGTCCTGGTGGCCTATGTCGCCGTGGTCGCAGCGTTCCTGACCGCCGTGGTGACGGAGATCTGGGGCGCCTTCAAATAATGGAGTGAACGATGGCTATTAATAAAAGAAAGGTACAGGAAATCAATGCCGGTTCGATGGCCGACATCTCCTTCCTGCTGCTTATCTTCTTCCTGGTGGCCACTACCATGAACACCGATACGGGTCTGATGCGTATGCTTCCGCCGATGCCTCCCGAGAACCAACAGCAGGAGGAGATCAAGGTCAAGGAGCGCAACCTGTTCCTGGTGCTCATTTCGGGCAGCGGCAACATCATGGCGGGAGTTCCGGGCAAGCAGGAGCAGATCGTGCTCGGCCAGTTGAAGGATATGGCCAAGGAGTTCATCACCAACCCGATGGACGACGAGAACCTGCCCGAGAAGGTCGATCGCGAGATCGACATGGCCGACGGCAGCAAATGGACCTATCCGGTAAGCGAAGGCGTCGTTTCCCTGCAGACCACCCGCGATACGGGCTATCAGGCCTATATCATGGTGCAGAACGAGCTCACGCGCGCGTTCAACGAGGTGCGCGACGACGTGGCCCAACGCAAATTCGGCGCAAAGTTCTCGGAGCTCAACGAGGATCAGCGCAATGCAGTGTCCAAAGCAGTGCCCCTGAAGATTTCGGAGGCCGAACCGCGTAACATAAAGAAGTAAGCTATGGCAGTAATGAAAAAGAAGGGCGACAAGAGTCTGCCCCCTATCTCGACCGCATCGCTTCCCGACGTGATCTTCATGATCCTCTTCTTCTTTATGGTCTCGACGACCATGCGCGATCAGGAGCTGCTGGTGAGATACAAACTTCCCGAAGCGACCGAAGTGCAGAAGCTGGAGAAGAAATCGCTCGTCAGCTACATCCACATCGGTCAGCCGACGCTGGCCATGCAGGCGCAGTTCGGAACCGCTCCGCGCATCCAGCTGAACGATTCGTACAAAACGACCCGGGACATTCTGGACTTCGTGGCCGCCGAGCGCGACAAGCTCAGCGAAGCCGACCGCGCTTCGATGACGGTGTGCCTCAAGGCCGACCAGTCCACGAAGATGGGTATCGTGACCGACGTCAAGCAGGAGCTGCGTCGTGCCAACGCCCTGAAGATTTCCTATGCGGCTGCCAAGTCGCTGGGTTATTGATCCGGAGACCGGAAGAACTCTCAACGGAAAGAGCAGGCCGTTTCGGTCTGCTCTTTTCTTTTACCCGAAAGGCGCCTCGCCCCGTTCCTGCCACCGTCCGGACACGGAGGACAGGACGACGGTCCGGAACAATCCGGCACAATCCGGCACGGAAGGCGTCCATCCAAACCCGGGAACAGGCCCCCAAGGCCCCATACGATCCAATCGGAGCAACGCGGCGAAGGTCGAAACACTCCTCCAACAGCCGCAACATGCAGACACCCGGCAAACAAACCCCGAAAAACACAAGCGCCCCGCTACCGGAAGGTTCCAGCTCACAACAAAGATACGGACGGCAGAATCCGCTGTCCGAAAAGCCATCCGGCAGAAAATCCGCCGACAGAAAACCGTTCGGCGGGGCCCCGGCGGCGAAAGCTCCCGGACGGCAAACGGCTTTCCGGAAGGGACCGTCCGTCTTCTTCTTCGCACGATGCCGGAGGGCGTCAGAAACCGAACTCCAGTTGGTCGATTTCGTGGTTGAAGGTCAGGCGATGGTGCGGCGTAAGCCCGAACTCGCGGATCGCCAGCCGGTGCTGCCGGGTGGGATACCCTTTGTTCCGCGCCCAGCCGTATTGGGGAAACTCCTCGGCAAGCCGGTACATATATTCGTCGCGGTGCGTCTTGGCGAGCACCGAAGCCGCCGCGATGTCGGCGTATTTGCCGTCGCCCTTCACGATGCAGCGGAAAGGAATTCCGAGCCGTGTGCGGAACCGGTTGCCGTCGATGGCCAGAAACGCCGGCGCAGGATCGAGCCGCGCCACGGCCAGCGACATTCCCTCGAACGAAGCGTTCAGAATATTGATCTCGTCGATGCGTGCGGCCGATACGGCCTCGACCGCCCAGGCGACCGCCTCCCGTTCGATGACGGCCCGCAACCGGTCCCGGTTCCGCTCGGTCATCTGTTTCGAATCGTTGAGCTGCGGATCGTGGAAATCGGGCGGCAGAATCACCGCGGCGGCGAACACGGGTCCGGCCAGACAACCGCGCCCGGCCTCGTCGCATCCCGCCTCCGTCAGCTCGTACTGAAATTGATTCTCCAACATAGCGATGCAAAAATACACAATATTCCGGCATTTTTAGCTACATTTGCCACGATACGTCCATACCGTCATGAGATTCGACATCGCCCGACAGCCGCTCGTTCCGGCTTTTCTGACCCTCCTCCTGATTGCCGTCGTCGCAATGCGGGGAGCGGATCCGCACGCCCTGCCGGACCGGATCATCCCACCGACGACGGACTGTGCGGTGGCAAGCGGAACGGAAACGCCCCCGGTCGCGCTCCGGGAGCGGAACGATGCCCCCGGGACGGAACCTGCGGAGACGGAAAACGTCCGCCCGGGACTCGCCGTGCGGATGCCGGCGGTATGGTCATCGCAATTCCAGCACAACCATCCGGGATGGGCCCGCTGGATCGGCGGACTGCTCCTGATCTTCGGCGGCATGTGCACGGGGAGACTCACCGTGCGCAACAACCTCTACTCGGTCGGAACCTGCCTCGCCATCCCGCTCTATGCCATCGCCGCCTGCGCTCCGGGATTCGGAGGAGACTTCCTGACCGCACTCGCGGGCGCGGCCCTGCTGGCCTTCGCCACCAAGAACTACTGCCGCTCGTTCCGCAACGGATACGCCTTCGACGCCGTGTTCCGGGCTTCGCTCTATCTCGGAACGCTGCCGCTGCTGCTGCCCGCGGCCCTGCCGCTGGCGGCCGCCCTGCCGCTGGCCGTGCTGATCTTCCGGCGGACGCTGCGCGAAGCGGCCGTGGCCTGCGCCGGGCTGCTGCTGCCCGCCGCCGCGCTCTGCTACATCAACTGGGGAGCGGGCGGGGAGTTCTCCGCTCCGCTTTCGTATCTCGGAACCGCTTTCCTCGCCGGCAGACCGCTCGCGCTCTTCTCCGCGCTGCCCCTGCCGAACCTGCTGCCGACGGCCGCGATCGGAGCGCTCGGGCTGCTCGCCGCGCTGTTCGTCCTTTCGGACCTCTACGCCGTCGGCACGAAGCCCCGGTTCATTCTCATCTACAACATCGTTCTGCTGGCGCTGACCGCCGCCGTCCTCTGCGGCCCCGGCGCCGTACGGACCGACACGACGCTGATCGCCGTGCCGGCCGCCATCCTGCTGCCGTTCCTTTTCGTCCGGATTCACCGGGCCATCGTCTGGCCGCTCTACCTGATTTTACTCGCCTTTACCCTGATCTCATCCATTTTACAATAATCTATTTAGTCTGCATGATAGTCAAAACGGGCGCATTTAGTTAAATTTGCCTTTTTGTGCTATACGCTATGGTAGATTAAAAAGTTTTAATTGTATATTTGAAGTTGAACAAGGTGACGCAACGCTCTGTTCAAAAAAACTTAAATTACAATTAGCATGAAGAATTCAATGACTTCATCGGCACAACAGCCGATGATCGTGAAGTATTTAGAATCGCTTCACAACGGAATCCAATCCCAGATCCTCTCGCGTTACGCAATCGGTTACATCCTACGCGGCACCAAATACATCTACGACGGGGATAAACGTCAGACACTTTCGCGCGGCGACGTCTTCTATCTGGGCATCGGCCACCACTATATCGAAAACGTGCCCGAAGGAGGACAACCTTACGAAGAGGTGCTCTTTTACTACACGCCCGGGGACCTGCAACGCATCCTCATGCACCTGAACATCACCTACGGGCTGAACATTTCGAACGAGCATTCGTGCGAAAACTGCCGCAACCGCACGCACGTCGCCATGCCCGCATGGAACTCGCTGCGCAACTTTTTCATCAATGCGAACAACTATCTGCGCGACGAGGAGTGCCGCCACGACGAGACCGGCGAGAGCATCAAGATGACCGAACTGATCTATCTGATCGCCTCGCACGAGGATTGCTGCATCAAGAGCAAACTGCTGAGCAACATCGACGCGGCGAAGGAGAACTTCGAACAGATCATCTACGACCACATCTTCAAGGACATCTCGATCGAGGAGCTGGCCAAACTCACCAACCGGTCGCTGACCTCGTTCAAGAAGGAGTTCCGCCGCCACTTCCAGATGCCTCCCCACAAGTGGTACATCCGCCAGCGGCTGATGCACTCGCGTCTGCTGCTGATCTCGACGTCGAAATCCGTCTCGGAGATCGGCAACGAGTGCACCTTCCCCAATACGTCGCATTTCATCAAGCTCTTCAAGAAGGAGTACCAGATGACACCCGCCACGTACCGCCACCGCCACCTCTCGACGCCGGACAGCGAACCGAAGCCGGTCATGCGGCAGGTGCAGGAGAACGAGGCGATCCGCGAGGCGCTTTAATCAAAAACTTATAAATTCGTAGTTATTCAAAATTTTTAATTACGATTTACGAACGGAGCACGCCCCGTTTTCGGAAAAACCTCCCGAAAAATTTGGTTTTTCGTAAAATTCGGATTACTTTTGTTTCAACGAATGTGGGATTCCCACTCTCATTAACCTAACTAACCTAACCAGAGAGGCCCGATACCGCCCGGTATCCGGCCTCTTCTTTCGTCCTCCGCCGCCGGCCGAATCCCTCCCGGAAGCGCCTGGGAACGGGAAACCGCCGTTCCCGGCCGCGCACCGCTCCCGCCCCCTTCCGGGCCGTGCCGGGAAACCGGCCCGCCGACCGCCGCGCCCTTCCGTCTCCCGGCCGTGCAAGAAAAAGGGCCGATCACAAGGAATATCCGATATTTTTTCTTATTTTTGCATCAATTGGAAAATAATGAACTTAAATGCCGAAGTTTTATGACAGGGCGGACGCACTGAAAAAACCCGGATGGCTGAAGATCCGGCTCCACCGTACCCCGGAATGGGCCGAGGTGCGGCATATCGTCGAGAAGCACAGGCTGCACACGATCTGTAGCAGCGGCATGTGCCCCAACCAGGCGGAATGCTGGAGCCGGAGGACCGCGACCTTCATGATTCTGGGCGACATCTGCACGCGGGGCTGCCGCTTCTGCGCCACCCGAACGGGACGTCCCCTCGCCCCCGACGCCGGAGAGCCCGCCCGCGTGGCCGAAAGCGTCGCACTGATGAAACTCCGGTATGTCGTCGTAACATCCGTGACGCGCGACGACCTCCCGGACGGCGGCGCCAGCCATTGGGCCGCCACGGTGGAGGCCATCCGCTCGCAGAATCCCGACGCCGTAATTGAGCTCCTTATTCCCGATCTCGACGCCCGCCCCGAACTTTTGGACGCGGTCGCGGCGTCGAAGCCCGACATCATCGGGCACAACATCGAAACCGTCGAGCGACTGACCCCCGTGGTGCGCTCCAGGGCGAAGTACCGCACCAGTCTGGAGACGCTGCGCCACCTCTCGGAAGAGGGTGTCGTGACGAAAAGCGGACTGATGGTCGGACTCGGCGAGAACGATGACGAAGTTTTGCAAACACTGCGCGACCTGCGCGAAGCGGGCGTGCGTATTGTAACACTCGGTCAGTACCTTCGGCCCACTCTGGAGCACTACCCCGTAGCGGCGTACATCACTCCCGAAAAATTCGAATGGTACAGACTCCGAGCGCTGGAGATGGGCTTCAGCTATTGTGCGAGCGCGCCGTTGGTGCGGTCGTCGTACATGGCCGAAGAGGCTCTCCGGAGCGTGAAAGGGTTGCAGCGATGAAAGTCTCCTTCCGGGACCTCGGACAGATGGATTACAAAGCCTGCTGGGATTTGCAGCAGACCCTGTTCGACAGCCTCACGGCCCGCAAGCGGCCCGCGGCCGATACCGTCCGGAACGCGACCGGAACAGAGGCTTCCGCGGCCGATGCCGCCCGGGAAACGGACGGAGCGGCGATCCCGGCGGAGGATGCCGGCACGATCCTTCTGGTGGAGCATCCGCCGGTCTATACGCTCGGCAAGAGCGGCCGTGCGGAGAACCTGCTCATCCCGAAGGCGGCGCTCGAAGCGATGGGCGCGAAGTTCTTTCACATCGACCGCGGCGGCGACATCACCTTCCACGGCCCGGGGCAGTTGGTCTGCTACCCGATTCTCGACCTCGAACGGCTCGGGATCGGCCTGAGGGAATACATCGCCTCGCTGGAGGAGGCCGTGATCCGCACGACGGCCCGCTACGGCATCGCCGCGGGCCGCATCGCAGGCGCTTCGGGCGTCTGGATCGGCGAGGGGGCCACGCCGGACGGAGAGGGACGCCCGCGCAAGATATGCGCAATAGGAGTGCGTTCGTCGCGTTATGTCACCATGCACGGGTTCGCGCTGAACGTCTCGACCGACCTGAGGTGGTTCTCGCGCATCAACCCCTGCGGCTTCACGGACCGCGGCGTGGCGTCGATCGCCTCGGAAACGGGACGCGAGGTCCCCATGAACGAAGTCAAAACACGGGTTTTGACCCATTTAAGCGAGATATTAAATGTTGAAATATATAAATAACAATTCGTATGCCTACAGAAAAACGCTGGGTAGTGAAGCCTCAGGGCGACCCCGCGACGGCAGCCATGCTCGCTGCCGCGCTGCGGATTTCGCCCGTGCTGGCCAATCTACTCGTACAGAGAGGCATAGACACCGTAGAAAAGGCGGACAAGTTCTTTAAACCCAACCTCGCGGACCTCCACGATCCGTTCCTGATGAAGGACATGGACAAGGCGGTCGAGCGGGTCGAACGCGCCGTGCGCGACCACGAGAAGATCATGGTTTACGGCGACTACGACGTGGACGGCTGCACGGCCGTCGCGCTGGTTTACAAGTTCCTGCGCCAGATCGGGCACAAAAACCTGATGTTCTACATTCCCGACCGCTATACCGAAGGTTACGGCATTTCGGTCAAAGGGATCGACCTCGCGGCCCGCAAGGGCGTGGGGCTCATCATCGCCCTGGACTGCGGCATCAAAGCCACGGAAAAGGTTGTCTATGCGAAGACGAAGGGCGTGGATTTCATCATCTGCGACCACCACCTCCCGGCCGAGGAGATTCCCCGCGCCGTATCCGTTCTGGACCCCAAGCGGGTCGATTGCTCCTACCCGTTCGACGAACTGTCGGGCTGCGGCGTGGGCTTCAAGCTCGTGCAGGCCTATGCGCAGCGCAACGGCATCCCCTTCGAGCAGATCCTGGACCTGCTGGACCTGCTCGTCGTGTCGATCGCCTCGGACATCGTGCCGCTCGTGGGCGAGAACCGCATCCTGGCCCACTTCGGGCTGAAGAACCTCAACCGCGAACCGTCGAAGGGGCTGCTGTCGATCATCAAGATCTGCGGACTGGACAAGCACAACATCACCATCGACGACATCGTATTCAAGATCGGCCCGCGGATCAACGCCGCCGGACGGATGCGGATGGACGAGAACGACGAGAACGCCTCGCCCTCGGGCGGACATGCGGCCGTCGAGTTGCTCATCGAGGGCAACGAAAGCGTCGCCGAGGAGTTCGGCAACGTCATCGACTCCTACAACCAGGACCGCAAGTCGATCGACCGCTCCGTGACGCAGGAGGCGCACGACTACATCGAGCGCAACCCCGCGATGAAACAGCTCAAGAGCACGGTGATCTACAACCCGCGCTGGATGAAGGGCATCGTGGGTATCGTCGCCTCGCGCCTGATCGAGACCTACTACCGCCCGACGGTGGTGCTGACGATGAGCAACGGATTCGTGACGGGCTCGGCCCGCTCGGTTCCGGGCTTCGACCTCTACCAGGCCGTCGAGTCGTGCTCGGACCTCCTGGAGAACTTCGGCGGACACATGTACGCCGCGGGGCTGACGATGCGGCCCGAAAACGTCGAAGAGTTCACGCGGCGCTTCAACGCCTACGTCGAGGAGAACATCGACCCGCAGATGCTCATGCCGCAGGTGGACATCGACAGCGAGCTGCTCTTCTCGGACGTCACGCCGGCCTTCCGCCGCGATCTGAACCGCTTCCAGCCCTTCGGGCCGGGCAACGTGTCGCCCGTGTTCGTGACCTACGGCGTGAGCAACCACGGCGACGCCAAACTGGTGGGCATGGAGCGCGAACACCTGCGCATGGACCTCATCCAGCGGCAGAAGCCCAACACGCGGCTGCAAGCCATCGCCTTCCAGCAGCCCACCCACTACGAGTGGGTCCGCTCGGGACGGCCGATCGACGTCTGCTACCAGATCGTCGAGAACCACTACCGCGGCACGGTCACCACGCAGCTGCGCGTGAAGGACATCAAGCCGGTGCTGAACCGGTAAGGCGCCCGCCCCGGAGAAAGACCGGAGAAAGAAAGGAGGGGGAGGAAGGCGTATCCGAAGGGACATCCCGTCTTGGCGGCGGGGTGGCGTCCGGAACCGTCCCATACTACGTTTCCGCCCTGCCGCAATTCGTTGCGGCAGGGCGGAAACGTATGATCCGGCCCCGTTCGGACGGCGCGGCAAAGGTTATCTCCGAAGGGCCTCTTCGCCCTCCGAAGGAACGATCCGGCCCAGGAAGATGCGCGAGAGGTTGTCGTACAGTGCGGCGTAGATCGTCCCGTCCGCGCCCACGCACATCGCCCGGATGTTCCAGTCGGTCGTGATCCGCTCCAGCGCATGCCCGTCCCAGTCGAACACGGCAATCCGGTGAAATTGCAACGGCCGCCGTTCCACCGGGGTTTCGAAAAACTCCTTCACCCGAAGCTCCCCGTCGTAAGGAGCGTAAATCCGGTCCCGCGTGGCAAAAAGATCGACGAAACAATTCACCTCCCGCTCATCGAAGGCGAACGCCTCCCCCGGACCTCTTCCGTTCCGCATGAACCCGCACAACGGCTCTCCGCTGCGTTTGTCAAAGACATGAAACAGGAAGCCCCCTCCCGACCCCTGCACGATCAGCACCGGACCGTATTTCCACTCCGGGTTTATAGTACCGGCTGATCTGCCTGTCGATTTTTTCTATAAATTGGGTTTGCCCCGACAAATCCGGAATTCGGAAACTTCGGATTCTGGCGTAATAATCATAAATCTCGGCCCGTTCTTCGGGGCTGCTCATCGTCTCCCCACTCCAGATTTCGCTGTCGCGGCGGACCAGTTCATCCACAAAGCCTGCATCGGCCATGTTCGGAATCCCAAGCCCGAAAACCCACTCTCCGACCGGTTTATAAAAAATAAATCCGGTATAAACCTCTTTGTATTCGAGTCGTTTTTTGAAGAAGCCGGGACGTAAGTCGAACCGATCCTCCCCGAAAGGCGTGCCCGCCAGATCGAACCCAATGCTTTTGTTTCCGCACGCAGCAAATGCAGCATCCCATTTCCCGTTTTGCGTCAGGCCCCGATACTCATTCCGCCTTTTTGCCCAGTTAATCGCCACGTTGGCGACCCGGCCCGGAAATCGCTCCGCGATGATCTGCCCGGCGTAGGGGGCCGGTCGGCTGTTCGGACCGGTTAAAAAGGAGTGCGGCGAGTTGAAAATGATCAATGCTTTTTTACGTGGTTCGGGGCCGTCGAACAATTTATACAACTCCGTCAAGGCGTTGTTGCCCATAACGATGTCTTTGTAATCCCATATGTGCAGGAAATCCTGAAATTGTTCGTGCGTCATCCCTTCCGTCTGATGCCATGAAAACGGAACGTCGGTACATGAGATATGCAGCTTTTTTTCCGCCGGGAGACGCTTGTTGATCCGATAAACGGAACAGAGGTACTGATGGAAATTGGTATTCTCCCACAAAGGCGTGTAATCCAGATTTTGATAGGCATCCCATAGCGCGGTCTCGAACTCCCGATCCGACGCATAACTGGCGTTGACGATGCAATCGACCGTTTCGGTCATGTTGTAAACCCCGATCTCTGTCATTATAAGCCCGACCTGATCGATAAACCGGGGATCGGACATAATTTGCTCGATCAGGTCGTATTGCGTCGTGTCCCGGTGATCCCGTTCACCCAGAATAACGACGTCGTATCTGTCGAACAGCCCCATTACATAATCTACGGGTGAGGTGTTGCAGTCGTTGATAAAATCGACATACTCCTCTATTTTGGGAGAGACATAGCTGTCCTGTCCGTGTGTCGGGCAGACAACAAGCAGGGAAATGAAGATAAACAATACTTTGATTCTCATGGTTTGAAGCATTTTTCGATCCAATTCAATTACCTAATTCCAACTGATTTCTCACCAGTTCGTAATAATATCCCCGTTTGGCCGTCAGCTCGTCGTGCGTGCCCTGCTCGACGATGCGTCCGCGGTCCAGCACGACGATCTTGTCGGCATTGCGGACCGTCGAGAGGCGGTGCGCCACCACCACGACCGTCTTGTTCTCGAAGAGCCGGTCGAGGCACTCCATGATCGTGCGTTCGTTTATATCGGTAACGTTCCCTACCGGCAGTTCGCCGGTCAGCAATTCGAACTTCCCGCTGCGTTCGCATCCAAACTCAGGCGGCGCATATAACGGGCCTTCCTGCGAAGAGCACCCGCCAAGACACGATAAAACCATCGAAAAAACACGAATATTTTTCGACAGACCCATTGCATCAATAAAAGAAACGTTTTACCGCATCACAGCCGGATAATCCGCGCCTCGTCGTCCGCGGCGGGGAGCGGCGCGGGCCGGAAATCCGAATAACCCAGCGCGACGGCGCAGAGCGGCTCGCACCCTTCGGGAATCGGCAGGAACGTCCGCAGGTAGTCCGCGGCCCGCTCCCCCTCGGGATCGTCCTTGCGGCGGGGACGGCCGTCCACATGGACCCAGCACGAGGCGAGCCCCTCGTCCACGCAGGCCAGTTGCAGCACCGTGGCCGAAATCGCGGCGTTCACCCGCCACAGGTCGCTCGCCGCGGTGTCGCCCAGCACGACGACCGCCAGCGGCGCCCCCTCCATGAAGGCCGATCCGTAATCGCGCATCCCGGCCATGCGGGCTATCAGGTCGTGGCGGTCCACCACCAGAAAACGCGTCGAACGCGAATTGCGGGACGAGGGGGCCGTGAGGGCTTCGGCGAGGATGCGGTCCACGATCTCGCGGGGCACGGCGCGGTCCGAGAACCTGCGGACGCTGCGGCGCGCGGCCATCAACTCTTTGAAATCCATAATCGGTAGGTTTTAAGACTCTTTTTGCAAAAATAGTGAAAAAAGGGTATATTTGGAATTCCAAAAACAGGAGAATGACGATGGATTTCAGATTCACCATAGCCCTCATCTACGATTTCGACGGCACGCTCTCGCCGGGCAACATGCAGGAGTACGACTTCATCCCCGCCGTGGGCAAGAGCAACAAGGAGTTCTGGACCGAGGCCAACACGCTGGCCGAGAGGCAGGACGCCGACATGGTGCTGACCTACATGGCCCGCATGATCCAGGAGGCCAAGTCGAAGGGGCTGTCGCTGCGCCGCGAGGCGTTCCAGGAATCGGGCCGCCGCGTGACGCTCTACAAGGGCGTCAGGGAGTGGTTCGCGCGGATCAACGCCTACGGCGCACGGCGCGGCATCCGCATCCTGCACTACATCAACTCCTCGGGGCTGAAGGAGATCATCGAGGGGACGGAGATCGCGCACGAATTCCGCAAGATCTACGCCTGCTCGTTCCTCTACGACGTGGACGGCATCGCCTACTGGCCCGCCGTGGCGGTCAATTACACCAACAAGACGCAGTTCATCTTCAAGATCAACAA
>OLRF01001021.1_pt1 | contig 31422 bp, 22 predicted proteins | sample 1672061 | NCBI WGS metagenome assembly OLRF01 (sample SAMEA3136641, study PRJEB25190) | human gut metagenome | reverse complement strand
GAAATCACAAAAGGCGTTATATCTCCCTTATTCAGCGGATGCTCGCAAATCGAAAACCCCTTGTAATATTTTTCGATACGCTCTTTCACGGAATACGAAAGGCGATACCCGACTATAGGGCTAAAGCTGCAAGAAAGGACATAGCTGCTGATGAACCTGTTGGTTCGCCCATTGCCATCGTAAAACGGATGAATATAGGCGAACAGAAAATGGAACACCGACACCCGTACAAGCGCGGGGATGGCCTCATCAGCAAGGATCATCAATGCCTGATTCATCAGTTCAATGATCTTTGATTCGGGTTCAACGCCCTGGTGTATTGGCTTATGCGAGGCATCCAGAACGCTTACTGGCCCTTTGCGGAAGAACCGACCATCTGGCACATGAGACGGATCATCGGCTCTTACTTCATCGAGAACCAGCTCGTCATACAAAGCACGCACATCAGCGCAAGTAGCGATAGGAATCGTTTTACGCACTCTTAGCGCATGATATTTTTCAACAATGCCTAAAAACCTGCCCGTCTTGTCCTTTTCGGCGAGCATTTCAAGGGCATCGTCGATTTCCCTGCGCGTCGAGTGAACTCCTTCGATTCCGTTAGTAAGCACGATTTCGTCAATTAGACATTTGTCCATGTATTGCTCAATGGCCCTCTGCGGCAACATCCCTATGGTGCGGTCAATGTCTCTATCAAGCTCCATCGCCTTGATAATTAGCTCGTAAATCGCGGAGTCCATTACGTAGAATGCTCGATTCCCGCTTATCTGAAAGTTAAGACGCACGGCGTCCTTGGAATTAAAGCGCTGCTCGTACACGAGCCTGGCGTCATTTTCTGAGATATGAAATAGGGTTCTTAGGTCCCGATATTTTGACGACATGAGACACCATCCCGAATAGACCAAAAATGTCGGTAATTATTTGGTCTATTGTCGCATATCTTACGAATAGACCAAAAAAGCAGCCTATTTTTTGGTCTATTCGGGCGAAAACAGGCGATTGACCAAAATTCTTTCGTCTATTTTTGGTCAATCGAGGGCGCTGCCATGCGCGACAAACGACAGCACTGCGACGCAATATCGCCCCTAAACGACACCTATTCGACACTGTCGCGACAGTTTGGCGACAGTGTCGCATAGGTGTCGCACTGGGAATATAGGGAGAGGTGCCGTTTTCCCAGTACGACATAGCGCACAAAAAAGCCTCGCTTGCGCAATTCATTCACTGCAAGCGAGGCTCTGTCCGCTAAACGGGGAAGCGATGCCTGCCCCTATATACCCACTTGGCTTATTTCCCTGCGGCTTTCAATGCTGCTTTGGGGCCTGCCACCAGCAGATAGTACAAGCCCTTGCGCAGCGGCGTGGGATCGTTGGGGAAAAACTGCTCGAAACGCTTTGGGTGCTCCATCAAATATCGCAGGTTCGCGTTCTGATAGTCGCTGAACAGCGAGCGATCATACGCACCGCCCCTGAACCCGGCGCGCAAATCCTCATGCATCTTAACCACAAATTCACGACGCTGCTCCGGCGCCAAGCGCGCAAAGTTCCACATATAGCTGTCATAACGCAGCCTGAACAGGACTTTTCGCAAATCTTCGCAATCAGGATCGTTCTTGATGAAGCGCTCGGCCATGTCGAATTCCTTGCACACGCACATCACTTTTTGTGCGTCGTTCACAGAAGACGCTTCGTTGTCCTGGCGGTAATGCAGGATGGCCTCTTCAGACATAACAACCTTCTGCGCAGTTACCCACACCTTGAACTGGAAGCCCAGGTCCTGGAAGCTTGCACCTGCCGTTTCAAGAAAACGCACGCCCTTATCAACCAGCATTTCGCGACGATACAGCGCCGACCAAATGGAAGGAATGCAGTAGAACACTTCACGAACATCGCGCGGATTGAAGGGAGCATCCGTCATAGGGGGCTTGCACACACTTATAAGCTGGTTGCGTTCCTTGGGTGTGCTCCAGTAGAACCAATAGTTGGCCTTAGCAACGTCGACAGGAGCATCGGCACTTGCGTCCTTCACCAAGCCGTACAGCAGCTCCAGCGCATTCGGCTCGAAGAAATCGTCGGGCTCCAAAATGCCGATGTACTCGCCACGTGCGGTGTCGATGCCCAAATTCATTGACGCGCCGTAACCGGAATTATCCTTATCAATCAGGCGAAAACGCTGGTCTTTTTCCATATAACGCTTGATGATGTCCAGAGAACCATCGGTACTGCCATCGTTGATGCACAGTGCTTCGAAGTCGGTGAACGTCTGAGCAATCAGCGAATCAAGCGCCTGCTCCAAGTATTGTTCGGAATTGCAAATGGGCACCAGCACCGAAATAGCAGGTGCAGGCCCTTCAGGTGCAGGGCTGATCTTCGCGCTCGCACGCGCTGCATTCGCACGCGCCTGTTGCTGAGAAATCTGGTTCTTGCCCTTTTTCTCGGTCTTCGTGGCAGCGTTTCCGCCACCAGCGCTCTTCGCGTTATTCTTCTTAGCCATTCCCTGCCCCTCTCAAATCAATTAGGTAAAAGTATACCGTTCATGCAAGAAGCAACCACAGAGCATATTTCAGCTGCCGCGAATCACGTCAAGCAGTCCGCAGGCCTGCGCGTCCCCGACAGCCGCGAATTACGTCGGACGTCCTTGGCTGCCGCGCCCTCACGAGCGTCGCAATCGCGCCGAACATCCACGGGCGTCATACGTCCAGGGTCGGCACAAATCGCGGTGGGCGCTCCACGCCTCCGCCAACCCAAGCGTTCAACGACACGCACGGACATTCGCCACCCCGCCCATTGCGCCACGAACTTCACGGCAAAGCTTCAACACTTGATTAATTCCTCGCAAACGAGGTGCTTTCCTCGAGCGCATCGCATAGAATCGGACTAATGCAGAACGCGTTCACAAAACGGCGCCAGCAGAGCGCAACACTATTCGCCTCAACGCGTTATTGAAGCCCGCCGCCAACAAGGAGGTTCTTATGAAACTTGGATTCATCGGATGCGGAAATATGGCCAAAGCCATGATCAAGGGAATTGTCGCTAGCGGTGCTGTTGCGCCCGGTGAAATCTATGGTTCCAATGTCACGCCGGAACACGCCGCTGCCGTAGCCGAAGAATTCGGCATTAACGCTGGCACCAACAACATCACCGTCGCCGAAAACGCCGACATCCTGTTCCTTTCCGTAAAGCCCTACCAGTACGAGGCCGTTATTGCCGAAATCCGTGGAGCAATGCGCCCCGAACAGACCGTCGTCACCATCGCCCCCGGCAAGACCATCGCCTGGCTGGAAGAGCAGTTCGGCACGCCCGTCCGCATCGTACGCACCGCGCCGAACACGCCCGCACACGTGCTGGCAGGCGTTACCGCCTACTGCCCCAACAGCTTGGCAACCGCTGAAGACGTCGCCGCCGTCGAATGCCTGCTTGCCAGCTTCGGCACCACCGTTGAACTGGAAGAATCGCAGCTCGACGCCGCGAGCGCCATCGGCGGCAGCTCACCCGCCTATGTATATATGTTCATCGAGGCCTTAGCAGACGCAGGCGTGGCCGAAGGCCTGAAGCGCCCGCAGGCTTACCAGCTTGCCGCGCAGGGCGTACTGGGTGCTGCAAAACTCGTGCTCGAATCCGGCAAGCATCCTGGCCAGCTGAAGGACGAGGTGTGCTCGCCTTCCGGATCCACCATCCGCGGCCTTGAGGTTCTGGAAAAAGGCGCATTCCGCGGCACCGTCATCGATGCACTGCGTACCACCATCGAAAAGGCACGCGCTCTGTAACGCAAACGGGCGCGGTTGGGTGCCTGCGATGCCGATGCGCTGCGGCAAGCAGCGATTGGCGGAATCCAGAGCAAAACAATTCGACATCACGGGCATTAGGGGCAGAGCAGCGGAACTGTTTCTGATTGACGACATCGATTAAGCCCGAAGGGAATATGCATGGTCCCTCTGCGCTGATTCTCCAGAAGGACCATGCCGACGCACAAATCGAACGTCTCTGACCAAAAAAATGGCCGCACTTGCTTACGCAATCGCTGCGAATCATCCCCCCGCAAACGAGCCCTCGCTACATGTGTCAGGGCGCACACCGCACCTACGCCCGCCCGCACAGCACCGAACAAAGACGAAGCCCCGCGCCAGCGACGACATTTACCCGCCAGAATTCAACGTAAACGTACCTAAAATCCCATATAATTCATTATTTTTTTAACAATGTACCCAGGGGATACATTACGATGGACTTATCTATACCAGTTCAAAGGACAAACAGAAAGGCAAGGTGGGATCGCATGGCAAAAGCGTCAGCGAAGAGTACGCTTTCCACTGCGGTAGCACTTGCGATGGCTGCTTCGCTGAGCGTTCCTTTCACGGCATATGCCGATGAAGATGCGAACGCTTCGCAAGAGGCAACCCAGCAAGAGGAAACGACAGCGGCAAACGACGAATCCGTAACCAACAACGAAGAAACTGCAACAGTTAAGGCAACCGGCGAAACTGAGGCAGACGCGAAAGGCGCAATTGCGCTGCATTCCAACGAATCCGCGCAGGCAGTGGCCGAGGTTGACGGCATGAAGTACGCAAGCATCGCAGCGGCAATCGCGGCCATCGATGCTAAGGGCACCGTTACCCTCCTGGGTGATGCAGCAGAGGACGTCACCATCCCTGAAGGCAAGGCCATCACGCTCGACCTAAACGGTAAGAAGCTCACCAACAAGGCAAGTCACACCATCACCAACAATGGAACGCTCACGGTGACGGACTCCATTGGCGGCGGCGTGGTTGACAACATCACCCATGCAAAGGCTGCGCTCTCCAACGCAGTAGGCGCAACGGCCACGCTTGAGGGTGGCACGTTCATGCGCAGCAAGGAAGCCGGCAAGGACGGCAACAACAGTGGAGGCAACAGCTACTACACCATTGAAAACTATGGCTCCATGAGCTTCGGTTCTGGTGCATCGGTGGAAAACGCTGGTCACTTCTCCAGCATGATCCGCAACGGCGGTAAGAACACCGCTGAAAGTCCCGCTGAAATGACCATCAATGGCGGCACGTTCAGCGGCGGCATCAACACCATCAAGAATGACGATTACGGCAACCTCACCATCAACGATGGCAACTTCGACAACACGTCCCAGTACGTAATCATGAACTGGAGCAAGGCCACCATCAATAACGGCACGTTCAAGACCTCCAGCAAAGCCACCTCTGCTGTTCTGTTCAATTCTTCGTACGGCAACGACCCCGCTGACACCGGAAGCCTGGAAGTAAACGGTGGCACGTTCACCACCAATTCCGCCGCCCAGCCCGTGCTGACGAACTACTACGATGCCAACAACACGGCAACGTCCACGGTGATAAACAACGGCATCTTCAACGGGGATTTGGTAAACGAGTCCGAGCATAAGGGCCCGCTTTCCGTTTCCGGTGGTACGTTCACGGATCCGGCAGTCGCAAAGCACCTCAAGAGCGGCAAGGCAGTTTTGTTCAACGACGGCAAATATGCTGTCGGTAACAAGGATGCCGTGAAGGGCGATGCAACCTATTCCGTAACCAATACCGACGGAACGGTTGTTTACTTCACTGATGCTCAGGCTGCAAACGACTATGCTAAGGAATCGGGCGCTCAGGCTCCTGAGGTTTTGAAGGTTACCGTTACTTTCGATTCCAACCAGGGCACGGCAGTTGACTCTCAGCTTGTTGCCGTTGGTGGCAAAGTGGCAAAGCCGGCAGATCCTACCAAGAAAGGCTATACCTTCTCGGGATGGTTCACTGACAAGGACTGCACCAAGGCTTACGACTTCGATGCTGCTGTAGACAACACACAACCCGAGTTCACCCTGTATGCCGGCTGGAAGGCAGCGGCTCCTTCTACCGTTCAGCCCGGCGCTGGCGACAACGGCAACAACTCCTCTGCCAACGCGAACGTAAACGTCAACACCGTTAACGACAATGGCGACAATGCCGCAAGCGAAGCGAAGATGGCTACCGTGAAGACGGGTGACAACCTTGCTCTTATTGGTGGCGCAATTGCCCTGATTGCCGTTGCGGCTGCTGGTGTTGCTGCATTTGCACTGCGTCGCAGGAAGATGAACTAGTTTTTTGCTCACTACGTTGTACTGACTGTAAGGCAATACGGCGATAGCGTGTGCGGTAAAGGGTCGGGCCTGAGGAAATCTCGGACCCGACCCTTTTGTTTTGCTTTGGGACAATGGGGACGGGCACTGTTTTCTCGCGCATCCTTTCGCATTGGCCTTTTGAGCCCTGGAGAAATCCAGGGCTTTTTGCTTACCCGTCTAACAAGCAGAGCCCTACTTGCGACCAATTAAGCGAGCAGGGCTCTGCTTTTGTGCCTGTTGCCAAACAAAAAAAGGGCGGTCGCTTTTGCGAACGCCCTTAGTAAAGCTGGGAATTTGGTATCAGTCCCTATATTCCCACTTACGCCATGAATTTGTAGACGGCTTGGGTGTAGGCCACCGGGTCGTCGATAGGCAGGCCCTCGGTGATCAGCGCCTGATCGTACAGAATCGTGGCGTACAGGTGCACCTTTTCGGTATCGCCATCCTCGAACGCCTTCTGCACTGCCTTGAATACGGGATGCTCGGCGTTCAGTTCGAGCACTCGGTCGCTCTTTACGTGCTCGCCGTCGGGACCCTGCGCCAAGATCTTTTCCATTTCCAGCGTGATGGGACCTTCTGCGGTTACGCATGAAGGGGTATCGGTCAGGCGTGCGGAAACGGCAACGCGCTTAACCTTGCCATCGAGTGCCTTCTGCATTTCGGCGAACAGGCCCTCGTTTTCCTTCGTAATGGCCTCAGCTGCGCTCTTTTCGTCCTCGGTTTCAAGGCCCAGGTCACCGCCGGCGACATTCTTGAATTGCTTTTCGTTGTATTCGCTCATCGACATGAAGCAGAACTCGTCAACGTCCTGCGGGCACAGCAGCACATCGAAGCCCTTCCCCAGTACCGTGTTCACGATGGGGCGCTTCGCCAAACGGTCGATAGCTTCGCCCGTTGCAAAGAAGATCGACTTCTGGTCCTCCGGCATGGCCTCCACGTACTCGGCCAGCGTCACCATCTTCTGCTGCTTGGCGGAGTAGAACAGCAGCAGGTCAGCCAGCACATCCTTCTTCATGCCGTAGCTGGTGTAGATGCCGTATTCCAAATTGCGGCCAAAGCCCTTGAAGAACTTTTCGTAACCGTCGCGGTCGTTCTTCAGGAACTTCTCCAGTTCGCTCTTGATCTTCTTTTCGAGCTTGCTGGCAATAGCGCGCAGTTGGCTGTTCTGCTGAAGCGTTTCGCGCGAGATGTTCAGCGAAAGGTCCTGCGAGTCCACCACGCCCTTCACGAAACTGAAGTAGTCGGGCAGCAGATCGCCGCACTTTTCCATGATCAGCACATTCGAGCTGTACAGTGCCAGGCCCTTTTCGTAGTCCTTGTTGTAGAAGTCGTACGGCGGGCGCTTGGGGATGAACAGCAGCGCATCGTAGGTCAGCGCGCCTTCCGCGTGCACGGAAACGGTGCGGGCTGGGTCCTCGAAATCGTGGAAGTCGGTCTTGTAGAAGGTGGCGTATTCCTCGTCGGTTACCTCGGATTTGCGGCGCTTCCAGATGGGGATCATCGAGTTGATGGTCTTAACCTCGCGCACCGTTTCGAACTCGGGCTTGTAGTCGTCGCCGGCATCTTCGGGCTTGGGCAGGGGCTTGCGCTCCTCCATTTCCATGTGGATGGGGTAGCGCACGTAGTTGCTGTACTGCTTGATGAGGGCCTGGAGCTCATACTGGTCTAGGAATACGTCGTACTCTTCTTCGTCGGCGTTGTCCTTCAGGTGCAGGGTGATGCTGGTGCCGTGGTCGGCACCCAGTGCGGCGGCTTCTTCCGCGGTGGCGGGCTCGATGGTGTAGCCCTCAATGCCGTCGGATTTCCAGGTGAACGCCTCGGCCTCGCCGTATGCGCGGGAGGTTACGGCAACTTCCTTGGCAACCATAAACGAGGAGTAGAAGCCCACGCCGAACTGGCCGATGATGTCCACATCTTCGCCCTGCTTTTCGGCGTTTTCAGTCTTGAACTCAAGGCTGCCGGAATGGGCGATGGTACCCAGGTTGGTTTCGAGCTCGTCGCGCGTCATGCCGATGCCGGTATCGGAAACGGTGATGGTGCGTGCGTCCTTGTCGAAGGCAACATCGATGGAAAGGTCGTCCTTCGAAACGGCGATAGAGGTATCAGTGAGGCTCTTGAAGTAGAGCTTGTCCACCGCGTCGGATGCGTTGGAAATAAGCTCGCGCAGGAAGATTTCCTTGTTCGTGTAGATGGAGTTGATCATCAGATCGAGGAGCTTTTTGCTCTCAGTTTGGAACTGCTTCATTCAGATCCTTCCTTCTTTGGGCGAATGGCACGCGCCACACGGCACAGACGCGGCAACACCCTATTTATATTGTGGGCAAACGCAAATTAGCACTCCCGCAAGAGGAGTGCTAATAAGAATTCTAGTATGGGAACTGCACCTGTCAAGGAAGGCGAAGGCCGCCCGCCCGTTTGTAACGCGGCTGTTGCCTTTCGGGCGGTTTACGGCGAACGCACGCGGGCGATGGTAGTGCGCAGCGCGTCAATCACCGTGCCGCGGAACGCGCCCTTTTCCAGAACCACAACTCCGCGAATGGTGGAACCGAAAGGCGAGCACACCTCGTCCTTCAACTGGCCAGGATGCTTGCCCGATTCCAGCACCAGCTTCGCAGAACCCAAAACCGCCTGCGCAGCAATCTGCTGGGCCTGCGGGCGCTTAAGCCCTTCGGCCACGCCGGCATCGCGGCCTTCACCTATTACCAGCGAAAATAGCAGCAGCCCTAAGCGTTTTAGGCGCTATTCCTTCTCTTCGCCTTCTGCCGTCTCGGGCTCCTCCTCGAAGCGGACATCAATCTTGTCGATACGCAGGCCGTCCATCACACGAGCCATCATCGTGATCTTCGTGCCCTCGTGATGCAGCTCGTACGAATCGCCCTCGGCAGGGATCTTGTCCAGCAGGTCGAGCATCAAGCCACCCGCGGTCTCGTAGTCGAACACGGGCACGGGCTCAAATCCAATGAACTCAACGAACTGGTCAACCGGCAACGAGCCGTCAACCAAGTAATGATGCTCGCCCACCTTCAGGATTTCGTCCTGATCATCGTGCAGATACTCGTCTTCCATGCGACCGATAATCTGCTCGACCACATCGGTCATGGTAACGATACCGGACGTGCCGCCATGCTCGTCAACCACCACGGCGATTTTCGTGTGCTTAGCCTGCAACACCTGCAAAAGTTTCGCGATGGAAATGCTCTCCGGCACCGCCTGAATAGAGCGAATCTTCAGGTCTTTCATCGTGGAGCCCTCGGGCAGCAGATAAGCATCCTTGATGTGCACGAAGCCCACGATGTTGTCCTTGTCCTCGCGGAATACGGGGTAGCGCGTGAATTTGTTCTTCCCCATGAAGTCGAGGTTCGTCGCAAGGTCATCGTCGTAGTCGATGGCCAGCACCTCGGTGCGGGGCGTCATGATAGCCTTCGCGTCCTTATCGTCCAGGTCGAAAATGTTGTCCAGATACTGGTACTGATCCTGCTCGATAGATCCGCTCTCAGCGCTTTCTTCAAGCAGCAGCTTAATTTCTTCCTCGGAATAAGCCTCAGTTTCATTCTTGGCATCGTGGCCGGTCAAGCGCATAACGCCATTGGTGGTAGCGTTAAACAACCACATGACGGGATAAGTAATGCGATAGAACGCATGAAGCGGACCCGCTGTGTGCAGCGCGTAGGTTTCCGTCTTCAGGATAGCCATGCTCTTAGGGATGAGCTCGCCGGCCACCACATGCAGCGTGGTCATGATGAAGTAGCCAATACCCACCGAAATAACGGTGACAGCTGTGTCGGGCAAGCCAAAGAACACGAAGATCGGGTGAAGCAGCGCGGCAAACGCGGGCTCGCCCAGCCAGCCCAACGCCAGCGAAGCCAGCGTAATACCAAGCTGGCAAGCCGAAAGGTACTCGTTAACGTTGTCAGCCATTTCGAGCGCACGCTTGGCGCCCTTCTTGCCTTCTTCCACCAAAATCTCAATCTGCGATTTACGCACGCGCACCAAGGAAAACTCGGCGATAACGAAAAAAGCGTTCATCAGCAGGAACAGGACTACCAATATCAAACTTAACCAAATAGGCATCTAGGTACAAAACTCCTTGCGTAAGCGGGTGAGAAGCGGCATCGCCATCTCTCACTGCGGGGACGAGAAACGGATCGGCCATTTCTCATTGCGGAAACAGAATCGGAAAAGAGGGCCAGCCTGCTTTTCCGCTAAAGGGGAATCGGTGCGCTTTGCACCCTTTCCGAGAAAACCGAAATTACACGGCCATCTCCCCCTTTGGGAAGGGCATAAGGCGCGTTACGTCCGCCAACAAGGAAAGGCGCTTGCGCACGTCCAGGCATAAAGCACGCGCAAAGAAGAGCTGCAACGCTGTTTGCGCTGCAGCATCTGAATACAGAAACGCAGCCTTTTCTTCACACGAAGACAAAGACCGCGCGGGACCAAAAAGAGAATTATTGCATTGTGCGGTGCGTTTTCGGGTCGAGCAACATCGACCGCCGCCGTCGGAGTCGTTCACGACAGCTTCATCTCCTATTCTGATGGCCGCCGCCATCGTTGGTCCCACAACCCGTTTTGCGTAAACAGGCACGATATCTTTCAGAATAGTACCGCGGAACAACGGCAATTCAACGAAACACCATCACAGCGCCATGTTTTCGACGGCAAACGACACAATCCCGCCGCTTCGGCCGTAATGTGGACGGGGCGATGAAGCCGCGGGCGAGAAGAGGCTGCACGCAGGCGGTGAGGTAGCCCACCGCCGATGCCGTCGCTTCGCCCGCAACACAGACGCGGCAACGGAGCCGTGGGTGTCACCCTCATGCGAAGCGCCAACCAATTCAACAACGCGCGCCGCCTCGCACAAAGCGGGGGCGTGCGCGAGCCGCATGCGCTGCGCCGGCACCCCTCGCCCCGCCCGCAACACTCAAACGAAACACCCAGGGATGGCAAGATTCGCGCGGTGTATTCCCGAAAGGCGATTTGCAGGGCATTTCGGATACATGGCGCGCGAATCTTGCCAAAGTCAGCTCATTTTGGATGCATGGCGGCGATATGTTGCCAGGAAGGGGCGCTTTTCCCGTCCGAGGCACCTTTTGGGATACATGAAGCGCAAAACTTGCCACGGATTGCCGCCCGGGAACGCACCAGGGCGAAATATTGCCATCGCCAGGCACCCGAGAACGCACCGTGGCGTCACGGAGCCGGGAGACACCACGCGAACAAAACATCGGCCAATTCAACACTGCATGCTGACACGTCCAAGAAACCATGAAAATATTTTGGTACCTTCCGCCAAGAAACGGCGCTGAAAACGTGCTCGCGTAGTATGGCGAACATGAGCGAAAAAAATACTTACATCAACGACACGGACGGGCGCGATAACGGCAACGAACCGTCCCAACGTGGTGACGCCGACTCATTGAATCATGGCAACACCGAACTGTCCGATCACGACAGCGCAGCCTCGCCGGAGCGCGACAACACCGCTTCGTCAGAGCATGGCGATACCGCCTCGCCGGAACGCGACAACGTCACTTCGCTGAAACACGGCGACACCTCCTCATCGAAACGCGGCAATGCCCCCTCGCCCGAACATGACAACGAGGCAGCAGCGCAGCGCGACGGTGTCGGCGACGTCTCATCGGAACGCGAGAACGCCGCCATCGCCGACAAAGAAGCAGCAAGCCGCTCCGATCACGCAGAAGAGGCACCGCTCGATGAGCGCAGCGCCGCTCATGCAGCGGAGACGGCATCCGACAAGCACCATGCCGCCCACGCAGCAAAGGCAACGCCCATCGAGCACCGCACCTCCCATGCAGCAGAGACAGCATCCGCATACCTCAAAAAGGCCGGCGATTTCCTCGGCCTGCACAAAAAAGCTTCCGCCATCGCTGCAGCCATTGCGCTGTGCGCCGTAGTGGGCATCGGCGCAGCCGTGGCTTCGAGCAGCCGGCCCGCCCCTAACGGCATGCTCCTAAGCAGCAGCTTTGTGAACTACGCAGCAAACGCCGTTACAACTACCACGAATACTGCCGCAGAAGAAGCGGCAGCGGGACTCGTCGCTCAACGTCTCACGCCCAACGCACTCAACAGCGTCGATTCCTTCACCACCGCCCCTGGCACGTTTTCCCTGATAGAAGGCGAAGATGCCACACCGATTTCCGAAGAGCAGCAAGAATCCCTTGCAGCAGCCACCCAAAACATCGAAGGCGGCGGCTACACCGTTGGCTTCACGCTCATCAATTTGAACACCGGCAAGGGCATCGCTTACAACCTCGACTCGCGCGTTTACGGCGCCAGCTCGTTTAAGGGTCCCTACGCCGCCTTCCTGTGCCAACACCTGGGCGACAACGACGCTTCCTACCCCTCCGGCAGTGAAGCGGCGGGCTCTGGCGTTTCGTCGTCCATATATTCCCTGATGCAACCCATGATCCTCTACTCGGACAACAGCGCATTCAACAGCCTGCGCAACACTTACGACAGCGTAGGATTCGCCGAATGGCTCAATTCGTGCGGCGTGGATTCCGAGATCATGCACGACACGCACTTCCCACGCTACTCCGCGCGCGAATCCGCCCTGCTATGGCTGCGCACGTACCAGTACCTCAAAACCAATACTCCCACCGCGCAGAACCTAGCATCGCTCTACGAGCAGACAAACGTGTCGTTCATCCGTTCCGGCGTGAGCGACGATGAAGGAGTCGAAGCCGTGCTCAACAAAGCAGGCTGGTGCGCAGGCAGCGAACGTTTCACCGGTCTGTGCGATGCGGGGCTCATCAAGTGCACCGACGGCACCACCTACCTTATGAGCACTATGACCAATTCGCCGGACGGCGGCCTGTACACCGTTCGCTTGGCGAACCTGGCATCCGCTCTTTTTGAGTGTCGCGACGTGCTGGAATAGCACCTAGCAAACAGGCGGATGCAAAGCAGGAACTGCAGGGCAAAAGTCGCTTAGCGGTGTAATTTTCCTGCCTCTTTCGCCCGCCGTAGAACGTAAAAGCTACAATAAGCAATGCTGCGCAAATGCGCGTTGAGTGCATTGGGGCGAAGCTACACCACGCAAGGAAAGTCCTTGGCATGTCTGTGCGGCGGGCAACGCAGGAGAATCGCTTTCGCACGATCCCTGCGCAACAGCCTCTCGCCTTTGCACATGCCGACGCCGCGCCTGCAAAGGCGGCGTCGCACAAATGCACATCGATTGCGCCGCGCCTCAAAGGAGGCCTCGCACAACCGATACCGCACCAGCGTCGAACAGCACAGTGCCCCCTAAGGGGAACCGCACTGCCAGCGAATAGCAAACCCCCGAACGAAAGGATTGCCGTGGTGGAACTTGCTCGCGAACTTAACCGTCATGCCGCTTCGGCAACCCACGAGCAAACGCATCTTGCCGAACATCCAGGACAGCTTGTGTGGATTTTCATGGGCATGTCCGTCGTTGGCCTTATGGGTGAAACGCTGCAGCACCTTGTGGCGTTCGGCGAATTGGAAAGCCGTGCCGGCTTCATCTGGGGTCCGTTTTCGCCCATCTACGGGCTGGCGGCAGTTCTGCTAACCATGCTGCTCGAACCCCTGCAGGACAAGGGGGTCCCACTGCTTTTGACGGTAAGCGCCGTCGTGGGCGGCAGCCTTGAGTACTTCGCCAGCTGGGCCATGGAAACATTCTGGGGCGTTGTGGCATGGAGCTATCTGAACATCCCCCTCAATTTTGATGGGCGCACCGATGTCTTCCACTGCCTGATCTGGGGCACCATTGGCGTGCTGTGGGTAAAGGTTGGCCTGCAATTATGCCAACGCATCTTCAACCGTGTAAACACCGCCGGCACCCCGTACCGTGCGGCAACGGCAGCGCTTTCCATCTTCATGGCACTCGACATTGCCATGACCATCATCGTTTTGCTGCGCGCCGATGCCCGAACCGATGGCATTCCGCCGCAGAATCCCATCGAACAATTCTGCGATACCGCCTACCCCACCGACATGTTGCAGAAGCGCTTCCATAACATGGGCGGCCTCGGCATATAGGCAGGAAAAGGAACCAGCAGCAGATTCCCGCTTTATTGCTCGGGCAATTGTCTGCCGCAAATGGCAGAGTGCCAAGTGCTCTATACATCCTGTCTGGCAGGAACCTAGCACCTACCCCATTTCCCTGTATTCGCAATAAGGCGCAAAAGTAGAGCCGCGCTCGCGATCTACACCGCAAGCACGGCTTTACGCGCTAGATGGGAATCTGGTACCTGTCCTTTTCTCCCGCCCTACTCGTAGAAGTCGGCGGCATCCTCGAGCAGCTCGATGATGTTGATGCCTTGCGGGCACATGTCCTCGCAGGCGCCGCATTGAATGCAGGCGGAAGCGCGACCGTCGCGGGTTTGCCAGGCGTACTGACTCTTCGCAAATTCGCGATTCTCGGTCATCTTTTCCAAATTCAGCAAACCCAAAGCTTCGGGAATCTTCACGCCAACAGGGCAGTCTTTCACGCAATAGCGGCAGTTGGTACAAGGGATCAACCCCACGCTCTTCAGAGCATCAACCGCATCGCCCAGCGCCTTTTCTTCGAAGGCGGATAAGGGTTCGTTCGCCTTCCATTCGCGCACGTTTTCCTGAATCTGCTCCAACGTCGATACGCCCGAGAGCACACTGATAACGTTGGGCAGGTTGTAGCAGAATCGATATGCCCACGAAACCGCGCTCTTGTCGGGGTCGGCCGCTTTCAGCACACTTGCGCCACGTTCCGGCAAGTCCGCCAAGCGACCACCGCGAGCGGGTTCCATAATCACCACGGGTACACCGTGCTTTTGCGCAACTTCCATGCATTTGCGCGATTCCACCACAGGATCTTCCCAGTCGAGGTAATTCACCTGCAACTGGACAAAATCCATATCGGGATGATCGGCGAGCAACTTGTCCAACGTTTCGGCGTTGTCATGCATCGAGAAACCCAAGTGCTTGATGACACCTTCGGCTTTCTTCTGCGCGGCCCATTCCCACATTCCGTACTCATCGAATTTCGCCGTGCGCGCACCGCCCATGTTATGCAGCAGGTAGAAATCGATGTAGTCAGTGCCCAGGCGTTTGAGCGAAGTATCCAAACATGCTTTAGCGTCTTCTGCGGTAGGCTGAGCCCAAGCCAAGCACTTGGTTGCAATGGTGAACGAATCGCGCGGATAGCGCTCCACCAGCGCCTTGCGCATAGCAACTTCTGATTCGCCTTCGTGGTAGACATAGGCAGTATCAAAGTACGTGCCGCCAGCCTCTATGAACGCATCGACCATCTTCTTCAAGTGCTCGATGTCGATGCTCTTCTGATCCTTGGGGTCAGTAAGGGGCAAACGCATGCAGCCAAAACCCAACTTAGGGGTATCCAAAAGATTGCTCATAGGGGGGGCTCCTTGCCTGTTCTTCTGCAAATTCTCTGCGCTCATTGTAGCGTAAAACCAACTTTAGTAACGTGGCGTTACTTATTTTAAGAGAAAGCAATAACACGACACGATACACGAGCAAGCGCCCAAACCCGCGGCACCGCCCGTGTTTCGCAACGCCGCGCTCGGGCCACATCACGACGCCACGCCCAAACAGTTCCCTAGCGCGGCAGTGGGGCAACATCACGATGCCGCACCTGGGCAACACCTTGGCGCGGTACCCGGACAGCACCCAAGCGCCGCGGCCAAGCAATACCCTGGCGCTGCATCGAGTCAACCCTGCCCCGCGCCAGATCCACCCCCGCTCCGCATCGGGCCCACAACGACCCAACGCCGTATCAGGTTCAACCCCCGTTCCGCATCGAGCCCATAACATCCCAGCACTGCCTCGGGGGCCCTCCCAGGAACCCAGAAACAAAAATCGGTCCGAATTGCAACTTTTTTGCGATTGGCAATTGTTGCGAGCTCCCAATCGCGAATCGCGGCACAAAAACGCAGCAAAAATGGCATATTTCAAGCCTGAAGGAACCGAGAAGAGCCCCTAATCGCAAAAAAGTTGCAAAGATACCGAGTTTTTTGTTTTTTGCAATGGGTCCGATCGCTGCAACAGGGCAAATCCCGCGAAAATGCGCGGAGCATCATGACCAGCAATCCAAAATCAGAAACAAGAAAGGCGCCCGCCATGCGGACGCCTCCAAAAAACCAATTCGGCTGAAATCTACGCTTCCTTGGCACCATACTGCTCGTAATAAGCATCGAGTGCAGCCTTCAACGTATCGTCGATCACCACTTCGCCCTGAACTTCGTGGTTGTACAGGAGCTCGGTAACTTCAGCCATGCTTACGATGGAAGCTACAGGGAAGCCATACTTTTCCTGGACTTCCTTCTGCGCAGTCTTCACGCCGCCCTTGCCAACTTCCATACGGTTCAGGGAGACAATCAGACCCTTAACCTCAACATCAGCGGCACCCTTCAGAATGGGGTAGGTTTCATCGATGGACTTGCCCGACGTGGTAACGTCTTCAACCATGATCACGCGGTCGCCGTCATGAAGCTCAGCGCCCAGCAGGTTGCCGGCATCGGCGCCGTGGTCTTTCACTTCCTTGCGGTTGCAGCAGTACTTAACTTCCTTGCCGTAAAGCTCCTCCAAAGCAATGACGGTAACGACGGCCAGCGGAATGCCCTTGTAGGCAGGGCCGAATACCATATCGAAATCCAGGCCGAAGTTGTCATGAATAGCGCGAGCGTAGTATTCGCCCAGGCGCTTCAACTGACCACCCGTAACGTAGGCGCCGGCATTCATGAAGAAGGGAGATTTGCGCCCGCTCTTAAGCGTGAATTCGCCGAACTTGAGCACATGGCTTTCCACCATGAACTCGATGAATTCTTTCTTATATGCCTCCATGAGCGCACTCCTTCTCTAGTGAAACTACTATTTTCATTCTACAAAAGCCTGGGGCAAAGCCCCTGCGGCTACTCACGATAAAAGCCGTTCATCGCCTTGTACACGTCGATCTCCCACTGGCGGCGGTGGCTCTTGGCGACCGTGTCCAGGATCAGGCCCGTCACGAAGGAGAGGGCGCCGCAGCCGGCGAGCGCCAGGCTGCCGAGCATCGTGGGGATGCGGGGCACCAGGCCGGTGGCCGCGTACTCGGCGACAACGGGGATGCCCGCCACCACGGCCAGCACCAGCAGGATCAGGGCAAGCCAGCCGAAGAACGCCAACGGGCGGTAGTCCTTGAACAGGCTCGTGATGGCACGCAGCACCTTCGCGCCGTCGCCGAAGGTGGAGAGCTTCGAGTAGCTGCCCTCGGGGCGGTCGCGGTAGTCGATCGGCACGTCCTCGATGCGCCAGCGCTTGTCCACCGCGTGGATGGAGATCTCCGTCTCGATCTGGAAGCCCTCGGAGAGCACCGGCATGGTCTTCACGAACACGCGGTTGAACGCGCGGTAGCCCGTCATGACGTCGTCGAAGGCGAAGCCGTAGATCTTCTTGATCAGCCAGCGCACCAGGTCGTTGCCGAAGCCGTGGAACGCGCGGTCGTTCTCCTCGCCGTAGGAGCCGTTGGACAGGCGGTCGCCCACCGTCATGTCGGCGCGGTCGGCGCGCAGCGGCTCCAGGAGCGCCGGCGCCGCCTCGGCGGGGTAGGTGTCGTCGCCGTCGACCATCAGGTAGTAGTCGGCGTCGATGTCGCGGAACATGGAGCGGACGACGTTGCCCTTGCCCTGGCGCCCCTCGAACTTCACGATGGCGCCGTGCTCGCGGGCGATGTCGGCCGTGCCGTCCTTGGAGTTGTTGTCGTAGACGTAGACGTCGGCGTCGGGCAGGACGCGCTTGAAGTCGTCCACCACCTTGCCGATGGTCACGGCTTCGTTGTAGCAGGGTATGAGTACTGCGACCTTGTCTGCCATTGGGCTCCCTTTCAAACAAGCAAACAGAAAGCGCAAAAGCGCGAAATGTATCAATTGCCGACTATGCACACGGCGCATACCGTCCAATACCCCTCAGGGCAGCAGCCGAAGCGCATAGCTATAAGCCACATTAGTTTACTCGCTTTTTACGTTGAATGAAATGGCTTCGGCAAGCGCACAAAACTCTCCACGAACAGGCGGGAATATAGGGGCAGGTACCGTTTTCCAGCCAGCACACAGGGCCGCGCCCGCAATGAACGAACCGTCTCCCGCTTATTGGACATAAAGAAACGGGAGACGGTTCAAAACCCGCAAGCGGGGCCCTGCTTTTGCGCACTATGGATAAATGGGAATCCGATACCTGTCCCTATATTCCCATTCGATTAGTTATGCGTACGATGATCGCGGTAATTAGCTAAATACGTTGCGAATTCAGCCGAGGTGTCAGAGTTGCCAGAACGCCACATTTTATGGTCGATGATGGTGCTTTCGCTGTCGTAATATGCATCGATATAGGCAATAAGCCCGTCAATCGCTTCAAGTTGCGCTTCAGGATAAGCGCCCCGCCCGCCCACATGCACTATTTCGATACCGATAGAATACGAATTCATGCCGTAGTCGGTAATACTCTTCGAAGGAGCTTTGGTGGTCCCCTTTTTGTCGTCGCGTCCATCTTCCGGCACGCCATACTCGCTGTTGTGACCTGCGTCGCCATAGCCGGCATGATGGGCAATGGCATCCATCGGCACACATTGCACGATAGATCCGTCTTTATTCACGATGAACTGCGAGGCCACTTTGTTGCCACTGCTCTCCCATGAATTAACGATAGAAGCCGCGCTGCTATCCACTTCGGTGTCATGCAGCACGATGTACTTCTGATAGCTGGCCCCTTTTTCGCCGTGGTTGAAGTCGGGACGATAGTCTTCCGTTATATCCAGCTTCGCGCGCAACTCACTTGCCGTCGGCTTAGCTTCCTCCGCAGAAGAAACGCCTCCTTCGGCTCCTTCGCCACTTTGGGCACCGCCATCCGAAGAAACGCCCGCATCATTCACCTTGAGCTGAGAGTGGTCGGGCTGTTGCTGCGGAGCTGCGCAACCCGCCAACGTGCACGCCAAAGCAGCGGCGGCAAGTATCCCTATCAGTCTCATACGTTTTCCTTTCAACCGAACGGCGTGCCCAACACAGCGGCGCCAACGTTCTCGCTAGGCACAAATCACAGCGAGCCTGGCCAGCTACCCTTTCGGCAACCATACCAGGCTCGCAACATATCAATGCAAGAAGATGGAGATCAACCCTATTTCCTCAGGTCAACGCCAAGTTCAGCATTCACCAAATCAAATGCCGCATCGATGGCCTTGTCCATATCGTAGTACTTGTATCCACCCAAACGGCCAGCGAATACCACGTTGCCTTCCTGTTTGGCGAGTTCAACGTACTGCTCATACAGGGCGCTGTTACGATCGTCGTTCAGAGGATAGTACGGCTCGTCGCCGCGCTCCCAGTTTGCGGGATACTCGCGCGTAATGATGGTGGTTGGCTGAGTGCCGTACTCGAAGTGCTTGTGCTCGATAATGCGCGTGAAGGGCACCTCGCGCTCGGTGTAGTTAACCACCGCGTTGCCCTGCCAATTCTCGCATTCAATACGCTCGGATTCGAAGCGCAAAGAACGATACTCCAGCGCGCCAAGCTGATAATCGAAGTAAGCGTCGATGGTGCCGCAGTAAATAACGCGGTCGGCAATACCTTCGTTTTCAGCAACGAACTCACGATACTCGGTATTCAGCAAAATTTCCGTATCGCCGAACATGCGCTCAACCATAGCAGTGTAGCCGCCCATGGGGATGCCCTGCCAACGGTCGTTGAAATAATTGTTGTCATAAATGAAGCGAACGGGCAGACGCTTGATGATGGAAGCGGGCAGCTCGGTGCAGCTCTTGCCCCACTGCTTTTCGGTGTAGCCCTTGATCAGCTTCTCGAATACATCCTTGCCGATAAGCGAAAGCGCCTGTTCCTCAAGATTAGAGGGCTCGCCTTCGCCAATCTGCTCGGCTGCTTCCTGCTTCTGGCGCTCAATGATTTCCTTCGCTTCAGCGGGAGTCTTGATTCCCCACATCTTCGAGAAGGTGTTCATATTGAACGGCAAGTTGTACAGCTCGTCCTTGTAGCTGGCAACGGGGCAGTTCACATAGTTGTTGAACTCGGCGAACTGATTTACGTAATCCCAAACGGGACGAAGCGACGTATGGAAGATATGGGCACCGTACTTATGCACGTTGATGCCATCGATTTCTTCCGTGTAGATGTTGCCTGCAATGTGATCGCGGCGGTCGATGACCAAGCAGGTCTTGCCGATCTTGGCGGCTTCATGAGCAAAAACGGCGCTCGTGATGCCAGCGCCAACGATAAGGAAATCGTAATGGTTGCGCTGCATGCCATGCCTTTCTGTGTGTAACGTTTCAGCCAGCAAGCTGCCGGCCGCTCTAGTATGTTTAGAATGCACCGCACGGGCGCACTGTTTCTTATTTTAGACGATGCTGCCCTACTATCGAAACTCAGGCCCAATAAAAAAACGCCCACAAGGACGTTAACGAGCTTTGAGGTATGCACCAGTAGAGTCAGCGAGTAAGATTCTGGCGAGTGCGGGGAGATTGAAAAGCCCATAGGGCTGGCCTTTGCGCTGCCCTATGGGCTTTGAAATTTCCCTGTACCGCCAGAATCCCGCGCAGCATCGTCGCGTCTCAGGAGCATGTTGCGCTGATCGTAGATCAGCGCAACTACCTAATCCTGCTTTACAACAAGAACGTCGCAGCGAAGGTTCCTGATCAGATAAGTGGAAACGCTGCCAACGAATACGTAGGTGATGTTCGAAAGACCGCGCTCACCGCAGATAACCAGCTCGGGCTCGAACGGCTTGATCATCAGGTTATGGATGGTTTCCTGAATGCGACCAACCTTAACGACAACCTCTACGGAAGGGATGTCTGGATCTTCCTCGGCTGACTTCAGCGTATCGCCCAAGGAATCGACCAAACGGTTGCGAACCGTTTCAGCAAGCTCTTTGTAGTCGGTGCCCGTCAAGGAATCGGGAACCGAATCTACTACATGGCCGAACATCAATTCTGCATGGTTGAGCTTCGCAATCTGAATTGCGCGCTCGGCTACTTCCTGCTGAGTGCTGCCGCCATCGAGTGCTGCAAATACGCGCCTGTACTGCTTCATAGCTCTCGCCCCTCTTTCTCCTTCGCCATACGGCAAAGGCCCCAGTATCGAAGCGCCCCTGCGCCTCGCTTATTATCTTTCTTTATTCTAGCAGGATACCCAAGCAAAAACGTCACAATGCTGTAACACGTTCATTCCTTCTTCCCCAAAGAAACCCCAAATGATGAGGGGATTGTGAATGGTTGCCTCTGCGAAAGCCATGCCTGTCACGAAGCTGTTCCGGCACTCCCTCCCGAACCTGCATTGGCCACTCTTGGCTTAGCTCCAGCTAAAGCACGGGCGTTCTGCATTGCCTCTAAATATGCTTGAGCATCGCCTGGATCGTCGTCGATAGACTCATCGCCCAAATCAACCTCGCGAGGAACGCGACGATACAGGATGTCGTACATAACCGGCACCACATACAGCGTCATGAACGTGGCGTACAGCAAGCCGCCCACAACCACAACCGCCATGCCGCGCTGCATCGACGATCCCACCGCATCGCTGAACACCATCGGCAACATAGCGAAGATGGTGGTAATTGCCGTCATCATGATGGGGCGCATGCGGGTACGTCCCGCAGCCACCAGGGCATCGTGCTTCGACAGGCCACCACGGCGCAGCTGGTTCACATAGTCAACGAACACGATGCCGTTATTCACAACCGTGCCCATAAGCACCGCGAAGCCCAGCAGTGAAAGCATGCTCAGCTGTTCGCTGGCTGCCACCAAACCGAACAAACCGCCGGTAAAGGCAAGGGGGACAGTCAAGATCACGATGAAGGGAGAAAGCAAGCTCTGGAACTGCGCCACCATGACAAGGTAAATCAGCACAAAGCCCAAAATCAGAAGCAGCATCATTTGAGAAAGCATTGTGTTGATGTTTTCCAGTTCGCCACTGGTTTGAATGGTGTAGCCCTCGGGCAGCTGATAATCCTTGAGCTTGGTCTGCAGATCGCGCGCAAGCAAAGCATTGTTGTAACCATCTTCGACATCGGCCGTCACCGTAATAGCACGGGTTGAGTTCACATGAATCATCGTGGGAGAGGCAACTCCCTGCTCAACCGTAGCGAACTCGCGAAGCTTGTGCGTGGCGGTATCGCCCGTCTGCTGATTGGTTATCTCAATCTCGGTATCAAGAAGATTGTCTGCCGTAACAGGGTTTGTCTTATCCACTACAGACACATTCATCTTGCTGCCATCGAGCGTCATGGAAGGCGCATCGGCGCTTTCGGAAAGCTTTTTCGCCAAATCGCTATACAACTGAGCAACCGTATAGCCGTCCTTGGTAAGCTTGTCGCGATCGACAACCAGGTGAAGCTCGGTCGCAGCATCTTCCATGCCGTTTTCGATTTCGGTATAGCCCTCCACCTGGCCAACGATCCCCATCACATCTTCGCTGATACGCACCAGCTCATCCTGATCGGGACCTTGGATCCTCAGCGAAAGCCCACTGCCGGTCATAGAGCTCATCGCCTCGGAAGAAGCGTCGGTAATCACTTCGCAGTTCAGGCCAGAAGTACGCTGCTGCAGCTGATCCAAAATCGAAAGCACCTGGCCTTCGGTGGTCACTGAACTGTCGGTCTGTACGTAGAACGTGAACACCTGGTGGAACTTGTCGCTGCTGCTACTGCTGGAAATATCACTCGCAACCATCGAAGTCGAAGACGTTCCGTCCATAGCGCCAACGAATTTCACTCCGTCGATGCCCATGGCTTCGTCCATAACCTTATCCGCCGTAGCGTACGCCGTCTCCTTGTCGGTGTCTTCAGGCATGGTCACTGTCACCGTTGCCGTTTTCGAGGTCATGGTGGGGATCATAGTGATACCCATGTTCACCACGCCAATCACTGCAACAACCAAAAGCACTACCGACACCACAAGAGGCAACGCCTTATGACGCAAGAAGAATGCCAGCGAATGAGCATATTTCGTCTGCAGCGCCTCGAACCAGTTGTTGCGGCGAGGAATATAGTTCTTGAACAGGAACGAAGAGGCAGCGGGGACCATGGTCAACGCGATAAGCAGCGACGCGGTAAGCACGTAGGCAATGGTCAGCGCGAAGGGCAGCATCAGCTGGTTCACCATGCCTGTAGTGAACACGATGGGCAAGAATACGCAAATGGTAGTAAGCGTGGAAGCAATTACCGCGCCCGAGATCTGCTTCGCGCCCTGAACGGCTGCGCGAGCAGGCGGAATGCCGCGGCTGCGCAGGCGATAGATATTCTCCAGCACAACAATCGAATTATCTACCAGCATGCCAATAGCGATGGAAATACCGCCAAGCGACATAATGTTCAGCGAGATGCCCGAGAAGTACATCACCACCAAGGCGCAGAGCACTGAGAAGGGAATGCTGAAAGCCATGATGAGCGTGGGGCGCCAATCGCGAAGGAAAACGATGAGCACCACCACGGCAAGAAGCGCGCCCAAAAGCAGCGACTGCAAAATAGAGTTGATGTACAGCGCAATGAAAGACCCCTGGTCGCTCACCACGGTTAGATGCAAGCCGGGATTGGCCTGCTCAATTTTGGTAAGCGCTGCTCGGGTATCTGCAGAAACTTCGCTCGTAGAAGCAGTGGAATTCTTGAACACCGAAAGCAATACGCCATCTTTGGCGTTGATACGCATGTACTGATCTCCGACATTGTCAACTTCGGTGATGTCGGCAACATCGGCAAGGCGGATTTCACCCACCCCATCGATGTCGGCGAGCAAAAGCGAACGCAGGTCGGAAATGGAAGAGATGTTGTCGCCCACACGCAACAGCCACTGATCGTCCGAGCCGCTATCAAGATAGCCAGCCGGCATCGAAAAATCCTGGGCTTTAATAATGCCTGCTAGCGTTTCCTTGTCCACTAAGGCATCGACATTCGCTTCGGAAAGAGCCTCTTCACGCGAGCTTTCATACTGAGAACGGGCATCCGCCAGCTGTTGTTTGTTGGAATCGATGGTCTGTTGGGCGCCGGCAAACTGAGCGCTGGCGCTGCCGAACTGCGTTGCTGCGGTAATAGAGCCCGATTGCACTTCGGCAAGCTGCTTTTGGTAGGCTTCAAGTTCTCCCGTTACCGTTTGCGCCTTCTGCACAAGCTGCCCAATTTTCGCCTGAACCTGGGGGTTTGCGCCGCTAGGATCGACGGCCTTCAGCGCTCCGATCTCCGCCTGCAGCGAAGTGATCTCGCTGGTTTTCCCGGAAATTGCCAGCGTTAAGCCAGAGCTTGCCTGACCAAGCTGATCGCTTGTTTCCTGCTGTTTCTGCTCGAGCGCTTCTTTCTGGCTGTTTAGCTGGCTCTCCGCTTCAGCCAGCTTCGCCTCACCTTCATCGATGTTTTTCTTGGCATCGTAAAGCTGGGAATTGACGCTGGCCAGCAGCTTGTTGTTGATGTCTTCAATCTTGCTGTCGGAAAGGCGCACCTCTACCGATTTTTCCGCCGCCCCAACCGTAGAAACGTCGGCAACACCGTCAATGCGCTCCAATTCAGGAACAGCTTTGTCTTTCACCAACGAAGTGGTGTCGAAAATATCATGGTCGTCGTAGGATGCGGCAACATACAAGGTTGCCATCATATCCATGCTGATTTCCATGTAGTTAGGGCTGCCAGCGGTTTCAGGCAGCTGGGAAGAAACCTCGTTTACCGCAGACGAGGCCTTCACCATGGCGGAATCCATATCGCTTCCGTCCTCGAACTCGAGGAATATCATGGAATAGTTATCAGCACTTTGGCTTTGGACGGAGGAAACACCGCTTACTTTCGAAAGCGAGCCTTCCAATACATCGGTAACTTCGGATTCCACCTTTTCAGCGCTAGCGCCAGGGTCGGTGGTGATAACCGCCAGATAGGGCAAATCCATATCGGGCAGCAAGTCGGTCTTCATCTTGGTAAGCGAAACACCACCCAGAATCAGGATGATGATCACCGCAACCGTAACGATATATGGCTTCTTTACGCTAAAGCGGCTAAGCACAGCAACTCCCTTAATAGTGCAGTTGAGGTAGGTTTCGGGCGAGTGCCAAAGAGAGCCTATTGACTCCCGTATGTTTTATTTAGTAAACATTGTGATTTTATGCCGCATCACCACAGATCTCGGCCACGAATCCGCGAAGAAAGCCCCATACACGCCGATTCCACACTATGCAACGAAAAGTCGAACGATCTGCCCTGATTGCTGAAACGGCAAAGTAGGAATATAGGGACAGGTACCGTTTCCCACTTTAGCTTTGAGGCGCCGCCCGCACTAATCGTATGGAGTTGCCGGGCGCCCCCCCCAGCCCTGCCTAGTGGGAAAACGGCGTCTGCCCCCATACCCCACTAATAAAGCTCCGGCCTGCGATGCTCAAGGACGGGCATGGCTGCGCGAACTCCGTCAATCGCCGAAAGGTCTATGCGGGCAGCAACCAGCTCTTCGCGGACGCTGCCACTGGCCAGCATCACACCATCAGGCCCAAACACGGCACTTTGCCCGATATAGCCCTTGTCAACGCGACTTAAGCCCGCAACAAAGATCTCGTTCTCGATGGCGCGCGCCGAAAGAAGCGTACGCCATTGCTCCGCCTTCAAGCGGCCATCTACCCAGGCAGCAGGATTGATTAACAGCTGGCACCCATGCGTTGCCGCAAAGCGCGCCACTTCCGGAAAACGCAAATCATAGCAAATCGAAAGACCGATACGCCCAAAGGGAGTATCAATGGGCTCGAACAACGCAGAGCCCGCCGCCATACGATCGGATTCCTTAGTGAAATCGGTATCGAACAAATGCACTTTGCGGTAAACCCCGTGCTTAGCCCCATCGCTTCCCGTAATAACAGCCGTATTAAAGGGATTCCCCTCATCGTTCCGCTCATTCACGGTGTATACAAGCCAAAGGCCATAGCGCGCCGCAAGCGCATTCATTCCGCAGCAAAACGGCCCATCAATTGACTCAGCCTCAGAAGCGAACGACCGTTTATCCAGTTCATAGCGGGTCATAAGCGACTCGGGGAACACCAAGATATCCACCCCACGAAGAGAAGCTTCGGCACACCATTGTTCGGCCATTTCCAAAACAGCTTCCGTACCGCCTTCTTCAGGATGACGGCACTGAGCCAGCCCGAGGACAAAAGTCATAGCAACTCCCTTCACGCGCAATGCGGTCAAACGCAAGCTCAAATACGGGTTTGCTTCATTTTCCCACTAAAAAACGAATGGACCGGGAATAACCCAGTCCATTCGCCTGCTAGTACCTCTGCCTCAAACGGACAGCGTATGCATTAGCTAGTTGCTGCGACGGCGGCGAAGCAGCGCAGCAGCGGCAGCCAAGAGGCCCGCGATACCGCCAATGCCAGCGACAGCGGCAACGTTGGTGGCGTCACCGGTCTGAGGGGCGATGCTCGATTCATCCGCCGCTTCGGCGTCATCACCGGTAGCTTCCTGTTCCGCGGCTTCTTCACCATTAGCGGCGTCGTCCGCAGCAGCCTGGTTTTCGGAGTAGAAGGCGTAATAGGTTACCACACCGTCCTGGTCTTCATCCTCAACTGCCTTGCTGAAGTCAACGGGGGTGTACTCCCAGTTGCCCTCATCGTCCTTGAGGGTGGAAGACCAACCCTCGAAGGTCCAACCGTCATAGGTGGGGTCGGCAGGCTTGGCAACAGCCTCGCCCTTCTTGACCTCGGCGGAAGATTCGGTCCCGTTGAAGTTGTCAACAAACTTAACGGTGATCTGCTCAGCCTGAGCATCGGTAGCCTTCCACTGAGCAACAACATCTACCGTGTCGGTATTAGGCAAAGCGGTATCAGCAGACAGGATGGAGCCATCGCCATCTTTATAAGCCCAACCCTGGAATTCGTAGCCATCACGCTGGGGCTGATAAACATTCAGCCAACCAGTGAAACCCTTTTCTATTTCCGAATCAGGCACATTGAAAGTTGCGGTACGGGAATCAGAGCCATCGTTAAAGTCGTAATTCACGACATGCTGATGCATTTCATCTGCCTTAGCCTCGTCTGCTTTGTAATAGACGTAGATGGTCTTCATGCCTTCAGCGATTTCGTCGTCAGCCGCAAGATCCGCGCCGGTCTCTGCGCAGGCATAACCATCGAAGGCATAGCCAGCAACATTATGACCGGGAACAGCATCGGATACCTTGGTGCCGAGCGCGGTGCCCTGGGTGCTTCCAAATTCCTCGTTCACGCCGTCCTTCTCACCGCCCTGGAAGATAGCGATAAAGCGCAGGTCAGTAGTCTTAACCTGCTCGGGCTGCTGCTCGGCCTGCTCCTTGGCGTTGTAGTAGACGTAAACGGTGTTGGTGCCCTTGACGGAGTCGGTCATGTTCACCTCAGGGCCGGTGGCCTCGTTGGCGGACATGTGGTCGAGGGTGTAGCCGTCGTAGTCGTGGACGTACTGCGCAAAGCTGTCGCGCGCATCGACGCCCTCGGCAGTGAGGAGTTCCCTGTCGCCGTCAAGCGCGCCGCCGCGGAAGAAGCCGATGACCTTCAGGTCCTGCGTCTCGACCTCGGGCTGCTGCTCGGCCTGCTTGTCAGCCTTGTAAATCACGTAAAGCGAAGTGATGCCCTCCAGAGAAGAGGTCATATTCACCTCGGGGCCGGTAAGATTATTGGCGCTAACGCTTTGCGGAGTATAGCCATCGTAGCTCTTGACGCAATCTGCTACGCTGCTGTCGGCAGTAATATTGACCGTATTCTCTTCAGTGGAGCCGTCGCGTTCGCCGCCCTGGAAGAAGCTCACAACGTTCAAGCTCTTAGCCTCAGGCTGCTGCTCGGCCTGATCCTTGGCCATGTAGTAAACATAAATCGACGTTACGCCCTCTAAAGACGAAGTCATATACAACTCAGGGCCAGTGGCGGCATTGGCGGACATGGCCTGGAGGGTGTAGCCGTCTTGGTCGTGAACGTACTGCGCCACGCTGTCCTTAGGGCTGACACCCTCTGCGGTGAGAATTGTCTCAGACCCATTGCGGGCGCCGCCCTGGAAGAAGGCGATCACCTCAAGGTTCTGCCCTTGGGCTGCTGACTGCTCGGAAGTAGCTCCCTCGCTATTCTCATCGGCGTCATTGGCCAATGCTACTGCAGGCACGCTACCAAGAGCCAGCGTCAAGCTCAGGCTTGCCGCAATTGTTTTCTTATAACGCAAATCCTTCATTTATTCTCCTTTTCGCACTGCATTAGCCCGCGCCCTTACGCATCAGACTAGTTATCCTTTTTATTCATTCGCTATTTAAAGGCAGTTTGAAAAGGATCCGTTGCGCAACATTAGTTACCGATTTGCTTTGTGCACAACATACGCAACTGAGAGGTTTACCCGTTAAAACTATTCGGAGATAATGGCATTGACCTCGTATTTCTGAGTTAGAATATGAATTACGCGCAGATAGTAACCGTTTTTATCGTTTTAACTTGCAGCGAAATTGCGCTCCGGACAAGGATATAGATGCACACACCGAGCTCCTATATGTATTCTGATCTACGCAGCTTTGGCGGCATCACCAATAAAGAAGCTGCAAGCGAGCTCCTTACCGATCGAACTCTGTGCGGCAACGGTGCGCCCCGTGATCGAATTAATGAAAGAACTTTTTTATCAAGGCAGATCGTCCACGCAACCCCAAGCCAGGTACATCCTGAGTTTTTTTGGCGACTTTCATCAAAGCGCCCAAACAATAACAAGCAAAATCGTTTCCAATTTAGCCAAACCCTGTGCGTACCACGAGGTTATAGAGCACTACGGTGGTGTAGCGGCAAAGGAAATGGGGGCTCTTCTCAGGCACTATTCCCTTGATGGAAATCTGTATGCCAACGTTATTCGCAGAATCAACGCATCACCTATGTCGGAAACATCCGATAAGGCCGTGCTTTTGGTGATGATGTTTCTGACTACTGGATGCCTCGCAGATCCCGAAATTGCGGCAAGAACAACGCACAGTTTCATGGAGAAGAAGCTTTCATTCACATTTTCAACGCTTCAGCCAACACTAGCGCAACCAAAGCACACAACCAAATCCGCTGACAGCCCCATAAAACTTGGGCTAATCAGGATCGATAACGAGGTTGCGTGCTCTCCTATATACCCTCTCTCTACCTCCGAGGAAGGAACCACTATCGGGCTCTTGGCAACAGGTAGCAACAGCATCAATGATGTCGATATTGATGTTTCCAGAAAACATCTTCGCATTTTCGAAGACGGAAGCGCCTGGTATGCTCAGGGATTAGGATCGACAAACGGCACTACTCTAATTTCAGGGGCCGATAAATCTATCACTGAGATAGAACCGCAAGGATCTGCTAATAAAAAATACCCCCCCCCGTCAAAATCAGCCATGGTGACACACTCTGTCTAGGCAAAACAACGAGGTTTCTTGTTCTGAAAATTGCCGATCAATAGTTAACTGGCTACATGGGCCCATTACCTTGTTGCGCAACATTCAAGGCTCATCAGATTGCATTATTGATCAATCACACTGTATGAAAGAAGGGCAGTTTTGGATTCAGTTGACCCATGCTTCGGGTTCAATAACCAATTAGAACAACGAGTATCTATTCTCTCCCTGGACTCCTTTACGCCAGCTTTCGTGGACCCAAACTGCACAAAGGAAGAAACGAGTCGTCGTTTTCTAACATTTTTCCTGGAAAATAAAGCCCCATATTCCAACAGCATGGTTATGCGCAAAGCCTACAACACGCTCAATGAATGCGTCGCGCTGAAATCCCCTTTGTTCCACGAAGACGGCATTAAGGAAATCAAATACAAGGAAACCTCTCAAGAAGCGCTGCAAAGATACGAAGAAGTTCAAACACTGCTTACCATGGAAGAATTTCGCAGTTCATTGGCGGTTTCACATTTAAAGGGTTTTCCCCGCATATTTGGGCTAGGGAACGCCAAGGGCAAGCCAATTATCGTCAGAGAGTATGTTGAAGGGGTCACGCTGGCAGCAACAATAGACTTACTTCCCCATGTAGACCTTGATGCGTGTATTGGGATCGAGCCCATTGCGGTTGCCGCAATTGCCAAAGCGGTCCTAAAAATACTCCTCAATGCCCAATCGCTTGAGGGTACCTTCGTGCACCGCGATCTATCACCGCGCAATATCATTATCAGAACAGATAGAGCAAGCCTTCAGCAACAAGTAGACTCCTGCTGCTTTGATATATGCCTCGTTGACCTGGGAAGCGCTTCGTACATTGAAACAGATTCCCCGTTTACCACCACTCAATATGGCATCTGGCGTTACGGAACAATTGAGTATGCCCCACCTGAAATGCTCACCCGCGATGTAGAGAGCATTGAAGAACTTCGGCATTCAGAGACGATCGATACCTATGCTCTCTGCAGCATAATGCATTTGCTGCTCACGCTAGAAACCCCGTACCAACTTGCTTCGAGGATCAATGATTCGCCTTACTTGGTTAAGATGAAAGAAGAGCCGAAAATAATCCCAAACGTTCCTGTATGCAAATTGCTGAAGCTTGCTGATCAGGGAATCAAGGCGAACCAAGAAGAGCGCTTCAGCGTCAGGGAACTATACAAAGAGCTATGCCAGCTCGTCTAAGCGGTATAGCAACACTTAACTAGATAAATTTGGATAACGGACCGGGATCAACCCGGTCCGTCTAACTATTAGCACGTTTAATGAAAAGACAGCGCAAGAAACAATTAGTTGTGCGACGGAGGCGAAGCGGCGGCAGTCAAGATGCCCGCGATGCCGCCAACGCCGACCATCGCGGCATCATTCATTGCCCCACCGGTCTGTGAGGAGGCGATGTTCGACTCGTCGGCGTCATCACCAGTTGCGTTGGCATCATCGTCAGCGGTATCCTGGCCAACGGCGTCCTCGTCGTTGGCAGCGTCATCCGCAGCAGCCTGGCTCTCGGAGCAGAAAGCGTAATAGGTCACCACAGCGTCCTGGTCTTCGTCCACGATTGCCGTGCAATAAAAAAGCCGAGACAGATAACCTCGGCTACAATTTCTATGGTGGGCGTTACCGGGATTGAACCGATGACCCCTTCCGTGTGAAGGAAGTGCTCTCCCGCTGAGCTAAACGCCCGATATAAAAATGCCACGCAAAAGCGTGGCATGTAATTAATGGTGGGAGATACAGGATTTGAACCTGTGACCGTTTGCTTGTAAGGCAACTGCGCTCCCGCTGCGCCAATCTCCCGTATGTCACGATCAAAGATTATCCCAGATTCTATGCAGAATTTCAAGATAATTTTTAACCACTGAGATACATCTCAGATTTGCTTGGGTCAAATGCCCTGCATGAGCGGAACGGCCTATCCTCCCACGGACTGCACCGCAGTACTTTCG
>OLRF01001016.1_pt1 | contig 31490 bp, 30 predicted proteins | sample 1672061 | NCBI WGS metagenome assembly OLRF01 (sample SAMEA3136641, study PRJEB25190) | human gut metagenome | reverse complement strand
TCCCCGTGGTGAAGGGCCGCAAGACCGACAAGGAAAAGTTTGCCGGTGCCGAGGCCACCTACACCATCGAAGCCATGATGAAGGACGGCAAGGCGCTGCAGAGCGGCACCAGCCACTACTTTGGCGACAAGTTCAGCAAGGCTTACGATGTCACCTTTACCGGCCGCGACAACCAGCTGCATCATCCGTTCCAGACCAGCTGGGGCGTTTCCACCCGTCTGGTGGGTGCTATCATCATGACCCACGGCGATGACGACGGCCTGATCCTGCCCCCGGCCATTGCCCCCATTCAGGTGGTGGTGGTGCCCATTGCCGCCCACAAGCCCGGCGTTTCCGAGAAGGCTGCCGAGCTGGCCGAGAAGATCAGCAAGTACGCCCGCGTGAAGCTGGACGACAGCGACAACGCTCCTGGCTGGAAGTTTGCCCAGTGGGAGATGAAGGGCGTGCCCCTGCGTCTGGAGATCGGCCCCAAGGATCTGGAAAAGAACCAGTGCGTTCTGGTGCGCCGCGACACCCGCGAGAAGGTCTTTGTAAGCTTGGACGAGCTGGAGACCGCCATCCCCGCCCAGCTGGAAGCTCTGCGCAAGGATCTGTACCAGCGTGCGCTGGAAAACCGCGAAAAGCGCACCTGGGCTGCCACCACTATGGACGAGGTGAAGGAGCTGGCAAAAGCCAACACCGGCTACATCAAGACCATGTGGTGCGGCGATCTGGCCTGCGAGATGAAGATGAAGGAAGAGGCCGGACTTTCCAGCCGTTGTATGCCCTTTGAGCAGGAGCAGCTGAGCGATGTGTGCCCCTGCTGCGGCAAGCCCGCCAAGGCCATGGTCTACTGGGGCGTTGCTTACTAAGCAGCTGCTTTTCTGAGCCTCTGCGCGGGACGATCTGAAATGGCCGCCGCGTGCGCTTTGGCCATCTTCAGTGGAAAGAATATTTTATAGTTCGGGACAGCGGAACGCCTGCGGGCGTTCCGCTGTCCCCTTTTTACAGGAGGGGTCACAGAGGGAAACAGCTGCCCTATTGCTGGCAACCTGCACATTCTCTGCTATGGCACTCTCAGCAAAAAAGAACCGTCACCCTGGCCGGTGACGGTTCTTAGTCTTTAAGAACTTACATCAAAAGGGCTGACCGCTTGTCGCAGTGCCTTTTCTATTTACAGAATACCCACTTTTGAGGTTTCTGTCAAGAGCACGCCGTTTCGTTTCTGCGTGCTTTTTTCTTACCGGTCAAAGGTGGTGCTAAGGGTGGTCTGCCAGCTTTCGCCGGGGGCAAGGCAGGCGGCTGCGGCGCGCTGCTCCCAGTCCTGCGGGTCGGTGGCAGCGGCGGGCAGGCTATGCCACGGCTCAATGCACACAAAGCGCACCGGCTTTGCAGGAGCCGACCAGATGAGCGAATAGGGGTAGCCCTCCACCCGGCAGGTGATATTGCGCCCGGTGTCCTTCTCGCAGATGCCAATGGTGCCGGTGCGCAGGCCTGCCATGCAGAAGCTGTCGTTGGCAAACAGGTCATCGGTCAGCTGGATCGCCTGCTGGTTCTTCCACTGGTAATAGCTCTTGCCGCTCAGCAAGCCGTTGGGGCTGGCATCGAGGATGACCGGGCTTTCCGGCCGGTCAAAACGGAACTCGTAGTCGGTGGTGGTATGCTTGGCGTCGAACGGCACATTGAACGCCGGGTGGAAGCCGATGCCGAAACGCAGCTCCTCCGTGCCGGGGTTCGTCACCTGCAAAGTATGGTGCACGGTCTTGCCCTCCAGACGGAAGGTGCTGGTAAGCACAAAATCATAAGGAAAACGCTCTGCCTTGATGGCATCGTCCGCCCGCAGTTCCAGCTGGATGGTGTCTCCCTCCGCCCGCAGCAGAGTGTGCTCCAGATCCCGGGCAAAGCCGTGCTGACCGCCCTTCCATGTTTTGCCCTTGGCGGCAAAGGTGCCGTCCACCAGCTTGCCCGTCCACGGGAACAGGATGGGTGCATGGCGCTTCCAGATGGCAGGGTCGGCCTGCCAGAGCAGCTCTTCGCCTGCGGCATTCTTCAGGCTGACGGCCTCTGCACCGTGGGTGTCCACGGTCAGGGTCAGGAATTCGTTGTGAATGGTTGCCTGCATTTTCAGTATCTCCTTTGTCCTTCTTATTTTCCGGGGCCTGCTGCTTCCAGTATACTCCCCCGTGTGCCAAAAATAAAGCCCCTTCCCATGCTTGCACAAATCGTCACTGGGCAAAAGGCTTCCCCGACCGGGGGAAGCCTTTATTCGGAAGCACGATTTCCATGCTCTGCTTGCTTCAACAGGGCTGTGCCAGCGGCAGGGTGACGGCAAAGGTGGTGCCGTTTTCGCTGCTGCTCTCCACGGTCACGCTGCCGCCGTGCAGTACGGCGATCTCCCGCACAAGGGCAAGCCCAAGCCCCACGCCGCCCATTTCCCGGCTGCGGGACTTATCCACCCGGAAAAAGGGCTGGAAAATGCTCTCCCGGCAGTCTGCGGGGATGCCCGGGCCGGTATCTGCAACGCGCAGCACGGCATTCTGCCTTTCCTGCCGCAGGGTGACGCGCACTGCCCCGCCGGGGCGGTTATACTTGATGCCGTTTTCCACCAGATTGAACACCAGCCGGTAGATCAGCGCATCACTGCCCACCATGCCCAGCTCCGCGCAGTCCTGCTGCAAGGAGATATTGTTTTTCTGGGCAAGGGAAGTCAGGTCGGTCAAGATTTCCTCCACCAGCGGCGCAAGGGCGATCTGGTCGGTGCGGGAGACCGATTGCAGATTGCTCATTTCCAGCAAAGTGTGCACAAGGGCGGTCAGGCGGTCCAGCTGCTCCCGCAGGGAGCTGACCAGCCCGGCGGTCTCGGCATCCATGGCTGGGTGCTCCTCTGCAAACAGCTCCAGCTTCGTCTGCAAAATAGCCAGCGGAGTGCGCAACTCGTGGGCGGCGTTACCCGCAAACTGCCGCTGCAATTCAAAAGACTGTGCCAGACCATCCAGCATCCGGTTCACCGACCGGCTCAGCTGCCCGAATTCCTGCACGGTATCTTCGTCCAGACGGACGGTGGCGATGCTGTCCTGATCGACCCGCTGCGCCTGCTGCGCAAGCTGCTGCAAAGGCTTCAGCGCTCTGCCGCTGACAAAATAAGCGATGGCTGCGCTGAGGATGGTGACCACGGCAGTGATACACCAGCCCTTGCGGCCAAAAACCACCTTTGCATCGTAGACTTCCTGTGAAAAATGCGCCAGCAGGCTGGACATTTCCTCCTGCGGGATCTCGATGGTCAGCGAATCCGCGCTGCCGGGCTGATACTGCATCATAAAGCCGTTGAGGGCATCCATGCCGGTAACGCCGGTGCGATACAAAAGCAGATTCATGCACACGCAGGCGCAGGCGATGAGCAGCGCCGTCAGCAGGGTGATGCGCCATTGCAGGGATAAACGCTTCATTGTGCCTCGCCTCCGATCTCGTAGCCTTCCCCGATGCGGTTGCGGATGGGGTCGTAGCCCAGCGCCGCCCGCAGCTTTTTGCGCAGGGCAGAGATATGTACCCGGATGGAGTTGCTGAAGCTGTCCACGCTGCCGTCCCAGACGTGCTCAATCAGCTCTTCCTGACTGACCGGGCGTCCCTGATGCAGCAGCAAATATTCCAGTACGCCGCTCTCCTTCCGCGTCAGCGCAAGGGTCTGGCTATCCACAGTAGCAACGCGGCTGCGGGTGTTGAAGCTCAGCCGCCCGCAACACAAACATACATCCTGCTGGATGAACTTGCGCCGGGTCAGGCTGCGCACCCGGGCCTCCAGCTCTGCAAGGTGGAAGGGCTTGGAAAGATAATCGTTTGCCCCGGCATCCAGCCCCTCTACCTTATCTGAAATTTCACTGCGCGCTGATAAGATCAGCACACAGGTCTCAAGGTCGTGCTGCCGTAAGCTGCGCAGCACCTGCATCCCGTCCACCTTGGGCAGGTTGAGGTCCAGCAGTACAAGGTCGTACCGCTCTGCCGCCAGTGCTTCCAGCGCGGCTTCGCCGTCTGCACAGGCGTCTACCTCGTACCCGGACAGCCGCAGCTTTCGGGCAATGTCCTCCCGCAGGGAGTGCTCGTCCTCTACCACCAAAAGACGCATCTTATTTTCCACCCTTCCCATAAAAATTGCGTTTTTTTCATTATAACAGATTATAGCAGACGGTGTTAAGATTCGTGTTAAGATTTTCTTAGCAGAAATTTTATCTCCCATGGTGTATACTGGTGCCATCAAACAACAGGAGGCTATGATGTTCATGACAAAAAAACAGGCGCAGCTGCTTTTGCTTGCCGCCGGGGTGCTGATGCTGCTGTTCGGCGTGTGGCGGGGCGAGGCAGACACCGTATTTTCAAAAGCCATCCGGCTGTGTATGGAGTGTGTAGGCATTGGATAAGAAAAAATTAAATCCCCTTGCTCGCTTCCGGGGCTTTATACAGGCCGGGGCGACCCTTTTGACCAACATTCATTTGCCCAACTTTGCCAAAGGAACACTGTATCAGGGCAGCGGAAAATACGTCTGCGTGCCGGGACTGAACTGCTATTCCTGCCCAGGCGCTGCCGGTGCCTGCCCGGTGGGAGCATTTCAGGCGGTGATAGGCTCTTCCAAATTCCGCTTTTCCTACTACATCACCGGCATCCTCATCCTTTTCGGGGTGCTGCTGGGTCGGTTCATCTGCGGCTTTCTGTGCCCGTTCGGCTGGTTTCAGGAGCTTTTGCACAAGATTCCCTCTCCCAAGCTTTCCACCAAGAAACTGAAGCCGCTGCGCTATTTAAAGTATGCTGTGCTTCTGGTCATGGTGGTGCTGCTGCCATTGCTGGCGGTCAACGAGCTGGGCATGGGTGACCCGTTCTTCTGCAAATATCTCTGTCCGCAGGGCGTACTGGAAGGCGCCATTCCCCTCTCCCTGACCAATGCGGGCATCCGCGCCGCGCTGGGCAAGCTGTTTACATGGAAGGCCTGCATTCTGTTGGCAGTCATTGTGGGCAGCGTGGTGTTCTACCGCCCCTTCTGCAAGTGGCTCTGCCCGCTGGGCGCGTTCTATGCGCTGCTGAACAAGGTTTCGCTGTTCCAGATGCGTGTAGACACCCACAAATGCGTCTCCTGCGGCGCCTGTGCAAAGGCCTGCAAGATGGACGTAGACATTACCAAGACCCCCAACCACGCCGAATGTATCCGCTGCGGGATGTGCATGAAAGCCTGCCCCACAGATGCCATCCAGTATAAATTCGGACTGGGAGACAAATCAAACACTGAAACAACAAAGGAGTAAAACCATGAAGCTTAACCGTGTAACCGCACTTTTTCTTGGCCTTGTGCTGGCCTTCAGCCTTGCCGCCTGCGGGCAGGGCGCGTCCTCTGCCTCTACTGCATCTTCTTCCGCTTCCTCTGCGGCAGCGGAAGGCAAGACCGAGGAGCAGCTGCTGGCCGAGGAAAACGAGATCCTTTCCGCAAACGATGCCCTGTGGGAGAAGGTGTTCACTTCCATGGACAAGAACGTGACTGAGACCACCCTCAGCACGAACTACGGCGATTTTCTGCTGAGTGCCGTGGAAAAGGCAAAAGATCAGTTCTCGGACGAGGAGTACAAGACCCTGACCGCCGATGCAGAAAAGATTCGGGATATCGAAAATCAGATCGCTGCCCTTGCCCCCGCAGAGGATGCCGCTTCCGGTGCTGCCGCACAGGGCACCGCCTTCCCTCAGTTTGAAGGCAACGATTTAGAGGGCAACCCGGTGGACAACAGCCTGTTTGCGGGCAACGCCTTTACGGTGGTGAACTTCTGGTTCAACGGCTGCAAGCCCTGCGTGGAGGAACTGGACGACCTGAACGCCCTGAACGAGAAGGTCAAGGCACAGGGCGGCGAGGTAGTCGGCATCAACACCGAGACGCTGGACGGCAACCAGCAGGGCATTGATGCCGCCAAAAAGCTGCTGGCTACAAAGGGCGCAAGCTACCGCAACATCTACTTTGCCTCCGGCAGCGAGGCCGGCAAGTTTGCACTGAACATCATGGCTTTCCCCACCACCTACGTTTTTGACCGGGACGGCAATGTTGTAGGCCAGCCCCTGCTGGGCGGCATTGACAAGGAAGAAAACCTTGCCGCCCTGCAAAAAAATATTGACGCCGCCCTTGCCAAGGACAGCGCCAAATAAGCTATTCTCCCCTGCCGCCTTCGGGCGGCTTTTTTGTTTACTGCGGGCATTGCCATGCACGCCCGGGCACCGGACGGAATACGCTGGGGCAGAAGCATACTTTTACCAGCAAAGGAGCGTATCTCCATGAAAAACACCGGAACTCTCCGCATCCAGACCTTTGCGGCACGCCAGTCTGCCCCCGTGGAGGGGGTGACCGTTGCGGTGCAGGGGGACGGCTTCACCCTGCACTGCATCACTGATGCCACCGGCAGCGCCGCCGATATTCCCGTTGAAGCCCCTGCCTGCGCCCTCTCTCTGGACGAGGACAACACCACCCGCCCCTACGCCATTGTCAGCCTGACCGCTGCAAAGCCCGGCTACCGCACCGTGCGCATTGAGGGCATCCAGATCTTTGCCGGGCAGGTGACGCTGGCACAGCCCCAGATGCTGCCCGACACCGAGGAGGGCCGGGACATCCCGAACGCGCCCATCGTCATCCCGCCGCACGCTTTGTTTGCGGGCAGCGGCGGCAGCGGCCCGCAGCCGCGGGAAAACTGCACGCCTAGGGTGCTGGAACAGGTCGTCATTCCCAAAAATATCACGGTGCATCTGGGCAAACCGGCAGCTGCCGCCCGCAACGTGACCGTCTCCTTCCGGGATTATATTGCCAACGTAGCCTCCAGCGAGGTGTATCCCACCTGGCCGGAGCAGGCACTGCGGGCGAACATCCACTGCCAGATCTCGCTGGCGCTGAACCGCATCTATACCGAGTGGTACCCCAGCAAGGGCTACACCTTCAACATCACCAACTCCACCAGCTACGACCAGTACTACGTCCACGGACGCACGGTGTTTGAGGTGATGGTGCGCATTACGGACGATATCTTTAACACCTATCTGCGCAAGCGTGGCACGGTGAACCCCTATTATTCCGAGTACTGCGATGGCAAGTCGGTCACCTGCCCGGGGCTCAAGCAGTGGGGCACGGTTACGCTGGCCAACAACGGACGCAGCGCCTTGCAGATCTTGCGCTACTACTACGGCAGCAGCATCGAGATCGTGCGCACCAAAAATATCCGCTCTATCCCGCAAAGCTACCCCGGCACGCCGCTGCGGCAGGGCAGCCGCGGCACGGCGGTATTCACCCTGCAAAGGCAGCTGAACCGCATCGCCAAGGACTATCCCTTCCTTGGCAAACTGACGGTAGACGGCGTATTCGGCAGCCGGATGGCCGCAACGGTGCGGGCGTTCCAGAAGCAGTTCAACCTGACCGCCGACGGCGTAGTGGGGCGGCAGACATGGTACAAGATCAGCTACATCTATGTATCGGTAAAGGACCTCGCCGAGCTGACCAGCGAGGGCGAGACTTCCACCGGCACCCTGTCCAACGGCACATGGAACGGCACGGTGCTGAGCACCGGTGCTTCCGGCAGCGCGGTGGAGCAGGTACAGTTCTGGCTGAACACGCTGGCGCAGTACGACAGCGCCATTCCATCCGTAAAAGTGGACGGCGTATTCGGCACCGCCACCGCCAATGCGGTACGCGCCTTCCAACGCAAATACGGCCTTACAGTGGACGGCATAGTGGGCCAGACCACTTGGAAAGAACTGTACGACGAGTTTTTGAGCATCCAGTCCGACAATGGCACCCCCAACGCCTACCCCGGCACGCCGCTGCGGGAGGGTGCCTCCGGGCAGAATGTGAGGCTGGTGCAGTTCTGGCTGAAGATCGCCCGCACCGTGTACACGAGCCTTGAAAGCGTGACTGTGGACGGAAAATTCGGCGCGGGCACGGCGGCGGCTGTTCGGCGGTTCCAACGCTACTTCGGGCTGACGGCAGACGGCGTGGTGGGGCGCACCACATGGCAAAAGCTGTACGAGGTGTACAACGATATTGCCAACCGGCTGCTCTCCTCTTCCCTGCGCCCCGGCGAGTACCCGGGCGTGCTGCGCAGCGGCTCCACCGGCACGGCGGTGCGTGAGCTGCAATTCTATCTCTACCTCATGAGCGCCTACGAAAGCAGTATCCCGCCGGTAAGCATTGACGGCAAGTTCGGCGCGGATACCGAGCAGGCGGTGCGGGCGTACCAGCGGTTTGCAGGGCTTACCGTGGACGGCGTAGTGGGGCGCACCACATGGAACTCCCTCTACGGCCGCGCCAGCCAGCTGCGCTCTTCCGGCCCGGTGGTCACCTTAAAGCGTCTGCCCTACCCCGGCACCCCGCTGACGGTGGGCAGCAGCGGCAAGGCGGTGCTGTACTACAATCTGCTTTTGCTGCGCATCGCCTATTATTTTTCCAGTGTGGAAGCCCCGCCCCTTGCCGACCGTTATACCGAGGAAACTGCCACCGCCACCCGCAGCGCCCAGCAGCTGCTGGGGCTGGAGCAGACCGGCATTGCCGATGCCGACACATGGACGGCGGTGGAAGCGCTGAGCTTGCAGCTGGCCGCCCATGCCCCGAATCCCGATAGAGACACACCATCCGGCACCGCCTACCCGGGGCGCGCCATCGCCGAAGGCAGCGCCGGGCAGGAGGTGGGACAGGTGGAGCGCTGGCTCAACCGCCGGGCGCAACTTTCCTGCGGCGAGGGCTATGTGGCCGATAACAACCGCTTTGGCGCGTCAGACGCCGCTGCCGTGCGGGCTGTCCAGCAGCAGGCGGGGCTGCAGCCGGTAAACGGCATCGTGTACCGCGAAACATGGCACGCCTTGCAAGCCCAGTGTACTGACCCCTGCGGCTGCGAGAAGGAGGAATGAGGGATGGCACGCCTTTTGATCTATGACGCCTACGAAAACAAGGTGTACACCTACGCAAACCTGAACGAGAACGACCCCATGCCTTACAGCACCCTGACCACCCTGCGGCTGCGGGAGTTCCGGGGCAAATCGGCCAGCCCTACCCTATGGACCACCATTGCCGCCATGGAGGCGTGGAACCTGACCCGCCGCAAATACGGCAGGGGCATCCCGGTAGGGTACGCTTTCCGCCGCATCTGGGAGGGTGGCCACGGCACCCGCAGCCAGCACTACGCGGGGGTAGCGTTCGATGTGGGGCAAAGCCTTGACCAGCGCCAGCGCACCGCCATTTACAACGCTGCCCGCACTTCCGGCGCATGGGGCTATGTGGAGCCGCTGAGCCAGACCCCCACATGGGTGCACTTTGACCGCCGCTACGGCACCCCGGCCTGCAGCGGCACCACCGCCGGTTACCCCACCCTGCGCCGGGGCAGCCGGGGCTGCTATGTCATGATCTTGCAGGACGCACTTTCCACCCTTGGCTACCAGACCGGCACCCGTATCGACGGCATCTTTGGTGCCCGCACCGAGCAGGCTCTGCGCGGCTACCAGAAGCGCACCAGCCTGCGGGTGGACGGCGTGTGCGGCTGCGACAGCTGGAAAAAGATCTCCACCGCCGTCATCGGCATCGGGCGCACCAAAACCACCATTGACTAGCGTTTGTCCTATATAGCTTATACAGAAAGAGCGACCGCACAAAACAATGTGCGGTCGCTCTTTTTTCTCACTTTACGGCCTGTTTCAGCTGTTCCAGATCTGCGGCGTCCGGGTGGGAGAGCGCCTTATCGAAGTTTTCGATCAGGGCATCCAGATTGGGGATGTGCAAAGGCTTTGCCTTCATGGCCTCGTACCGCTGCCGGACGGATATCGGCATCTTTCCCTGACACATAAAACTGCCGATGACGGTATTGCTCCCGTCCAGCGCCTTCCGGGTGGCGGCAAGGATCTTTTCGAAGTAGGGCGCACTGCCGCCAAAGCCTGCGGTGCCAAACAGGAACACCCGCTTGCCGTGCAGCTGCTGCAAAAAATCCAGCGTGTCGGCGTCCGCCTTGCCCTTGTCTGTCCAGAAACCCACATACAGGGTGTCTGCTGCCAGCGCGGCAGCGTCCGGCGCGCCGAAATAGCAGCAGTCTGTCTGCGGCAGCTGCTCCTGCAGGGTCTGTGCCAGCAGTGCGGTGTTGCCGGTTTTGCTGCTGAATACGATTGCGTAACTCATTTTTACCTCCCTCAGAGCAGCGGCAAAGCTGCCGGATGCTCTTGTGCATACGATATTTTACGGCAGTTCCTTTGCCGGGAGAGCCTGAAATCATGGAACAGTATAGTACAGTGCCCTGCCAAAATCAAGGGTTGACGATATTCTCGCCTTTCCCGGCCAGAAAGCTGCGCAGATTGCCGGTGGTGATATCCATCAGCCGCTGCAATGCTTCCTTGGTGGTCCATGCAATGTGCGGGGTGAGCACCGCGCCCGGCAGACTGCGCAACCGGCTTTGGGGCGGCAGTGGCTCGGTGGCAAAGGCATCGGCGCCGTAAAAGGCAAGCTTCCCGCTTTCCAGCGCATCGGCTACGGCTTCCTCGTCCACCAGTGCGCCCCGGGCAGTGTTCAGCAAAATAGCGCCGGGCTTCATTTTTGCAAGGGCTTCCCGGCTGACCAGCCCGCGGGTTTCCGGGGTGGCCGGGCAGTGCAGACTGAGCACATCGCTGCGGGCAAGCAGGGTGTCAAAGTCCACGAACTCCACCCCATCGGCGTCGTACTCCGGGCGCACCGTGCGGGTACACACCAGCACCTCCATGCCAAAGGCCTTTGCAATGCGGGCGGTCTGGCGGCCGATGCTGCCGTAGCCGTAGATGCCAAAGGTCTTGCCCAGCAGCTCCACCTGCGGCAGCAGACCGTACTCTGCCGGGATGCCCAGCTGCCAGTATCCGGCCTTTACTGCCCGGTCGTACCGCTGGGCGCACTGGCAGATTGCCAGCAGCAGGCTGAAGGTCATCTGCGCCACACTGTAAGTAGAATACCCCGGCACGTTGGCCACTGCCACCCCATGGCGGCGGCAGGCTTCAAGGTCGATATTATCCGTGCCGGTGGCGATGATGCCCACCCACTTGAGGTTCGGGCACTGCGCCAATATTGCCTCGTCAATGCGGCACTTGTTGATGAGCACCAGTTCTGCATCCCCGATGCGGGGCGCGATGTCGGCGTAGTCGGTACGCACATAACTGGTGGTGTCTGGCACCAGTGCCTTTACCCCGGACCAGTCCAAGTCCCCTTCTTCCATCACATAGCTTTCCAGAATCACTGCCTTCATAGCTTTCTCATTCCCTCTCTGGTTTACGTTATTCCGTTTCTTTCAGCGGATAGAGCGCCAGTGCAAGACTGCCGCCGTAGGGGCGGCTGTCCAGCGCGGCATAGCCCTTTGCCAGCAGCAGCGCCAGCTGTACCCTGTCCTCCAGCGGCACCCACACCGGTGCAGTGCGGACGGGCGCGCAGCCGGTGCACAGCAAAAAGCAGGGCGCAAGGCTTTCCAGCGGGCGCAGCGCCCGCAGCCCGAAGCCCTGCCGGAAATACAGCGGCAACAGCGCTGCCGCCGTTTCGGTGCACTCTACCACCGCCCATACCGTGCCCTTGCGGCGCAGCCGGTCTGCCCGGGCTGCGGCAATTTCCACCAGCCGGGCGGGCAGCTCCTCGCCGGTATTTACCGGCGGGGTGAGCAGGCAGCCGCCCTCCAGCTGCCGACGTCCCAGCCAGTTGCGCAGTGCCGCTGCGGCGGCGGTATCGGCGGTAAGGGGCAGCACCAGCAGCGCTGCCCCGGCTGTGCCCCACGCCTCTCCTGCGGTCAGCATCCGCAGCACCTCGGAGCAGGGACGGTAAAACCCCGCCCCGCCGCAGCGCACCAATGTAAAAAATTCCTCGGCGGAAAGCCGCCGTACCTGCCGCTGACGCGGCGGGTCACATACCTGGATCATTTGCAGTTCCTCCGTTCTGATGTTCTTTCCATCAGCATACGGAAAACTGCGCGCGAACCGGCGCGAAACAGCGCGCCTTACAGTGCAAAAATCAGTCCAGCGAGATGTCCTCGCTCAGCACCTGCCCGATGGGCTTTGCGATGCACAGGTCGGCAGAGGCATCCGCTCCGGTGGGCTGCATGTTGATGACCACCAAATTATCGCCCCGGAAATACCGGATGAGCCCGGCGGCGGGGTACACCACCAGACTGGTGCCGCCGATGATAAGGGTATCGGCATGGCGGATGGCATCCACCGCGCCGGACAGCACCTCCTCGTCCAAGCCCTCTTCGTAAAGCACCACGTCCGGCTTTACGATGCCGCCGCACTCGGTGCAGCGGGGCACACCGGTGCTGTTTGCGATGAAATCCACATCGTAGAACCTGCCGCAGCGGGTGCAGTAGTTGCGCAGGGTGCTGCCGTGCAGCTCGTACACGGTTTTGCTGCCTGCCGCCTGATGCAGGCCGTCAATATTCTGGGTGACCACAGCCCGCAGCTTGCCCTGCTGCTCCAGCTTTGCCAGCCGCAGATGGGCGGCGTTGGGCTTTGCACCCTTTACGATCAGCTTGTCGCGGTAAAAACGGTAAAATTCCTCCGGGTTTTCCTCCCAGAAGGTATGGCTGAGGATGGTTTCGGGCGGGTAGTCGTATTTCTGGTGGTACAGCCCGTCCACGCTGCGGAAATCCGGGATGCCGCTCTCCGTAGAAACGCCCGCGCCGCCGAAAAAGACGATGCTGCTGCTTTTTGCAATAATGTCTTCCAGTGCCTTGACCATAGTTGAAACGCCCCTTTCCTCACGGAAATTTTTGTGTTAAGATAGTACCAGTATAGCACATTCTTGCAGGAAAGGAAGAGGCCGGTTTTGAACGTCTGGTACATCAACAGCATCCTTGGTGCCATCTGTCTGGAGGAGGAAAACGACGCGCTGTGCGGGGTACATTTTTGCCCGGACGGTGCGCCGGAGCTGGAACCTCTGCCACGCAGGGTGGTGGAAACGCCCCTGCTGCAGGAAGCCGAGGAGCAGCTGAATGAATATTTTGCCGGGGTGCGCCGGGAGTTCGACCTGCCGCTGGCAGCAAAGGGCACGGCCTTTCAGCAGGCGGTATGGGCGCAGCTGCGCAAGATTCCCTACGGGGAGGTGCGCACCTACGGACAACTGGCGGCGGCGCTGGGCAAACCCAAGGCAAGCCGCGCCGTGGGCAGCGCCTGTCACCGCAACCCGCTGTGCATCGTGGTGCCCTGCCACCGGGTCATCGGCGCAGACGGCAGCCTGACCGGCTACGCCGAGGGACTGGAGATCAAGGAATATCTACTGGAACTGGAACAATTTTAAGAGAATGATAAAGGCTGCTGCGCATCGTTTGCGCAGCAGCCTTTGGCGTTTTATGCAGTTTTAAAAGCCCGTAGGCGGGACGTAATAGCTTGGGATAGACCCGCTTTTGGGCATAGCTGCGGCCTGCTGGCGCAGCGCCGAGCGGGTAACCTCTGCCCAGGAATACTGGGTCATATACTCGCCCCGGTAGGAGTTGAAGGCCGAGCGGTCTCCCCGCAGGAAGTTATAATAATCGCAGTCCACCTTGCTGGTATCCAGCGCCAAGGTGCTGCGGCCGCGTACCAGCAGCCCGTTGACCCCTGCATCCTCCAGCGTATGGCTGAGGTCAAAGATCAAATTGCGCAGGTGGCTGTGCAGCGAGGCGGTGTCGGGCTTATCCTCCCACAGGACAGCCAGCATCTCGCCGTTGGTACAGGTGGCGCCGTTGCGGTCCACAAGGTAGGCCAGCAGCTCCTTGCTTTTGCTGCGCTTGAAGGAGAGCGGACGTCCGCCCACAAAGATCTCAAAGTTGCCGAAGCACTGGATCTTGATGCCCACAGGTGCCGTTTCCGGCGGGTAGCGCAGATTTTCCAGCACATTGCGCACATCGGCCTCGTTAGCGGGCTTGAGCAGAAAACCGCTGACGAAGATCTGCAATGCTTCCAGTGCATACTCCGGGTGCTCGGTGACCACGATGATATTGCAGCGGGGCTGCAATTTCTGGATCATGCGGGCAAGGGCAAGGCCATTCATGCCCGGCATTTCCAGGTTCAAAAAGGCAGCATCCATCGGGCCCTGCCGCATCCACGTCAGGGCATCGTCAGTCGTCATGGCACTGATATAGTCACAGTCCGGTGCCACCCGGCACAGGATGCGGATCAGCGAATTGATCGCAAGCTGACCGTCATCCACAACCAGTATTTTCATAGCTTCACCCCCTATCTGCTTACGCAAAACAATTCCCCGCTGTTAGTTTAGCACGCCGCAAACTTTTAGGCAAGTTTTTTTCCGGAAAAACCCAAAAAAGAAACGTTTTCGCCCAGATATATGTCCATCTTCTCCTGTCTCTTCAAGACATTTCCACAGCTTCGGTCGCCTTTTTCGACGAAATACCGGAGCATTGCGCGCTCAATTGATATATCAAATCAGCGCTCATTTGTCCCCGCTTCCCGCCGGAAGGCACGGCTTTTCCCCGACAAACACAAGGCCGCTGCACCGGTCTTGTGCAGCGGCCTTGTGTTTGTCGTGCTCTGCGGCGCGCTCCAAACGTTTTTTCACGGGTTCTTCAATGGAGATCCAGCTCCGGCGGGACATCCAGCTGGTCGGAGACATATTTCCCGTTCTTTTTGCGCTGACGCACACACTCGGTAAGCAGATATTCGATCTGCCCGTTCACCGAGCGGAAGTCATCCTCTGCCCAAGCGGCAAGGGCATCGTAGAGTTTAGCGTTCAGGCGCAGGGGCACCTGTTTTTTCGGCTCTGCCATATCAGTACAGGCTACCGCTGTTCACGATGGGCTGGGCATCGCGGTTGCCGCACAGCACCACCAGCAGGTTGGACACCATTGCCGCCTTGCGCTCATCGTCCAGCTCCACTACCTTGTTCTCGTTCAGACGATCCAGCGCCATTTCCACCATGCCCACAGCGCCGTCCACGATCATCTTGCGGGCGTCAATGATAGCACTGGCCTGCTGGCGCTGCAGCATGACCGCTGCAATTTCCGGTGCATAGGCCAGATAGGTGATGCGGGCCTCCACCACCTCGATACCTGCCTCTGCCACGTTCTTCTGGATCTCGTCTCGGATGCGGGCAGCCACCACCTCAGAAGAGCCGCGCAGGCTGCCCTCATCGGCTACGCCGTCGCCGGTGGTGTCCACGTTGGGAGAAACATCATAGGGGTACACCCGCACCACGTTGCGCAGGGCGCTGTCGCACTGCAGGGAGAGGTATTCCTTATAGTTATCCACGTTGAACACAGCCTTGGCGGTATCGGTCACGCGCCAGATGACTGCAATGCCGATCTCCACCGGATTACCCAGACAATCGTTGATCTTCTGGCGGGAGTTGTTCAGGGTCATCATCTTGAGCGAGATCTTTTTGCTCATAGACTCGGCGCTCATCTGAGCATTCTGGCCGTTATTGCCAAACAGCGCAGCCACGCTGTTCTCCTTGCTGTTCACATCTCCGCTCTGGCTCAGGCGGGTGCCGGCAGCGGGGTTGACGGCGGTGCAGAAGGGGTTCACCCAGTAAAAACCCTGTCCCTTCAGGGTGCCGATGTAATCACCAAACAGGGTGAGCACCAGCGCCTCCTGCGGCTTTAACACCTTAAGACCGCAGAACAGGAAAATGCCTGCGATCCAATACGCAATGGACAAAATCAGCAGCGGCACACCCAGAAGCATCCGGTCTGCATTCAGCAGGGTGATGCTGTAAATGAACAGGGCGATGGCCACCACATAGCCCAGCAGGGTGAGCAGCAGCGCGGCCATGCCGTTTTTGCGGGTATTCAAAATTTTCTCTTCCATAACAAGTCCCTCCTTATCAGGGTCGGAAGCGTTTCTTTCTGATATCAAAATCATATCATTTTGCAGAAGAGCTGTCAAGTATTTTCAACAAAAAACCCCGCCTGCCCGGGTAAAGCGGGCAAAGCGGGGTCAAATGTTATAGGAGCACCGCGCACCGGGCAAGCAGGGTTCAGGCGTCTGCCTGCGCTTCTCCCCCGATCAGCACCACGGCAACATCATTGACGTTGGTACCAGTAGCGCCTGTGATGATAAGCCCATCCACCGCCTGCAAGGCGTGGTAGGCATCGTTGTTTTGCAGGGTGTCGAACACGTTCCGGCCCGCTGCTGCCAGTGCTGCGGCGGTGTCGCCGTCCGCATAGCCGCCGGCGGCATCGGTGGGGCCGTCGGTGCCGTCACTGCCCACCGAGAACACCGCCGTGTTTTGTCCGGCCAGTGCCGTGGCTGCGGCCAGCGCCAGCTCCTGATTGCGTCCGCCCAGTCCTTTGCCGGTCAGGTGCACCACGGTTTCCCCGCCCGCGATAAAGGCCAGCTTTTTTCCTTGTCCCGCATGGGTGCGGGCGATGGCCCCCAGAAAGCTGCCTGCCTCCTTGGCTTCGCAACAGAGCCGGTCGGTGAGGAGGATGGGCTCATATCCCAGCTCCCGGCAGGCTTTAGCGGCAGCGGTGCACAGCTCTCGGACGCTGCCGGTGATCTGCGTGGTCACGTTGTCAAGGGCTTTCGGCGTTTCCTGTGCCAGCAGCGCCTTCGCCTGTTCCGACAGGTTCAGGCGGTATTTTTCCGCAATGGCAAGCGCTTGTGCACAGGTGGAGGAATCCGGCACCGCCGGGCCGCTGGCAATCATATCCAGCGGGTCGCCCAGAATATCGCTGAGCACGATGCTGAACACCCTTGCGGGCGCGCAGTGCTGCGCGAACCGCCCGCCCTTGACCCCGGACAGCCGCTTGCGGATGGTATTCATCTCCACGATATCGGCTCCGCTGGCAAGGAGCTGATTGGTGATGTCCTGCAATTCCCCGCCGGGGACAAGCGGCTTTTCAAACAGGGCGCTGCCGCCGCCGGAAAGCAAAAACAGCACCGTGTCCTCTGCGGTCAGCCCCTGTACCAGCGCCAAAGCTTTTTCGGTGGCTGCAAAGCCGTTGGCATCCGGTACGGGATGACCTGCCTCATAACAATTTACACCGGGGATTCTGCCTTTTACATGGCCGTACTTGGTCACCACCACGCCGCCGTCCACGCGCCCTAGTGCCTGCACGGCGGCATGCGCCATCTGCCATGCGGCCTTGCCTGCCGCCACCAGCAGCACTCTGCCGCCTCCGGGCTGAAAGTCCTCCAGCGCGCGGCACACTGCTTTATCCGGCAGCACCGCCTGAATGCCAGAACGGATGATCTCATCCGCATCCCGCCGCAATGTGGTATTCATAATACAGTCCTCCTAACAGAGTTTGCCCATTCTCGATCCGAATGACCTGCTGCGCAATTTAGTGCAGCCCTAAAGTTATGCTTCAAACATTTTCCAGCTGACACAGCCGTCCAGCCAGAATTTTCCGTTTCCAGAGGTCATGCGCACCTTATTCTGTGCATCCAGATCGTTAAAGTGCCACCACTCCGAGGCCAGCGGTGTCATGCCTGCATTGGTACAGTACCCCTGCAGCCGCCGCGCACCGTCTGTCATGGATGCCGATGCAGTGGCCCGCTTCCATGCGGTGGCCGAATTAGAAGTTACCGGGCCGGTAAAGCAGGCCGCCGCACTGCTCAGCTCGTGCATGGCAGAGGGCATGGCGTATTCCTCACCGGTCACCTGTACAAAGGGACACCCCGCCATGCTGTGCTCTGTCTGCTCAGTGATGCGCAGCAGGGTCGTGTCCATTGCCACACCGCGCTGATGGTTGGAAAGAGACGTTGCAATAAACCAGCCGATATTCCACGCGCCCTTGTTCAGCGCCGTCATCAGTTCCTTGTCCATCCTTGCCTTGGCGTACACTGCATCCTTTACCAGCATCTGCACCTCATAGGGCCGGAATGTCTCTACGATCTTCAGGCAATCGCCCGCCTTCAAAGCATTTTTCTGCGCTGCACCAACTTTTTTTGCCATAGCGTAATTGATAGGCATTAGATACTCATCCCGCCCAAGGCGCTGGTTGTAGAACAGGCCGTCATACAGTTTCTGTCCCGTAATGCCTTCAATATCCTTTCCGCAGATTTTAAAGATCGATGCCTTGGCATTGGGGTTTTCGTATACGATGGAAGGCAGAACATCGGGCAGATTGATCATACACAGTTCATTTTCCAACCAGCCCACGATGCCGTCCAGCAGGCAGACCTGCCAATATGCGCCAGACTCCTGCCGGATATAAAACATATCTCCCGCTGCAAGTCTGCGCAGTACTGTACTGGTCCCATCCGGTCTCTCGTACAGCAGCATCACAGCCGCCCCCGCAAAGCCTGTTGAACCTTCCAACGGCAGTTCGAAGTTCTGGGGAACGCGGATACCATCCCGCAGAACCGCATTGTCGTCCAGTTCTGCATTCCACATTGGTCCGGTTTCAGAGACCGGATCACTGACTTCCTGCTGCTGCCAGCTGACAGCCCGCTCTTCCACTGTGGGGTTCTGGCAGCCCGTCAGAAGCCATGCGCATGCCATGGCCGAAAGGCACAGAAAATCACGTCTTGTTGTTTTCATGTATTTTCCGTCCCTTCTTCCTGCTGTTCCTGTGCCGGAGTTTCCGGCGCTGTCGGTGCCTTCAATGCGGTCTCCTGCTCTGCCGCCGATCCCTCCGGCGACTGCGTCGGCTGTTGTGCCGCCGGGGCAGTCTGCCCCGCTTCCGTTGTTTCGGTCTGTGTCGGCTGCGCTTCCAGCAGTTCTTCCTCCGGCGGTTCGCCCTCTGCATCCTTTGCAAGATCGTCCTCCGGTGCCTGATCCCCAACCGGCTGAACACTGCCGCTGCCGTTCAGGTTGCTGCTAAGTGCGCCCTCCCCGAATGTGCCCGACTGACTGACGCCGTTGATAAAATAGTAGCTTTTTTCATGGGAATGATCCCATCCCTGCTTCGGTTCTCCATTTGTCCCAAAAGCATAGGGCTGGCCATCGATCACACACCACCCGGTCATCTGATTTCCGTTGCCGTCCAAATAGCGCGTGCCCGCATCCGTTTCAACCCAGCCGGCCTGACTGACACCGTCCACAAAGAAATAATCCTTTCCATCGATCTCTGTCCAGCCCTGTGCCGGTGCGCCGCTGTTGTCGTAGTATTTCAGGACGCCGTCCGTTTTTTTCCAACCGTTCAGTCGGTTTTTGACCCGTCCATCACTATCCAGTTCCCAGACCTTTCCGTCCTCCTGATAAGTACCGGTGCGCGGATGTCCGGTTTCGTCAAAGCAGTACTGCACTCCGTCCAGCATGATCCAGCCGGTGTACAACTGGCCGGTCTCCGGTTGGAAATAGTAGTATTTTCCGTCTATCTTCGCTTCGCCCTGGGTGAGCGCTCCATCTGCGTTGGCATAGCCGACATAGCCGTTCTCTTCGATCCTGCCGGTCTTCAAAAAGTTGTTGCTGCCAAAATAGTAGAGCTTATAGTTGATCTCATACAGCCCCTGCGCACGGGTGCCGGTAGTCGGCGAGATATAGTAGCGATGCAGTCCTTCGCCGTGCCACCCCGTAGTCTTACTCTGGATCGCATTGTAAACTCCAAAAGCGGCCCCTGTGAGCAGACACAGGCACACCAGTACTACACCGACGGCTTTCAGCGGCGTTGCCGCCCTTCTTCTGCGCGTATTCTGCGTCACGCTAAACCGATATCGTTTGATCTTCTGGCGTTTCATTCTCATCTTCCCATATAAAGATTCAGCCCCCGGTGGAATGCCAGAGGCCGAATTTCATGTTTAATAGGCGTCCTGTACCGTCTCTTTACCGTTTTCACGGTAGGTCGTCACAGTAAAGCCGTTGTAATACAGCAGGCCATCCTCGCCATCACCGATGCAGCTGGAAGCATACTCCGAACTGTTCGGCTTGCCAATAGCGGCATACAGCTTGGAAACGTCTTTGCCCACATACTTCAGGGCAGTTTCCAGGCTGGCAGTTTCTGCCGGAGCAGTCTCTGTAACGGGCTTGCTTTCCACAGGCTCCGTCTTTTCTTCTTTGGAGGAAGCAGCCGTCTCCTGCTTTGCAGGCTTAGATTTTGCCGCAGTCTCGGCCTTGGATTCTGCCTTGGATTCCGCCTTGGATTCTGTCGGTTTCTCCGATGCCGCCTCGCTTACCGCAGAAGAAGCTTCGGAAACTGCCTCCGAGACCGCCTCGCTTTCCGGCACAGCCTCCGACGAAGCAGCCTCCAATGCCACAACGGAAACCGATTCGGATTCCACAGCCGAGGAAGCGGTCGTTTCTGCTTTTGCCCCGCATCCCGATGCCAGAAGCATCGCACCGCAGAGCACTACACCCATCATCTTATAGTTTACATTCATTTTTTGTTCCTTCTTTCTATTCTTTCAGTCAGTCGGCCAGGGCGCAAAAAACCCATTCACCGTCCGACAGAAATGCTGCTTTTAGTTGCTGCTCCCGCACATTCTGCGGAAGATACGCCGTAAACGGCTGTGTTCCCTCTCCGCAGGGGGAAGCTTCGTAGGTTCCGGTCTCTGCCAGAATGTAGATCGGAGAGTCGTCATCCACACGCTGCCCGCTCAGATCGCCTGTCAGGCAGAAAGTCCCCTCCATTCGGCTGTCCTTCCGTTGTGCCTTCGCACTTGTACCGGTATCTGCTGCCGGGACTGCCGTGCGTTCCGGAGCAGGCATTTCCGGGGCGCGTTCCAGCAGCCAGTTCAGGTTGCTTTCCACCAGTTCCACCAGCAGCACATCGGGCTGCTCTTCTGTAACAGCCGTCAAAAGGTAGGGCATATTCCGGGAGAAACAGGCGTTGCCGTAGCTCTGTGCCAGAAAAGGATGCAGATTGATGCCAAAGGAATCGCGGTATACAAAAATGCTTCCGTCTGCCCCCGAATTTTCCGTGTGGATCGTGATATCATCTGCCGAGTGGAATTTTTCGTCATACTGATAGGTAAAGTCGTATGCCGTATCCTGTTCCGTCTCGTTTCCGGCAGGGTACACCATCTCATACAGGTCGCCGGTATGCGGGGATGTTTTTCCATTGATGCAGGAATCAAACTCCGCTTCAGAGCCTTTCAGTTCTTTCAGCAAAGTCTGTGCTGCCAGCTGTGCGCCCCGCATATTCCAGTGGCTGTCCCGACGGTAATACAGCCGCTCTTCGTGGTCAGACAGTGTTTTGAACAGATCCACATACCGGACATTCTGCTGTTCCATCTGCTGCTGAAGCAGTTGGGCGTTTCGTACGGAGGCTGCCGTATACCGTGCCGGCATCTGACCGCCATACAGGGAATTTTTATTGGGTGCGATGGTAAAGCAGAACCCAATGCCATTCTCTTCGCAGTATTCCTGCATCAGACCCAGTACATGAGCGGCCGCATAACTCTGCCGGGCTGTAAAGAGTTCTGCGCCGGTATAGTCCGCAAGGGTGCTTTTATAGAACAGCCAATCGTCTTTTCCCAACAGCACACTGCTGCTGTCCAGCGTTTTGAGCACGGTTCCGGTAAGCTGATCGTTCAAGGTGATCATCTCATGACGGAGCCCGAAATGATCCGCAAAATAATCCGAAAACTCATTCAGGATACCGGTATTGAAGCTGCCATCCTCTTTCCGTAATTCAGGAAAGGATGCAAGCTGCTCATTGCCCACCGCTTTTTCCGTCTGCCAAGGCATCACAGCCACAGGCAAAATGCAAATTGTGGCAATGACCCCCACAAACAGGATATATCCTAATTTTTTCACTTGCATTTTTCCACCTCAGAACTGGAAATAGATAAAAGGCACATAGGATGCAGCCGACAGATGCAGGATATCCACCAGCAAAAGCGCCAGCACCCCTGCATAACTCAGTGCCTGAAGGCATAGAACAGCAGACTGGCTGCGACGAGCCAGAGATTTTTTGCTTCCCGCCCGGGCAAAAGATAATGGCATCCCAGCACGATGGGCAAAAACAAAAACAAGAAAATTACGGAGCTAAAAACCATTTTTCGGCTACCTCAGCAATCACGGAAACTGGTAGCTGAACACCGTTTTATTCAGCGGCATTTTATACATATTATATTCTGCATGGCCGTATCTGCCGGCACGATAGCCCCACTCCAGTTCCACATCATAGATATAGGGAACTCCGTTCTCGCAGATCATGACCCATGCATGGTCCGAGTCCTTGCGGCCCACACCGCCAGACACTACATAGGCATTGTAGCCCAGCCGCCGGGCCATATAAAGGAACTGGCCTGCAAAGCAGTAGCAGTTGCCCTTTTTGTGTTCAAACATGAACAAAGCGCTCTCTTCTGCCCAAGCCGTTGTGCCTCTTGCCTGATGCGGACGGGCAAGGTATGCGCCGTGATCCCGGACATACAAATAGGCGGCGCGCAGCTTTTGCGCCTTCGTCATGCCAGAGTTTGTGCACGCAGCCAGTGCCTGATCCACATAGCTGTCCAGCGTTGCATTGCCAGAGGTATAGCGGCCATTCGCATCAAAAGTAAGGTATTCTACCGCGCTGTTCGTCAGGAACGAGCCATCCTCTTTGACATAGTACATTCCTCCGTCGATCTCGTGCAAACCCTTGGCGTACCGATCGATGGCATAGCCATTCTTCGAAACATGATACAGCTTGCCGTCAATCGTCACAAAGCCACCTGTGCCGGTGCGTCTACTGACTGCACCGCGTATGCAGTCGGCACCAGAAGCATGGCCGACATTGCAAGAATAACAGCCGTTACACTAAGTTTTTTCAGCATTTTTTCATACCCCTTAATCGATTGATTTTTATTGATACTCGTTCCAGATCTGTTCCTTCAGCTTTTTTCCCTGCCTGCGCAGGATCCATGCTGAAACGACTGCCGCAACAGTCGAAACGATCATGCCAACGATTCCAACCACACAAAAGATCTGTCCGGTAGACGCAGGTATTCCCTCCTTATTTGAGCCATCCGCTGGTGCGGAGCTGGTCGATCAGAAGATAGGCCATCTGCATATCAAAACGATAATCCGATGGATACTGCTCCTGCAGATCTTTCAAAACCTTTTCAGCTTCACTGTACTGATCCAATGCCTGCAGTACAGTTGCCAGATTCAACCGGGTGGCAATAGTATCGTAGCCGCTGTCCACCAGTTCCTCCAGCAGCTGCTGCGCTTCAGCATAGTATTCTTCTGCATTTTCTTTGTCAGATGCTGCCTGCTGCATCATAAGATCCGCAAGCATCTCCTTTTGAAGCACAGCCTGACCTTCCGGAAGATTCTGGCATCCCTGTTTCAGAATGCGCACAGCCTTTTCCATATCGTCCTGATTCAGCGCTGCATTTGCGGCTGACAGGTAAGCATGGCTCAGGAGCTGCGGGTCCTCCACCTCATTGAACACTTTTATGTAAAGCGCAAGAGCCTGATCATAGTTCTTTTGCAAGGACAGGATCTCTGCCGCAACCAGATCACAGTCACCGAAGGAAGCGCCTTTTTTCTGCAATGTATCCAGCTCCTGCTGTGCCTCTTCCAGCTTTCCATCATTGGCAAGTGCAATAGCAAGACCCCCGATAGCTTTCAGTACCTGCTCCCTGTAACCGGACGGCCGCCTGCAGTTCCAGCACCGCATTGGCGTAATCCTTATCATAATACTTAAAGATCGAGCAGATCGTAGAGTACCCCACTCTACAGCCACTATTCTTTTTTAGATTTTACAGCTAATTCCGCAATCGGTCAATGAAAAACACTCCAAAATCCAATTTTTTGGGGAGGGGAAAAAAATTGTTTGACGCAATCGACAGTATTGCCAAAAACCTGACAATTCGATTGTATGCTCCGTCAAACAGGCCCATTAAACAAAAGGAATTGTATCGCCGATGCAGGCGTTGGGCGTGGATATTCAGACCATCCAGAGCATCGTAGGCCATGCCGATACCGAGATGACTGAGCATTATCTCCATGTTCAGGAATCCATTCGGCAGAGTGCGATCCAGTTGTTCAGCGAGGCATTTTCGGCCTGAAAATTGGACGGAACGGCACTAATTATCGCGAGCCAGCTTTTCAAATCGTTGGCATCAACGCTGGCTCGCATATCGCAGCAGATGATGTTGCGTCAAAAAAGCCCACTTGCCCCTGCGATTGACCAGATAAAATCTTTGGCATTGTGGTCAAAATTGTGGTCAAGCCCAAATGAGGTCAGCCCGTAAACGAAAAAAATCCAACGATTTCTAACGTGAAATCGTTGGATCTAAATGGTCCGAGTGGCGAGAATCGAACTCACGGCCTCTTGAACCCCATTCAAGCGCGCTACCAAAACTGCGCTACACCCGGATATCTGTTTGCGTTTGCCGCTCACAGCTTGATTAGTATACCCGACTTTGTCCGTTTTGTCAAGCGCTTTTTCCAAATTTCTGGTGTAGTTTTTACATTTTACTGTCCCGGCTTTTGCCCGCCAAAAGGATGCGCGAAAGAGCGTTATTTTCAAAAATCGCGATACACATCTTCCTCATCGTCCTCATGGATGGGGGTGGTGTCGTCCGGCGGTGCGCCAAACTCCACCGTGGCAAAGGCCAGCGCGAATACGCTGTCTGCCCCGGCGTGAAGCAGTGCCTGCGCGCAGGCGGCAGCTGTTGTGCCGGTGGTGATGACGTCATCCACCAACAGGATGCGCTTGCCCTCCAGCTGCTGCGGCTGTGCCGCCCGGAAAGCACCTGCCACGTTGGCTATGCGCTGTTCCAGCGGCAGACCGGCCTGATGCCGTTTGGCGCGGGTGCGCTCCAGTGCCTGCGGTGCCAACGGCACCTCCATAGCCTTGGCCAGCGGCAGCGCCATCAATTCCGGCACATTGTAGCCGCGCCTTTTACCGGAGGCCGGCACCGGTACGATCAGGTCGTACCCGATGGCCGCCCACGGCACCGGCTGCGGAAGCAGCTCGCCGTACTGCACGGTCAGTTCACCGCCAAAGGCCAGCTGTACCAGACGGTTGCCCATCTCCACAGCCCGCCACGGCTTGCCCTGATACTTCGCGTTCAGGATGCCGCGCCGCACACAGCCGCTGTAACGGTAGGGCGCAGCCGCACCGGCCAGATTGCTGATATAGTGCTGCGCCGGGTCCAGCCGGATGCCCGGCTTGCGACGCAGCGTTTCCAGCTGCACTGCACAGTCCGGGCAATCTCGTACATCCCCCAGCACCCGGCCGCAGAAAGGGCACTCGCGCGGGTAGAGCAGCTGCCGTACCGCCCGCAGCGCCCTGCGCCGGGGGTCATAGTAGTCCATCAGTCCTTTTTGACCGCCACGATCACCCGCACGCGCTTGCCTGCTGCGCAGCCAAAGTTATCGTACCAGCCAGTCAGGTAGTAGCCCTCAGAGTTCACCTCAGAGAGCTTGGTGGCGTAATACTGTCCCTTGTACCACAGGTACACCTGCATATCGTCAGCCGTCTCGTAGCGGGTGCCGTTGCTTATCACCGAGGCTGCACCCACCTGATCGATCTTCATGGGCATCAGCTGGATCATGGCCTTTACCGTGCCGTTCACGTTTTGCCGCACTGCCAGACCGCCCGCCAGCACCGGATACTTGATGGAGGTGGAAAAGCTGGCCTGACTGCCGTTGACGTAGCAGATGTAGGTAGCGCCGCCGCCCACAAAATTGAGGATGGTGCTCATAGGCTGGCCGGTAATGTTGGCCAGCTGCTTGAGGCCGATGCTCAGCAGTGAGCCGGAACTGCTGGTGATGCGGTTCCAGACCGTGCTCAGCAACGAGCCGTCGATCACGCCCCACAGGATCTCGCTGGTGGTGGGCACCAGCACACTGCGCAGATCGTCCACCACGGTGGTGGTGTTGGTGGTGCCGCCGGTAGAGCCGGAACCGGAAGAGCCGTCCCCGGTGGAACCGCTGCCGGAGCCGGAAGAACTGTCCCCGGAAGAGCTATCCCCCGAGCCGGAGGAGCCGCTGCCGGTCAGGGTGCCCAGAATGGAACTGGCGTTGAAGGCCAGATTCTTCACATCGTCCAGCACGCCGTATTTCCACAGATCGCCGGTGACATCGTTCAGGATCAGGCGGTCGATTTGTCCCTGCTCATTCAGCGTATAGTAACGCACGGCCAGTGCGTTCAGCTTTGTCCCCGCTATTCGGCTGGGACGAACCGTCCCAGCCAACCCCTCCGATGTCGTATCCAGAATTTGTACGTCATCGGCCAGAGCATAGTCCCCCAGCGCGGTGGCGGTGTCGTTGATGGTGCCGCTGACCGATTTGGACTCGATGGCAGTCACCTGCTCCCCTTCGGGGGTCACGTTGATCTCCACCAGCCAGCCGGTGGGGTAGTTCAGGCTTTTGTCGATATTCACAGTGCGGGTAATGCCGTCGGTGCACATCACCGAGATCTTTTGCAGCACGTCTGCGCCGTTATCCTCTACAAGGCTGCGGGTAGCGGTCTGCACCACGCCGTAGAACACGCTGTCGGCTTCCTCGCCGGTGATCACATCGGCTACCTCGTTGTCCATGCCCAGCAGCAGGGTGACCACTTCGCCCACGCCGCCGCCGTTCAGGGAGGAGATCTTGGACGCCACGGCAGAGCTGCCCAGCGTGTAATTGCTGCCCGCCACGGTCAGCGCGGTAGGCGCGCTGGCGCTGGGCGATACCGCCGTAATGCGGCCTGCGGCGCGGCGGGTGTAGATCCACACCGTCTGCAGGCTTTCGCTGTAATAGTACACGTCGTACTTGTTCAGCTCTGCCGAAGCAGAGGCCTTATCGTTGCGGTAGACGCTCACCGGCGTAAAGGGCAGCTGGGTGCCCTCTTCTGCTACAAAGGGACCCTTGCGGCTCTTGAGCAGCACCGAAGAGGTATCCACCTGACCGTTGGACACCGTAAAGCCCAGCGAACTGCCGTAGGCGCTGCCGCTGGCGGTGTCGGCGCGCAGGGCGTTGTACAGCAGCAGGGTGCTCTGCTCGTAGGTCATGGCCTGTCCCTGCGTGCAGGTCAGCTGATCCCGCAGACCAATCTGCTGTGCCTTGTTCAGCTGTGCCTGTGGGAAGGAGCCGGTCAGGTCGGTAGTCTTATAGCTCAGCAGCTTCAGCACCGCTGCGCAGGCTTCCTCCAGCGTAACGGTGTTGTCCGGGCGGAAGGAGCCGTCGGTGTAACCGTTCATCCAGCCCTGCTGCACTGCAATGCGGATGTAGGGTGCCCACTGGGAGCTGCCGGGCACATCCCGGTACAGGGTGCCCACCGTGCCCTGCGCGCCTACGCTCTCCCGGTAGGTGGAAAAGGACACCAGCATTTTGGCAAAAGCGCCGCGGGTAATGTTGGCGCTAAGCTCCTGACCGGTGGGCACAGCGCCCAGAGTAATAGCCGTCTGCAGGGCCGTGTTGTTGATGCTGGCCGCCGAGACCGGCAGCACCAGCACCGACACCGCAATGCTGACCGCCAGCAGAAATGCGAGAATCCGTTTTTTCATTGGTCGTACCTCTTGTTCTTTGTTTATCACGCCGCCGCGATCAATCGTAGCGCAATGCTTCAATGGGGTTCAGCCGGGCTGCGCGCCGCGCCGGCAGGTAGCCGAACAGCACGCCGATGCCCACCGAGATGCCAAAGGCCACCACAATGGAGTTGAAGGAGGGGCTTACCGTAACGGTGGTATCGGTCATGAACATGGGCAGCACCTTGTTTGCCGCCATGGACACCGCATAGCCCAGCGCAATGCCTAAAACGCCGCCCAGCGCGGAGGTGGTGGCTGCTTCCACCACAAACTGCGCCAGAATGGTGCGCTCCTTTGCTCCCAGCGCCTTGCGGATGCCGATCTCACGGGTGCGCTCGGTCACAGACACCAGCATGATGTTCATAATGCCGATGCCGCCCACCAGCAGCGAGATACTGGCAATGCCGGTAAGTATCACGATGACCATGTTGATCATCTTGTTCATTTCCTCCAGCCACTCGCTGGCGCTGTACACATAGTAGCCGTTTTCGGTCTTGAGGATCGACATCAATTCCTCTTCCATCGTGCTCTTGGCCTCGTTGGCAAGGCTTTCGTCGGCCATCATGGCGGTGTAGCAGTCCACCATGCTTTGGCTGGAAAGCCGCATCACGGTGGTGTAGGGCAGGTAAACGCAGTCGTCATCGCTGCCCTGCTGCATAGTGGGGTCGCTGACTTTGGCAGACAGCACACCTACGACGCGGAACTTGTTGGCACCGATCTTGAGCGTCTGCCCCACACCGTTGCCGCCAAAGGCTACGCGGTTGAGGTAATCGCCGATGACGCAGACCTGCTTGTTGTCCTGCATATCCATGTACTGCAGGCCGCGCCCCTGAACGATCTGGTAATTCTTCATTTCGGTAAAGTTTTCGTCCACACCGCTCATGTTGGACCAGCGGTAGCTGGTGGTACCGATCTTCAGCGTACCGCTGGCTTTGCCGCTGAAGTTGACCTGCGGCGACACCGCCTTGATCAGGTCGGAATGCCGCTGGCAGATGTCATACATCTCCTCCACCGACACGGAGCGGGAGCCGTAGCCCCACACCTGAATGCTGAGGGTGTTGGTGCCCAGTGCGGAAAAGCTGTCCCGCATACTTTTGGTCATACCGTTGCCCAGACCCACGATGACGATGACCGCCATCACGCCGATGATGATGCCCAGCATGGTCAGAAAGGTGCGCAGCTTGTTGCTCCACACGTTCTGGATAGCCTGCCGGAAGGTTTCAAAGATCATGCCTGTTCCTCCTTTTCCGGCGTTTCGGGCAGCAGGGTGGGCTGCACCATGGCCTCCGGTGCGTGGGAGTCGCCGTCATACACCACCTGACCGTCCTCCAGCCGGATGATGCGGTCGGCCTGCACGGCAATGGAATTGTCGTGGGTGATCAGCACTACGGTGTGTCCCTGCTTGTGCAGCTGCTGCAAAAGCCCCAGCACCTCGCGGCCGGTATGGGAGTCCAGTGCACCGGTGGGCTCGTCCGCCAGAATGACCGGCGGGTTGCGCACCAGTGCCCGCGCAATGGACACGCGCTGCTGCTGACCGCCGGAAAGCTGGTTGGGGCGGTTTTTCAGCTTGTCGCCAAGTCCCACCTGCTCCAGCACCTCCCGGGCGCGGATGTGGCGCTCGGCGCGGGAGATGCCCGCATACACCAGCGGCACCTCCACGTTTTCCATCAGGTTCAGCTTGGGCAGCAGATTGTATTGCTGGAAGATAAAGCCCAGCATCTCGTTGCGGACAGCGGCCAGCTCGTTGCGGTTCATCTTGCCCACATCCCGGCCGTTGAGCCGGTAGGTGCCGTAGGTGGGCACATCCAGACAGCCGATAATGTTCATGCAGGTGGATTTGCCCGAACCGGACTGACCCACGATGGCCACGAACTCGCCTTTTTCGATTTTCATGGTGATGTGGTCGGCAGCCTTTACCGTGGTATCGCCCATCTGGTAGTACTTGCACACCGCATCAAACTCGATCAGAGCGCTCATTCATCCCTCCTGCGTCAATCCACCACGACTGCGCCGGCCTCGGCGGGGTCGATGCCCTCTGCGGGCTCTTCAGCGTCCGCTGCGGGGGCTTCACCGTTTTCCGTCTCCTCCGGCAGCGTCTCCTCCCCGCCCTCGGCAAGGTCTGCATTGTTTCCGGCGCCGCCGATCACTTCGCCGCCCATATCATCATAGCCGCCGTCGTCATAGTAGCTGTCGCTGCTCACGGAGCTGGGGTCGTAGGCGATGGTATCACTCTCGGACAGGCCGCTGGTCACCTGCGTATAGTTGTCGTCGCTGACACCGGTCTTGACCTTGACATACACATAGCCCTCCGGTGCGCTCATGGAATCATCGGCGTTCACGGCGCTGGGAGAATCCTGCCGCACCAGCACATAACCGCCCCGCACAATGGCGGCGTTAGGCACGGTGAGCGCATTTTTCGCCTGCGCCACCACGATCTCGGCGTTGGCATTCATGCCCGGGCGCAGACCATCGGTCTCGTCAATGCGCACGGTCACCGGGTAGGTGGTGGTACCGCCGCTGGTATCACCCTTCATGGACACACGGGTGACCAAGCCCTCGTAGGTCTTATCCTTCACGGCATCTGCGGTCACCTGTACGGACTGCCCCACCTTCAGGCTGCTGACCTGCAGCTCGTCCACGTTGATGGTCATTTCCAGATAACTCAGGTCGTAGATGGTGCACAGGTCGCTGCCGGTGCTCAGGGCATCGCCCACCTTGGCATTTTTCTCGATGATGGTGCCGCTGATGGGCGAGGTGATGGTGTAGTTATCCATGGCGTCCTGCATATTTTGCATGGACAGTTCCGCGCCGCGCAGGGTCTCGGAGGCAGACTGGATGGACTCTGTCAGTTCCTCACCGCTGAGGGTCAGGATGATATCGTCCTTGTTCACGCTGCCGCCCTCCCGCACATTGATGGCGGTGACGGTACCGGAAGCCAGCGCAGTCAGGGTACGCTCGGCCTGATACTGGAAGTTGGCTGCTGCAATGGAGCTCACCCCGTTGATAGTAGCCGTTGCAGCCTGTGCCGTGGTCAGACCACCCGCATTGGACACCGAGAGGGTCACAGTGCGGGTGAGCAGGTTGCCCGTGCTCAGGGCATCGGTGCCGGTCACAGCGGTAATAGTGCCGGGCAGCACCTCAAAAGTACCGTCCAGCGTCACCTGGGCGGTCTGCCCTACCGAGAAGTTAGCAGCATCCGCAGCCGGGAACTCCAGCACCAGATTCATCTTGGAGCCGTCCCGCACCACGGCCACTTCCTGACCGCTCTTTACCTCATCGCCCTTGTTCACCTTCAGGCTGCTGACGACGCCCGCCACCTCGGCACGCACATACTGACGGTCGGCGGTCTTGTCGTAGCTGCGCTGCGCCTGCTGCAGGGTGATGGCAGCCTGCTCCACCTTGGTGGTGGCATCGGAGGAATCCACCGTGTAGAGCACAGTGCCCTCCTCCACGATATCGCCCTCCTCAAAGCCGCCGGTCAGCACCTTGCCGGGCACCAGCGATTTGACGCTGTAAGTATTGGCAGGCTTCAGCGTGCCAGTGCCGCTGAGCGTGTTGGAGACATCCCGGGTCTCCGGCACTGCTTCTGTATAGGAAGTATCCACGTTGGCGGGCTTTGCACCCTTGGGCTTCAGCAGCCACCAGCCGCCTGCCAGCACCACGATGGCCACCGGCACCAGCCACTTCCAGTTCTTTTGGGCAAAGGCTGCCGCACCGCCTTTTTTGGGTGCAGCCGCTGCGTCCTGCTGCGGGTCGGCGGGCTGTTTAGACTTGTTCCAGATCATTCTTGCCGTTCCTCCTAGGTTCTTTTATGACAAGGTGCTTTTTGCAAAAGCACCCGTCAGAAACTCTTATTTGTAGTGTATCGCATTTTGCCCCGATAAACAAGCGTCCAATTTTCGTTTCACGGCATTTCCACAAAGTTTCAGACTTTTTTTACAAAGAATGGCTTTCTTTGTGCGCCGCTGAGCAGTTGCATATCTTTATATAATACGATTCAAACTGCCTCTTCTCTGCTCTCCTTCCTGTGAAAAAGGGTTCTGAAAAGCCCGCAGGCTTTTCAGAATCTCAGACAAAAAATCAAATTCCTTAAAATATGGCCAAAGCGCACGCGGCGGCCATTTGGAATCGTTTTCCCTCAAGTCAAAACCACCGGCTAAGCCGGTGGCTTGAGTAAGCCCTAGAAGGGCATCCT
>OLRF01000997.1_pt1 | contig 31944 bp, 24 predicted proteins | sample 1672061 | NCBI WGS metagenome assembly OLRF01 (sample SAMEA3136641, study PRJEB25190) | human gut metagenome | reverse complement strand
TGATTCGAGCGAGAATAGGCGTTTCTCCTAATTTACCGATTCTTGCTTTCTTAATGTAAAACAAAACCGCGAAAGTTTGTCTTTTCATGTCGCCTGATTTACTGTTTAAAGTTAATAAATCAAAGGCTGTTTAGCAAGACGCAAAACCCTGTTAATCTGTGATATAAACTCTAAATCGGGTACATTTTTTCGGTCACTTGAATTGTACCCGATTTAGCCCCCGTTGCAATACATAAAATTGCATTTTTCCCCTCGGGGAGATCAAATAAGAAACCCGATAAATCGCTGATTTATCGGGTTTTTCACTGATTTACTTTATTCGGTTTGCTCCTCAACTAGGACTTGAACCTAGGACCCCCTGATTAACAGTCAGGTGCTCTAACCAACTGAGCTATTGAGGAATATTCTGCGGAATGCTTCGAGAACGACTCTGCCGCATCTCCGTTTTGCGAGTGCAAATATATATCAAAATATTCATTCTCCCAAAGGTTCTTGCAAAAAAATGGCGAAAACGCTCGGACGAGTCGTCCGAACCATGCACGGGAAGCAGACGTTTTTCGCCCGGCGAACGACGGGTCGCCCCCCTGCCGAACGGATAAAAACAAGAAAGAAACAGGCGCTGCAACCTCTTGGTATCGTTAAGCCGGCACCAAATTTCGCTGACGTTCAAACGGAACTGTACGAACGTCTTCCTCGGAAGATTCGCCTGGCAAGTCCCGCTCCGATTCCGGAAACGTTATAACCGGCCACCGTATGCCGAAACGGGAGGAGAAACTGCAAAGATAAAGGGGTACAACATCCGCAACATAATTTTTATTGAAATGACGTTTCCGAATTACCCCGAACGGCCCGTCTCGCCGAAAACATTTTGACAACCATATACAATTTGCGCTATGTGAAAACAACTTCAAATTACCTATTGACGGCAACAAGGTCGCATGTAACGACTTACGTCATAACGAAACTCCGAAAAGAAAGACCTTATTGCCGGGCCGAGTAAGAGATAGGGCAAAAATTCTTTTAACAAAAACCTATCCTCCCTCGTCTTTTAAACAAATATTCGGCATCTACCGTTATCTCTTTCCGAATCAGACCTATAAGCAGACATAAGCTCTCGTAACTGTCGTGTATGCCTTATGCCTCAGCGTCGACAATTATTTTTTCATTCCGGCGAACATCTGTTCATGCAGAGAAAACTTCGCTTTGAGGTCGCGGTCTATCTTACTCTGTTCTGCCGAAACCGGAGGAACGTGATTCATGATAAACCGGGTCTTTCGGATCAGCCGGTTAACCATACCGACAAACTTATCGAACGCATGCCCGACCTGTTCGTCGGCAGGCAACATACTGTATCCCTTACCGAATATGTTGACCAAAAGTCCTTTCCGTTCCACCAGCAACTCATGTCGCAGTTCCGACACGAAGTCCATATAGTCCATATCCGCTTTCTTTACCGCCGCGATCAAATCGGCCGGTTTTTCATAATCCCCGAACTCCGCTCTGCTGAAATCTTCCAACCGAAACGCTGTCCATAGCCATTCGTGCTTTATGAGCTGCCCCGGTATAAATTCCGACACGATAGTCTCTTTGAGTCGCGTCCATTCGGCCGATCCGATCTCCATCCGTTCCATAAATCGTTGATTTTGCATCTCCGCAGATAGCAGGGGAATCGAACCCCCGCATGCTCCAAGCTATCTTTTAAAGCCACTCCATATGCCGGAGCCCTACCATGCCATGCCGGACCGAACCTCAACACTCCAAACCAAGCCTCGCCCCGCCTGACTGTGCCTGACCATATCCAGCCGTACCGCACCCAGCCCGAACGTGTCAAACCTTGCCTCTCTTCGCCACGCCTAACCGGACCCAGCCCCGCCATACCATAAGTATGATAAGATCAAAAATTCCGACGCGAAGGAATCATCGGCCTGCGGACAAGTTTTCCCCTATGGCAATACCGGCGGTCGCAAACAGATAACCACCGATTCATTGTTTTATTTCGATGGCTTTGAATCTACCGAATTTAGGCCTGTAATCGCAAATACCGACATACCGTCCTGCAAAATCCACGACATCTTTCAGTTCCCGCTCGTTCCAGCGGCTCTCTTCATACCATATATCCACATCGCAATGCCAGTCGCAGAATATCGGCCGACAACGCAAAATATTGGCACGCTGAACTTTCACAGTCCTGAAATCCCTGTATGCGTCCATTCGGAAAAGTTCTTCCGGAGGCAACGATTCATGCTCGAAATGAAAGACCGGATCGTCCGGAACGCTTACGGCCGCCTGAAACGCTTTACCCAGTTTCTTATCCTTTGCCGCAGCCAACATGGCGGCTTCGATACATTCGGCTTTCATGTAATAGCCTTTTCTCTCGGTGTGGTACAGACTTGCCATCCACTCGATCCTGGCCATTTCCATCAGATCATCATCCGTTTTCTTCCTTTTAGACGAGATGGCTTTCATTCGTTTTGTGTAGTCGTTAAACGGGTTGGCCATCTTGTCATCATGTTGCAATAACGGACTCACGCTTTCAAATCTGAATTTTAGTATTTTCATAACACTTAAACTTTAGAGTACAGCAACCAATAATCGCAAATTTAAAAGATTATTTCAAGGCGCTATGAACAAATAAATTATATTCTAATGCATCTTGAACGTATTTATCAAAATCAGATCATTTCAAATTGCAGCAGGGCACGGCCGGGAAACCGTTCGATGCGTCAGTTCCATACATGCCGGCCCGAGGCGCGAACGATACGTACGGAAGCTCTAAATCTGCAGGGAAAGGCCCGGACCGCCGTGCGCCGGCCGTAAATCGGGAGTTAATTCGTACTTTTACCAAAGCAAAACCGACGAATCATGCACAAGCTCCTCGTTCCGATTCTGCTAACGCTCGCGGCCGTATGCCGGCTGTACGGCGCGACGGAAAGCTACCCGGTCAGCGGCCGGGTGATCGACCGGCTGACACGGCAACCCGTGCCGTTCGCCGCCGTCGTCATCTCCGGACAGCCGGGCAAGGGGGCGATGGCAGACTCGGCAGGCAAATTCACGATCGCTCAGGTGAAGCCCGGCATATACCGGCTGTCGGCGTCGATGCTGGGCTATCGGAGCGCGCTCACTTCGGAATACATCGTTTCGGCCGGCACGCCGTTCATCGAAATAGAGCTCGAAAAAGAAGCGCAGGGAATCGAAACGGTCACGGTCATGCCCTCTCCCGTCCGCCGCACGGCGGAAAGTCCGGTCAGCGTCCGAACGATCGGGTTGCGCGAAATCGAGAAAAGCCCGGGTTCGAACCGCGACATCGCCCGCATCGTACGCTCCTATCCCGGAGTCTCGTTTTCGCCCGTAGGCTACCGCAACGACCTGATCGTGCGCGGAGGCGGGCCGTCGGAGAACCGCTTCTTCATGGACGGAATCGAGATACCCAACATCAATCACTTCGCAACTCAGGGAGCCTCCGGAGGCCCGGTGAGCCTCGTCAACTCGGATCTGATCCGCGAAATCGACTTCTATACGGGAGCTTTCCCCGCCGACCGGGCCGGAGCGCTGAGCTCGGTATTGGATTTCCGGCTCCGCGACGGCGATCCCGACCGTCAGCGGTTCAAGGCGACGCTCGGCGCCTCGGAGGTCGGCCTGAGCGGCAGCGGCCACATAGGAGAGAAAGCGACTTTTCTCTTTTCGGCCCGGCAATCCTACCTTCAGATGCTGTTCAAGCTGCTGGGCCTACCCTTCCTGCCGAACTACATCGACGCTCAGGCGAAAGTCAGAATCCGCTTCTCGCAACGCGACGAGCTGACCGTGCTGGCGCTGGCAGGCATCGACAATATGCGGCTCAATACGGACGAAAAGGGAGAGGAGACCGAATACCTGCTAAGCTATCTGCCCCGGCTGCGGCAGGAAACCTTCACCGTCGGCGCGTCGTACCGGCATTATGCCGGGCGGCACGCGCAGACCGTCACGCTGAGCCACTCCTATCTCAATAACCGGAACACGAAATACCTCGGCAACGACGAGTCGTCGGAGGACAATCTGACCCTGCGCCTGCGGGCCGTCGAGCAGAAAACGTCGCTGCGGGCCGAGAACCGCTCGCACCTCGGACGCTGGACGCTGCGCGAGGGCGTCGAGCTGAGCTACTCGCATTACACGAACCGTACTTTCCGACGCTTCTTCGCCGAACAGGCCGGCACGCTGAACTACCGCACGCGGCTCGGACTGACCGGCTGGGGAGCGTTCGTCGCAGCCGACTATGCCTCGGCCGACGACCAGCTGACCGTATCGGCAGGAATCCGGGCCGACGGGAGCGACTTCTCGGCGGAAACCGCCCGGCCGTGGCATCAGCTTTCGCCGAGGGCATCGGTCCGCTACGCTCTGAGCGAGCGATGGACGGTCGCCGCCAGCGCCGGACTGTACTATCAACTGCCTCCCTTCTCCGCGCTCGGATTCGAAAACGGGCAGGGGGAAAGGGTCAACCGCGGACTGAAATACATGCGCGTGGCCGAGACCTCGGCCGGTTTCGACTGGAGGCTGCGCGACCGGCTGACCGTATCGATCGAGGGATTTCACAAGTTCTACACCGGCGTCCCGCTCTCGCTCGCCGACAGCATTCCGCTGACCTGTCAGGGCAACGATTACGGCACGGTCGGCGACGAGCCGCTCGCCCCGACAGCCGAAGGGCGGGCCTACGGCATCGAGGCGATGGTCAGATGGCAGATCCCGGACAGGCTGCATGTCGTGGGCTCCGTCACGGTCTACCGCAGCGAGTACCGCAGCGGACGACGGGCCCGGTATATCGCCTCGGCCTGGGACAACCGCTTCGTGCTGAACCTGAGCGGAACTTACGAACTGCCCAAGGCATGGAGCATCGGCGCGAAACTGAGCGCGATAGGCGGAGCGCCCTACACGCCCTACGACACCGAAAAGTCGTCGCTCAAGGAGGCATGGGACGCCCGAGGGCGCCCCTACTACGACTATTCGCGGTACAACGAGGGGCGTCTGCCGGCTTTCGCCCAGCTCGACCTGAGGATCGACAAGGCGTTCTACTTCCGCCGCTGCACGCTCGGAATCTACGTGGACCTGCAGAACGTCACGGGCAGCAAGTTGCGACAGCCCGACGTGCTGATGAGCACCGGCATCGTCGAGAACCCGTCGGCTCCGGCTTCCGAGCAGCGCTACCGGATGAAGTACATCAAACAGGAGAGCGGCACGCTGGTCCCGGCGCTCGGGGTCACGGTCGAGTTCTGAGCACTTCCGCATCCGCAGGCGGGATATCCGTCCGGGAATGCCTCCGCTACCGGACGTCCGCTCTGCCATAGGACGGCCCGGGCGAGCGGCCCGTCGTCTCCCCTACGCTTTCGCACGGTATCGCAACGACAAGCATCGGACCGCTTCCGTTACGCCCGGGACATATGCGAGCGCATACCCGTCCTACCGGAAAAACCGAGCCTTTGCGCACGATTGTTGCACATGAGCGGCAAAAAGGAACCCGAAAATGAAAAAAACGCCGTACTACCTGATTCCCGTACTGGTCTGCTTCCTGCTGGGGTTCATCGCCGGCAGAATCCAGTCGGACGCCATCGAGAACTGGTACCCGCTGCTCGACAAGCCGGCCCTGACACCGCCGAACATCGTGTTCCCGATCGCATGGTCGGTCATTTATCTGTGCATCGGCATTTCGGCCGGACTGATCCTCAGCGGCGACTCGCCCCGGAAAAAACGACTGATCGCTCTGTTCTGCGTCCAACTTCTTTTCAACTTCGCATGGAGCGTCGCCTTTTTCTATTTCCGTAGCCCGTTGGCAGGACTCGTCGACATCCTGATCCTCGATGCGCTCGTTGCGGCCTACGTCGTTCAAAGCCGCCGGGCGAGCAAGGCGGCTTCGGCCCTGTTCGTCCCTTACGTTCTCTGGCTGCTTTTCGCCACTTATCTGAACACATACATTCTGGTCTGCAACTGACGGGCTGCGAACGGCCGGCCGAACCCTCACCGGCTGCACGAGCGGCCGGCTGCGATTTTTACCGGGCGAAGACGGCCCCCGGGCAACCCTATAAATAGTCCTCTGTTTTCACCATGTTCCGGCAAAATGCCGGCCTGAGAGAACCGACATCTCAGAGCGCTGTCGGTCCGAAACCCTCCGTGCCGCTCCGGCCCCGCAGCGGAAGAATCCCTTCCGATCCGGCGGAATCGTCCGGATCGACGTTCCGAGCAGAATGTCCGTTTGCCGGATATTCTTTTTTGCCGGATAATCGCTAACTTTACGCGGGTCCGTTCCGGCCCCCGGCCGAGAGCCGTCAAAACATACCAAACTTACACGAATGATGAAAAAAACCATCCTTCTATTTTTTACGGGGCTGCTGCTGGTTTGTCAGGCTTCGGCCAAGAAACCGGGATTCGCCCTTTGGCAACTGAGCCCGCAAGGCCCGTCTCAAATGAACTCCTACGTATTCGTAACCGACAAAGGCCGTGTGGTGGTTCTCGACGGCGGGACGGCCGACGACGCGCCTTTCCTGAGAGGATTCATCGCGGCGCTCGGGAATCATGTGGACAAGTGGATCGTCAGCCATCCCCACGCGGACCATATGGGCGCGCTGACCGAGATACTGAAAGCGCCGCAGCAAATGACCATCGACACGGTCTACCAGTCGCCTATGACGGACGAGCAGCTCCGCACCGACATGAACCGCAAGAAACTGGCCGACGCCTATTTCCACGCGCTCGACAGCTCGGGCCTGCCGGTCGTAAACCTGACGGAGCCGGGACTGAAGATGAAAATCGACGGAATGAACATGCAAGTGATCGGCGTCGCCCATCCCGACATTCTGACCAACGCCTATAACAACGCGAGCATCGTGCTCCGGGTCTGGGACAAGACCAAATCGATGGTCTTTCTGGGAGACACGGGAGTCGAAAGCGGCGAGCGCCTGCTCGAAAGTCCCTACAAGCCCCTGCTCGACTGCGACTATCTGCAAATGGCCCACCACGGCCAGCAAGGATGCGACGAGCGCTTCTACCGATCGATCCGTTTCCGCGCCTGCCTGTGGCCTACCCCGCTGTGGGTCTGGAACAACGATGTCGGCGAGGGCTTCAACACCGCATGGATGAAAACCATCGACACCCGACGCTGGATGGACGAGATCGGTATCGAGGAGCACTATCCGAGCTGGCAGGGTATCGTCAAAATCGAATAATCCCGGTCTCGCAGGAATAAGAGAGACGCCATCCCGGCCTCATGCTCGGTCCAATACGCGAAGGGCGGTCCTTCCCCGAGGGAAAGACCGCCCTTCAAATCGTTGCAACAAACGATTTAATCGCTCGTTTTCAAGATATTGCCATCCTTGTCGTAATACAGATCGGTTCCGTTGGAGAGCTTCACCTGATACCCCTTATCGTTCTGCATCATCTGCACGATCTGGTATTTCGAGTAGTTGTTCGACACATGAGCCTTGATATTGGCGGGGACGACATTGGCAGGCACCGGTCCCACTTTCATGTTGATCTCCGTCCAGTCGCCGCTATTGTCGAAAACGACCTGATTGCCGTTGGCGAACGATACGGTGTACTTCTCGGACTTGTCGTCACGATTCAGCTCGACATCCTGCACGTTCTCCTTGGCAAAATAAGTCTGTACGAACTCCTGCGCACTCTTGGGCATCTTGCCGAAAACCACTTTCTCGGTCTGAGCGTTAAGCGCCAGCGCTCCGAAAGCGCATGCGAGAACAAGAATAATTTTTTTCATAACGAATGGTTTTAATTGGTTAATTTTACCGGGAAGCTCGGCAAATGCCGTTCCAGCGACGGACCTCCCCACCCTCCCGGCACGGTAGAAAACCATAGCGGAGCGACAGACAAACGATCTTTGGACAGAACGTATTACCGGCGGAAGATCTCCCATACGCATGTCCGAACCGAAGACGGAAAAATCCTGTTCCGTTAGAAAAGAAGCCTTTCCGGAACAAGATTTTATCCAAAACTTTTCACCGCGAGCCGCGCATCGGGATTTCCGCCGCAATTCGGTCTTTCCACAACGGGCCTTACGCACGGGCGCCATGGTAGCCGCAAGACATATTAAAACAGACCCGATTTATATATAGTGCGCCAAACTTTATCGGCAAAGGCATGGCGATCATTCTCAATCACACTCTCTAAACCTCTTTCGGAAAGGATATTGCGCGATGCGGTCGGAATCGAATAACCGTCAGAAAAATCGCGGCCCTCCCCAAGATTTACTATTCATAGTCCCCATACATTCAGACATATAATTAGCAAAATAAAAAATAACAACCCTTTTACATTGATTTACTCCGAATAATTCGTATCTTTATGTATAATTTCACACTCAGATTTCACAACGCCACGTACAAATATGAAGAAAAAGGGCATGTTTATGATTTTTTTAAACCCTGGCAATATGGTTTGACAGATATGAATTATCGATAACCTTTGCAGAATGAAAACGCGAAAGACAAGGCATTCCCCTCCTTGTCTCCCGCTAACAAGCGAGGAAACCCAATCAAAAAAACGATAAAATGAAACAACTAAGTCTGCTGGCACGCGCCCGAAAGATTCAGGAAACCGTAACCCAACATTATGAAAAAGAGTGCCGTGCCAAATGCCTGCGTGCCGTTTGGAAGCATCATGTAGAGGAAGAATTCGGGATCAACTATCACACATTCCTGCGCTACTTGCATACGGATACCTCGGAACTGGAAGAACGTCTGGAGCAGAAAAGGTCTCGACGCCCCTTATTCCAGGATGTACGACAAAAATGAACCCGCGTCGTACCGACGCACAGAGCAACATAGCGGCATACCGTACGACCGGAGTTACCGAACGCAACGAAAAACGAAAACCGCCGCAGAGCCTTTCTCGCTATCGGAGCGGTCGAGGAACTCGAGCGTCTCGGCATTCAGCCGGACGATCTGCATCACGCTGTGTTCGACGAAAAGCTGTCCGGAAGCCGGATCGTAGAGGTAACCCTCCCGGGCTACCTCTACGCCCCATTCGTACTGAACGACAATCCGGTCAGGGCCGAAATCCCACACGATCTCGTTGCAGGCAAACGTGGCATCGGGTTGCCCGTCGGACTGCCACTCGTCCACAAGAGAGAACGCATGAGTCAATTCCCACCGACCGACAATCGACTCGGCCGTCGGCGGCGCGCCGAACTTTCTTTGCGGGCTGACTGCGTCGCCGGAAAGCGGGGAAAGATTTCCCTCCCCCGAAGCGGGACCGACTTCCAATCGAACCGGACCCTGCCCGGTAAGCAGCCAGCCGAGATTGAACTGAGGCCAGTTGCGAAGTATTCTGACCGCCAGAGCCAGCGTAATCTTACGTTCGTTACTTTTGATCCGGTAGAGCGGATCGGGCCGCTTGAAACCCAAGCTCAAGGCCAAGGAAAGCACCGAGGTACGGCACTCCCGAACAATCCGCTCGATACGCTGCCAATCCGTATGAGGAAACGAGTGATACACGTCCAAGGAATTGAGAGATTAGCGTTACAACAAGGGAACAGATAAAAAAGGACGTAGGAACAATCTCCCGGACACACGGCCTTGCGAACCAACGAGTGAGAAACTGCCCTACGTCCAAGCCCTCCCTGACCTTTCGGCCAAGGGTATGACTCAGAACCGGCAAGCCTTGTACCACTCGTAAATCACCTCCCCTCGTCGGGAGAGGTCGCAAGATTTAGTATCTCGATACAAAGGATGCGAATCCTTTCATTGTACTATATACGACATTCGCCGCATTAATCTATTGCAAATATAACGCAAGTTTCGTTATATGGAACCAAATCCCGCATATATATGTCTTCGCGGAAGATGCAGGCAATTTCATTCGGACCGATTCAAGCCCTTTATTGCCGCAAAACTTGTCCGGACAGCCGCTTAAGCGCGTCCGAAACCGCGACGAGCCTCTTCTATAAAAATGCTCCGACGGCCGGCATCCGGTCCGGGAACTGTTTTTCGGACTATATCCGAAACCGTTTCCAATACGTATCGGCCCCGTTTCCGGCAAACAAAAACCTTTTTGAAACAGTCGTTCCGGAACGGTCCGAAGCAAAAAAAGGCGTGGAACCACTGCCACTCATCACAACCAGGTTCTAGCAAGACCTCGCAACAGATAAGCACAATAGCCCACGCCTGAGCATGAGTATACGGAGCATACCCTATGCCGGAAAGCGTGAGCTTCCGACCATCGGGCCTCATTGTGCTTTGCCTGTCGCTGAATTTGCTAGATTCGGTTGTGGCAAAACGGCAACTCGTCCATCCGACGAATCGTTTTACAAAGATAGCATCATTGGATTAAGTTTCTTAAAATTCGACAAAATTATTCCCTGCCCAAAGAAAGACGTGAGCTCTGCGACTTATACGAAAAACAGGCACTGGTAAAACCCCGAGACCGTACAAGCACATTGCCCACGCCTGATGCATGGAAACAATCGCACGACCGCTCCGGAGCCGTATGCTCCGAACGGTATGCGGTGCTTGCCGGTCTCAAAATTTACCAGATTTCGTTTTTCGGCACAAACACCCCGCCCGCCTTTCCCGACGGACAGCGAAAACAAAGATAGAAAAATAAAATTTAAAACGAAGATGCCCTGTCGACTATTCGACCGCTTCCGGACCGAAAGGCGCCGTGACCGTCCAGACAAGACGGCCGGAAAAGGGCAAGCGTTCCGGTAGGCAACCCTTGTCGCGGAATTATCGGACGGCCCGAGCCGAAACGGCGCTTTACGCCGAGGCCGGTACGTTCTCCGCCGCCAGGGTCCTTTACGAAAAACCGCTCGCAAACACCGTTTCGCCCTTTGATCGGCAGTTCAGCCGACGAAACGCGAAAAGCCGCAAACCCGGAAAATCCGAGGTCTGCGGCTTTACGCCATAAGAACAGTTCCGACCGCCTGTCGGCTATTCGGCCTGATACTTCAGCAACAGCGAGCTGCGCGGCTGATCCGAACGCAGATCGAAACCCGAGGCCAGCTCGGCCCCGCTCTTGACAATGCTTTCGCCGTTGTCCTTGTTCGTGATCCGGTAGTTGCGCGACGGATCGAGCCCCATCAGTTTCACCGTCACGCTGCCGCTGGGACAAGCCTCGCGACGGAAAGCGACGATATAGCCGCTCTGATCCGACGGGCGCAACAGCTGGTAGGCCATCCAGATATTGTCGGCCGTGATGTCGCCGGCTCCGGTCAGCGGATAATAGTCCTCATAGAAATAAGGACGCACCTCCTCGAACTCGGCCATGCAGTTCTGGATATCGTAGAACGACATCGAAGCGTTGGAAATCTTCCAGTTGAACACGATCGACGTGCCGAGACTCGAGCGGAACGTGAACTTGTCGGTATTCTGCACGCCCGTTCCGTGCAGCGGCAGATAAAGCTCCAGCCCATAAGTATGGCACTGGTAGCCGACCGGTTCCCCGTAGTTGTAATCGGTACGCCACAGCGGAGCGGAGCGCGAAACGCTCTCCAGATCGATCCGCCGGCCGCCGCTCGCGCAATTGTCGATCAGCAGGTTCGGGAAGCGCTCGAGCAGATAGTCCCAAAACGCGTAGAGCCCTTCGATATGGCGGATTTCGCGGATACCCGCGCGGCCCGGCTCGTCGTTTTTGGCCCAGAACCAAGCAGGCTCCATGTTGAAGTCCTGACGGTAGTAGTCGATGCCGCTCTGTTCTATGAAGTCGCCGATGTAGTCGCACATCCATTCGCGGGCCTCGGGATTGCCCAAATCGAACAGATACTGATCGGCCCCCACGTCGACCATCCACTCGGGATGCTCGACGGCCCATTGCGAGCCCTTGACCACGCGCTCGGGCTCGAACCAGACCATGAACTTCGCTCCGACGCGATGGACCTCGTCGGCGACCGGCTTCAGTCCGTCGGGGAAGCGCTCCCGATCGACCTTCCAGTTGCCGACCGTATTGGCCCAGTTCTTCTGATTCTTGTAGTCGGCGGCCTGCTCGTACCAGCCGGCATCGAGCCAGAATACCTCCGGGACGATATCGAACTGCTCGTAGCGGCGGATCAGCGCGATCGCATAGTCGGTCGTCAGGCAGGTATACTCGTTGCAGGGCGCCGGATCGCCGTAGTTGAAACTCGTGCTGACCGGATAGCGGGCCGGCTTGCCGTCGATCTTGCGCGTATGATGCGCCAGAATGAACCGACGGAAAGCGTTATGCCCGGCGAAGCGGTTCTCGCCCTGCCAGAAAAGCAGGCAGACGCTCGGGGTGCGGATCGTCTCCGAAGGATAGAGATAAGCGGACAGATTTTTCTGCCCGGCGCTCAGCGTAACGCCTCCCTTCGTGCCGGCCGCCACATCGGCGAACCATGTCCCGGACCAGCCGACGGCTACCATCGCGCCCCGGCCGTCGGGAGCCTCGATGTTGAAAAACGGGAAGGCGTTCTGCGACGAGCGTCCGCCCTCGGGAGCCATATAGAGCGAATCACCGGGAGCCAGCACTTTCGTCCGCTGATGGAAATCGGCTTTCGACACATGGCTGCCATCGGCATAATGTACGGTGAAACCGCCCTCGCCGGGAGACGTCAAGTTCAGATCGACGACCTTGACCTGCTCGATCGTCGCCGAATTGGCATCCGACAGGTTCTTGAAGTTCAACACCCATTCGACCGCTCCGAAATCGGCGAACCCTTTTACGCGGCATTCGACCTTCAGGCCGCTGCGGCGGTCCTGATACGAGTACAGATACTCGCGCACGCCCGGTTCGGAGCTCTCGACCCGCTGAGCCGTATACTTCCACTTACGCAGCAGTCCGGCCGAAGGCTTGCCGTCATAGACGAACGAGAAGGGCGGTACCTTCCCTTTCGCGAAACGGGACTCGATCCAGCGGCTCACGTCCGTCGGCGTATCGGAAAGCGTGCAGCTCGACTGGGCCGAGGCCGCGAGCGGAATCATAGTCAGCAGCACGAGCGACAGCGCCCAGCCGAGGAGGACCGCTCCGCTTTTTTTGATCTGATATATCATCGTTTTCTTCATTTTGTTTTCGACATGAAAGAGGTTATTCGGCGAGCTTGTATTGCAGCAGCATCGAGCCGCGCGGCTCGGGAAGCGTCAGCACGTAGCCGCTCGCGAGCTCGGCTCCCGGAACGGTCACGCTCTCGCCCGTATCGAAATTGTATACCGAGTAGTTGCGCGAAGCGTCGATTCCGGACAGTCTGACAGTCAGCGCCGGGTCGGGACAAGCCGCGCGGCGGAATGCCACGACGATTCCCGTGCCGTCCGAGGGACGGTCGTACTGATAGGCCAGCCAGATATCGTCGCGCGTAGTGCCCTCCAGCTCGGTGAGCGGATAATAGTCCTCGAGGAAGTAGTCGCGCACCCGGCGGTACTCGTCGATTCGAGCCTGCATGTCGAAGAACGAAACGTTAGGCTCGGTAATCTTCCAGTTGCAGATCAGCGCGCTGGACATGCTCGAGCGGAACGAGTACGGATCGGTCTGCAGAATACCCGTACCGTGGAAAGGGAGGAAGAAGCTCAGTCCGAAGTTATGGCACTGATAGCCGTCCGGATCGTCGTAGTGGTAATAGTCGCTGCGCCACAACGGAGCGCTGCGCTTGATCGTCTCCAGATCGAGCCGTCGGCCGCCGCTCGCGCAGTTGTCGATCAACAGACCCGGGAAGCGCTCGAGCAGATAGTCCCAGAACGCGTAGAGTCCCTCGATATGACGGATCTCCTTCATGCCGATGCGGTCGGGTTCGTCGTAACGGGCCCAATACTTGTCGGGCTCCATGTTGAAGTCCTGACGGTAGTAGTCGATACCGTTCTGCTCGATCATGTCGCCGATATACTCCTGCAACCATTCGCGAGCCTCGGTATTGCCCATGTCGAACAACAGCCAGTCACGGGACTCGGACTTATCCGTAGCGGGCAACTCCTTGTCGAGCATCCATTGGGGATAGTCCACAGCCCACTGCGTGCCCTTTACGACACGCTCAGGCTCGAACCAGACCATGAACTTGGCCCCTGCCTTATGCACCGCATCGGCCACCGGCCTGAGCCCCTCCGGGAAGCGGGTCGAGTCGATCGTCCAGTTGCCGTTCGTGTTCGCCCACGACTTGCCGTTACGGTAGTCGGAAGCACCCGCCGTCCAACCCGCATCGAGCCAGAAGACATCGGGCACCAATTCGAACCGCTTGTAGCGGTTGACCATCGCGATGGCCCAGTCGGCCGTGAGGCACGAATACTCGGTACAAGGCGCGGGATCGCGGTAATTGAAGCTGAACGAGAGCGGATACGTGGCCGGTTTGCCATCGACCTTGCGCGCCTGATGAACCCGCACGAAACGGCGGAACGCGTTATTTCCTACCATGCGGTCGTCCCCCTGCCAGAAAAGCAGACCGATGCTCGGCGCGCGGATCGACTCGTCGGGATGCAGATACAGGCGCATCGTCTTCATTCCGCTACGGAGCGCAAAACCCCGGTCGCCCACCTTGTCGATATCGGCGAACCAAGTACCGGTCCAGCCGATCGCCACGACGACGCCCTGACCGCCCGGCGTCTGAATGTTGAAGAAAGGCAGGAACTGTCCCTGCGACGAGCGACCGCCTTCGGGCATCATAGCGAACGTCTCGCCCGCTACGAGCGGAGTCGAGTGCGGCGCGAAGTCGTTCTTGGTTATGTGATTGCCTTCGGCATGGTGCACGATGACCTCGCCGCTGTGCGGATAGGTCATCCGGAAATCGGCTACGCGAACGTCCTCCAGAATCGGCGTGTCTTTCTTACCGGTCTGCGTGAAGTTCAGTACCCACTCGACGGCATGGAACGACGGATAGCCTTTCACGCGGCATTCCACTTTCAGGCCGGTCGAGCGGTCGGTGTAAGCGTAGAGATACTCGATACGATCGGGATCGTCGCTTTCGAGCTTCGTCGACGAATAGCTCCAGCGCGGCAACAGTGCCGAAGAGTGCTTTCCCCCGTAGACGAACGAGAAAGGAGGAATCTGTCCCTTGGCGAATCGGGTCTCGATCCAGCGGGCGACGTCGACGGGATCGTCGCTCATCCGGACCGTAACCTGAGCCCCTGCAAGGACGGGAGCCAATGCCAGCAGCACGAGGCTGAAAAAGGTTCTGAAAAACGGTTTCATCAATCGGTTCTATTTAAGTTATTGGTTGAATTTCAATACAGCGAAAGGGAACTGCGGAAAACCGACGAAGCCGCAGGAATCGTCTCCTGCGGTCTTCATGCGGTCATTCGCGCCATCCCCCCGGTCCGGATTCGATTCGCCGGACCCGGATTCGGGAAAACCCGAAAGAGACAGCGCTCCACCCGGAAAGTCTACCGCTCCCCCGTTCCGTCTTTGTATATCACCGCGGCCTCGAGCGCTTCGATCAGGATGTGGATCACCTTGATATGGATCTCCTGAATCCGGTCGGAATACGGCGCGGTCGGCGCGCAAATCGCCACGTCGGCCATTTCGGACAGTTTGTTGGTCCCCTCTCGGGTCAGCGCCAGCACTTTCATACCGGCCTCGCGTGCTTTTTCGACGGCCATCACGACATTGCCCGAGTTGCCGCTCGTACTGATCGCGAGCAGCACGTCGCCCGGACGTCCGAAAGCCTCGACCCAGCGCGCGAAAATCTGATCGAAACTGAAATCGTTGCCCACGCAGGTCATATAGGCCGCGTCGTTGATCGCCATGGCCGGCAGCGGCCGGCGGTCGCGGCGGAAACGGCCGGTCAGCTCCTCGGCGAAATGCGCCGCGTCGCACAGCGACCCGCCGTTGCCGCAGCTGAGAATCTTGTTTCCGTTTTCCAAAGCGGCCGCGAGCATATCGACCGCCTGACGCATCCGGCTCACCGTGTCCGGATTCGAAACGAACGCCTGCAGCACATCCTGCGCCTGCTTGAGGCTCTTGCTGATAATATCTTCCATTGCTCTATTCATCCATAAAGTTCGACTAAATCAGGTTGGCCGCTACGGACAGCGCAGCGTAGTCGCCGATCTGCTCGCCCAGCTTGGCGGGCCGCACCGAGCACACCCGGCGCGCGTGCGAAAGCGCCTCGCGCTCGATCTCCTGCAGCACGAAGGGCTCCATCAGCTCGCGGTTGCGGACATAGATGCTGCCGATGACGATCACCTCGGGGTTCAGCAGGTCGATGACCATCGCCAGTCCCCGTCCGAGGTAAGTCGCCGAAATCCGGTAGATTTCGAGCGCCAGCGGATCGCCCGAGGCAGCGGCCAGCGCGACCGTATGCGCGCTGATCGAGTCGAGCTGTCCCGGCGGGCACCAGGCGACGCTCTCGCCCATCTGCTGCTTCTCGCTCACCTTGAAGCGGGCCAGCTGGGCGATGCCGCCGCCGCTGGCGAATCCCTCGAACGAGCCGCACTTGCCGTATCCCACCGGACCGAACTCCGACAGGCGGATATGGCCCAACTCCCCGGCATTGTCGTTCGTCCCGGCGTAGAGCTTGCCGTCGAGAATCAGCCCGGCGCCGAGTCCGGTGCCGAACGTCAGAAACACCATGTTCTGAGTCCCGACGCCGGCGCCGAACTTCCACTCGGCCAGCGCGCACGCGTTCGCGTCGTTATGGATTCCCGTCCTGATCCCGAAACGTTCCTCGAGCATCCGGACGATCGGAATATCGTTCCACCCGGGCAGGTTAGGCGGCGACATGACCACGCCTCGCTTGCTGTCGAGCGGCCCGCCGCAACTGATCCCGATCGCGCCCGTGTTCGACGAGTCGAGGCCGTGCCGGCCCATCATCTGCTCGATCTCGGAACAGATATTGGCGATCGTCTCGTCGACGCTCGTCGTGGGAAACTTCACTTTTTCGACCAGATGCAGCGTATCGCCCTCTTTCTGTCCGTAGATCACGGCGCATTTGGTTCCGCCTATGTCGACGCCCAAGATATTTTTCTTCATTTTCATGCTATTTGTCCTTGTTCGCGTAGAGTTTCGTCTTGTCGAGCCAGTTCCGGTACTCTTTCAGATCGTAGGGAGGCTCTCCGTACAAATAGTGGTTCCCGAAACGCTCGCCGTCGGCCTCGTAGCGGATCAGCAGCATACCCTGCCCTTCCAGCACGGGCAACCGGGCGATCGTCTCGCGGCCATTGGCGCCCACGCGGTAGCTTCCCTTGAACACCTCGCGCCCGGTCGCCACATCGGTCACCGTCACGGTTCCCTCGGCCGGATGGCGCGTATCGTTCACCGCCACGAGCGGATAGGCTCCGTCGACCGGATCGTTGACGAACACGCAGACGTTCTTCTGCACGTTCGACAGGAAATAGTACGCCAGCTTTTTCGAGCCGTAGTAGTCGACCACGGCGTCCGAAATGATCGGCCATCCGTCGCGCACGTTCCACCAGATGATGCCCGTCCGCTCGAACTTGCGGCCGCGCCACATCTCGACGAAGTATTTCATTGCCTCGGCCTGAACCGACTGCGAAGCGAAGACGAACTCGTCCAAATCGTCGGGAACCGAGCCGAACAGGATATTCACCTGATTCAGCATCAGATTGTTGCGATCCATCGTCGGACCCCAAGCCACGAAGCGGCGCGTCGACTTGGTGATCCACTCGTCGTTCCACTGACGGCCCTCGGTCCACGGATAGAGCCCCTCGGCGGTCATCATCTTCTCCAAACTACTGCGGTTCGGACAGCCGTGATAGCCGATCTCGCTGACGAAAGTGCAGGGAGCCGTCGTGTAGAACTTGTCCTTATAGTATCCGCGCGGGCCCCACAGGTGGTTTTCGGGCAGATACTGCTCGAGGCTGCCCTTTTCCCATACGGCCTCGCTGTAATAGGGTGAGCTGGGCAGATAGGGACGCGTGCCGTCGAACTCATAGAGCACCTCGGGAATCACGTGACGCGAAACCTGATCGCGGTTGGGATCGAGGTGGAACGGCTGGAGACGGCTCCAGAACAGATTGGCGTCGTCCTCGTTGTTGCCGGCCCACAGCGCGAGCGACGCGTGGTTGCGCAGCTTCAGCACGACCGAGGTGACCTCTTCGCGGAACTGGTCCAGAAAATCGTCGCGCTGCGGATAGAAAGCGCATCCCATCGCGAAGTCCTGCCATACCATGATGCCGTTCTCGTCGCACAGGTCGAAGAAGCGGGTGTCCTCGTAGACATTGCCGCCCCAGCAGCGGATCATGTTGCAGTTGGCGTCCGTCACGAGCTTGATCGCGCTCTCGTATTGCGCCGCATCGCGGCTGTGGAGCGCGTCGAGAGGCACCCAGTTCGTACCGCGCACGAAAATCTTCTCGCCGTTGACCACGAAGCAGAACTTGCCGCGCTCGTCGGGCAGATGAATGTCGGAAATGTCGAGCTTCACGATCCGCAGGCCGATACGCTTGACGTCCGTGTCGAGCACTTTGCCGTCGGGGCCGATCAGCTCGCTCTTAGCCTCGTAGAGAGCCGGCTCGCCATAGCCGCGCGGCCACCACAGGTCGGCCTTCTCGAGGTTCGCCACGATACGGCCCGCGTGCATGAATGCGATCTGCTCGCCCCTCCATGCCTCCTTGCCATTGCGCGTCAGCGTGAAGCGGAGCTTCGCCTTGTCGTACAGATCGAAAGGCAGCTTGGTCTGAAAATCGACGAACAGGCTCACGTTGCGCGTAGCCGTATCGATATGCGTAGTCACCCACGTAACGTCCGTGAAGCGGGCGGGCTCGAGCACGCGCAGCTCGACGCCGCGCCACAGCCCGGCGCTCACCAGACGGGGCATGATGTCCCATCCGTACATGTGCGGCGCCTTGCGGATGTAGACCGACTCCTCGGTAGCGAAATTGCCCAGGCTGAACATCCCGAGCAAATGGTCCTGCGATGCGGGCACGACCGGGCGGATTATCACCTGCACCGTATTTTCGCCTCCCTGCTCGATCAGGTCCGTGACGTCGAAGCGGCGCTCGATCAGCATGTCGGCCGAGCTGCCGGCGTGCTTGCCGTTGACCCAGATGTCGGCCAGGCAGTCGATGCCGCCGAACCACAACTCGGCACGCTGTCCCTCCGAGAGCTTCGGAGCGGTGAAGCGGCGCGAGTAGCACCACTGATGCCCTTCCCACGCGCGCAGCTTATTGACATTGGCCCCGATCATCGGGTCGTCGATCAGGCCGGCGGCGAGCAAGTCGAGCTCGACATTGCCCGGAACCTGCGCGGGAATCGTCTTTACCTCGACCTCTTTCAGTTCAGCCGGATCGGTAATGGCCTCGGCAGGCTGTTTCCAGTAGGAGAGTTCCCACGTCCCGTTCAGCGAGACCGGCCCGCTCCACGCCGGAGCGAACGCCAGCCCGAGCAGCAGGCTCAGGCACCATCGGATTATCGGATTTCTTTTCATCGTTTTTTCTTATTGCGTTTTATCGGTTGAATGCTATGAATGTCCGAAGCGAAGCCGCATCCGGCGCTAAAACTTGAAATCGTGCGTCCCGGCTCCGACCGCGACCGTCTTGCCGCCGGCCTCGACCGTCGCGGTCGAGTTGACCGGAACGGTCACCGTCAGCACGACGCGGTCGCCCTTGCGTTCCCAACGCGAACGGATCGGACCGCTGACCGAGCGATACTCGGCCTCGGCCCAGTCGAGCCCGTCGAAGAAATGCGGGCGGAACACGATGTGGCGGTAACCGGGCCGTTCGGGATCGAAATTGATGCCCGCGATGTCGCTGACCATCCAGGCGCTGATGTCGCCCAGAAAAACATGGTTGACCGACGCGTCGCGGAACTCGGGCGACAGGGCCCACGTCTCGGCCAGCGTCGTGAAGCCCTGCTCGATCCACCATCCCCAAGAGGGGCAGTCCTTCTGCGAGGCCATCTTGTAGGCTACGTCGCCGTGACCGTAGCGCGTCAGCATGCGCAAGGCGTACTTGCTGCCGAGCGTGCCGAAGTCGAGATGGAAATCGTTGTTTTCGATCGCCTTGGCCAGATTGTCGGCCACACGCTGCTCGTAGCCCTCGGGCACGATGCCGAGTCCCAGCGCGACGGCCAGCGCGGCCTGCGAGCCGTTGGCGTACGACGCGGCGGTCGAGTCGAAGTAGATTCGGTTGACCGCCTCGCGGATACGCTCGGCTTTCTCCCTGAACGGAGCGGCGTCACGGCCGGTCAGTTCCGCGAAACGGCTCATCAGCGCATAGTCGAGGTAGTAGAAGCAGCTCGACGTATAGGCCGTAGGCGTCTGCGTCTTGTAGAACACCCAGTCGCCGATACCGTAAGTTACCAGCCCCGTCGAATCCTCGCGGGTCTTCAAATAGGTCAGGTACTTCTCGACCGTCGGATAGATCTTCTCGATCGTGCGCTTGTCGCCGTAATAGTTGTATATTGCGTTCGGGATAATCAGTATCGAGGCGTCCCAGACCGGACCGATCCAGTCGTCGTACCCCCAGCTCGAGGTCGGGATGATGCCGGCGATCCGACCGTCCTCGCGGATATTGTCGGCGACATCGTCGAACCACTTCTCATAGAACAGGATACCGTCGTAGTTGAGCAGCGCCAAATCGATCGCCAGCGCCGCGTCGGCCGTCCAGCCGTTCTTCTCGCGCTGCGGGCAGTCGGTCGGAATGCTCATCAGGTTCGCCAGATAGGCACGGCGCGTGGCTTTCCACACCTCGTTCAGCATGTCGTTCGAGCAGCGGAACTCGCCCACCGGCTCGACGGCCGTATGCATGCAAAGCGCCGTGAGGCTGTTCTCGTCGAGCTTCATCGGACGGTCGGAGCGCACCTCGACCCACCGGAAGCCGTGATAGTTGAAGTCGGGCGTGAAGGTCTCCTCGCCGTCGCCCTTGAGCGTATAGTAGTCGGTCTGGAAGCCCAGTCCCGGCATCGGATCGTAATAGATGTCGATGTTGCGCATCTCGACACGGCCGTTGTCCTTGAGCAGTTCGCCGTGCTGCATCTCGACCTTCGTGCCCCGCTCGCCCGAAATTTTCAGCCGGCACAATCCCGACATATTCTCGCCGAAGTCGAACACATAGACCGTATCGCCGAACGAACGCACCCCGACGGGTTTGATCTCGCGCGTGGGACGGATGCCGGGCATCGTCTGCGCCGTCAGAACGGGCGAGGGAGCCGCTACCTCGAGGGCCGGCTTCCATGCCCGGTCGTCGAAGCCCGGACGGTCCCAGCCCGGAATCTCCAGACGGGCGTCGTAGGTGTCGCCGCTGTAAATGTTGTTCTGCAGATAGGGACCCGTAGCCGTCTTCCACGACCCGTCCGAAGCGATCACCTCGCTCGTGCCGTCTCCGTAGACGATATACAGCTCGCAGATCATCCGCGCGCGGTCGCGCCAGCGGGCGTCCTCGAAATCCCATGTCGCCACGGGCGCTATCTCGTTGTAGAAGCCGTTGCCGAGCACGGCGGCCACGACGTTCTCGCCCGGACGCAGCAGCTTCGTCACGTCGTAGGTCGCATACAGGTTGCGCTTGTCGTAATGCGTGTAGCCGGGTTCGAGCTTGTTCTCGGTCACAGGCTCGCCGTTGACCGTCATCTTGCCGTAGGCCGCGGCGCTCATATACAGCCGCGCCTCGCGGACGCCGTCCTTCACAGTAAACGACTTGCGCAGCATCGGCGAGGGAGCGAAGTTCTTATCGTGACGGTCGGTGATCCATTTCGCCGTCCAGCCACCGTCGGCCATCGCCGTCTCGAAGCTGTCGACCGGCGAGCAGACGATCCGTCCGGCCTCGTCCCATGCCGTCGCGCTCCAGTAGTAGCGCGTGCGGGGCTCCAGCGCCAGAGCGGCGTCGCACTCTACGAAGCCGTTCCCCGAAACGATCTCGGGCGAGGTCCATACGTCGCCCGGAGCCAGCGAGTCGGCGAGCGCCTCTTTGGTCGAAGCGATCCGCACGCGGCACTTGCCTTGCACGAAATCCTCGTCGCCCGTATAGGTCCATGTGAAACGGGGCGGCATGTCGAGGCCGATCCCCACGGGCGAGCGCATGTACTCGCACCGCATGTCTTCGATCTGCGCGGAGCCGCTGTCCGAGCAGCCGGTTCCCCACAATGCCGCCGCACCCAGCAAGACGGTCATCGATCGGAAAGTACCATAGTTCATAAGCTCATTTATTTAAGTGTTTTTATATAAAATTCCTTGCCTGTCGTCAGCCCCTGAAGCACAGCTCGCACTCCAGCTCGACCGTCTCGGCCGGGGGAACCTCGCCCGCCGACTTGCGGCGGCGCATATCCTCAAGCAGCATACGGACCGACTCGCGTCCGATCCGTCCGACCGGCATCCGGGCCACATGCATGCCGGGCGCGAGCACCGACATGAAAGGAACCTCGTGAATACAGGCCAGCCCGTAGCCGTCGTTGATGTCGACTCCCCGGTCGTGGAAGTAGCGGAAAGCCTCCAGCGCCAGAATATGAGTCGTAAAGAAAAACCCGTCCACGCCCTCGTCCCGCGCGAAAATGCGGTCAAGCACGCCGGGCAAGTTCCGCTCGTATCCGGCGAACTCCACCTCCCCGTACAGACTCTCGTCGAAGGCGATACCCGCATCGGCCAAGGCGCGCCCGTAGCCGGCACGGCGAGCCTCCATCGTCTCCAAGTGCGGATTGGTCGTAATTACGGCGATCCGGCGGAATCCGTCCTCGGTCAGGCGGCGGACCAGCGCGTAGCTGCTGCGCTCGTTATCGATCAGCACGCAATGCGCATCGAGTTTCGGGAAGCGGCGGTCGAACACGACGAAAGGAAACGACTCGTCGACCAGACGACGGATCTCCTCGCCGGAACGGACGGTCGGCGCTATGATCAGCCCGTCGACCTGCTTGGCGCGGAACAGGCGGATCATCCGGTTCTCCCGCTCGGGCTCCGACTCGGAACTGCAAATCATCAGCGAATAGCCGTGCTCTTCCACTTCCATCTCGACCTCGCGCGCCACCTGCGAGTAAAACGAATCGGAAATCGAAGGCAGGATCAGGCCGATCATGCCCGACTCGCCCGTATTCAGGCTGCGGGCCAGCAGGTTCGGGCGATAGTTGAGTCGCTGGGCGCAGCGCGAAACCCGCTGCTGCGTGGCGGCGCTGATCCCCTTTTCGTCCGCGCGGCCCGACAGCACCCACGAAACCGTCGTCTTCGACAGATTCAGCGTCTCGGCTATGTCCTTGAGGGAAGTCCCCATACGTTCGGCACAACTTGACAAACGGAAGCGGTCCAGTCTTCCGGGAATACCGGAGCGGACTGCTTAACCGGTTAAATTAATGATAAAAGTAATTTTTTTTTCGCAAAACAGCAAATTTCGGGTCCGAAATTCGCATTTTTCGCATCGACCGAAGGGGAAGATACGCGCGACCGGCACCGGTTTCCGGTCCGACCGATCCCAAACGACAAAACCGCTCGCCCTCCTCGATCTTCGGACACTCTCGATCCTTGCGAGGATTTCGGCCCCCCGTCCGCCCATTCAAGAACCCGGATTTTTCCAAAACCGGTTCTTATCTCGGAAACATCGAGCATTCATGCGTGCAACAAATTTCGATCTCGATCCGGGAAACTTTCCCGCACAAGAGAGAAGTACGGCCCCATTCGTGCCGCAACGCATCTCTTTCCCGACGGGCGGACGGTTCGTTCCGGCAAAGCATCGTCTTCCGGGCAGAGAAGCGGGGAGCCGGGAGGGTTGGAAAAACCGGGTGCAATCGCTATCTTTATCCCGCCGGCGACACTTGCGGCGCGGCCCGGCCGGCCGCAGGTCCGTCCCCGGCCCAAAAGCATAGCCATGATTTACAGAAGCAAAGCCCCGCTTCGAATCGGTCTGGCCGGAGGGGGAACGGACGTCAGTCCCTACTCGGACCTGTACGGAGGGGCCATTCTCAACGCGACGGTCTCGCTGTACGCCCATGCCACGATCGAGCCGACGGACGAGCCGCAGATCGTGTTGCGGGCTCTGGACCGCAACCAGACGCTGCGCTACGAGCTGCAATCCGAGCTGCCGATCGACGGGGTGCTCGACCTGCACAAGGGAATATACAACCATGTCGTGTCGCAGTTCGGCCCGATCGAAAGCGGCTTCTCGCTCAACACGTTCGTGGACGCGCCGGCCGGCTCGGGACTCGGCTCGTCGTCGACGCTCGTCGTCGCGATACTCGGAGCGTTCGCCCAGTGGCTGAGGCTGCCGCTCGGAAGTTACGACGTCGCGCAGCGGGCCTATCGGATCGAGCGCGACGAGCTGGGCATGGCCGGAGGCAAGCAGGACCAATACGCCGCCACTTTCGGAGGATTCAACTATATGGAGTTCTACGACGACCGCGTGATCGTCAATCCGCTGCGCATCAAGCGGGAGTACATCAACGAGCTGGAGAACAACCTGCTGCTGTACTATACCTCCAAAAGCCGCGTGTCGGCGGAAATCATCGAGCAGCAGCAGCAGAACGTCCTCAGCGACAACCGCTCCTCGGTCGAGGCCATGCATGTCATCAAGCAGCAGGCGGCGCAAATGAAGGAAGCGCTGCTGACCGGCCGCCTGAACCGGATCGGCGAACTGCTCCACGAAGGGTTCGTCTACAAGAAGCGACTCGCCTCGGCCATTTCGAACCCGCTGATCGACGAAATATACGACACGGCGCTCCGGGCCGGAGCGATCGGAGGGAAGATCCTCGGCGCGGGAGGAGGCGGATTCATGGCTTTCTACTGCCCCGACGTCAAGCGCTACGACGTCATGGACCGACTGAAATATTTCGGAGGCGTCTTTCACTCGTACGACTTCGTCGAGGAGGGCCTCTGCACATGGAGTCTATAAGCCGAACCGAAGCGCGCCTTTCCCGCAGCGACCGGACGCACGAACCATTTACGAACGCATGAACGACACACACGCAAACGCCCGCCCGGCAACCGTCGCAGATACGACCTGCATCGTTCTGGCCGGCGGCCTCGGAACACGCCTGCGGGATACGATAGGCCCCGTCCCCAAATGTATGGCCCCCGTATGCGGCCGGCCTTTCCTCGATTATCTGCTGCGCCGCCTGCACCGGAACGGATTCCGGAAAATCGTATTGTCGCTGGGCTACCTGCACGAGCAGGTCGAGACATGGGTCGAAAGGGAGAAACCTGATTTCGACTTCGATTTCTCGGTCGAGCGTCAGCCGCTGGGCACGGGAGGCGCTATCGCGCTGGCCATGACCCGCGTGCGAACCCCTCAGGCGCTGATCCTCAACGGCGATACTTTCTTCGACATGAACACCGACGCGTTTCTGGCGTCGCATGCGTCGGCCGGCACTCCGATGAGCATCGCGCTCAAGCCGATGCGCGACTTCGACCGCTACGGCAACGTCCGGCTCGATGCGGACGGACGCGTCGAAGCGTTCGAGGAAAAGCGGCATTGCGCCGAAGGGACGATCAGCGCGGGATGCTATCTGCTCCGCCGAGACAGCGGAGTGCTCGACGGCCTCCCCGAGCGGTTCTCGTTCGAGACGGACGTGCTCCAGCCGCTCGCCGGCCGGGGACTCGTCCACGGTTACACGGACAACGGCTATTTCATCGATATCGGAGTTCCCGAAGACTACGAGCGGGCCAACCGGGAATTGTGCAAGCTATTCTGACAATGGGAAGATTCGACGACGAAGCGTTCGACACGCTGTTTCTGGACCGGGACGGAGTCATCAACCGCCTCCGGCCGGACGATTACGTCAAAAACTGGGAGGAGTTCGAGTTCATGCCGGGCATGCTCGACCGTCTGGCCCGCTGGAGCGGACGGTTCCGGCGCATTCTGGTCGTCACGAACCAGCGGGGCGTCGGCAAGGGAATCATGAGCCTCGACGATCTGAATCGCATAAACGACCGGATGATCGAAGAAATCGAGCGCCACGGCGGCAGGATAGACCGCGTCTACTTCTGCACGGCTCTCTCGCCCGACGATCCGAACCGCAAGCCGCAGACGGGCATGGCGCAGCAGGCCCGCATCGACTTTCCCGACATCGATTTCGCCCGCTCGCTGATGATCGGCGACAGCGAATCGGACCGGCAATTCGCCCGCAACGCCGGCATGGCCTTTCTGCCGGCCGAAGAGATAGACCGCCTCGGATAGCTACCGACGCACTTCGCTTTCCTTGCAGCGACCGGCGCGGACCGCCGGCGGACCGGAAACGACTTTCCCCCTCCGGAAACGGCCGAGGCCGAAAGCCGGAGCGAACGACCCGAAACATGGGGCCCCGATCCGGCAAGGGCTATGGAGGGACTAACCGGCACTCAACCCGGGGCGAGCCCCGGAAACGGAACGCCACCGCGAGCGCCGGACTCAGAAAGCCGCCTGAAGACCGATGCCGAGCGCCTCCTTGAACTGGATGCGAGCGCCCTGGCGCCCGTCTTTCTGAAGTATCTTCGTATCGTCGTCGTAGATCAGGTTCAGATTCAGATTGGCCGCGAACCACTTATTGATCTTCATGTTGATCTGCGTATCCCAGCGCACGTCGACGTTCTGCGGCTTGTCGAGATAGTTCGAGTAGAAATCGACCCGCGAATAGAGCGTCATGTTCGGCAGGAACTCGTAATTGAATTCCAGCTTCAGATTGCCGCCGAACTCGGACAGCAGCCTTTTGCCGGGATCGACGCCATAGGCCCCCTCGGCCGACAGCCGCGAACTGGTGACGAACGTTCCGCGCCATGTGGCCGGAGTGAACGTCATCGTGAACCATTTCTTCGGCATCCACGTCACGCCCGCGCCGATCATCAGATAGCCCGGCGCCATGAAACGCGAGATGTAGTCGCGCGGGTCGGAGTTGTAGTCGTAGCCGTTGGCGAACTGCGTGTTGAAATTCAGCAAAGCGCTGGCATACCACGCCCGGGCGATCCGGTAGCCGTAAACCGACGAGAGATAAATCTTGTCGTTCGTCTTGCGCATCCCGTTCGAGGAGGTGTTGTTGAACCCGTAGGCCAACTCGAGCCGATTCTGCCACAGATGGCGCTCGCGCCTGTACACGAGATCGTAATTCAGCAATACGTCGAACGCGACGCTTCCGTCGCCTCCGGCGGCCCAGTTGCTCAGGCTCACCTGCGAAAGATTGAGGCCGGCGACGCCCTTGCCCGTCCATGTCGTGTCGGATATTTCCTGAGCCGCGGCGGATGTCGCGGCACACAGCGACACGATCCAGATAATCGTTCTTTTCATACGCGGAGAATCGGTTAGAAGACGGGCCGAAGCCCGCCGCCAGACTGTCAGCACAATTCATGCCGCGATTGCACAGCGAGGTATGCGACAGACATTTACCCCGGACCGGTACAGACTTTCGGCTCCTGCGAAAGAGCGCATCCCGCTCAACAGACGGGCGCAGGCTCCCGATCCGTCAACCCGGCGGAGAAAGGGCAGAAACAGCCGTAAGTCGTCTTGACCATTCCGCCGTCGACAACCGCTCATCGCGCCATCACGGTCGTCGACGGTATCCGAGCGTGTCTGCGGAACGGCTGCATAAGCCGGCCCGCAGACACGCTCGCCCATTATCCCGGCGACGAAGCACAGAGACCGCCTCGGGCGAGCCGCGCGGCGGATACCGATTCCGGTCTGGCCGGAACGGCACGGAACGACTTTCGTCCGACGCGCATCGGACCAAGCAGGACCCGACGGCTTCCGGCTGAAGCATGACGCAAAGTCCCTCGGCGAACTATCGCGGGACAAGCCGGGGAAACGGGCGCGCAGAAATCTTATTCCAGTACGAAAACCTCCGAAAATCAGAAAAAGCTAACGAACAGCATGACGTTCAGCCATGTCACGAGAGCGCCGATGGCGTAAAGCAACCACTTGGTCGAGCGCGAATTGCGGAATTTTCCCATCACCTTCTCCGAGGAAGTCAGGCGAACCTGCAGGAAAACGGTGAACGGGAGCTGAATGCTGAGCGCCATCTGAGAATAGATCAGTCCTTTGAACGGATCGGAAATCACGATGATGACGACGAAAGCTGCCACCAGCGAGAGCGCTACGCCGAAGCGCGAGTGCGGGTCCTTCCTGTCATAGGGCTCCCGAAACATTCCGGCGAAGATCGTTCCGGCGGCCATGCCCGAAGTGATCGTCGAGGCGATACCGGCCAAAAGCAACGCTACGGCGAAAACGACCGTCGCATGACTACCGAGCAGCGGACGCAGCAACGAGTCGGCCTGCTGCAATTCCGAAACCGGAGTCCGCGAGACGAAAAACGTCGCGGCCGCGAGCAGGATCATCGCGCTGTTGATCGCCCAGCCGACGAGCATCGAAAAGATCGTATCGACGTACTCGTAGCGCAACTGCCTGCGGATCGTACGCTCGTCGCTCAGATTCCATTTCCGGCTCTGAATCACCTCGGAATGCAGGAACAGATTGTGCGGCATCACGACGGCCCCGAGCACGCTCATGACGATTACCATAGAGCCTTCGGGGAACGACGGCGTCACCCATGCGACCGCCGCCGCAGGCCAGTCGATCGTCACGAGCGACAGCTCGTAGATGAACGACAGCCCGATAATCGAGACGAAGGCGATGATCCACTTTTCGATCAGTCGGTAGCTGTTCGTAAAAAGCATGATCAGCACGAAGGCGAGCACCAGCGCCGCCCCGATCCGGACCGGAACTCCGAACAGCATCTGCAACGCGATAGCTCCGCCCAGCAGCTCGGCCAGCGACGTCGAGACCGAAGCCAACATGGCCGTCAGCAGAATCGGCTTCGAATAGCGGGGACGCAGATGGACCGAGGCCGCCTCGGCCAGGCAAAGTCCTGTCGCGATACCCAAGTGGGCTACGTTATGCTGCAATACGATCAGCATGACCGTCGACAGCGTGACCATCCACAGCAGCGCGTAACCGTACTCGGCCCCGGCGGCCAGATTCGACGCCCAGTTGCCGGGATCGATGAAACCGACGGTCACGAGCAATCCCGGCCCGATATATTTGAATATTTCCAGCCCGCCCGAGACGGGATGATGCCTGCGGCGGTCGAGAAACCGCCCGATCCAACGATTCATAAACGATTGTTAAAAGAACGGATTGCACGGATAGCGGCGAACGGCATGTCTCGCATTCGTCCGACGAGCGTATCCCGACGGCGGTCCGGAACTCGCCGGCCGACTTTCCGGCGGAGTTTTCACGGAGCGCCCTCAGGCAAAACCTTCGCCCATTCGCCCCGAAGGAGCAACCTACTCCATCAATTCCAGCATCGTGTCCGGCAACGACTGGATAAACTCGAACAACGATCGCTCGTCGCTCTGCTTGCGGATGCGGACCACCAGCGTGACCCGATAGAACGTATGTCCGTCGCGCTCCTCTTCCCGGGTCGTGTAGCTGATTACGCGATGCCCCCGCCGGAGTACCTCTCCGGAAATCTTCTTCAGCTCCTCGCGCGAGGCGGTGGAAAACGCGAACAGCGCGTTGCGAATCCCGACGCTTTTGAAAAGCAGCGTCAGGATCTCCAGCCCGAAAAGCGTCAGCACGGTTGCGCAAACGCTTACCCAGTACATACCCCCGCCTACGGCCAGCCCGATGCCGGCCGTAGCCCAAAGGCCGGCCGCCGTCGTCAGTCCCCGGACGACCTGCTTCTGGAAAATGATGGTTCCCGCCCCCAGAAAGCCTATGCCGCTGACGACCTGAGCCGCTACGCGGCTCGGATCGAGCTTCACGTCGGCTCCCGCAAGCACGCCGGAGAATCCGTATTGAGAAACGATCATAAACAGCGCGCTGCCCAGCGCGACCAGAAAATGCGTGCGGAAACCGGCCTCTTTGGCCCGGTACTCGCGGTCGAGTCCGATGACGGCGCCCAAAACGCCGGCCAGCAACAGCCGCCATGCGAAATCCCAAAACATGCCTCCGATCATATGATATCCGCTTATCGTGCAAATGTAAAAAATCGGGCCGGAATATCCAATCGCTCCGCCCTCTGAAACGGTCCTCTGGCGAGGGTACGATCCCTAAACGGAAGAAGTCCGGCCCCGGACGGCCGAAGCGTCAGGATTTCGCGACGAAAAGCGACGGCAAGCTCCGACTCACGCAAAAAGAAACCGGAGCCGGCCGTGAGCGAGCGGGTATCGGGGCCGAACGGATTTCCGCCCGCGGATCGCCCATTCAGGCATTGTCACCGATGTCGGACACAAGGCATCCGACGCGGCGGCCGGATAGCGGCCGAATACGACCCGTTCGGATACTCCGCGCCCGTCGTCGAACACAGGGATAAGACAAGAAGCCGAATGCGTCGCGAACGCTGTCCCGCCCGAAAATTCGCTCGAAGCGTCATTGCCCGAGGCAGACGGCAGCGACCTTCGCACGGACATCCGGCCGGCCGTCGCCCGAAGGTCGCCCTCGGTCCGCCCGCACGGAATCCGCTCGCGTCAGAACGATTTTCAAATAACCGCCCCCCATCCGGCCGAGCGATAAGATATATCAACAAGAGTCTCCTGCCGAGAACCGAAGCGCCGAACGGAACCTCGTCCGGCAGCGAACCGCCCGACAGACAGGTCCGACGGCATCGGCGAAACAAATGCGGCAGCCAAGCCGAACCTCGCAGCAAAAACCGGCGCACCGCGCAAGAAAGGTCCGTCCGGCGAGGAAGTCTCCGGCAGCCGGCAACGGACAACAGGAATCCTATCGTGGCGGACAGATACCCGATCGGCCCGGCACCGCCTTTCCACGCATCTTCATCGAAGTTTTCGCTTTCCATGGCAGACCGGTCGCCTCGTACGTCCCGGGGACAAACGAAAAAGCCGACGCGTTTTGCGTCGGCTCACCGTACTGCATACAGGAATCGAACCAGTATTTGTAGACTGAGAATCTACCGTCCTAACCGTTAGACGAATGCAGCATGAATTCGGTGCAAAGGTAGACATTATTTCGAATAATCCAAAAAATCGCTCCATTTTTTTCATCTGACCGGAACGATTTTCAAAAATTCCGCAATCGGGCGTAACTCGTCGTTCCTCATAAACACGGTCCGGAAAGCGTTTCACTTCACGATCCGCCCGAAAGCGGCCGGAACGGGCGACGAAAAATCGAGCTCGCGCCCCGTCACCGGATGCACGAAACAGAGCCTGCTCGCATGCAGCGCCACCCGACCCACTGGATCGCCGTGCGCTCCGTACTTGCGGTCGCCCGCCACCGGATGCCCTATGTATTCCATGTGCGCTCGTATCTGGTTTTTCTTGCCCGTCTCGAGCTCCAGCTCCACCAGCGAAAAGCCGTCCCGGAAACGGAGCACCCGATAGCGCGTAACGGCCCGCTCCCCGGCCGAGCGGTCCTTGGTCACAAACACCTTATATCCCTTGCTTTCGGCCAAATAAGTCGATACGGTTCCGCTCTTCTTGTCGAACGCGCCCTCCACGACGGCCACGTAAGTGCGGCGACGGACCGTTTCGCTCCATGTCCTCTGCATAAGCGACTGGACCCGCTCGCTTTTGGCGAACACCAACAGGCCCGACGTGGCGCGGTCCAGCCGGTGGACGACGAATATCCGGTTGGCCGGGTCGCTCCGCTTGACGTGCTCGCTCAGGATATAGTAGGCCGTACGGGTCCGTTCGCGCTGCGTACCGACCGACAGCAAGCCGCTCCGCTTGTCGGCCACGATCAGCCACTCGTCCTCGTAAACGATCCGCAGCATCGGATGCCGCAGCGGCTCGACCCGCCGCCCCGGGAAAACGGCCACCTCGTCCCCCGGCGAAAGCGCATGATCGAACCGGGCAACGATCCGGCCGTTCACCTCCACCTGATTGTGAGACAGATACGATTTGACGGTCGTCCGGCTGCAGGAACGGCAAGCCTCAAGCAGAAACGGCAGCAACGGGCTCTCTCTGCTGACACGAAAACTTTTAGGGGACATGGCATATCGGTTTAAGGTCCGCCTCGGCATGCGGTCCGTAAAGGTAGCGTTTCGCGGCGAAATAAAAAACCCTGCCGCGGCCGGAATCCGGCCGCGCTTTCGGCCGTACCGGTTTCCGACGCCAGAAACAGGCTTTCCCGCATCGTGCCGCCATGAGCGGGTCTGCCGATCGACCCCGAACGCAACCCGACCGAGGCCGCAGAACCAACGGGCGGTCTTCTCCGCCCGCGACAGAAAACGGTCCGATGGACCGGAGAA
>OLRF01000980.1_pt1 | contig 32181 bp, 35 predicted proteins | sample 1672061 | NCBI WGS metagenome assembly OLRF01 (sample SAMEA3136641, study PRJEB25190) | human gut metagenome | reverse complement strand
ATTATATAGTTTTTAAAACCACATTTCAAGTAGGAATAATATAATGAACTTTAGCATAGTGTAATGTGCATATTATGATATTTTAATTTTTATTACAAGAATATAAAATATGTTTCATAGGAGCAAATATTCGTGACTTTTTACTCCTGATATATTATAATGAAAAAGGTTTTTTAAGAATTCTGGGAGACAGAATTCGGATGCACCAGAGGGTGATATGTGCCAGAAAGCGGCACAGGAATGGAGGATTATTATGGGTATTTTAACAAGATTCAAGGACATTATGAGCGCTAACATCAATGCACTTCTCGATAAGTGTGAAGATCCAGAGAAGATGATTGATCAGTACATGAGAAATCTTGAGAGCGACCTTGGAAAGGTTAAGGCAGAGACAGCTTCAGTTATGGCTGAGGAGACAAGATGTAAAAGAGAGCTTGATGAATGCACAGCAGATGTTGCCAAGTATCAGTCATATGCAGAAAAGGCTCTTAAGGCTGGCAACGAGGCAGATGCAAGAACATTCCTTGAGAAGAAGCAGCAGTTAGTTTCTAAGCAGGCTACATTACAGCAGACATATAATATTGCAGCAGACAATGCAGCTAAGATGCGTCAGATGCATGATAAGCTCTGCAAGGATATCCAGTCTCTTGAAGCAAGAAGAGATGCAGTTAAGGCTAAGGTTGCAGCAGCTAAGGCTCAGGAGAGAATCAACAAGGTTGGTTCAAGTGTTAACAGTGTTGGAACAAGCATGGATGCATTCGGTAAGATGGAGGCTAAGGCTAATAAGATGCTTGACGAGGCTAATGCAATGGCAGAGCTTAACCAGACACAGCTTGAGGCAGATGTTGACAGTCTTGCAGCTAAGTATGATGCAGAGCCAGCTAACACAGCAGTTGATGATGAATTAGCAGCACTTAAGGCTCAGATGGGCTTATAATTCAGAAGCACATTTATAATGAGATAAGCAATACATAGATAAGGAGAGGGAACATGGGATTATTCAAAGGGCAGTTTGCCAACGTAGTTGAATGGGAAGAGTACAGAGATGATATAATCTTCTGGAAATGGACCAACAGAGAAATCAAGAAAGGCAGTAAGCTGATTATCCGCGCCGGCCAGGATGCAATCTTTATGTACAATGGTAAGATTGAAGGTATTTTTAAGGACGAGGGAAGCTTTGATATTGAATCACAGATTATTCCATTCTTATCAACACTTAAAGGCTTTAAGTTTGGCTTCAACAGTGGAGTAAGAGCTGAAGTTTTATTCGTTAATACTAAGGAATTCACAGAGAAGTGGGGAACTAAGAATCCTATTCTTATTCCAACACAGGCACTTCCAGGTGGCATGCCAATAAGAGCTTTCGGTAACTTCTCGTTTTCAGTATCTGATTACATTACGCTTATAGACAAGGTAGCAGGTGTAAAGCAGATGTACACTGTTGCAGATGTTAAGGAAAGAATATCAGCAGTTCTTGACCAGCTTCTTATGAAGTGGATTTCTAAAGAAGGCAAGGATATGTTTAATCTTCAGGCTAATGCTTATGATATCTCAGCGGGTATTAAGACAGACCTTGATATGGAGATGAGCAAGTTAGGAATCACAATAACAAGCTTTACTATCTCAAGCTTCTCTTATCCGGAAGAAGTACAGAAGATGACTAATAAGGCAGCTTCTCAGGCAATGGTTGGAGATATTAACAGATATACACAGATGGCTATGGCTGATAGTATCGGCAATTCAAGAGGCGGTTCGAATATTGCCAGTGATATGATGCAGCTCCAGATGGGAATGCAGGTTGGACAGCAGATGATGAATAACATGAATACTGCAATGAATAATAATGCAAATGTGTCAGGTGGCACAGCACCTAAGTTCTGTCCTAACTGTGGAACACCAACTAATGGCGCTAAGTTCTGTTCTAACTGTGGAACAAAGCTTGCATAATCTGACAATTAGTAATATGTGAATTTAATAAATAACAATCAGGGATGTTGTCATATTGGCTTGGCAACATCCCGTTGTTTTTGTATAATGTGGTAGTTGGCAGAAATAAGGTGGATATAGATTTCACATTTGCATGAAGGTGGATATATGAGATTAGAAGATTTGAATGACAGCCAGAAAAGGGCAGTTAAATATACAGATGGTGCGCTACTTATTATTGCCGGAGCAGGCTCTGGAAAGACACGCGTGCTTACGAACAGAATTGCATATTTAATAGAAGAATGCGGAGTAGACCCATATAATATTATGGCAATTACATTTACTAATAAAGCTGCAAGAGAGATGAAAGAACGAGTTGAGACTACTGTGGCACAGGGTGCAGGGGCTGTATGGGTAAGTACATTCCACTCAACATGCGTGAGAATTTTAAGAAGATACATAGACAGAATTGGATACGATAATAACTTTACGATATATGATACGGACGACCAGAAGTCTGTAATCAAGGATATATGTAAGAAGATGAATATAGATACGAAGATGCTTAAAGAGCGTGCAATTATGAGTAAGATTTCATCTGCTAAAGATGAGTTAAAGACTCCTGATGAGTTCGAGCTTGAGGCAGGTAACGACTATAATCTTAGAAGAATTGCGGGCGTATACAGAGAATATCAGAAGACGCTTAAGCTTAACAATGCGCTTGATTTTGATGACCTGATATTCAAGACGGTTGAGCTGTTCCAGAGTGATGCAGAGGTACTTGAGCATTATCAGGACAGATTCAGATATATAATGGTTGATGAGTATCAGGATACTAATACATCACAGTTTAAGCTGGTTGCAATGCTTGCGGCAAAGTATGGCAATATATGTGTGGTTGGTGATGATGACCAGTCTATATATAAGTTCCGTGGAGCAAACATTTATAATATTCTTAACTTTGAAAATGTGTTCACAGGCGCTAAGGTTATAAAGCTTGAGCAGAATTACCGTTCGACGCAGACTATTCTTAATGCTGCAAATGCTGTGATAAGTAATAATATTGGCAGAAAGAGCAAGTCACTCTGGACTGATAACGGAGAGGGCGAGAAGGTCAATTATACTCTGTATGAAAACGGGTATGATGAGGCAGAAGGCGTTGCGAGTGGTATTGCAGAGTATGTAAGGGATGGCTGGAATTATAATGATGTTGCCATTCTTTACAGAACTAATGCACAGTCAAGAGCGCTCGAAGAAAAGCTGATGATTCACAACATTCCATATAAGATATATGGCGGACAGAATTTCTATCAGCGAAAGGAAATCAAAGATATTCTTGCTTATCTTAAAACTATTGATAATGGTCTTGATGGTCAGGCGGTTAAGCGAATTATAAATGTTCCGAAGAGGGGGATTGGTAATACTACGATTGACAGATTGCAGGAATATGCAGATTTTAATGATATTACTTTCTGGGAAGCACTTGTCAATGCAAAGGATATTGACACAATAAAGAATGCGGCACTTTCCAAGTTAGAGCCATTTGTTGACCTTATTGGAAGACTGCGTGCCAAAGAAGAATTTATGTCATTAAAGGAGCTTGCTGAGGCTGTAATTGAGGATACAGGATATATTGAGAGCCTTTCACAGAATGAAACGGTGGAAGAGGTTGAGGCAAGACGCGAGAATCTGGATGAATTCATTAATAAGGTTGTAAGCTATGAGGAGAGCTGTAAAGAAGCAGGCGAAGAGCCTACACTTTCAGGACTTCTTGAAGAAGTTGCCTTAATAGCGGATATTGATAATCTTGATGAGTCAGAGCCTCATGTAATGCTTATGACGCTGCACAGTGCAAAAGGTCTGGAATTTCCAATCGTGTATATGACAGGAATGGAGGACGGACTTTTCCCAAGCTATATGACAATTGTGTCAGATGATTCAACTGAGATAGAGGAAGAGAGAAGACTGTGCTATGTTGGAATAACAAGAGCAGAGAAAATACTTAATCTTACAAGTGCCAAGTCGCGTATGGTACGTGGTGAAACACAGATGAATAAGGTTTCAAGATTCATTAATGAAATTCCTAAAGAATATATGCACATAGAAAACAATTCCAGTGGGTATGCTAAAGGCAGGATTGCATATGGCGGGACATCAGATGAGCCGGATACAACAGGCATTAACATGCGTGCAACAGCCAGATCAATTCTTAGCAGTTACGGAAGTGGCACACCAGGCGGAAGGGCAGCAGGAACATATAGTTCAAGAAAGGTTAAGATAAATGGTGGTTCTAATCCGGGATTTGGAAAAGACCCTATGGAATTATTTGACCTTAAGAAACCAGAAAAGAGAAAGACTCCGGCAGATTCTGTAAGAAGTGCTTATGCAGGAATGCCTACACGAAGCGGCTTATCTTCAAGAAATGTAATAGGTGCTGCAAGAGGTGCAGATATAAGTGCAAAATCTTCAGGCGGACTTGGCTACAGTGTCGGTGATATGGTGAGCCATGTGAAATTCGGCGAAGGAAAGGTACTTGCTATAGAGGATTCAGCAAGAGACTATATGGTAACAGTTGAATTTGCAGAGTACGGACAGAAGAAAATGCTGGCAGGATTTGCCAGACTTAAAAAACTATAATGACAAATGTTTAACGCTATGCTATAATACATTTATTAAATCCGTGGTATGAAAGGAGATATTGTTATGAGTAAAGAAAAATTAGATGAGCTTATCGCAGCTACTAAATTAGGAGAACTTATTAGCAAGAAGGAAGATGAAGATAAGAAATGCTGCAAGAAGTGCAGCACAATTATCATAGCTGTTCTTGCTATCGTTGGTGCAGTTGCAGCAGTTGCTGGTATCGCTTATGCTGTATACAGATATTTTACACCAGATTATTTAGATGATTTTGATGATGAAGATTTCGAAGACGAAGATTTTGATGATGATTTTGAGGACGAAGACATCGAGAAGTAATGTAATAAGTGCGATATGATTGAAAGCCACAGCCGGCTTGATATGTCCATTAGGATGTGTCAGCCGTTGTGGCTTTTTTATTGCATAATATTTAATTATTTCTTAATTGACATAGGGGTGTAATCAGTGTTATATTACTCAACCCTGTCATTAAGCAAAATTTAAGGGGAGGAAAGGAAAGCAGGAATTTATGACATTTTATCAGGAGTTACAGTTAAGCTCGGCTGGTTCAAAACAGCTTATTAAGAACACACAGGATTCTAAAGAGAAAAGAAGACATATTTTTATATATAATTTCAAGGTGTATCTGGTTATGATATTCTGCGTTGCAGTAGTTACAGTATTCAGTAAGCTGCTGGGGAATAATAACAGTGTTGTCGGAGTTACAGTGCTTCTTGCGGTGCTGGTATTAAGACAGGCGGATTTTGGAATTAAGACATCACATGGGTTGATTTCAATAATGGGAATATATGCAATATTGATAGCAGGACCGAGGGTTTCCAATATGGTACCGCCAGTTGCTGCATTTGTAATAAATGTTGTGTGTATTATGCTTCTTATGATAATGGGATGTCACAATGTAATTATGTATAATCATTCAACATTCGTTCTTGGGTATCTTTTGCTACAGGGATATGATGTCACAGGCCATGAATATATGATGAGAGTTGTGGGACTGCTTGCCGGGATGTTAGTATGCATGATTATTTTCTATAAGAATCAGAGGAACAGACCATATAGAAGAACATTCTGGGATTTGTTTAAGGAATTTAATATTAATTCAGCAAGGACAAGATGGTACATTAAGCTTACATTTATCGTATCAAGCGCTATGCTGATTGTTTCACTGATGGGACTGCCTAGGGCAATGTGGATTGGAATTGCGTGCATGTCAGTGTGTCTGCCGTTTTCTAAAGATGTTGATAAGAGAATTGGAAACAGGGCATTGTTTAATGTTGTTGGATGTGCGATTTTTGCAGTGATGTATATAGTTCTTCCAGAATCAATGTATCCGTATATAGGCATGATAGGTGGTATCGGAGTCGGATATTCCGCTGGTTATGCATGGCAGACAGCTTTTAATACATTTGGTGCATTATCAATTGCGGCGGGACTTTTTGGAATGCCTTATGCAGTTGCATTACGTATAGGAATGAATGCTGCCGGGGCTGCTTATACATGGCTGTGTGACAAGGTACTTGAAAGAATACATTCTGCAGTGCAGGCAAAGAATGCCAGCGTGGTGGAGTAAATGTGACTACTATACTTTAGCACATTTTTCTGATAAAATTATATAAGGTATGCCGTTATGTGAATAAGTGCTGCCAGAAACTATTAATATGTTAATAACAGGCACAATTCATGTGCGGAATGGAGTATAGATTGAAAAAAGGAAGCGTATACGAAGGTAAAGTTGAAAAGGTTGATTTCCCTAACAAGGCGACAGTGTGGGTGACAGATGAGGACGGACAGAAGGAAAAGGCAATCGTCAAGAACGCAATTCCTGGACAGACTGTCAGATTCTGCGTGAATAAGAAAAGAAAAGGACACTGCGAAGGCAGACTTATGGAAGTTGTTGAGAAGAGTCCGCTTGAAACCAACCCGGCATGTCCACATTTTGGCAAATGCGGTGGCTGCACTTACCAGACAGTAGCTTACAAGGAACAGTTAAAGATTAAGAGCACACAGGTGGAAAAGCTTCTTAGAGAAGTTGTTTCGGGTGAGCTTCCATTTGAGGGGATAATCGGAAGTCCGGTCACAGAAGAATACCGTAATAAGATGGAATTTTCATTTGGCGATGAGTACAAGGACGGACCTCTTGCACTCGGACTTCACAAACGAAACAGCATGTATGATATTGTTCCAGTTACAGAATGTAAGATTATTGATGAGGATTACAGAAAGATTCTCACATGCGTTCAGGATTATGCAATAGAGAAGGAGCTTCCTTTCCAGCACAAGTTAAGCCACGAGGGGTATCTGCGTCATCTTCTTGTAAGAAAGTCAGTAAAGACAGGACAGATTCTTGTTGATATTGTAACAACGACTCAGATTGAGCATGATTTCACAGAGCTTGTAAACCGCCTGACATCAATTGAATATAATGGCACTCTTACAGGTGTTCTCCATACATTTAACGACAGCCTTGCAGATGCAGTAATTAACGAGAAAACTGAGCTTCTGTATGGTCAGGATTATATTGAAGAGGAGCTTCTTGGACTGCGTTTCAAGATAACACCGTTCTCATTCTTTCAGACCAATTCTCTTGGAGCGGAAGTGCTTTACTCTAAGGCGAGGGAGTATGTGCTTTCTGGCGGATTTGGAGATGTGGCTGGCAGCAAACCGGTTATATATGACCTGTATACAGGTACGGGTACGATTGCGCAGATGTTATCTCCAGTTGCCAGCAAGGTTATCGGTGTTGAGATTGTTGCGGAAGCTGTTGAGGCTGCCAAGAAGAATGCAGCCCAGAACGGTCTTACTAACTGTGAGTTCATTGCGGATGATGTCTTAAAGGCACTTGATAATATTGAGATTAAGCCTGATTTCATCGTACTTGACCCGCCTCGTGACGGAATCCACCCTAAGGCACTTGAGAAGATTATTGATTACGGTGTTGACAGAATGGTGTACATTTCCTGCAAGCCTACTTCACTTGCAAGAGACCTTGTTACTCTGCAGGAGAGAGGGTATAAGGTGGAGAAGTGTTGTTGCGTGGATATGTTTCCTAATACGGGGCATGTTGAGTGCGTGATAATGATGCAGTATTGTGGAAAAGAGAAGAAATAGTAGGGTTTGACCACAAGATGTTGTGGTTTGAGGGCAAAAATTAGACCGAAAATTGGCTAGTTTTTGCCCGATTTATTTGCACAATTTTATAGATGCATAGGGCTGAAAAAGTGGTTTTGGGAGTGATTTGAAGAAAAATGAAAAGGAGGGAGTGGTAAGAGAGACTAAAAATGAATATGGGCAGGGATGAATGCAAGGCGGTACTTATTTTAGAAATGAAATAGGTGCCGCCTTATTTTTTTGGAGGTGGAAATGTCAAAATTATTTTGTGTGAGTCCGGGACTTCGGGTGCTGGAAAGGCAGATGCAGCAGCCACCGGGTTACAGACCAAGAGGATATGGTATCTGTGTGATGGATGTGGACTGGAGGAGCAGGGGAAATTATTCTGAAATCGTGGACTGCGTGATCAGCAGAATGCAGATGGAGCATCTGAAGAAAAGGGTGGATGAAATTTTTTGTGAAGTGGATAAGGAACTGATATTCCGTAATCCAAAGCACAGAAATGATTTCTATTCCCTGCTGATGGGAAAGAGGACAAAGACATTGCAGTATGCACCGGGATATGCTGCCGCCGTATTTTTACTGTCTGCCGATGAGATTTTATGGGAGAAGGTCCGCAAAAATGTTCTGGATACCGGGATTTACTTTGACAGGGTAAGGCTTGGAGGCGTGACACTGGAGCAGTATATTCTGTTTCATGCGGCAAAGGATGTTTATAGCGGAACAAAGCATATCCGATTATCGGAACTGACAGATCGGGAACTGATACCCGATGAGATACTCAGGCTTATCGTAAATGCTTTTGTGATCGAGAAGTGCGGAGTGGAAATTGTAAAGCAGGAGGTGTGGAATGCGGATTAAGGTGCTGAGTGGTGGCCGAAAAAGTATAGAACTGCCATTGTCGGATGCGGAATTAAATTTCCAGATGAAAAGAATCGGTATTGAAGAAATCGTACCTGTGTGCAGGCTGGTGGAAGCATCAGAGAAGGATAATCCTCTTTGTAAATTCGAGGGGCAGACCGTGAAAATGGATGAGGTCAATTTTTTCGCCAAACGTTTGGATTGTTTCACGGAGTATGAGCGCAAAGTATTGTATTCCTATGTCACTGACTACGGTGTGGGAACGATGCAGGATTTGATCAATCTGACCTTCAGCATGAAGGGACTTTCGCTGATTACAGATTTTTCTGATGTAGAGCAGGTAGGAAAGCGTCTCTATCTGGATGAATTCATAGCCATACCAGAAGAGGAAAAGCAGCAGACAAACTTTATAAAGTTTGCGGAAAAGACGTTCAAGGAAAGCAGGGTGGAAGTCCTGCCCTATGGAGTTTTCGTGGAGCATGGCTTTGAAATGCAGGAGGTATATAACGGAAAAACATTCCCGGAATACTTTGCATCCGATGAAATCGTGGCAGCAATCGAGGTACAGAATCAGGCAGGGGACACCGAATATCTGTATCTGCCTACCGATATCTGTTCCATGAACAAGGTAAAGGAACGATTGCAGATCATGGATTTCTGGGAGCTGGAGGTTACAGATATACATAACCTGCGCCTGCCGGATATTCTGGTGCCAATGCCGGAGAACATTGATTGTGTGGAGGCACTGACATTATTTAATGAAACGTGTCAGGCGGTAAGGCATTTTGATGAAGTGCAGATGAAGCAGCTTGCCATGGTGGTGGAATTTACCGGGTTTAGCAGTCCTACTGAGGTGACAAGCCTTGCAAAACTGCTTGGGGAATTTGAAGTAAATCCTTTCGTACACAACGATGAAGAGTATGGAAAGTACATGGTGGAGGAGTCCGGGTTATTTGATGTGGATGAGTTGTTGCTCCCTCACATCAATTATGCTTCCTTTGCAGCGGACAAGAGACAGGGGACACTTGTAACAAGCGGTTATGTGGAGGATGGTTTTGTGGGAGCCACTAGAGAACTGTCAGAGTACCAGCAGTACAATGGAGAGTTTGCTGATCCGCTGGAGATTGATGAGAGCTGCTATGAAACTTTCCAGCTTTACAGTCCGCTGACAGCAGGTTTATATGAGGAAGGATTCGAACAGGGGAAGTTATACCGCAGTGACCTGACACCATATGCAGAGGAAATCGCGGAAACCATTGAAAAGGAATACTGTGTAGGGGAAGAACCAAGAGGACTCATGCATTACTTTGACCGGAGTCCGGCGGTAGCCGCAAAGGTAATGTCGGCTCAGCCGAAGGTCGAAATTGTGGACGGGGAGTTATATGGTGTGCTGGAGTGTAAAATCAGTGAACCGCTGACCGAGAATGACATCGAAGTGTTAAAGGAATACTGGACCGGACAGATGAGCGATGGCTGGGGCGAAGGCTTTGAACAGCGTCCCATTGATGTGGAGGACGGAGAAATCTATGTCAGCTTCTGGAACAACGGAAACTTCTGGAGTGTCATGACGGAGGAAGAACTGATGGGAAGTCAGGTGCAGGGAATGGACATGTCCTGCTAAATAATATTGTGCTGGATATATTTCAGAGTCTGTAGTATTGTGTGTCCTAACAAAAAGAAGGGAGCAGACCTATGGATATGAGAGAAGATATTTTTTATCAGTTTTTTCAGGAACTGATTGAGAGTTACCGGCATGATATTTTACAGAGGGAAGATGTCAAGGAACTTGCCAGAAAGAAATTGGACTGTGGAATCAGATAAGGGAAAGATTTGGCGGACTGGGTTCAGAAGAGTATAAGCTGATTAGTGAACTGACAGGCTGCATTCTTGACATTAGCTGTATCAAGCAGGAGCAGTTATACTTGCAGGGTGTCAAAGATGGTATCCGGCTGAAGAAAAGAATCAAAGAGATTGAGGAAGGAGAATCATGTTAAAAAGAGAAGAGATAGCACGGATTAAAGAAATGTATCCGAAAGGTACACCCATTCGTCTGTACAGCATGGAAGGGGAACAGTCAGTACCGCCGGGAAGCAGAGGAGTTGTTGACCATGTGGATGACATCGGGCAAATCCATATGAAATGGGAGAATGGAAGCTGTCTTGCATTAAATATTGAGGTTGACCGTTTTGATATCATTACACAGCAGGACGATATTTCAGAAAAGAAAGAGCAGGAGTTTATTGACAAGGTAAATGAAATCTTGGACAAGACAGACTTCCTGCTCTTAAATATGTCCTGCAATACGGAGAACACATCCTATGCTGCCGAGACACTCCTTGCCATGCATCAGGCATTCGAGGAAGTGTATGGAGAAGGGTATGTGGATGAAAAATACGGAATGGTCATGATGCCTGCGGTGGTAAAAGGAACGGAGTCCGGCATAAAAGCACTTGCCTTGGTAACGCTGGACTTGGAATCTTCCGGAGAACATTGGGGGGACTACATTCCTTACACCGGGAGGACCATTGGTGCAGGGGAATGCCGAGCTTACAGAGGAGCAGAAGCGTGCCATCAGAGAATACTATATTCCCTACGATTATTGGTACACACCCCTTGTGGAACGTGACCATCATGTGAACTTTACAGATATGCCAGAGACAGTTGCCAATATCAGAAGGCTGGTGGATGAGTCGCTGGTTGCAGGGGAAGTACAGCAGATGGAGGGACCAAAATAAAGGAGAGGAGAACATAATTGAATAGCATTATTAGTTGGGTAGGTGGTAAGAAGGCACTCCGTGACTTGATTTACTTACGCATGCCCAAGCACTATGACCGCTACATAGAAGTATTTGGCGGAGGCGGATGGGTTCTGTTTGGAAAGCCACCGGATAAATGTATGGAGGTTTACAATGATTTCAATTCGAATCTTGCAAACCTCTTTTATTGTGTCAAGGAAAGACCGATGGCTCTGCTTCGGGAACTGTCTTTCCTGCCACTGAATTCCAGGGATGAGTTTGTGACACTTCGAAAATTCCTTACGATGGAAGAATTCAAAAGTGAGCATCTGGCAGAGGAACTGGAGATAGCAACGCATTTTCTAAAAGAGCCAGAGGCTGCGGAAATTTGTGACATTCTAAAGGAACGAGCAGTGGTCGGGGATGTGAAAAGGGCGGCGGCCTTTTATAAGATTATCCGCTACAGTTATGGAAGTGGCTGTACTTCATACGGGTGCCAGCCATTTGACATAAGGAAGACCTTTACTATTCTCTGGGAGGCAAACCGGAGGTTAAAAGATACTGTGATTGAAAATAAAGATTTTGAGGCACTCATCCGTCAGTATGACAGACCGAATGCCTTTTTTTATTGCGATCCGCCGTATTTTGAAACCGAAGGGCATTATGAAGTGGTGTTCCGCAAAGAAGATCATGTAAGGCTTAGGGATACACTGGCAGGCATCGAGGGGAAATTCATGGTTTCCTACAATGACTGCGAGTACATCAGGGAATTGTATCAGGACTTTCAGATTGAAGCGGTGACACGAATCAACAATCTGGCACAGCGCTATGACAACGGAAGTGAGTTTCCGGAGGTGCTGATTGCCAACTATGACATGGAAGAAAGAAGAAAGAGCCTGCCGATGCAGATGAATCTGTTTGAAATGTTTGACGAGCAGAAGGATTCTGTGTGGCATGGCAGTAGCAGGAAGGAGGACGAAGATGGTTCAGTTAGTGGAGATAACGGGAGTGCTGAATGAAAAAGGCTGTATTGAAATTCCCATTGTACTGCTTGCACAGACAGGTATCCGTACCGGGGAAGAGGTAAATCTGATTTATCTTGCCGCAGGCGAGAAGGATTACCGGAATGAATCAAGGGAATTTATGTTAAAGAGAGCAGAGGAAGATCCGTTGGAGGAGCTGCAGAGTGGGGAAACGGAGTTGAAACTGCCGCCACAGTTGCTTGCAGATGCACACATCCCCTTGGATGCAGACTTGGATATTGTCTGCTTGGATAGAAAGATTGTGATTCTGCCTACGGAGGATGTAGAGTCAGAGGATGTACCCAAAGAACTTCTGGATATCTGTGCAGATCTTGGCATCCCCAGAGAAAAAGTAAACATTGTTTTGCGAATGACCGAGGAGGAAAACGGAAAGAAATAAATTCTTTCCGATGCAAAGGAAGGAGCGAAGTTATCGAAATGAAAAAGCCGGTGTATAAATTGCTGGATGAAAAGGGCAGGGTACTGATACCTTTGGAAATGCGACAGAAAGCGGAGATAGAGAAAGGGGATATCTTAAAGGTTTCCATAAACACTGGGAAGATTGTTATATCCAAGGTAGACATTTTAGAGGTAGGAAAGCAGGATGCAGAAGCTGTGGAGGCTTATGTCCATGCAGCCGTAAAGACCATGAGCCATGAAAAGCAGGTGGCTCTTGCCGCAAGGATTTTGAAACTTGCACAGCAGGAGGGAGGAGCGGATTGCTAAAAAGTAAATACAAAGCCTTTGAAATACAGGATGCCTTGGTCAGTGAAACGGTGGTGGAAGGAAACCGGATAGCCATTGCAGATTTTATTAAAAACTGCAAGGAAGGGAGTATTATCACCATCCACACGTTAGATGGTGAGCCATTTTTAATCGGAATGTCAAAATTATTCCTGTATTGTGAAGACAATGAGTTTTTGAACAATCAGTTGATACCGTATCTTCGAGGGATGTGAATGGAGAAACAGTATGAAAAACATATTTTTTCGTGATGGAATCCTTATCTACTATGGAAATCCGGCAGGTTATCTGTCAGAGGGGAAAGTAGTGCTGGATTCCATTTTTGATAAAGAAGAAATCATAGCTTTCCTGTCTGAGAAAGAAAAGCTGGCAGTGGAAATAAGGTCAGGAGTCTATGACCGTCTGTCAGAGGGTGGTGGGATGGAAATGACAGTGGAAGCATCCAAAGGAAGGAGGATAAGAATCTATCAGCTTAAACAGGACAGTCCGTTTATGATGCGGTTTATCAGTCTGGCAGAAAGGGAAAAGAGAGGCTTTGAAAAACCACAGCAAAAGGAGTATGCGCTCGTTTATGAGGGAGAGGTGGATACCTTCAGTCTGGAAGATGTCTGGGAGAAGTTTGGCAGAAGGGTGCCAAGGGATTTTGAAGGACATGCATTATCCATATCCGATGTAGTGGAATTTTCAGAGGAAGAGGTAAGCCGCTATTTTTATGTGGAGCCGAAAGGCTTTGCGGAAATAACATTTAAATTGGAATAGCCGTAAGGCGGAAGGGAAGAACATGGCAGGAAAAGGAACAAAAAACAATCAGCAGAATACCCAGGGCGATGCACAGACTGAACAGGCAGTGCAGACGAAGCCGCTTGATTTTGATGTACGCATCCACTCCATCAAACCAAATGAGTCCATAAAGGGTACCGCAAGTGTAAACATTAACGGTGCCTTTGCCATTAGGGGAGTCAAGATTATTGAGGGCAGCAATGGATTATTTGTATCCATGCCCAGCTACAAGGTAGGGAACGAGTACAAGGATATCTGTTTCCCTATCACGCAGGAATGCAGAAAGCGGTTGAATGATGCGGTTATCGGTGCTTATGAACAGGCACTCACACAGAGCCAGAGCAGTATGGCAAAGCATCATGAAATGCAGCAGGCACCGGAAGGTCAGGCAATGGACATGACCGGTATGTAAGAAACCCAAATAACAAAAATAAAATGAAATTACATGGAGGAAAAATCAATGAGAAAGATGATGAACAAGGTAGTAGGAAACATGAAGGTAACCGTGGCAAAGGCGGCAATGCTGTTGAAGGATAAGAAGGGAGAAAACTATGTGGATACCGCAGTTAAGATTTTGATTGCGGTGGTAATTGGTGCCCTTTTGCTTGCCGGTTTGTATGCCCTCTTCGGAGATGTAGTAATGCCTACCCTTACCAGAAGAATTCAGGAAATGTTCAATTATGCCGGTTAATACCAGAGAAAGAAGGAGGAAGAGAGTATGCCCAGAAATGCAGCTACACAGAATAATAACACAGAGAACATGGAACAGCACGTACCTTTTAAGGTGACCATCACAGAGCATAACCCGGAGAGAGGTGTGCTTGCCAATGCAGATGTAAATGTGGCAGGCATTATGACAATCCGCAATGTGAAGATTAAGCAGGATGACTATGGTCTTACCGTGACAATGCCCCGAACCAAGATGCCCCACACAGAGCAGTATAAGGATTCCGTGTATTTTGCAGATAAGTCCATGAAACAGCAGTTTGACATGGCAGTAGAAACTGCTTATCAGGAGAGTGTTCTCACACCGGTGCTTGATCAGAATGAGCCGGAAGAGGGTATGGAGCAGGAAGAGACCACCGGCATGAGCATGGGAATGTAGCAGATGGAAGGGATGATAAGGCTTGCCCTATTTTTTCTCGTTCTGTTTTTGGCGGCGGTCTTTGACATCCGAAAGCGAATCATTCCGGATTGGATGCCGTTTTTAATTGCCGGGGTAAGTCTGATTCCATCGGAGCCTGTTTATCTGACAGGACTATTTGTGGCATTACCGCTGCTCATTGCAGGAATCACTGTAGGAGGTATCGGAGGCGGAGATATCAAGCTGACAGGTGCTTGCGGATTGGTGCTTGGGTTTGAAAGAACCCTTGCAGGTTTACTTATGGCACTTATGTTTCTGCTTCTGTTTCATTGGGCAGGACAGTGCATAAGGAAATGTAAAAAAATAAATTGTGGAGTAGGGAAGGAACAGGCATATCCGCTTGTTCCTTTCTTACTGCTTGGAATGTTAATGAGCGTCCGGATTGGAGGTTAAATGTGAAAAAGAAATTAGTAGTAGTTGGCATGCTGGCAGCCATTGCAGGAGTGGTGGCAGTGTTTAAGAGCCGTAAGAAATATACAAAAGTAAGAAAAAATTATTAGGAGGAAGTGCAGAATGAAATTATTTAAGAACAGAACCGTGCTGGGGATTTTCTGTATTGCAGTGTCCCTGATTATCTGCTTTGCCATTACACCACTTGTCAATGCAGGCTTATCCAAGAAGGTCACTATTGTCCGTTTCAATAGGCAGGTAAATGAGCGCGAAGAGATTACAAGAAGTATGTTGGACGAGGTAGAGGTAGGAAATCATAACCTGCCGGAAAACGTGATAAGAAATATTGCAGATGTGGAAGGAAAATATCTGACCACTACTGTGTATGCCGGGGATTATATTCTTACAGATAAGATTTCCGATGAACCTGCCGCTGAGAATAAATACCTTTACAGTTTAAATGGGGAAAAACAGGCCATGTCCATTACCATCAATACCTTTGCAGAAGGATTGTCCGGCAAGTTAAAAAGTGGGGATATTGTGTCCGTCATTGCACCGGACTACCTTGGCAGTGGAGAAACTATAATCCCTGTGGAACTCAAATATGTGGAGGTTATCGCTGTGACAGCAAAGTCCGGCTATGATGCCAACACCGGAGAACAGATGTCAGAGGAAGACGAAAAGGAACTGCCGTCTACCGTAACCATTCTGGTAAGACCGGAGCAGAGTAAACTCCTTGCCAGACTGGAAGCCGAGGGAGAAATCCATTTATCCTTAGTGTTCCGTGGAGATGCAGACAAAGCTTCGAAATTTATCAAGGCACAGGATCAGGTACTGGATGAAATCAAAGCAGCAGAAGAGGAAGCATTACAGGAAGAGGATGCAACTGAGGAAGATGGTCAGCCTGTTATAAATGCAGACGGTCAGGAAACCACAGAGGAAGAAGAAACAAGTACGGATGGGGAGGAATAGAACGTGAACTTTAAACAGAACTCTCTGTTTAAGAGAAATACAGAATTAGAGGAAGAACAGGAAGTGATGCAGGGCGGTGTGCTTGCCGTATGGGGGAGTCCCTCTTCCGGCAAAACCACTGTTTCCGTGAAGCTGGCAGATTACCTTGCCAGAAAAAAGAAAAATGTGCTGTTGATTTTTGCAGACATGACAGCACCGCCTCTGCCCTGCATCTGTGCCGCCGGAGATTTGGAAGGAGAAAAGTCTCTGGGGAGCATTCTTGCTGCCACCCATGTAACGGAAAATCTGATTAAGAAAAACTGTATGTTCTACAGAAAAAATGATTACTTAAGCATGGTGGGGATGTTAAAAGGAGAGAACGTGTTCACTTATCCACCTTATGACCAGACACAGGCAGTGGAACTGATTGAACAGGCAAGGGAGGTGGCTCCCTTTGTCATTATCGACTGTGGCAGCACCATTGCTTCGGATGTGTTGTCGGCGGTGGCACTGATGGAGGCGGATACAGTGCTTCGGCTTGTAAACTGCGACTTAAAATCCATCAGTTATCTGTCTTCACAGTTGCCGCTGCTTCGTGACAACAAATGGGATGCGGACAAGCAACTTAAGGTGGCATCTAATGTGAAACAGCAGGAGGCAAGCAGCCATATGGAACAGGTGCTTGGCTCTGTTTCCTTTCAGATTCCCCACAGCAGGGAAGTAGAAACACAGTATCTGGAGGGAGATATGCTGGCAGAACTTGGACTAAAAGAGAGCAGGGCATTTAGAAAAGAGATAGAGAAAATCAGCAAGGAGGTGTTCGGTGTATGATGGGAAATAACCAGAACTTATTTTTTTCCCCGGAGGAAAAGGGCAGGGCATTCTCCGATGTGTTAAAAGAAGTGCAGGAGTATATTTCCAGTAAATATTCCACACTCATGGTGGAAGGCGGAAACGATGAGGTAAAACAGCAGGTTAAGAGATACATCTCAAAGTACATTGCAGACTACCGCATCACCGTAAAGGGAAAGACAAGGGAAGAACTGATTAATGACCTTTATACGGAGATGGCGGAGTTTTCCTTTTTAACCAAGTACATCTTCGGAACAGGCATTGAGGAAATCGACATCAACTCATGGAAGGATATTGAGGTGCAGTACAGTGATGGCAGATGTGAGAAAATGGAGGAACACTTTGAATCACCGGAGCATGCCATCAACGTGATTCGAAGAATGCTCCATGTGTCCGGCATGGTGCTTGACAATGCATCCCCGGCAGTCCTTGGGCATTTGAGTAAAAATATCCGTATTGCGGTGTTAAAGACTCCCCTTGTGGATGAGGATGTGGGTATTGCAGCTTCCATCCGAATCGTAAATCCCCAGAGTCTCAAAAAGAGTGACTTTGTGGATGGAGGAACCGCTACCGACGAAATGTTAGACTTTCTGGCAGAATGTCTGCGTTATGGAATCAGTATCTGTGTGGCAGGTGCGACAAGTTCCGGAAAGACTACTCTGGCAGGGTGGCTCCTTACCACCATTCCGGACAACAAGCGTATTTTTACCATTGAAAACGGAAGCAGGGAGTTAGCACTTGTGAGGGAGAAGGATGGAAAGGTAACCAACAGTGTCATCCATACCCTGACCAGATTCAGCGAAAATGAAAAGCAGAACATCGATCAGGATATGCTCCTTGATATGGCCCTGCGTTTCAACCCGGAGATTATCTGTGTGGGAGAGATGAGAAGCTCGGAAGCATACACCGCACAGGAGTCTGCAAGAACCGGGCATACAGTGCTTACCACCATTCACAGTAACAGTTGTGAATCTACCTACAGCCGAATGAGAACCCTGTGTAAGAGAAAATACGATATGGATGATGAGGTGCTGATGGATTTGGTAACGGAGGCATTCCCCATCGTGGTATTTACCAAGCAGCTTGAGAACAAGAAAAGAAGGCTCATGGAAATCATGGAGTGTGAAATCACACCCGATGGAAAGAGACATTTTAATTCCCTGTTCCGTTATGAGATTACGGAAAACCGGGTGGAAGGAGATAAATTCATCATCAATGGAACTCATAAAAAGGTGTGCGGTATTTCAGAGAGCCTGAAAAAAAGGTTCCTTGAAAACGGAATGCCTAGGGAAGTGCTAAATAAAATTACGGGAGGAGGTGCAAGCGTATGCTGACAATGCAGGTAATGGCCTGTATGGGTATCATCATAGGCTTATTTTTATTGCTGGGCATTAATCTTACGGATTTTACCGGTAATATTTTTAAGAGGCTGTTGGACGGACCCAAAGGTATCCGAGAGGAGATTTTAGAGCAGACGCAGAGAAAGAAAAAGTCCTTCTTACGAAGAGAAGTGGAAGAGATACAGAGTATCCTAAAGGCTACCGACAGGGAAAATACCTTCCCGTTTTTATGTACGGTATCATTGGTTTTGTTTGCTGTTGGTGCCGCTGGGGCAGCCATGCTTGGGAATTTCTTTCTGGTACCCGTCGCAGCGGTAGGGTTTATGTTCCTTCCCTTCTGGTACATTAAGCTGACTGCGTCCCATTTCAAAAAGGATGTGTCGGCAGAACTGGAAACAGCACTGTCCATCATTACCACCGCATATCTAAGAAGTGAGGATATCCTGACTTCTGTGGAAGAGAATCTGGAATATTTAAATCCGCCGGTAAAGAACATCTTTCAGGATTTTGTGTCAAGAATCCGTCTGATTAATCCTGACTTGGAGGCGGCCTTGGATGAACTGCGTGCAAGGATAGCGGATGATGTGTTTAAGGAATGGGTGGATGCCTTAAAAGCCTGCCTGTATGACAGATCGCTAAAAACAACACTGACACCGATTGTGGCCAAACTGTCCGACATGCGTATTGTGAATGCAGAACTGGAATATATGGTTATGGAGCCGAGGAAAGAGTTTATCACAATGGTAGTGCTGGTTGTAGGTAACATTCCACTTTTATATTTCTTAAATAAGGATTGGTACCATACGTTGATGCACACGGTAGTGGGGCAGATAATGCTCAGCATTGCAGGCATTATTATTTTTGTATCCACAGCCCATGTAATCAGACTGACAAAACCGATAGAATACAGGTCGTAGAAAGGAGACAGTATGAATCTGATATTATTTTGTGTGTTTTTGACCTTTTCTATAGGTCTCTTTCTGCTGCTTGCAGGACTATTACGTCTGCCGACCTTAAAGACCAGCAGGGTAATGATGGATACAGGTAAGGAAGGAAAACAGTTATCCAAGACCTTGGATGCCTTTTATATGGATGGAGCCGTGAAGATTGCGAAGTACATCCGTATGAATGATTACAAGAAAAACCGGATGGCAAATGTGCTTCGAGCCTCCGGGCTTGGCATGACACCGGAAGTCTATACTGCATACGCATATTTAAAAGCCGGAAGTGTCTTTTTGCTCATTATTCCGGCACTGTATGTGTTTCCGCTGGCTGCTTTATTTGTAATTCTCTTGGGAATCATGATTTATTACAAGGAAATCCAGAAGGCAGATGAAATGCTGAAAGAAAAAAGGGAGCAGATAGAGGAAGAGTTATACCGCTTTGTATCTACTATCACGCAGGAACTGAAAAACAGCAGGGATGTGCTTTCCATGCTGGAGCATTACAAGGAAAATGCCGGGGCAGCCTTCAGAAAAGAACTGGATATTGTGTGTGCGGATATGCGCTCCAGCAGTTATGAGGCAGCTTTAACCCGTTTTGAGGCAAGGCTCAATTCCCCACAGTTATCGGATGTGGTCAGAGGTCTCATCGGTGTGTTAAGAGGAGATGACGGAGCCGTGTACTTCCAGATGTTAACCCATGATTTTAAGCAGACGGAGTTTCAGAGACTGAAAGCGAAGGCAGCCAAGATACCACCCAAAATAAGAGTGTATTCTTTTGCCATGCTGATGTGTTTTCTGGCAACCTACTTCGCCATCATCATCTATGAAATCATCAGGTCTATGGGAACCTTGTTCTAGCAGGAGGTATAAATGAGACAGATAAGAAAAATATTGCGTGATAAGAGGGGAGAGGGGTACATTGATGTGGCAGTCATGGTGCTGTGTGTCATGTTAGTGATTGCACTTGGCGTAAGGTTATTCCCCATCTTTATCACCAAAATGCAGGTAGACAATTTTGCAGATGAACTGGCAAGAGAGGCTGAGATCAGCGGAAGGGTAGGAAGCGAGACTTCGAACAGGCAGAGAGTCTTGGAGGAAAGAACAGGAATCCACCCGACTGTGCAGTGGTCAAGAACCGGGAATCTGCAATTAAATGAAGAGGTAACGGTTACCGTTACCATACAAAAGGACTTAGGGTTGTTTGGAAACTTTGGTTCGTTTCCGATAACCATCCGGGCAAGAGCCTCCGGAAAGAGTGAGGTGTACTGGAAATGAGGAAGTTAAGAAAAAAGACTGCCGCCCTATTAAAAGACCGGAAAGGAAATATGATGCCGCTTGTGGTGGCCGTAACCATCTGCATGCTGATTATTATCCTTGGAGTTGCAGAATACATGCGCCTTGTGATTACCGCTGCAGGTATCAAGGATGCAATGGAGTCTGCCGTCATATCCACAGTTAATGACAATTATAACGAGGTTTACCATAGTGTCAGGGAAGGATATGCCGCAGGCTATGAGCCGGATGGGGAATCGTTTTCTCCCTCGGTGGATTATGGGTATATTTACAGCAGAATGTGTTTTTTACTCGGACTGGAAGAGGACGGGGCGGGATATGTTCGAATCAATAACGGAGGAGAGATGGAGTACTGTTTGAGCAATCTTTGTGTGTATATACACAATAATGCTCTCGGTGCAGGAGGCGGCCCCTATTATGCAGATGCCTCCATCAGACTGGAGGTGCCGGTAAGATTTGCCGGAAAGATCATCACCAATATGTCAATAAATCTAAAGGTTCGGGCAGCCTATACAGAGAAATTTTAGTAAGATGTTACAGATATCGTGCAACCTATTACATTTTGATAGACTTCTGCAAAGTTGTGTGGTAGGTTGGGGATTGACAAAAAGAAATTTAAAAACTACATACAGGAGGGATTGCTATGAAAGATAGTACAAAGAAAAGACTTATCATCGCAGGACTCGTAGCAGTGAGCGTATTATTGATTTTCGGAATCAGCAGGGTGCTTTACAAGGAACCGGTGCAGGAGTTACCTAAAGAGAGTAAACCTACAGAAGAGGTTGAGCTTATGGTGGATACGGAAGAAACCGGGCAGGTGCAGAAAGAAACGGAAAGCACAGAGGAAACAAAGGAGTTAATCATCGAAACAGAAACAGAGAATGGCGTGGAGAGCGGAAAGCAGGAAATCCAGCAAACGCCTGAAAAAACGGAAGATGAAAAGCCGGAGGAGCCGCCTGCCTTAACAGAGGATGCGGATACTACAAAGCCGGATACACCACCAGAGTATGAGGAGCCGGAAGGGACGAAACCGCTTGTGGATGATACTCCGAAAACCGGAGATACCAAAGATGGTATGATTTACATTGAAGGATTTGGATGGGTTGTAGATAACGGTGGCGGTGGAAGCGGTACCGTGGCAGACGATATGTATGAGAATGGAAATAAGGTAGGTATCATGGATTAGGGATACCAAGAAAGAGGCACAGCAAAAACGCTGTGCTTTTTTCATGCAGAAATTTGCTTGCAACAGCAGGTGATTTTCTGCATTTAGAAGGGAGGCAACATGAAAAGATTTAAGTTATTAGTCTTGACCTTTTTGTTAATCCTATCTACACTCTCACCCATGACAGTGCATGCCGAAGGCAATGGAAACATTAACAATGGCGGTGGAGGATTAGGAGAAGGTACGGACACAAACTTCTGGAATACCGGAGATGAAGGAGTCAGAGTCACAGTGGTTAGTGCCAGTGACGGAAGTGCAGTAAGTGCGTCCATAGACCTGACAAACAAACAACCGAACGATATTAGAGTACAGTTTGGAAAGGTCTGTAAAAGTCAGTACCGGAGTGGAACAGTATTAACACCGGATACAGGAAGTTACAGTTATATCAATCCTACCCAGTCTCTGCCCAAAATTATTACCACATCCTCCGGCAGTGCAAGTCTAGCCGCTATCAAAAGTTATTTTACAGATGAGCAGGTCATACGAAGTATCGCAGGATATGTGGGGATGAACTATGATACGTTGATAGGTGGGGACTATAAGTTGTTATTGGAACCTATTGCGTATGTGACGTTTGAAGGAGTACGAACTGCATTCACCGCTACAGAAGCAGCAATGTATAACCAGGTCAGAGGTGGTATGTTAAGAAAGAAGCTGACGTCTCTGACGCATAAAAATCTGCCCCTCGCCATGTTTTTGGAAACCTCAGACCTGGGATATCCGGCTTGGGGTGGCGGTAAGAACCAGAAGGTCTCAGATGATGAGATTATCGGTTCATTAGGACTTGGTATTGTAAGGTTTAATGAGGTGGTAACACCGGAAGTGATTGCGGCAGATTATGAGTACCGGGTAGACACGGATGTGGTAACAACCGTCACCATAAGTGGAGGGCAGAGCGATCCCGACCATCCGGTAAGTGTAACGTTTAGTATCCTTGGAAGGAACTACACGGTAAACAATGTGTATTATCCGGAGGACGGACAGCAGCTTGTGTGGGTGAAATGGCATACACCGTCTACGGAACAGTATATCACCATAAACGTGAGTGTCAGCGGAGGAGGCAGTGCAAGTAAGGGAACGATTACTGCCAACATCGTAGATCTTGATAAGAATCCACCGCCCAATCCGGTAGCGGATGACAGAAATGATTCCTACAATGCAGGCAATGCCATTATTCCTGCAAATCCGCAGAAGACAAGTGCGTCATGGAGTGTATGGAGGCCTTGGTGGAAAGAAAAATGGGTATGGCATAGTGATTGGAAATGGAAAACAGGCTCCCATACGGAAGAGTGTGAGGAAGACTGTGAAAACAGTCATGGATATTGGGAAGATGAAGGAGAGTACGTGGACGAAGGCTGGTGGGAGTTTAGCTTGGACAGATATTCGGCATCCCTATCAGCAACAATGGACCTTACTACGGATGCCAAATCCCCTACTGCAACAGCTACCACTATCAAGAGTGGCTATGGTGTGAACATCAGTGTAAATGCCAGTGCATCCACAGGCCAGTCCTCGGCAACCACACCACCGCAGACAGCAGTCAGTTATTTCCCGGAGTTTTATTATAAGACCTATTGGAGATTGCTAGACAGAACAAGAAGCGGGTACCATGCAGGGTTTGAGTTTCGGAATAACCATTTTTCCACCTATAACCGAAGAACACATTTCACTCCTGTGTGGATGCCGAATGGTACCTATACGGTCTACACATACTTACTGGACTGCTGGACACCGGATGGAATGCTCAGTGTGAATCTGACAGACTCCGTACAGATATCGGGAGATTTATGGGATGACTGGCACATAGCACCACAAAGGGCAAGGTAACGGTATGGCGTATGAAAGAATCGACAGACCAAAAGGACTGCTCTATCACTACACAAAAAGGGAGAACATAGAGCCTATTTTACAGGATGGGAGGATAAGAAAATTTAAGGATAGAGAATGCTGGTTCTGCACTTCCTTGGAGGATGCCTTAAGACTAATGGAGTTAACGGTCATGGAAGAAGGAAAACTTTACTATGATGCAAACGGACTTCCAAGGAGATATCCAAAGTTTGTACCGGAAGAATATGTGGTGTTGGAGTTATCCCCAAGATACCAGAATGGGGATTGGGTGATATGGAATCAGGAGTTCCCTGGCGGAGCGCCGGAGGAAATTCGGAAACTTGGAGAAGAATTCAGCCATCTGAAGATAGGATTCAGAGGAGATTTAAGGTTCTATGAGAACCCCAATATCTATGAGGTAGCAGAGCTTTTTCAGGAGCAGACGCAGACACCTCAGATAACAATGTAACTAAAAACAAGTGGAAAAGGACTGCTTACGGGCAGTCTTTTTCTGTACCGAAAGGAGAAAGGAAGAGAAATGAAGAAAAAGAAATGGTTAGTGATGGTAATGCTGGTACTTGTGTGTTCCCTTATGTTTGGCACTACGGTATGTGCAGCCGGAACAGGAGATGTGGCAGGAGCTATTGAGGGGACATGGAAGGATGCCTCCGCGCAGATTAAGACGGTGGTAAACAAGGTTGTATTCCCTGCGATTGATTTGATCCTTGCAGTATTCTTTTTTGCAAAGCTGGGAACCGCATATTTTGATTACCGAAAGCACGGACAGTTTGAATGGGCAGCTCCGGCAATTCTGTTTGCCTGTCTGGTCTTTACCCTGACCGCACCTGCCTATATCTGGACAATTCTTGGAATGTAGGAAAGGGAAAACTGCCCAAAAAAGAGGGCTATCCATAGACATTTATAAAGAAGACGGGTATAATTATAGTGAGAGGAGGAATGCAGAATGGAAGTAAAAACATATACGATTGATGAAATAAAAAATATCGTAACACCTATTGCGGAGAAATATCAGATTGCACAGGTATATCTGTTCGGTTCCTTTGCCAGAGGAGATTTTGATGAACAGAGTGACATAGACATCCGTATTGAAAAAGGGAACCTGAAAGGAATGTTTGCCTTATGCGGTTTTTATACGGAAGTGTCGGATGCATTAGGACGAAAAGTAGATGTACTAACTACAGGAAGTCTGTCAGATGAATTTCTTGAGAGTATAAAGAAGGATGAGGTGATGCTATATGCAGGGCAGTAGAAATATAGATATCTTAATGCATATCAGAGATTATTGCGCAGAAATCAATCATACAATGGATACGTTTGGAAGGGATTATGATATCTTCGTTTCCAACTCTATTTACCAGAATGCGGTAGCACTTTGTGTATTGCAGATAGGAGAACTGACAACACATTTTACGGATGAATTTAAGAGTGCATATAACAAAGTACCTTGGAATCAGATAAAAGCATTAAGAAATGTGGTGGCTCATAACTATGGTAAAATTGATAAGGAAACGCTATGGGAAACCCTGTTAAATGATATCCCGGACTTAAACGATTACTGTTGTCAGATTATTACAGAGCATCAGGCTTTGGAGCAGGAATGCAATGAAAGCCAGACAATGAACCTTTCCTGATGTTATAAAACAAAATAAAATACATTATTAAAAACTATCCGCTTTATCAGGCAGGGTAGTTTTTTTATGTCCAAAAGGAGATAAGCGGAAATGAATTTTTTTGAATCGGAACTGAAAAAGATTATGAGAAACAGTGCCATTTTAAAAGACCAGAAATATGTAGGTCGTATGTGCTATGGAACCATTGGCGGAGATTTAAGAGCCAGAGTGGAGTTTGTAACCCTTGGAGTCAGTGACCATTACGCAGGAATTAAAGCATCTATTATCAACAGAAAAGAAGGAGTGGTGGACAGTGTCCTGCTTAGGTTTACCGATATCTGGGGAAAGCAGAAAGTAAGCAATCCTAATTTTAAGGAGGGAATGAATCCACATATTTGGACAAACAGCGGAAAAAGCGAGTGGTATGTGTTCCATCCGGGTCAGGCAGAGTACCGGAAAGCTGCAGACACCGTGGAAAACTATCTGTCCATATTTCAGGATATGGCGATGACGCAGGAGAGTCAGGATTGTACCATGCAGATGGGGACATAGGAAGCGGTAAACAGGAAGGAGGCAAGCTATGTTTATATTTGATTTTGTGGCCGAGACTATCCTGGACCAGATACTTGACTGGATATATGGGAAAATCATAGGGTTTCTAAATGATTTCTTTGTGATGATGAATAACATGGGAGTGGAACTGTTTGAGTTGCCTTGGGTAGAAGCAGTTACCACTTTTTTTAGTTACTTCGGATGGGCACTGTTTGGTGTTGGACTTGTGGTAGGAGCCTTTGAGTGCACCATTGAGTATCAGGGAGGCAGGGGAAGCATAAAAGACACTGCCATGAATTATATCAAAGGTTTTATGGCGGTAAGTCTGTTCACAGTTGTGCCGGTAAACCTGTATTCCCTCTGCGTTTCCCTACAAGGAACATTCGGCTCGGCGATTACAGGAATTACAGATGCCGGGAGCATTGGACTGACGGCACAGCAGGTATTAATGTCTGCATCTTTTCCGGGTGTAGGGAATCCTATCCTGCAAATATTCTGTGCCATTATGATGGGGTATGCCGTGATAAAGGTGTTCTTTGCAAACTTAAAAAGGGGAGGCATTCTGCTGATCCAGATCGCAGTAGGAAGCCTTTATATGTTCTCTGTACCAAGAGGATACATAGACGGATTTATCCAGTGGTGCAAGCAGGTCATTGGTATCTGCATCACTGCATTTTTACAGTCCACCATTTTAACCGCAGGACTTATGGTGTTTAGGGATCATCCACTGTTAGGATTAGGACTCATGTTATCCAGCACGGAAGTGCCTCGTATTGCAGGACAGTTTGGACTGGATACCAGCACAAAGACCAATCTCATGAGCAGTGTGTACGCAGCCCAGACCGCCATTAACATGACAAAAACTGTTGTGAAAGCTGTGGCAGCATAAGGTGAAGCCATGACAGAGTTGAAATTAGGAAGCCTGTTTGACGGAATAGGCGGATTTCCGCTGGCAGCCACCATGAACGATATCCGTCCCGTGTGGGCAAGTGAGATAGACCCCTTTCCGATGGCGGTGACAGCATACCGTTTTCCGGAGATGAAGCATATGGGAGATATCACAAAACTGCATGGGGCAAATCTGCCGGTGGTGGATGTAATAGCAGGAGGCTCGCCCTGTCAGGACTTATCCGTGGCGGGAAAGAGAGAGGGGCTTGCAGGAGAGAGGTCCGGCTTATTCATGGAGCAGGTGCGGATTGTAAAGGAAATGAGAAAACAGGATGGAAGGAGGATGAGAAACCATAGAAGACGGACAGATGAGTTTATTCGACCTCGGTATATGCTCTGGGAAAACGTGCCGGGAGCCTTCTCCAGTGGAGAAACACACGGAGCCGACTTCCACACAGTCCTCGAAGAGGTCTGCCGTATCAAAGAGGCAGACGTATCTATACCTGGACCGCCGGGAGGGGCATGGACTCCTGCCGGGCTTATTATGGGAGAAGGATTCTCTGTTGCTTGGAGAGTATTGGACGCTCAATTTTGGGGTGTCCCCCAGAGAAGAAATCGCATCTTCCTTGTCGCAGATTTTGGAGGACACAGTGCCGGTGAAATACTATTTGAGTCCGACAACGTGTGGAGGAATTATCAGAAGAAGCGAGAAGAGAGGAAAGGTGTTGCCTGCTATTTTAAAACAGGCACTGCTGATGCAGGCAGGGCAAGTCCCAGAAAAGACTATGTAATCTGCCTGTTAGATCAGGGCGGAGAGCGGATGGATGTGCATGAAAACAAAAGCGGAACCCTGCTTGCACACGGACGTTCCAATCCGCCCATTATCATGGCAACCAGTCAGGGGAATGCAGAAATCGGAATCGGGTACTGCCCGACCATTACCGCAGCGGCAGGCATGGCAGGAAATAACCAGCCGATACTGTTTGACAATCATGGCCCGGATACCCGGTATACCGGTCCAGTAGAGGTTGCCCAGACCATCACATCGGCACTTGGTACAGGAGGTAACAATACACCTCTTGCCGTAAATAAAGAACCATTCTGCATTGCCGGAAACATTATAAACCGGAAGGAAAAGAATGGTGGAAACGGATGTGGGTACCAGCAGGGCATCAGTTATACCCTGACCACAGAAGACAGGCATTGTGTGTTTGCTCCGGGAAATGAGCGAAAACCATACCAAGAGGTCATAGGAAGTCTGTGTGCCGGGGATGAGAAGATGATCAGTAACCAATATGTGGACCAACGCAAATGCATTGTAGATATGAGCAGTCTGGTACGAAGACTTATACCATTGGAGTGCGAAAGGCTGATGGGATTTCCGGATTACTGGACAGACATACCGGGAGCAAGTGACAGTGCAAGATACAGAGCATTGGGAAACAGTGTGGCGGTGCCATGTGTGGATTTTATTCTATGCGGCATCGCTTATTTTTTACGAAAAATGGGAGAGGAGGAAGAGGATGTATATCTATCCCGATAACTTGAAAGCAAAGGCAACCATGTGGCTGTGGAAATTAAAAGACCTTGCCATTATAGGCATTATCGTTCTGCTTTCTGTGTTTGCGTTTGCATACGCGGGGCTGTGGTTTCCGCTGGTCATTGCCGGAGCCTATGCGTTTTTAACCATACAGGTGGAGGATACCAGCATTATGGATTTTATCCGCTATGCCTGTGCGTACTTTTTAATGGACCAGCAGCATTATGAATGGAGGTATACACCGGATGAGTAAGAAGAACATGGAATCCACCAGAGAACTGATGGGAACCAAGGAAGTGACGAATTACAGCGTCAGAACATACAGAAATGATGAATTGGTTTATTTCTTAATCCAACCGAGCAACATCTCCGTACTTTCGCAGGAGAGCCTGTCTGCCAGAATCTATGGTCTGATGACGGTGCTTAAGGGCATTACGGAGATTGAGATGATGTGCTTAAATTCCAGAGAGAATTTTGAGGACAACAAGAGATATCTGAAGAAGCGTATGGAGGAGGAAACCAACCCTGCGGTGCGAAAACTTCTGGAGAAGGATGCAAATTACTTGGACCGTATGCAGGTGCAGATGGCTACTGCAAGAGAGTTTCTGTTAATTATCCGTATCCGTAACCAGAAGGAAAATGAGATTTTTTCCTACTTAAACCGAATCGAGAAGATGCTTGTGGAGCAGGGCTTCAAATCAAAGAGAGCCGAGGAAGAGGATATCAGAAGAATCCTTGCAGTGTACTTTGAGCAGAATGTAACAACCGAAAAGTTCGAAGAATTTGACGGAGAAAGGTGGATTATTTTAAATGAATAAAAACAGAAAGAAAAACACGGTAACGGAATCGGCAGCCGAGGCAAAGCTGAAAGGCTTTTTAGATATGATTGCCCCGTCCGTTATCCAGTTTTATACGGATCACTATATCTGTGGAAATACATACCGTAGTGTCTGGGCACTTAGAGAGTATCCTACTGCAACGGATGAACAGGCGATTCTTAGACATCTTGGAGAAAAGGATGGTGTTACCTTAAGAATCTATACCAGACAGGTCACACCGGCAGAGGAGAAAAAGATTATCAGCAACGCAGCCAACAAGAACCGCATGAAGCAGGGAAACACGGAAAACTTGCAGGAAACGGTTACCGCAGCAAGCAACTTACAGGACGTGACTACCATTATTGCCACTATGCACAGAAGCAGGGAACCACTGCTCCATACGGCTGTGTTTATCGAATTGTCTGCCCCAGACTTGGATAAGTTAAAGCTGTTGCAGACAGAGGTGTTAACAGAATTAATCCGATCCAAGCTGAATGTGGACAGGCTTTTGCTCCGCCAGAAGCAGGGATTTATGTGTGTCCATCCGGTAGGGAGAAATGTGCTTGGTGAGCAGTTTGAACGTGCACTCCCGGCATCTAGCGTGGCAAATCTGTTCCCTTTTAACTATTCCGGTAAAACGGATAAGAATGGATTTTACATTGGCAGGGATAAGTTTGGCAGTAACGTGATTGTGGACTTTAACCAGAGAGCCGATGATAAGACCAATGCCAATATCCTGATTCTTGGAAACTCCGGACAGGGTAAATCCTATCTGTTAAAGCTGATATTAACCATTTTAAGGCAATCCGGCATGAAGGTCATCTGCCTTGATCCGGAGCATGAATACATAGACCTTACAAACAATCTGGGTGGATGCTTTGTGGATCTGATGAGCGGAGAGTATATCATCAACGTGCTGGAGCCAAAGACCTGGGATGAGAACGGAAGCCCGGAGGACACGGATGCACCTTATACATTCCGCTGTTCCTCCAGATTAAGCCAGCACATCTCTTTCTTAAAGGACTTTTTTGGTACCTACAAGAATTTCACGGACAGCCAGATTGATACCATTGAAATCATGTTAGGAAAGCTGTATGAGAAGTGGAATATCCGGGATGATACGGACTTTAGTAAGCTGACACCTACGGATTACCCCATCCTTTCAGATCTTTATGATCTGATGGAAGAGGAATACAGGCACTACGATGCCAAGAAGAAAGAACTGTATACCGCAGAGCTTTTGCAGGAGATCTGTTTAGGACTTCACTCCATGTGTAAAGGAGCGGAGTCCAAATTTTTTGACGGACATACCAACATCACGGACAGCAGCTTCCTGACATTCGGTGTCAAAGGGCTGCTGCAGGCAAGCAGAAATGTGAAGGATGCCATGCTGTTTAACATTCTTTCCTACATGTCCAATGAACTGCTTACCAATGGATATACTGCCGCCAGCATCGATGAGTTTTATCTGTTCTTGACTAACCTGACAGCGGTGGAATACATCCGCAACTTCATGAAACGTGTCCGTAAAAAGGAAAGTGCAGTCATTCTCGCCAGCCAGAATCTGGAGGACTTTAATATTGACGGTATCAGAGAATATACAAAACCGCTGTTTTCCATTCCGACACATGCCTTTTTATTCAATGCTGGAAATATCGATGCCAGATTTTACATCGATACCCTGCAGCTTGAGAAGAGTGAGTACAACCTGATCCGTTATCCCCAGAGAGGTGTGTGCCTCTATAAGTGCGGCAACGAAAGATACAACCTGATGGTCCATGCACCGGAATATAAGGAGAAGCTGTTTGGTAATGCAGGAGGCCGCTAAGCGGGAATGTCGATGGATTTACGGGAGCAGAAATTCGGGATTGAAATAGAACTGACCGGTCTTACCAGAAAAAGGGCGGCAGAGGTAATTGGAAAGTATCTGGGGCAGGAACCCCATTACGATGGCGGCTATTATGAGGAATACAGTGTCAGGGACGAACAGGGAAGAAAGTGGAAGGTCATGTATGACTCCAGTATTGTTGCAGTGAAAAAGGGCGGCGGTTCTGCCGGTGATGAGTACAAGGTGGAATTTGTATCCCCCATCTGTGAGTATGCAGATATCCCAACGATTCAGGAACTGGTACGGCAGTTAAGACACGCAGGAGCCATAGCCGGGGAAAATGCCGGTATCCATGTTCATGTGAATGCAGCACCCTATACGGCAAGAACACTCCGCAACATTACAAACATCATGTACTGCAAGGAGGATCTGATTTATAAAGCATTGCAGGTAGATGTGGAGAGGGAACACAGATACTGCAAAAAAGTGGAGGAAAGTTTTTTGCAGGAACTGAACCAGAAAAAACCAAAGTCCATAGAGGAAGTCAGCAACATCTGGTACCGGGGAAGGGATGGCAGAAACAGGCATTACCATGAGAGCAGATACCACTGTCTGAACCTGCACAGTGTGTTCCAGAAGGGAACCATTGAGTTTAGGCTCTTTAATTCCACTACCCACGCAGGAAAAATCAAGACCTATATACAGCTCTGCCTTGCCATCTCTGCACAGGCGTTAAACCAGAGCAGTGCCAGCCGTATCAAGACAACCAGCACCAACGAGAAATATACCTTCCGCACATGGCTTCTCCGTCTGGGAATGATCGGGGATGAATTTAAGACCGCCCGTAAGTTCCTGTTGGAGAATCTTGAGGGCGGGATTGCATGGAAGAACCCGGAACAGGCAGAGAGACAAAAGGAAAGGCTGAAAGCAAAAAAGGAAAAAGAAGAGTCAAATCAGACAGCGGAGGCAGAGAACCTCCGGCTAGAAGAAGGCGCGGAAGAAGAGTCACAGGGAATGCATATGACCATGTAAACAATCAGAGATTTTAAGAAAGGCAGAGAGAAATGGAAAAGAGAAAGAAATATATCGCTTACGGCTCCAATCTGAATCTGGAGCAGATGGCA
>OLRF01000966.1_pt1 | contig 32409 bp, 26 predicted proteins | sample 1672061 | NCBI WGS metagenome assembly OLRF01 (sample SAMEA3136641, study PRJEB25190) | human gut metagenome | reverse complement strand
GGAACTTTAGGCAGACCCGGCATGGTCATTATATCTCCTGTCAAAGCTACTATGAATCCGGCTCCGGCAGAAATCTTAAGATTCCTTACGGTGACTGTAAATCCCTTTGGAGCTCCCTTCAGCGACGGGTCATCGGAGAAACTGTACTGGGTTTTAGCTACGCATATAGGACATTTTCCGAAACCGAGGGACTCCAGCTGTTTTGCCTGTTTCTTCGCGTTGTCAGTCAATACGACTCCATCGGCGTGATATACCCGTTTGCATATGGCCTCCAGCTTTTCTTCTATGGAAAGGTCTAAATCATACGACTGCATAAAGTCATTCGGAAGCTCGCAGAGTCTCACAACTTCCTCCGCCAGAGCCTTTCCGCCTTCGCCTCCCTTTGCCCACACTTCAGACAGAGCCACGTTGACGCCCAGCTCTCTGCACTTTTTCTCAACGAGAGCCAGTTCAGCCTGAGTGTCTGTAGGAAATGCGTTTATGGCTACGACGCAAGGAAGTCCGAAAACGTCTTTTATATTGGAAACGTGCTGGAGCAGATTAGGCAGACCTGCTTCCAGGGCTTCGAGGTTTTCTTCATTGAGATTTTCTTTCGCCACTCCACCGTGATATTTGAGCGCTCTGACAGTGGCTACCATGACTACTGCGCTCGGAGCAAGCCCTGCCATTCTGCATTTAATGTCCAGGAATTTCTCCGCCCCAAGGTCTGCGGCAAAGCCTGCCTCAGTTACGACGTAGTCGGCCAGCTTCAGCGCCATGCGGGTTGCCGTCACCGAATTGCAGCCATGGGCTATGTTGGCGAAAGGACCTCCGTGAACAAATGCCGGCGTGCCCTCAAGAGTCTGTACGAGATTAGGCTTCAGGGCGTCCTTGAGCAGTGCGGCCATCGCGCCCTCAGCCTTGAGGTCATGAGCCGTTACAGGCTTTCCGTCATAAGTATATCCGACTATTATCCTTGCCAGCCTCTGCTTGAGGTCGATAATGTCTCCCGCCAGACAGAGTATAGCCATTACTTCCGACGCTACGGTTATGTCAAAGCCATCCTCGCGCGGAACTCCCTGCGCCCTGCCGCCAAGTCCGTCTACTATATGTCTGAGCTGTCTGTCGTTCATATCCACAGCTCTCTTCCAGGTTATCTGCTTAGGGTCTATGCCCAGCGCGTTGCCTTGCTGTATGTGGTTATCCAGCATGGCGGCCAGCAGATTGTTGGCGGCTCCTATGGCGTGGAAATCCCCGGTAAAATGCAGGTTTATATCTTCCATCGGAACTATCTGCGCGTATCCGCCTCCGGCGGCTCCGCCCTTTATGCCGAATACCGGCCCGAGGGACGGCTCTCTCAGAGCTGCTATAACGTTCTTTCCTATTTTGCGCAGTCCGTCAGTCAGTCCTACTGAAGTGGTAGTTTTACCTTCTCCCGCAGGCGTAGGCGTTATGGCTGTCACAAGTATCAGCTTGCCGTCTTGCTTATCTTTTCTGTCTTTAAGCAGGGCATAATCTACCTTTGCCTTGTAATTGCCGTACTGCTCCAGGTATTTTTCGTCTACTCCGGCCAGCTTGGCAATCTCCGTTATCTTTTTCTTTTCACATTCCTGAGCAATCTGAATGTCGCTTTTAAATCCCATTTTTTGTCCCTCGCTTATAAATTTTTTAAAAATGTTTTTCTGTGTATCGGCGTAACGCCGTATTTATATATACCCTCATAATGGGCTTTGGTGCCGTAGCCTTTGTTGCTGTCAAAGCCGTAATGAGGATATTTTTCATGGTATTGGAGCATCATCCTGTCTCTGGTGACCTTGGCGATTATGGAGGCCGCCGCTATGGAAAGGCTTTTGGCGTCTCCTTTTACTATCGCTTCCTGACGTATGCTGACGCCGTCAAGGCGCACCGCGTCCAGAAGCAAAATATCTATTCCGTGTCCTCTCCTTTCAAGGAGCATTTCTTCCGCATTGGCCGCCGCTTCTTTCATGGCTCTTTTGGTAGCCTGCAGAATGTTTATCTCATCTATGATTTCATTATCCGCTATTCCAACGCCCCAGGCAAGGGCTTTTTCTGTTATAAGCGAAAATAATTCTTCTCTTTTTTTCTCGGAAAGCTTCTTCGAATCGTCCACTCCCAAAATATCGAAGTCCTTTGGCAGCACCGCGCAGGCAGCCACCACAGGCCCTGCCAGCGGTCCTCTGCCCGCCTCGTCTATGCCTCCGACGTAACATTGCTTGTACTCCTGGCCTCCGAACTCCCGGTCTCCATACTCCCGGCCGCATATTTCAGCGTCGAAAGCTTTCATCGTCTGCAGTTTCTCGGAAAGCTTTTTCTCCCGTTCTTCTTTAGTCATCACGATTCCTTTCTGCCGTAGGCTGCCGGATGCCCGCTGCATGAGGCCGGCAACGGGCATCCGCTATTTTACCTTTTCCAGAGTTATATTTCCTATCGCACCGCTTCTGAACTCGTCCAAGACAGTCTTGCCGCAGCGCTCGTAATCTATCCGTTTCCCCGGCAGTATGAAGCCTCTCTTCAAGGCTATGGCTTCCATATTCTCAAGTGGAGTCTCTGCCAATTCGTCCAATTTGTATCTGGCAGTCAGAAGCTGCGGATATTCTGCCTGAAGCTTTCTTATGAGCTCAAGGGCAAGGTCGGCCACGTCCAGAATTTCGTCCTTTATGGAGCCGCAGAAAGCCAGATTGAGGCCCACGTCAGGATCCTCAAACTTAGGCCACAGGATTCCCGGCGTGTCCAAGAGCTGCATGCCGTTTGAAAGGGAAAGCCACTGCTTCCCCTTTGTCACGCCCGGCTTATCTCCGGTCTTGGCGCTCTTTTTGCCTGTCATCCTGTTTATCATCGATGACTTTCCCACGTTGGGAACGCCCACGATCATCATTCTCAGCGGTTTTTTCAGCGTCCTCTCCTGGTCCTTTTCTTTCTGCAGCTTGTCCAGTATCTTAAAAAGCTGACTGACGCCCTGACCTTTCATGCAGTTCATCTGCATGACTATGCTGCCGTCTTTCCGCAGCGCTTCCGTCCAGCCTTCATTGGCAGCCGGGTCTGACAAATCGCTCTTGTTCAAAGCTATGATGCGCTTTTTTCCTCCTACTATCTGGTCTATGATAGGATTTCTGCTGGAAACCGGTATCCTGGCGTCCACCACTTCTATGACCAGATCGACCATCTTGAGGTTTGCTTCTATGAGTTCTCTGGTTTTCTTCATGTGCCCCGGATACCAGTTTATATTTCTCAAATTATTGCCTTTGTTGTCTGTCATAAATTTACCTTTCTACTCCACCGCTTCTCCAGGATAGATGATCTTCTTCACCCATTCTTTTTTTATCTCCCAAAGGTTGCCGCAAACGTTGTAAATAGTCCAGCGGTCGATTTTAAAGGCTCTTTTCCAGCTTTCTCTTATGCGTTCTTCCTCTTCGGGATACATTCCCTTGTACTTTCCCACCATGATCTCAAAGCTGCTTTCTATTCCCAGCTTTTTCAGATGTTCGTCATACGCCTTTGCATCCTCCTCGCTTTCCGGAAGATATATCTGATTCAGCACATAGTCCCATTTCTGATCGTCAAAATAGATAATCTGACTTTCCGGCACCTCAAGAGCATAGACGACGGTACCTGGTACGGGCCTTAGGCAGTTTTCCGTGCTGATAGAGCACCAGATAGGAGCATAAACGTCGTCGGGCTTTGGAAGATATTTGACAGCTTCTTGTGTAAACCAGTCGTAGCATTGAAGGAAGAAAGGCGCCACGTCGCCGAAGTGAAGCTGGACGTAAACCCTGCGGTTGATTATCCTGTCGTCTCGCTCAAGCTGCATGACAGTCTTGTCGTTTTGTCTCGTAAAGAGCTTTACCATTTTTTCTTCCATGAGAGACTCCTTTCACCTGCGCGCCCCGTATCCTGCGTACGCAAGTACGGTTGCACAAATCCTGCGTGCGCAAGTCCGGCGTGCCGGATATATAAGATATATAAACTATACACTAACATGAGCTGCAAGTAAATAGGGAGACGCCTGTCTGGCAGGTGTCTCCCTCGTTATTTTTGTGATTAGTCTCTCGTTTTAATCTTCGCAGCTTTACCTGTTCTCTCGCGCATGTAGTTGAGTTTGGCTCTTCTAACATCGCCTTTTCTCACTACTTCGATCTTTTCGATCTTAGGTGAATGGAGCGGGAAAGTCTTTTCAACGCCCACACCTGATGAAATCTTTCTTACAGTGAAAGTCTCGCTTATTCCGCCGTTCTGCTTCTTAAGCACAAATCCTTCGAATACCTGGATTCTTTCTCTGTTTCCTTCTTTAATTTTGATGTGTACCTTTACGGTGTCGCCCACACCAAAAGCAGGGATATCGCTCTTGAGATAATCTTGAGTGATTGATTTTAATACGTCCATCGTTTTTCCTCCTTCCCTCCAAGACGTTCGTGACGCGTAAAAGCCTCAGAGGACCGCCCGTAATAACTCGTATATTTTACCATGTCCCAATCTTTATTGCAAGCATATTTGCAATGTTTTTCGTGAAATTTTTTGCTGTTTTTATCAGTTCCGGCCCGGTTTGTTTTCCGGCATTCCCTCTTTATTATTTTCTGCGGGCTGAAACGTCCTGCCGCCGTCATAAGTCACCTGTACGGTGTATAGCTGTCCGTCCTGCCATGATACCTCATTTATATATCCTGTGTTTTCATCGAAAAAGATAAACTCCGCTTCGTTGTTTACGGACATGCAACCATTGTTGCTCTCGATCTGCCTTATCCAGCTTTTTCCTCCGTCCGTACTTTTTTCTACGGTAATTATCATCTTTCCGCCGAGAGCGTGCCCTCTGTCTACAACTCTTATGATGACAGAAGAGGAAAATTTTTCTTCATAGAGAACCTCGTTGCACCCACCATCATTTTCAGTTTGTCCGTCCTGTTCCATTTCAGCCTGTTCTTTCTGAACCGATGACTTCGCTTCGTTTTCGCTCTCTTCCGGCGGCCAGCTTTCTATCAAGTTTCCATCTTCATCAAACACAAGACGACGCTGTGGCTCCGGCTTTTCATAATCCGATCTTCCTCTGTCCTTGAATGGATCCATGACGTTGTAGCTTTCAGATATGACTACGTTATTTCCCCTGAAGAAAAAGTTTATGTCCTCGTAATAATCCACAGAAGCTCTCCGGAATCCTTCCACATACGCAATGTAATCCTTTCCCTCGACCTCCACCGAATATACTTGCGGTGTAAAGGCTAAGCACATGATGACATACCATCCAGTATAGCCGATAAAAACCGTGGCCATTGATACAGCAATAACGAGAAGCAGAACATTTAGAGGTTTCTTTAAAAAAATCCGTCTTACCTTTTCTCTTCGTCCTTCTCTTCTCCTGCTAAATTCCAGGCAAAGGCCGGTAATGAGGCATATACCCGCAGTCAGTGAGAAGCATACGTATACCCACCTTTTCATCCTCATTCCATAGCAGTCAAGAACAGAGGACAGCAAGAAGAAAGCCGCTATGGCTAACAACGGCCAGGTTATCAAAGGTCTTTTTTTAGCCGCACGTATGCCACCAATTAGCTTCAATCAAACTCCTCCCCGAAAATCATCACCGCAAGACACCTTAAATAAGCTGTATCTGCAATACATTTTTACAAAATACTCCTTTCCGCGCCATCAAAATGGTTATGGAAAAGAGTATTCCTTATCTTATCATTTTATATCCGCATCTCTAAACCTAAGCTCTCGGGTGAGCTCTGTCGTAAACGTCTTTTATGCGGTTTTTCGTAAACGCCAGATAAACTTGTGTGGCCGAAATATCCTCATGTCCCATGAGTTCCTGAAGAGACTTGACGTCGGCTCCGTTCTGGAGCATGTGAACGGCAAAGGAATTTCTCAGCACCTGCGGCGTCAGGCTTATCTCAAAGCCGGCCTTTTCACCGTATTCCTTGAGTATCTTCCAAAGGCCCTGTCTGGTGATCGGTTTGCCGTGATGATTCACAAACAGATGGCGCTCGCCGGGATTATTCCTTGTGAGAACGTTTCTGCTGGAGTTCACGTATCTTTCGACAGCTTCTCTGGCGAGCCGGCCTATGGGGATTATTCTGGCTCTGATGTGTTCTCCCGTGCAGGTAAGAAATCCCATGCGCAGATTCACATCGTCCATCATCATGTCTATCACCTCGCTGGCTCTTATGCCTGTGGCGTAAAGCAGCTCCAAAATGGCTCTGTCTCTCATTCCTTTATTGCTTTCGTCCGGCATGGTCATAAGTGTTTCTATCTGTTCTATCTCAAGAAACTCTATTTTCTTCTTTTCTATCTTGGGGGATTTTATATTTTCTGTAGGATTTTGTGCAAGTCCCATCTTTTTCTGCATAAAGTTATAGTAAGTCCTTATGGAGGCAAGCTTTCTGTTGACCGTAGATTTGGAACGTTCCTGCGTTTTGAGCTCTATCAAATAGGCCACCACATCCGCGTTGGTCGCCTGGGAAAAATCATATACGCCCCTCTGTTTTAAAAACAGTTCAAAATGCTCCATATCCCTGATATATGCCCGCGCCGTATTGGGGGCTGATTTTCTTTCTTCGGTAAGATAGGTAACAAACAGATCCTTACTCATTTTTTCCTCCACAACTGATATTTTAAGTATATTACGTATTTTGACATTTTTCAACAAAATTTATAAGAGGAGCTTAGATCATGATAGTAAACAAAAAGATAACTTGGGTGATGCTTTTTATCTTCGCTGTGGGCTTATGCAGCGGCGCTTTCTTTGAAATTTACATGAAAGGCGGCGGCAAGACCCAGCTTATGGATCTGCTTTCCGGGCTGGTCTCGGGAGACTCTGGGCAAAGCTTTTTTTCCACATTTTGGAACAGTTTAAAGATGTGGCTCATAATGCTTGCAATCGCTTTTTTCGTTCCTTACGCGCCGCCTCTTGCTGTCGTCTGTCCTTTTTTCCCCATGTTAAAGGGTCTTACGCTGGGATTTTCAGCCACCATGCTGGTGGAAACTTTCGGCGTCAAAGGATCTTGGTACATAATTTCAACCATACTTCCGCAAAACCTGCTGCAAATACCTATTCTCTGCGTTCTCATCGGCATCTCGATGAGCGGGGCGACAAAAAAAGCCCTGCGCTCAAACGCAAGGCTATATTTTACATATTACGGCGCAGGAACAGGGCTGATCTTCATTTCCTGCCTACTGGAAGCTTTCCTGATGCAATTTCTTCTCTGACCATCATCACGGCCACCAGCGTCTTGGCATCGTTTATCCTGCCTTTCATGATCATGGAAAACAGGTCCTCAACGTCCATCTCTTCTATGTCTATGGCCTCGTTTTCATCCGGATCGGGCTCTCCCTGTTCGAGTCCAGTGCAGAGATAAAGGTAGAGCACTTCCTCGGAATATCCCACAGACGGATAAAAGCTGGTCATAAATTTTACTTCTGTTGCCGTATACCCTGTTTCTTCCTTGAGTTCGCGTATCGCCGCGCTCAGCGGCTCCTCACCGGAATCTATCTTACCTGCCGGGACTTCCAGCATCACCCTGCCGGCCGGCTTTCTGTACTGGCGCACCATGACCATTTTCCCCTCGTCTGTTACGGCGGCCAATACTGCTCCGCCGTTATGCTCGATGATTTCTCTGTATGAAGTGCCGTTCTGCACCGTCACCTCATCCCTTCTGAGGTTGATTATTGCTCCCTCGTATATTCTTTCGCTTGATATTGTCTTTTCTTCAAAAGTCATGTCATTCTTCCTTTTCAATATTTTTGATTTTATTCTAGTAGTCTGCTCCCTCGCGTCATTCTGACGCCCTGATCTCGTATCATTCTGACGCCCTTCGGCCGGGTAAGCGGCGTTTTGATGAGACATGTCTCGCGGCCGGGTAAGCGGCGTTTTGGCAAACCCTGAGCGCTGTATTACAGCCGGGCAAACGGCTTTCTGCCAACTCCTGCATTGCGGCCGGGCAAACGGCTTTCCGCCAACCCCTGCACGCTGCCTTGCGGCAAAGCCTAGGGATATAAAGTCGAACAATATAATATTAGCTTTGTAATATTATGGAAGATGTTGTACTATTTTTCGTTTTAGCTGATTTTTGGCAACATTCCTTGTGCTGAGGTGCGTCGAAATTTGTCGAATAGGCTATGAATCTGTGCATATGTTGGCATATTTTATAATATCTGAAAATTTGCCAACATTTTTGAGGTGACATGTTGTCAAATTTGCCGTAAATCCGAAAAATGTACAACATCGACACAATTCGACACCTAAAACCTCCTAAAATCCGGGAGTTCTTTTTAGAAATGTTGGCATTTCAGCAGTATATTTATATTTTGCCAACATCAGGTCATCCTTTCACCTACAGCCTGATGGTCTCAAATAATTACAGCGATTCAACTGATGCTTCCGACCTATGAATCATCACAAAACCTTTCTTTCATCGAAAAAACTTTGCGAAATCCGCGAGCCGGCATGGTTTGAGCTTGAAATAAAAATCTGTCTGAGCCCTACGGCATGTTGCAGAATAATCTGCCGCAGTCGGTTTTAAGCCGGCGCTTTGATGGAAATAATCGTTTGTAATATTTTATTATACCACCTAAGGAATCCAGTCTCAACTCCAATCTAAAGTGATACCCCTACTTTACCAAAGAGGCACCATCGGGCATACGCCGTCGCACATGCTTCAAAAAAAGAATCGCCGAGCATGCATCAAAAAGAGCCCCGCCGGATGTGCGGGCCTTCAGACGTGCAGCAGCGAAAAGAGGGCCTTCAGACGTGCAGCAGCGAAAAGAGGGTCATCGGACGTGCAGCAGCGAAAAGAGTGCCGCAGTCGGCCGCTTCAAAAAGCTGTGTAATCTACTGCCGCAGTTGGCCGCTTCAAAAAGCTGTGTAATCTACTGCCGCAGTCGGCCGCTTCAAAAAGCTGTGTAATCTACTGCCGCAGTCGGCCGCTTCAAAAAGCTATCGCAATCTACGACTGCGAAAAGGCAGTCCCACAGTCTGCTGTCGAAAAGGCGGTCCCACAGTCTGCTGTTGCACGGCGTGTTTCGCCTATTCAATCTACTGCTGCAGAAATCTACCGCAGCCGACTGTCTTAAAAAATCTACCACAGCCGATTGTCCCAAAAAATCTACCACAGCCGACTGTCCAAAAAAAACAGCGCTGCAGTCAGCTGCAGCGCCGCTTCTTATGTATTTATCTCGGTTCTACTAGGAGTTTGATGGCAGTTCTTTCTTCTCCTTCAATCTGTATATCCGTAAAGGCCGGTATGCAGACAAGGTCGATGCCGCTGGGTGCCACGAATCCTCTCGCTATGGCTGTAGCCTTTATCGCCTGATTCAGAGCCCCTGCTCCTATGGCCTGGATTTCCGCGCCGCCCTTTTCTCTCAATACACCTGCTAGCGCTCCTGCTACTGAATTGGGATTTGATTTAGCTGATACTTTTAAAATTTCCATTATTGTTCCTCCTGTGAAATACTCTCGTCAAACTGTAAAATGTTTAAAAACTTTAAATATCTCTTTCCCGGGTTATGAGACAAGTTAATTATAACCTAAAATTAAGCGGTAATTTCCGGTATTTCTTCGACAAATTCACCCATTAAACAACTTTTTTCACTTTTTTTCACATAACCCCTTGCATTTTTTAATTTATTTTGTATAATTAAATTGTGGTTATCCCCCCTGATAACCTCATAATCTCAAATCCAAAATACCCCTTTTGAACAAAATAGACTGCTCCCCTGCAGTCTATTTTGTTATAGCCATGCTTAAAGATATGCAGGAGGATTGTATGAAAACCATTACCAAAACCCACGAAGTTCCGTGTTTTAAGTCAAACCTTATGGAACAATATTTTCATAATATGCGAATAGGAGTATTCGATATAGAGACAATGGGATTAAGTCCCGAACATTCTCCACTCATACTTTCCGGCATGCTCACGGTAGAGCCTGACGGCCGCTGCCTCGTCACACAGCATTTCGCAGAAAGCTACGACGACGAAGTTTTAATCCTGGAGACTCTCAGACGTGATTTTGACAATGTGGATTTCCTCCTGACTTACAACGGAAAAAGCTTTGACCTGCCCTTCATCGAGAAAAGAGCCGATAAGCTCAGATTGAAGCCTCTTAACTTAAATCACTACAATATGGATCTGTATCTCATGATAAGCGGTTACAGCGAGCTCCGCCATATTCTTAAAAATATAAAGCAAAAAACGATAGAAGATTACATGGGCCTTAACCCAGACCGCAAAGATTCCATCTCGGGCGCAGGAAGCGTGGAAATGTATGCAGAGTATATAAACTGCCCAGACCAATCTAGGAAAGGCGCTTTAGCGGAAAAGATCCTGCTCCACAACCACGACGACCTGCTCCAGCTTTACAAGCTGCTGCCTATAATAAAACAGCTGGATTTCCACAAAGCATTAAACGCCATAGGTTTTCCTGTCGCCGGAGAAAACGGCTGGCCTCATTTGAATGTGTCCAGAGCCAAAGCAACCAGCAAGGAATTTATAATCGCGGGAAAATATTACGGCCCAGCGTTTTCATATATATCCTACAATACGTTTTATCACTATTATTTCTGCCAGTTCTACGACGACGGTTCTTTCATATTCAAACTGCCTGTAGACAGGCACAAAGGCAATTCTTTTGTCAGTCTGAGACTCTATTTTGACGATTTCAGCGATCTGCAGAAATATCCTTGCTGCGTCAATGATTTTTTGCTGGTTACAAGAGGGCGTGAAGGCTGCTACCTGGAATCCAACATGTTTACGCAGAAATTTTTAAGGCAATTCATGAATGAAACCGTATGTCCTATCAACGTTCTATGAGTGCTTTATGATTTCGTGCCGGCGCTGGCATATCTGCTAAGCGGTGTCACAATGATAGCTTTCACGGGCGCCGGCTGGACGATATCGTCAGATCCGTTATAACGCCTCTAAAAAAATATCTGCAAAAAACTTTTGCAGATATTTTATATTTTACTTGCAATTTTGTGAATCTGTGTTATACTTAATAAGTCACGGCTCTATGGTCAAGCGGTTAAGACTCCGCCCTCTCACGGCGGCAACTCGGGTTCGAATCCCGATAGAGTCACCATTCATAAAAGAAAAGATGCCCAAAGGGAGACACTTCGTAAGGAAGTTGTCTCCCTTTCGCTTTTGTAGTCAGCCAGTTTGATTGAATTGTAAGGATAATTCAACTTATAATGGAGGATTACAGAATGAAAAACTTTATTGAAGAATTTTACTACGGTAACATTGAACTGCAATCGAGAAGCACAAAGCAAAATAAGGCTGTTCAGAAACAAATGGAAATCTTAATGATAAATGAAGATTTACTCACAACAGCACTATCTGATGAAAACAAAAAGCGATTTCTTGATTATGTAAACGCTTGGAGCGTTGTTAACGGAGAATCTAATTTAGACAGTTTTATTATGGGATTTCGCTTAGGAGCTAAATTTATGCTTGATACTTTCGTTACTTCCGAAACCCCTTTTGAAGATTTATTGAGGGAGTGACAGTGTTGAAAGAAAAATATTACATATCAAGCTTAATTTTGTAAGTATCTTGTGTCTCTCTTCTAAGTGATATAAACTTATGAAAAACTCCTTTTACAGTATCTTTGTTGAATACAGAAATAAAACCAACGGAACTTGACAATTGCCGATAGTTAGTGTATACTAATTCATAGTTAGCGTAGACTAATTTATAAAATAAGAGCCATAAATATGTGAGAGTTACTAAGGGCGTTGAAATCCATATCCAAAAGGCGTCTGCGTTTAGAGCTCCGGTCAAAATTGAATAAAATACTCAGAGGAAAACTCCTCTATTTTTTTGAATATGCAGTTAGTCAATGCTAATTGCATATTTAAGAATACAAAGGCTCCAAACGGCTTGTGAGATTAACTGTAAAAAGAAGAAAGAAAAGCAAAAAGCATGGAATTGTTGTGATTTCCATTGGCATAAAAGACTGAATAAAAAATTTATAAAAGGCGGAGAAGAACATGATGATTAACAAACGACTGATTGGCACGGTAGCGGAAAGTAAAAAATATATAGCCGGCAATGTTATTTTACAATGGTGTTCCCTGGCGGCTAATATTGCTATGATGTTCAGCATCAGCCGACTTTTGGCTGGAGTATATTTAAAAACAGCTGATACGGCAGTGCTCACGGCAACGGTGATAGCTGTTGCAGCAGCGCTGATTATTCGCTTTGTTTGTACGACATTGGCGAGCCGTATGGCATATTTTTCCTCCAAAGCTGTAAAAAAGACCTTGCGGGAACTGATCTATCAAAAACTCCTGCGGCTTGGTGTTTCATATAAAGAACAAGTGCAAACCAGTGAAGTAGTGCAGGTTGCAGTTGAAGGTGTCGATCAGTTAGAAACTTACTTCGGAGCTTATCTCCCTCAATTTTTCTATGCGATGGCGGCGCCGCTTACGCTGTTTATCGTGCTGTGCTTTATCAATGTACCATCTGCTGTAGCTCTGTTTCTATGTGTTCCGATGATCCCGATTGCTATCGCCGCAGTACAAACATGGGCAAAAAAGCTTCTGTCTAAATATTGGGGACAGTACACAGCCTTAGGTGATACTTTTTTAGAAAACCTGCAAGGTTTGACGACACTGAAAATCTATCAGGCAGACGCTTTTAAAAATGATGAAATGAATAAAGAGGCTGAAAAATTCCGCAAAATTACGATGAAAGTGCTGACGATGCAGCTAAATTCGATTACCATTATGGATTTGGTGGCATACGGCGGAGCAGCCCTTGGAATTATATTGGCAGTCACACAGTATGCGCACGGTCAAGTCTCGCTTTTCGGATGTCTGCTTATCATCCTGCTGTCGGCGGATTTCTTTATTCCTATGCGTCAACTTGGCTCCTTTTTCCATATTGCGATGAACGGAATGGCGGCCAGTGATAAAATTTTCCGACTGCTGGATTTGAAAGAAGATCCGGATAAAGAGGCGCAAATCCCAGAAGATTGTTCGATCATCTGTTCCGATCTGCGATTTTCATATGAGCAGGACAGAGAAATTATTCACGGTGCTGAGCTTTCTTTTCCAAAAGGCAGCTTTACCGCAATTGTAGGAGAAAGCGGATGCGGAAAATCTACTATTGCCGGCATTTTGACGGGCAGAAATAAAAACTATAAGGGTTCGGTCACCATAGGCGGTTTGGAATTGTCGGATATTCAAGAAAAAAGCCTGATGGAGAATGTGACATATATCGGACATAACAGCTATTTGTTTAAAGGCACAGTGCGTGAAAACTTGCATATGGGGAATCCCAATACATCCGATACTCAGTTGTGGGAAGTGCTCAGAAAAGTAAATCTGGAAAAATTTCTGAAAAGCGAACAGGGACTGGATACACCCTTGCTGGAAAAGGCGGCGAATCTATCCGGTGGCCAATGTCAGCGTTTGGCGCTGGCACGAGCATTGCTTCATGACAGCCCGATTTACATATTTGACGAAGCGACCTCCAACATTGATGTGGAAAGTGAAAACGAAATTATGGCGCAGATTCACTCCATTTCAAAAACCAAAACAGTGATTTTAATTTCTCATCGTCTTGCTAATGTAGTGCAGGCAGACAATATCTATGTATTGGACAATGGTAACATTGCAGAACACGGCACCCATAAAGAACTTTTGGAGAAGCACGGTTATTATGAAAGACTATGGAATGCACAGCAGAGTCTAGAAAATTACGGAAAGGGCGGTGGAAACCTATGAAAAAGAGAAGCAATTTACAGATTATGTCCCGGCTTGTGGTTTTGGTAAAGCCGCTGACGGGATATATGTTCCTTGCTGTCACACTTGGTTTGCTGGGTCATTTGTGCGCTGCGTTTATCACCATTTTCGGTGGATATGCCGTTTTGAATCTGCTGGATTTTGCTGTTCCGATGAGTATGACAGCAATCTTTATTTGCACAGCAGTGTTTGCTGTTGTTCGGGGACTTCTTCGTTATGGAGAGCAGGCTTGTAATCATTTCATTGCTTTTAAACTGCTTGCTCTTATCCGCAATCATATTTTCAGGGCATTGCGCAAACTATGTCCCGCCAAACTCGAAGGAAAAGACAAAGGAAATCTGATTTCCGTAATTACTTCAGATATTGAACTTTTAGAAGTATTCTATGCCCATACCATTTCCCCTGCGGCGATTGCTTTGCTGTTCACCGTATTTATGTGCCTGTTCATCGGTTCGTTTCATTGGATTTTAGGTATGATTGCATTTGCGGCATATTTCACAGTCGGAATTGTAATTCCTGTTGTCACTTCTAAACTCAGCGGTGATTCAGGAAGACGGCTCCGCCAACAGTCCGGCGAACTGAGCAGCTTTGTATTGGACAGCCTGCGAGGACTTTCTGAAACGATTCAGTATGATACGGGACAAAAACGATTAAGCGAGATGAACCGTCAAACGGATGAACTGTCCAAGCAGGAAGAAAAGATGAAGCGAACAGCCGGACGCAACATGGCGGTGACGAATACCGTTATTTTGAGTTTTGATCTTGTTATGCTGTTTATCTCTACTCTGCTTTCTATGAATGCAACCGTTGGCTTTGACGGCGTCCTTATTCCGGTCATTGCTCTGATGAGTTCATTCGGTCCGGTCATTGCGCTGGCGAATCTCGGAAGCACCTTACAGAGCACCTTTGCAGCCGGGAACCGGGTACTGGATATTTTAGACGAAACTCCGGTCGTGGATGAGATTACAGGACAGCCCGAAATTTCATTTCACGGAGCCGAAGCAGAAAACGTGACATTCTCCTACGGCGGGGAAACAATCCTGTCTGACATTTCTGTGGAAATTCCGGAACATTCTGTTATTGGTATTGCAGGCAGAAGCGGCAGCGGAAAATCCACGCTGTTAAAACTTCTGATGCGCTTTTGGAGTGTACAGCAAGGGAAAATTAAAATTTCAGGCACGGACATCAACGCCGTCAATACGTCGAACCTACGAAACATGGAGAGTTTTGTGACACAGGAAACCCATCTGTTTCATGACAGTATTGCGAACAATCTGAGGATTGCCAAACTGAATGCAACGCAGGAAGAAATTGAGGCAGCTTGCAAGCAGGCTTCGGTGCATGAATTTATTATGAGCTTGCCGAAAGGCTATGATACACCAGTAGGCGAATTAGGCGATACCCTTTCCGGCGGGGAACGACAGCGGCTGGGACTTGCCCGTGCGTTTCTGCATGATGCGCCTATGATGTTATTGGACGAACCTACCAGCAATCTGGACAGCTTAAATGAGGCGGTTATTTTGAAATCTTTGCAGGAAGAACGCAACGGAAAAACAGTCGTACTGGTTTCCCATCGGAAGTCCACCATGCGGATTGCTGATACCGTCTACTCTGTAGAGCATGGGAGAATGAGCTGATGCGCAGCGTAGAAGAAAAAAGACAGAGAGAAAAACTTCTTGTTTCTCAAATGATTGCCTTATATTGCCGGAAAAAGCACCACAGTCGAAACGGCTTATGCCCGGAATGTGAGAAGCTGGACGCCTATGCCAAGCTTCGAAGTGACAAATGTCCGTTTATGGAAACCAAAACCTTTTGTTCAAACTGTAAAGTACACTGTTATCAACCCAAGATGCGGGAAAAAATTCGTGAGGTTATGCGGTTTTCGGGACCGAGGATGATATTTTATCATCCCGTGTCAGCAATTCGTCATGTGATGGAAAGCAAACGAGAAAAACGGAAAATGGAGGGGTAAAATGAAAATTCGCAAAGTTTTATATATTGTTGTTGGCTGTATCGGTGTTGGACTGGGAGCTGTAGGTGCAGTGCTGCCGCTTCTTCCCGCCTTTCCGTTTCTGTTGTTGGCGACGTTCTGCTTTGCCAAAAGTTCAGAGAAACTGCATCAGTGGTTTACCGGAACAAAGCTCTACAAAAACAATTTGGAAAGCTATGTCAAGGGCAAAGGCATGACATGGAAGACAAAAATCCGTATTATGATTATGGTCACGCTACTGATGTCGATTGGTTTTATTATGATGAGCCGCGTACCGGTAGGACGGATTGTTTTGACTTGCGTATGGGTATTCCATATCATTTACTTTATTTTCGGTGTGAAAACACTGAAAGAAGGAACAAAAGAGCCGCTTTATTCATGGAGCAGGAAACTTGTAATTGAAGGACTGCATTGTGAAAACTGTGCCAAATGTTTGGAATGTGCCTTCTGCGAAAGAGGAAACATGAAAGCAGAAGTTAATCTCGAGAATAAAACCGCTACAGTATATGCTGAAGAACCCGTCAAAGATGAAGTCATTCAACAGATTGTTCACAAGGCCGGCTATGCGGTAATCCAAATGTTATAGCTTTAATAGAAAATAATATCTTACTAACATCGCAGATTGAATGTAGCATAATTTTCTTTTGAAGATCAAAAAAGGAATTAAATTTTTTCACTCTCTTTCTATGTTAAACCAAATATCATGCCTTGCTCACCGTAAAATAGACAAGTAAAATCTTGACAAACAAACATTTGTTCTGTATAATATAAAGCGATAGTTTATCTGTCCTACAAGTGAATATATATTTTCACAGATTTGATTGAGAAAACGGCTGCAAGCCGGATAACGCCCGCGTGTATGCTAATGAAAATACCGCCGCTTCCGAAATTGCCCTGAGCTGTCGGCAGTGGTCAAGCGTAAATGACAGTTTCGACTTTGAATTTCAAAGCCGGTTACATAAATGTGAAACCAAACTTCACCAAGGGGGTGTTCTACCCTTTGGTCTAGTCGGTACGCATTTGTGTAACCGGCTTTTTGTTTTGCCGACTGCATCTTGACAATTAAATGACCGTCCGAACGGGATACTTCGCCAAGACTTTCCGAAAAGGAAACGAGCGAGAAAACGCCGCTGAAAAAGCAGGGGCAGGAACAACATTCGGATCAAGCGGCAAAACTGCTCTTGAGCTGTAAAAGTCAGGATTTTCTAAACAGAAAATAGTTTAACGCTGTCCGCATTGTTTGTAGCATTTCTATCGAAAAACACTCATTTTTTACTGGTCTTGAACCGATAAAAAACACTCAAAAATCCCCCTCTTGCAAAACCGAAGAAAAAACAAGTAATTTTTGAAAGGAGCGTGAAGCGATGAAAACAGGATTGAAAAAAAACGCAGAAAACCACAGAGATATACTTTGATGAAGCAAGTCCGTGGATTACAGTCAGCACCTACAATACCGATCTCAAAAACAGACTGACCGCCTATTCTGAAAAGCACCCTGAATTATGCAAACAGGCTGATGATACAGAGGACGGCGGTCTGACCTTTGAAATTATGAAGGGCAGATTTTGTTTTCGGCTGACCGAACCATACAGCGAGAAACGGCGGACAGTGGCAAGCAAATTTGCGAGGAAGCAGAACAATCATCTGCGTAACCACAAGACCGAAAGGAACTGACGAAAATGCCTATGACAAAAGGAGAGAAAATTACAGCAGAGGCTCTTGGATTGGATACACCAAAAGATAAGCCTGCGCTAACAGCCGACCACCATTTTCTTCGGAAGGTAATTCCCTTTGCAAAAAGCCAAAGATATTGGAAAGGCTCGGCAACAGAATTACTGCGGGAACTCGGGTGACTCATCTACGCCGCCGAATACGGTTACCAAACTGTTGAATAAATACGCTTACGATTTGTTTTACAAACAAGATATCGTAATTCATTAATGTTTTTTCCTACCGTCAACTTCCGAACTTACCGAAAATTTTTCAAAATGAAGAAAAAGCTCGACAAACCGAAAGATGAATGGAAAATATTTCAGAATACCCACCCTGCAATCATTGACCGTGAAACCTTTGAGTTGGTACAGGAGCTGCGCAAACACCGTCGAAGACCTGCTAAAAGCGGAATCATTAGTATGTTTTCGGGTCTTATCTACTGTGCCGATTGTGGCGAGAAACTGTATTACAGCGTGACAAACAATTACAAGCGAGAACAAGCCTATTTCTTCTGTTCTGCTTACCGCAAAAATTCCGAAGTGTGTTCTGCACACTATATCCGAGAAAAAGTAGTTGAACAACTCGCTCTTCAGAGTATGCAAAGAGTATTATGGTATGTGCAGACTTACGAAAAGTTATTTGCACAAATGCAATTAGAGGAATTTGGCGAGAAACAAAAGAAAGAACTTGCGGGGAAACGCCGTGAGCTCGATAAGGCAAAGCTGTGTATTCAGGAAATTGACAGCGTTATTCAAAAGCTTTATGAAGATAACGCAATGGGTAAAATCAGCGATGAGCGTTTTGCCACGATGTCAATGTCACTTGAAAGTGAGCAGAGCGAGTTAAAAGGCAGGATTCCTATTTTGGAAACCGAACTTGAAAACGCAAAAATCAAGACCGAAGGTTTACAGATGTTTATTGATAGAGCAAAAAAGATTACTCGTCCTGAAGCACTCACGCCTGAATTGGTACACGAGTTCATTGAGAAAATCATGGTATCTGCACCCGAATACAAAGACGGCAAGCGTTATCAGAAAGTTGAAATCCACTACAACGGTGTTGGCATTATCAGAGAGCTGACCGCCGAAGAAATGGAAGAATACTTTGAGGAGCATATCAAAAACAAGCCTTTTCTAAAGGCAAAAACGGCATAGTCATTGACTACGCCGCATTCATACAACAATATTTTATTTGAGATACAAAGCCTTTGGGCACCTTCCTTACGGAGGGTGCCCAAAGGCATCTTTTTTATTTTTTGCAAACGCAGGAGATTTTAGATATGGGATGCTCTCCAGATTGTTAGATTGTTCGAAGATCCGCGAAAAAGGCCAGCTTTGATGCCGCCCAATGATTTATTCACTCCGGTAAAAAGCTGCGTCGTCCGTTTTAATTTCAAGCTCAAGCTTATAACCGCCGCCTAAAGTTTGTGACTGCCTGCTGCATTGACTATGGCTGAAGCTACCGCATCGACCACGTCAGGATCAAAAGCGTCAGGAAGAACGTAATCTGCGCTCAGATTTTTTTCCGCCGCCACTTGAGCCAAAGCTCTGGCTGCCGCTTCCTTCATCTCATCAGTAATTCTCTCCGCTCTTGCGTCGAGAGCACCTCTGAATATGCCCGGGAACGCCAAAACATTATTTATTTGATTAGGGAAATCAGATCTTCCCGTTCCCACAACTGCAGCTCCGCCGGCCTTAGCTTCGTCAGGCATGATTTCAGGCACCGGATTGGCAAGTGCAAAGACGATCGGAGCTTCGGCCATGCTCTCGATCATTTCGCGGCTTACTATACCGCCTTTGGAAACCCCGATGAACACGTCAGCGCCTCTCATCGCGTCGCTGAGTTTTCCCTTAAGGCCCTCTTTGTTGGTTATTTTAGCCATGGCCTGCTGCTCAGGATTATTGTAAGGCGCACCGTCATATACGATTCCTGCTCCCTTGCACAGCGTAACGTCGCCAAAGCCCATGCGCATTATCATCTTGGCGATGGAAATTCCCGCCGAACCGGCTCCGCTGATGACGATCTTCATCTTCCCCATCTCTCTGCCTGTAATCTTTACGGCGTTGAGAAGCGCGGCGCAGACCACAATTGCCGTACCGTGCTGATCATCGTGAAATACGGGGATATCACATTTTTCTATCAATTTCTTTTCTATCTCAAAGCATCTCGGCGCGCTGATGTCTTCCAGGTTGATTCCGCCGAAGCTCTTTGAAATATTGTATATCGTTTCAACGATTTCGTCCGGGTCTTTTGAATTCACGCAAATCGGAACCGCGTCGATTCCGGCAAATGATTTGAAAAGCGCGCATTTACCCTCCATCACAGGCATGGCCGCGGCTGGTCCTATGTCGCCCAAGCCGAGTACGGCGGTTCCGTCCGTGATCACTGCCACTGTGTTCCATTTACCTGTATAAGTGTATGCAAGTTTTTCATCGCTGGCGATTTCAAGGCATGGCTCGGCTACTCCGGGAGTGTATGCCATTGCCAGATCGTCTTGAGTCTGCATAGGCGCCTTTACCTTGATTTCCAGCTTTCCTCTCCATTCCGCGTGTTTTTTCAAAGCAAGCGTTTTTTTATCCAATTGGTCGTCTCTAGCGAAATCCATATTGCCATCTCCTTTCATTGTGTTACGTTATAGCATTACTTTTTATTCTTGTCAATACGCTCTTCTTAAATTTTTTCTCAATTGGGTGAACCTTGAATTTTTTCCCAGCATATCAGCATTGAATTGGCACTGAATTTGCATTATTGATATTTATACAGCTTACGGCATGTCCTGCGCTTATCCGTATGCGGCGCTGAGGCGTGCAGAAATGAATATTCGCCTGGCAGACCGGCCGTTGCTGAATTCAACTCCAGCCATGTTACCACAAAATTCACAGGCGGAGAAACCATAACAAAATTCATCGGCGGAGACGAAATCTCACGCCGTCAAAAGGAGGCATCATCAAATGTTCAAGCCCAACAAAATCTGCAGCTATTCCCTTGGGTATATGGGCCAGGGAGCCGCGTACAACTTCATGTCAACTTATTTCATAGTCTTCATGACTGACTGCGTAGGCCTGAGTTCATCGCTTTCAGCCTCCATCATGTCGATCGCCCTGCTGATAGAGGTGATTTCAGGCATGGCCGTAGGAAATATTTCCGACAACTGCAGTTCAAAGATTGGAAAGCGCAGGCCTTTTATACTGTTCGCCTGCCTCACGCTGCCGCCTATAATCCTGCTTCTTTTTATGCCGATAGATGCAGGAGGCAGCTTTAAATTCATATATTATCTGATTTTCAGCATACTTTTCAGGATATCATTTTCTTCATATGAAATTCCGGGCAATGCCTTTGGCGCGGAAATCGCCTCCGGCTACGATGAGAGAACGAGGCTGAGAACCGTCTCAAGAGTTTTCGGTATACTGGGAAACACCGTGGCTTACATCTTTCCTCTGCTGATGCTTGACGCAGTAAAAGACCAGTCCTCAAGCTGGAGAATTTCCGCTGCAGTCATCGCCTTCCTCTGCTTCTCTGCCTGGCTGGCGACATTTTTCCTCACCAAGCCTTATTCCGTCCAGATGAAAAAGATCCGCCGGGATCCAAGTGAAGGCACCGCTTCGGCGGCTCCGGGCGAAAACGCCGCTTCGGCAGAAATCCACGGGTTCCAGGGAAGCCGTAGTTCAAAAAAACACGGTCTGCTGAGGGGCATATTCTCAAACTATCTGCAGCTCTCAAAGCTGAAACCGATGAGGATACTCATAATATACAAGGCGGCCTTTTCATGCGCCATAGCCCTGTTCAACATAGGCACGGTCTACTACATGAGATGCTGCGCCGGCCTTTCCAACGCATACATATCCGGCGTATATTTCGTCACTTCGGCCGTTTTCCTCATCACTACGCCGCTCATCAATAAAATGGCCATCAAGATGGGAAAATCCAGCCAGCAGAAGCTGTTCCTCGGCTCAGCGGCTCTGATCAGCCTTGCCATATTTCTCTTTTTCTCAGGCTCCGTCCGGGCGACGTTCGTCTACATAGTCACATTTGCCGCGACGCAAAACAGTTTTTGGCAGCTGAGCACTCCGATATTCTATGACATCGTGGAAGTCGACGAGTTCATCAACGGCAAAAGACGTGAAGGCGACATCATGTCAATGGTTTCTGTACTGGGAACGCTGACCACGTCCATAATTGTTCAGATCTTCGGCGCACTACTGGATTTTTCAGGATATGATCCCGCGGCGGCTGTTCAGGCGGAAAGCGTGGTCACATTTCTCAATCTGGCTTATGTGCTTACGCCGGGCGTATGCTTTCTGATAGGAGCGGCGGCTCTGGCCAGATTTCCGCTCAACAAGAAAACTTTCGCCTCCCTCACCTCCGCGGTGAGGAAAAAGAACGCCGGAGAAGATTATTCAGAGTACAGCGAGGACTTGAATAAAATTTTAAAATAAGCTTTGGCACAGAAATTGCTTTTAATGGTATTAACAACTTTTAATTTCAGGAGGGAAAAAATGAAATTTACCAGAATCATCGAGACAGTCGACACTCATACCGCCGGCGAACCTACCAGGATCATACTCAGCGGTATTCCAAAGCTCGTAGGAGACTCAGTCAAAGAAAAAAGGGACTATTTCAAGGAGCATTATGACAACATACGTACAAGACTCACTTATGAGCCGAGAGGACACGCCGGAATGCTTTGCGCCGCCGTCGTTCCGCCGTCTGCTCCCGAAGCGGATTTCGGCATCTTCTACATGGACGACGTACAGTATCTTGATATGTGCGGCCATGCTACCATAGGCGTAGGAACCGCCCTTCAGGAGATAGGCCTTGTTCCCGACGAGCACAAGGACGCATACGTCATTGAAACGCCTGCCGGCCTTGTAACGATCCACAATAACTTCAACGACGATAAAACTTTCGTCAAAAGCTGCTCCATTCAAAACGTCAACAGCTATGTCATAGAAAATGAAATCCGCATAGACGTTGACGACATTAAAGACATTCCTGTAAACGTCGCCTACGGCGGAAATGTCTTCGCCATCGTTCCAGCGGCCAAGTTCAACATCGAAATAAAACCGGAAAACGCAGAAAAAATTAAATATTATTCTGCCAAAATCCGCAAGGCTTGTGATAAAATACTTGGTAAGGAAGAATTCAAAATTACTCTCGTTCAGTGGTATGACACTCCAAAATACCATGAGTCCGATCTGCGCGTGGTGCACAGCTCAGGATACGGCTCGCCTGACCGTTCCCCTGGCGGAACAGGCACAAGCGCCAAGCTGGCCTGGCTGGGCGAAAACAATATGCTTGAAATCGATCAGCCATTCGTCCACGAAGGTATCGTAGACGGCAAATTCATCGGCAAGATCAAAGATATCATAGACGCCGGAGATCATAAGGAGTACATCACAGAAATAACGGGAGAGGCCAGAATCACCGGCTTCCACAAATTTGTATTTGACGAGGAGAATGATCCTCTGGTTGAAGGATTCCTGTTTGAATAACGTCTTTAAATAACGGTTTAAAAAAGGAGGCGGAAAATGAAGAAGAACGACGACGACTTGAAATGGATCCACGAGAATTTTGAATACATAGATTCTCTCACGGCCATTGACGATACCGGCAAGATAATAGTCAAAAAAAGGTTCAATCCGAGATATTCCGACGAAGAAAACAAAGCAAACAACGAATGGGCTGTAGGGCGGAATCTTCTCGACGTTTTCCCCTCCTTAAGCTACGAGAACAGTTCTCTGCTCCAATCAATATCCACCGGCAAGATCGTGTACTACGAACGGCAGGAAGCTTGGAATCATATGGGCGGAAAGGTAGTGACAAAGAATCTGACCATACCTATAATTTCCAGGGGAAGCATTATAGGGGCAGTGGAGCTCTCACGTGATATTACTCATATAGAAAACAAAATAAAGGGCAAAACTATACCTCCCCCCCCCACGAAAAATTTCCCAACGGAGCTAAATACAGCATAAATGACATAGTCTCCCGCAGTCAGTCCATGCAGGAAATCAAGAGAACGATAATGCAGATAGCAAACAGTAAGTCCTCTGTTCTCGTCTACGGCGAAACCGGCACCGGCAAAGAACTCATCGTTTCCGCCATACACAATTCCGGTTACCGCAAAAACAAGCCCTTTATAGCTCTCAACTGCGCTGCCCTGCCGGAAAACATACTGGAGGGTCTGCTCTTTGGTTCGAGGAAAGGAGCTTTCACAGGCGCTGAAAACAAGAAAGGCATATTTGAGGAAGCCAACGGCGGAACCATCTATCTCGATGAGATCAATTCCATGCCCATGGCGCTCCAAGCCAAGCTGCTTCGCGTTCTGCAGGAAAAAACAGTCCTTCCCCTCGGCGCAGCCAAGTCGATAGACGTGGATGTGCGCGTGATCGCCTCCACAAACCAAAACGTAGAGGAGCTTCTCAAACGTAAAATAATACGTGAAGATCTCCTTTACAGGCTCAATACCATAAGCATCGACATACCGCCTTTGAGAGAGAGAACCGAAGATATCGGGCTGCTGGTTGAATATTTCATAAAGAAGTACAACCGGGAATTTGAAAAACATGTCTTTGGTGTGAGCAAAAACGCCCTGCTCTTTCTCATGGGAAACGACTGGAAAGGAAACGTGCGTGAACTTGAACACGTGATAGAAGCCGCCATGAATATGGTTGCGAGCGGTGAAGAAATCCAGCTGCATCACCTGCCGGCATATCTTACTCTCATTCACAATGAAAGCTTTGGAGCCCCGGCGGAAAGTCCGGCAGCTGCCATTCCCCTCAACGAAGCCATGGCGCGTTATGAAAAAAAGCTCATCCTGACTGCCTTGGGGCAATGCAGATGGCGAATCGTAGACGCCGCTAAAGTTCTCGGCATACCTCGTACCAGCCTTCAATACAAAATGGAGAAATATGGCATCAAAAAAGACGGAAATCCAGCTTTTTGAGACGGATTTCCGTCTTTTTTGTGTTTTCTAGGTTCCGCAAATGAAATTCCAAGAATCAGCAGCCATGTTTTGACGATTTTTCGTCAAAATTCTGTTTTTTTTGCTTTTTTCATTCTGTTTTGATGCCATGCTGAACCGTACTGACGCTGCAGACCCACGTTTTTACTTCTGCAAACCCATATCAAAGCAGCCGTCAGAGCCAGATTTCTATCTATTATCGCCAAATTTAAGTTGGCATTATTTTTGCGTTTAATAATGTCAAAAGGTCGACCACTTTTGCAAATTATACTAGGAGGTAACTCAAATGGAAGAAGTTGTAAATTACGGCATCTTATCTCTGGTACCGGCCATACTCGCAGTAGTTTTGGCTTTCTGGACCAAGAACGTAGTCCTCTCCCTGATCATAAGCTTGTTCACCGGCGCTCTCATCATAGCGTCATGGAACCCTTGGATCGGTATGCAGGATATGTTCAGTAATTATCTATTCGTTAATATAACTGACAGCGGCAATGCCCAGACGATCATAATGATGTCCTTTGTAGGAGGCTTCGTCGCCTTGCTTGAAAAATCCGGAGGCGCCAGAGCCTTTGCTCAGGCCATAGCCAATAAGGTGAGAGGCAAATCCACAGCTCAGGGATGCGCTTGGCTGGGAGGTCTGGCGATCTTCTTCTCCGACTCGGGCAACAGCCTGATTCTGGGACCTATCTTCCGTCCTATCATGGACCGCCTGAAAGTTTCCAGAGCCAAGCTGGCTTACATACTGGACTCCACTTCATCGCCTGTGTGCATACTCGTTCCTATCACCGGCTGGGGAGTTTACATCATGAGTATAATAGCTACCGAATTTGAAGCTCTCGGAATCGAAGGCACAGACGTCGGTACTTTTGTTCAGGCTATCCCTTATCAGTTTTATGCTATTTTAGCTCTGCTGCTGGTTCCTCTCATCGCTTTCGGCAAGAGAGACTTCGGCCCTATGTTAAAATCTGAAGAAATCGCTCAGATCGGCCTGACGGAAGAGCAGAAAGCCGCCGGAGAGGAAGTAGTCGTATCAGAAGACAAAAAAGTTTCTGCATGGAACATGGGTCTTCCTCTCATCGTCCTCTTCGCGACAATATTCATCATGTTCTTCAGCTGGGGCTGGCCTGCTGAAAGCGTTGCCGGCTCAAAGATAAGAGTAGCCCTCACTTCAGGCTATTTCCTTGCTTCCATCACACTTGGAATCATGATTATCAAGCAGAAACTTATGAGCTTCAACGACGTATTTGATACGTTCATCGGCGGCATTAAGAAGATGGCCGGCATACTGGTCATCATCATATGCGCCTGGGGCGTCGGCGGAGTATGCGGAGACCTGGGAACTTCCACTTTCATCGTAGACTCAACTGTAGACGTTATCCCTGCAAGCCTAGTGCCTGCAATGCTGTTCCTGATCGGAGCAGTAATTTCTTTCGCTACAGGAACTTCATGGGGAACTATGGCTATCCTGCTTCCTTTGGGCATCCACATGGCTTACGGCTTCGAAATTTCCGAATACATCACCATCGCAGCAGTACTCAGCGGTTCCCTCTTCGGCGACCACTGCGCGCCTATTTCAGACACCACGGTTATGTCCTCCATGGCGGCAGGTTGCAACCACATAGAACACGTAAAGACTCAGATTCCTTACGCCATGCTGGCGGCTGCAGCTGCTTTCATAGCTTATCTGATCCTTGGATTTACAGAGCTTTCAGCTGTTATCGCATTGCCTATAGCGATAGTCATTCTGGTTGTACTCTACCTGCTGGCAGTTAAGCTCTTCCATGGAAAAAAGACAGCTTAGCCAGACAGGCTAAATATACTATGAGGTAAATAAATGAAAGATGTAGATTATGAGAAGTATGATGGTATGGATACCGTCATACTTGACAAACACGCGGCCGACACTATAAAGGAGGACTGCCAATCCTTCCAGTGTCAGCTGGAAAACCACTGTGCCCACGTCATCATGCTGATGGAACAGGGCATAATCACTAAAGAAGAAGCCGGAAAGATCCTCGGGGCGCTTTTGCGCCTCCTAGATATAGGCCCTGAAAATATTCCTTTCAGACCTGGCCTGACCGACTTATATTCCAATATCGAAGAATGGCTGATAGACGAACTGGGCATCGAAACCGGCGGCAAGGTCCACACTGGCAGATCGAGAAACGATATGAATTCCAGCGTCGAAAGAGTTTACACAAGGCGCACCATGCTGGATGTACTCGAGGCCATGCTCCTGCTGATGAAGACGCTGCTCAACATGGCAGAAGAGCACAAGGATACCGTAATACCCGGATACACCCATCATTCACAGCAGGCTCAGCCAGTTACTCTCGGACATTTCTACACCAGCGCTTTCCAGGCCTTTTCAAGGGACGCCGAACGTCTGCTTGAAGCCTACAAGAGAGTAAACCTGAGCACCATGGGCGGCGCTGCCATCGCCACCACAAGCTTTCCTATCAGCAGAGAAAGGACGGCCGAGCTTCTGGGCTTCGACGGCTACCTGCTCAACTCCATGGACGCCACCGCCGCCCTCGACTTCGCCTACGAACCGGCTTCAGTGATGGCCATATTCATTAACAACGTAGGCAGAGTTATCGAAAGCATGCTGCTTTGGAATCTGAACGAAGTGGGCATTTCAAGGCTGGCCCTCAAATACTGTTCCTACAGCACAATAATGCCGCAGAAGCGCAACCCTGTATCGCTCGAGACCCTGAGATATTCCGGCGAATGGACTTACGGAGCCCTCTCCACCATGTTCAACACCATGAAAGCTTATCCGCAGGGCAACGGACGCGAACCAGGCTTCGTGGTCAGTCTCTATTACGAGATTGCGGAAAAAATTAAGGAAAGTGCTTACCTGCTCGAGGGCATAGTCCGCACTCTGGAAGTAGACAAAGACAGAGGTCTTGAAGTCACCAAATACGGATTCTGCACCGTTACCGATCTGGCTGACGAGATGGTAAAGAGCCTGGGTCTCTCTTTCTCCGCTGCCAAGAAGATCGTCGGAAAGCTGGTCACCATCGCTCACGATGAAAATATTTCCATCGACCAGGTGGACAGCAAGCTGGTGGCCCGCGCCGCGAAAGAATCCCTCGGCATGGAACTTGAGATGGACGACACTCTCATCCGCCACGCTCTCGACCCTTGGGAAAACGTAAGCAGACGCGATATTCCAGGCGGTCCAAGCCCTGAAAGAGTTCAGGACATGATCGACCAGGGCTGGAAGAAGATCGAAGAGATCAGCGCCGGCTGGCAGGAAAAAGTCCAGGCCGATAAAGACGCTTCACAGCACCTGATGGCTCTGGCAAAATCCATCGCAGCTCAAGTTTAATTATTGCTATTTCAACGAGCGGTTCCTCAAGGTTCTCCACTTGTGGGGGACCGCTTATTTTATCCGGAGGATTTATTATGACTTTAAGCAAAATTCTGGCTGATTTCGTCGTGAACTGCGAAAGCTTTTCAGACGAGGCCCTGTATCTGGCGAAAAAATCCATCATAGACTCTATGGGAGCCATGATAATAGGCAGCAAGACTCACCTGGCCGAAAAGGCTGAATACATGGCCGGCAGAGACGGCTCTGCCACGATAGTAGGCTTCGGCGACGGCTACACAGCAAAAGACGCCGCCTTTGCCAACGGCATCTCAGGCCACGAACTGGAGCTGGACGATACCTCCTCCTCCAACCTCGGACACCCCACCATCGCCGTTCTCCCCTCCCTCCTGGCCATAGGCGAAGAGACAGGAGCGGACGGTATGAAGTTGCTGAAAAGCTTTTTACTGGCCACCGAAGTGGAATGTAAGATAGGCAGGATATGCGCCAAATATCTCCACGAGAGAGGCTGGCACGCCAGCAGCATCACAGGCGTCATCGGAGCCGCCGCAGGCTGCGGCTATTTGCTCGGCCAGTCTGCCGCCAAAATATCCGATTCCATCGGTATAGCCGCCTCAATGGCTTCAGGAGTGCGTGAAAACTTCGGTACGGCAACCAAGTCCATACATATAGGAAAGACATGTCAGGACGGCGTTCACGCCGCTCAGCTGTCTCAAGCCGGCTTCGACTCCTCCCCTTCCGCTCTGGACGGCAAGGAAGGCTATCTGTTCGAATATTCGACCCACAGATTCGGCGAGTTCGGCGAAGATTTCGCCAAAACGCTGGGAAACGACTGGGACGTATGTTCCCCAGGTTTCGCCATAAAGCGCTATCCGTCCTGCAGCAGCAGTCACAGAGCCGTCGACGGCCTGATAGCCCTGATCGAAGCAGAAAAGCTGACGGCCGGGGATATAGAGCGCATAGCTGTCGGTCTGAGTAAGCCTGCCATGCGCGAACTGGTAACTCCTTATCCTGAAAACGGCGAAGAAGCCAAGTTCAGCATAGGCTTCCAGATAGCCCTCTATCTGAACGGAATCGAGAACATGCCTGAAAATTACACGCCAGACGTGATTTCAAGACCTGAGATACAAGGCCTTATCCAAAAGACGGTCATGTACAATAAGGAAGAATACGACGACCTGCCTTCGGACATGGGAGTTGGCCCCGCTTTCATCACCATTGAGACAAAAGACGGCAGAAGCTTTTTCAAAGAGCAGGTATATCCTGTCGGTCACCTGACGAATCCCATGTCAGACCTCCAGATACACGAAAAATACATGAAATGCGCCGTAAAGGCCATAGGCGCGGAAAACGCGCAGACACTGTATGACATGCTGTTCTCCCTTGAAAATGTCAGGGATATAAAAGAAGTCATGAAGCTTACATACTGATATATTCCATTATATATTCCACGGAAAGACGAAGCGTTGGAGGAACGGCAAACGGTTCTCCACGCTTCGTTTTTCTGATGGCTGCAGCTTCAGCCGGTGAATGGCAGCCGCCCGGAAGATACCTTTATTCCGGCAAATATCCGGCAGGCGGCTTCATGATGACAAATACCCGCCGGTCAGGCCTGGCGGGTATTGTTAAATAAGATTATTTATCCATTTTAATTGTTTCAAACTTCATCTGTTTTCTTAGTTTGCTGAATTTTTATCATTGACAAAAATCTATTACCGCAGAAAATCCGGTTGATATGAGAAATTAAACCAGTTCTCCCGCGTCAGCCTTTTTCTGCTCTTCCTCGGTCATCTTAGTGCAGGTGATCTTAGGGAATGTGAGCAGGAAGCTTACTATCGGCATTGTGTAGTTAAATACCGCCCACGGTATCCACATAAGCGGCTCTATGTTGAGTGTGTTTTCAATATAGACGCCGCATGTATTCCAAGGTATGAGGGCAGATGTAACCGTTCCTGCGGATTCAAGAGCGTTGGACAGGCTCTTAGGATGGATTCCCATCTGTCTGTAGGCAGGAGCGAACATTCTTCCCGGAACCAGTATGGATATGTACTGCTCAGGCATTACTGCGTTGGAAACGATACATGTAAGCTCGGTAGCGCCTACGAGAGCAGGGCCGCTCTTGATGTGCTTCAGCAGCCTGTTTACTATAGTCTCAAGCTGATGAGTACCTTCCATTATACCGCCGAACATCATGGCCATTACAGTCATCAATATTGAAGAAGCCATGTTCATCAGTCCGCCGTTGGTCAGCAGGCTGTTTACCGCTTCAATGTCCGAATTCATTGTGAAGCCGTTTCTTGCCATAACTAATATATCGCCGAAATTTACTCCGTAATGATCAATTTTCATTGTTTCCGGATCAATGATAGCCAAATCTCCCTGGAATATAGGCGCGAGAATAGCTCCCGCCACAACTCCGAGTGTGATTCCGGGTATGGCCGGCATCTTCAGGGCTATAGCCAGAATTACTACCAGAGGAGGCAGCAGCAGCACAGGGCTGATATTGAAAGCATCTTTGATTCCGTCCATAATAACGGTAGCCTGAGAAGTATCCACCTCGCCCGATGTCGCGTGCATGTATCCGTATACTCCAAAGAATATAAGGGCGATGGCATAAGCTATGATAGTAGCCTTTATCATGTATTTAACGTGGGTAAATACATCCGTACCTGCCATGGCAGGCGCCAGGTTGGTGGTATCCGACAGCGGTGAAAGCTTGTCGCCGAAATACGCACCCGCCAAGATAGCTCCTGCCGTAGGCCCCAGAGGCATTCCCATACCTGTAGCGATGCCCATGAGGGCAAGTCCCATGGTTCCCATGGTTCCCCATGACGAGCCTGTCGCCAGCGATGTGATCGAGCATATCAGAACGGCCGCGATAAGGAATATTGAAGGTGACAAAAGCTTAAGTCCGTAATAAATCATCGTAGGTATAGTTCCTGAGAGGATCCATACTCCTATCATCATACCTACGATACAGAGTATCAGTATAGCCTGCATGGCCATAGATATTCCGTGTATCATCATTCCTTCTATGTCCTGCCATTTATATCCTATCTTGATGGATATAAGTGCTGCTATTATAACGCCGATAAACATAGGAATGTGCGGATCCACTCCATAAACTATGATACCTATCGACATAACAACAACAATACCAAGGAACGAAATTATCGCTTCATACAGATGCGGCGCTCTGACAACCTCAGGAAGATCGAGGTCATTGCTGTCGATCTTCTTGATAGTATCAGCATTGCCCTGCAGCTCCTGGTTGGTGTTTTTTTTGTTATCGTCCATTTGAAGCTCTCCTTTCTTTAATAATCAAAAGAATAAATAATTCTTATTATTATTATTTTAACAGAATCTCAGCTCATATGGAACTACATTTTTTCATAAAATTTTACATATTTGTTTTTTCTACATTGTGTTTCGCCTGCATCCATTGAAAATTACCCTTTCTGCCGCTATGCCTGCCGCGAAAAAAAATTTTTGTTTCTCCTGCCCCGGCGTCGAAAATGGTTCTCCTGCTCTTACGGCGGAAATGTTTCTCCTGCCACGGCAGCAAACATATAAAAAATGAGGCCCTCAAAAGAACAATGCCATTTAATTAAACGGCTTTGCTCAAAGGCCTCTTTATATTATACGTTGTTATACCCTTTGGCCGCGTCATATATCTTTTTAGCAGCGGCCACTCCATCCATCAACTTCTTGACTTCTTCTTTCTGCTTCACCACGTTCTTGTCAAGCCTGGCTTCAAAGATATCAGGATACTTATTTATCGCTATGAACATCCTTCCTCCGTTGAATGACAGCGCCGTCGGAACGCCAAGGACCTTAGAGAAATTTTCCACAGCGGACGTGAACTCCTCCGAAAAAAGGCTTCTAAGCATATTAGGCTTCTCGGCATATATGGTAAAATTCTCATCAAATTCCGCGTTTCCGGATTCTATCTTATGCTCAGCCGTGAATCCGGCCACAGATGGTTTGTAATCCTTGGAAAATATCTGCAGAAATCCGTATTTTTTCAGCGGATTTTCCTCGTCGTTCCAGAACATACCCATTATACCTTTGAAAATCGTGACCTGCCCCATTCTGCCGTTTTCTTTTCTCTTCGGCATACCGGCTTTCAAATTAGTTATGCGGAAACTGTCTCCGCCCATCTCACCGTACAGCGAATCCTGACTGTTACACAGCTTATAATATTTGCATAAAACGAGCACGCTGCCGGTTATCTCTTCATAAGTAAGCCCTGGTTCTTCCTTATACACCACGTAGTCCACACCCTCAGTCCGGCTGGCCATGTTGATCAGATACTGCTGCCGGTAAGCTGTCCAAAATGAACCCTCCAAGCGTTTGGCTATCAAATGATAGGTTATTCCGTTGGCTCCTATTCCAAATATAATTATGGTGAGAATAGCCGGGATAAACTTTTCTGTCATTTTTCCGCCTGTAAAAATAGTACGGTCAAATATGAAAATATATGCGGCCAGAGCTATCATGACTATAAGAGTTATCGCTTTTGATATGTTTATCAGAAGATTGGTTTTATACTGCAGCCTGCCGATCTCATCATCGCTGAAGTTTCTGCTTTCTTTGATCATTTTGTTGTTGGCGATTATGTTTCTTCCCTTTTTCTTGAATAAACTCATTTTCATCTCCTAATCATCGTTTACGGCAGG
>OLRF01000948.1_pt1 | contig 33037 bp, 30 predicted proteins | sample 1672061 | NCBI WGS metagenome assembly OLRF01 (sample SAMEA3136641, study PRJEB25190) | human gut metagenome | reverse complement strand
GCACCATTTTTATTTGACTTTCCACCAATCGTATCAAAGTCCATCAATTTCTTAAAATGAAGCTCTTTTCCATTTCCAAACAGACATCTCTCGACACCGCACCATACACGATCTGCTTCTGCCTGTACCTGCTGAGAAGAAAGAAGTTTTGAAAATTGCTTTCCACAGACTTTTAGATAGTGTTCCAAAGAGGCTTTTGACAGTCCCTGTTCGGTACGGCAAGCTGCTAATTGCTTTGCCAATTTTTTCTTTTGCGATTTCTCCTCTTTCGACATTTTTTCTTTTTTCACCAGCTCATTGTATAACTGTCTGAGTTCTGCATATCGCTTATCGTGCTGAAGGCGTATCATGCATTTACGGGCATGCTTTACACATACATTATGCAAATGTGCCAATGCATGAAAACGACGATCGATTTCATGGCGTTCGTATTTAGATGTTTTTAACAGAAGCTGTACCGTATGCATATGTGCCCTCCTTTAACTGCGAATATGAATATATGTTCTTTACTGATATAAACAGTATATCATACAACACACAAGGACACAAGCACAAAACGAGCAGTTGCCTGTACAACATTTCGACAAAATTCGACATCATTGTCCGATAATTGCAAAAAGTTTCTTGGCTTTCCCGCCCGACTTTTGTAAAACAAATCAAGCAAAAATTTGATGATATGAAGTATAGAAGCAAGCTTGTTTTTCTCTGCATTTTAGTCAGCTTTCTTCCTCTTTCTGTCATGGAATTTTTCTGCTACAACCAGACAATCAAGCTGCTTCGCGCACGCGAGCTATCCTCACTAGAATCCACTGTCACCTCTGTGTCAGACTCGCTTGATTCCAAAATAAGCATCTACCAGAATTTACTATCTTATCTGGCGAACTCAAATGTACTTGCACAGTTCTCTTCCTACAATGATGCGAATGCTTACGATCAGTACGAATATCTAAACTATACGATGGATGTCTTTTTAAATGCCACCTATTTGCAGCATCCTGAAATCAGACAGATCACAATCTACAATGCCGACGGCCCCATGACCCACGGCAAACAGCTTCGCCCAATCAGTGATTTAGAGGGTGAACGTTGGTATGCACCTGACAAATTTTCTACTCAACCAACTTGGTACAAAAAGAAGGATGGAAGTCTGCTTATCATACAGTATCTGTGCGAACCGTACCTCACCTATATTCGCTCATACTCAAAAAACTACATTGCAATCCAGTTAAATGCCGATCTTTTCTTTGGAGATCTTGATAGAGTTGCCGATAACTTTCATATTCAGATAGACTCACCCTCTCAGACTCTTTTTTCTTATAAGTCTGACTCTATCTTGGAAAATGCAAGCGATTTTCGAAAGTGGGTGACAAGAAATGATCTTGTGGATTCTAGTGGTTGGAATGTAACACTTGAACGGCCGGAAAAGATGATTTTTACCTCGGTTCGTCAGATGGGAAGAATTATTATCGCGATTCTTTTTTTCTGTGTCGTTGTTATTTTTCTAATCACCCAGCTTTTCACAAGCTTTTTCGAACAGAAAATCAGTGCCCTTCACTATTATCTTCAGCGCATCAAAGAGGGGCATCTTGACTACCACATTCACGATGACAGTAAGGACGAGCTTGGTGATCTAACAAATAACTTGCAAGCCATGATTGATGAGATCAACCGACTGATCCGAGAGGACTATCAGACTAAGATTGAATTGAAGAAGACGCAATTTAAAGCCTTGCAGGCTCAGATCAATCCTCATTTTCTGTATAATTGTCTGTCGTTAATCAATAACAAAGCGCTGATGAATGACCGGCCTGAGATCAGTCAGATGTCTCAGCTGTTATCCGTTTTTTACCGTACAACATTAAATAAGGGAAAATCTGAGACGCTTTTGCAAAATGAGATCAAAAACGTGACCTCTTATATTGATATTCAGCGTCTGCTTCACGACAACATCTTTGACGTGATGTACCAGATTGACCCGAATCTTCCTGAAATCGAAGTTCCCAATCTGCTTTTGCAGCCACTTGTCGAAAACTCAATTATCCACGGTATCCTTCCAAACAAGACAAAACGTGGTCAATTATTTGTCACTGTCACAAACGTAATGGGTCAGATTTATTTTACGATCATGGATAATGGTGTAGGTATTCCACAAGAAAAACTTTCTACCCTTTTGACGACTGACTCCTCCGGTTATGGATTAAAAAATGTTCACGATCGGCTAATTCTCGCATATGGCGAAGGCTCTGGACTGACTATTAACAGCATACCGGGACAAAGCACTATGATCACATTTAAGGTTCCGGTATAATAAGGGGGCTATATTTTATTGAATGGCAAATTCAATGACAAATATTAGAATGTGTGCTATGATAAGTTTATTAAAATGAGTTATTTTATTACTGTAACATCAAAAGGTGAAAAAGGAGGGACGCGTACATGGAAATGCGATTAAGGCTTCCTGTCGGAATCGACAGTTTTGAAAAGCTTCGCAAAGGGAACTATTATTATGTAGATAAAACTGCATTAATTGAACAGGCTCTTGAAAAAGGAAGCGAAGTGACACTCTTTACTCGTCCTCGGCGTTTTGGAAAATCCCTGAATATGAGTATGCTCAAAAGCTTTTTTGAAATTGGAACGGATCCTACATTATTTACTGGTTTGCATATTTCTCAAAATACTGAGCTTTGTGAAAAATATATGGGGAAATATCCTGTCATCGCAATCAGTCTAAAAGGAATCAATGCATCTTCCTACGAGGCTGCCTTCGATCAGCTGGTAGAACTCATAAATCAAAGCGCTTCTGATTTTCAGTTTCTGCAAAATAGTAATTTTCTGACTGACTACGAAAAAGAACGATTTGCTAGGCTGCTAGATGACGAAATGAGTCAAAAGGTTATGGGGTCAAGCTTGCGATGGCTGACTCGACTTCTCGAAAAGCACTATAAGCAGAAAGTTGTTGTTCTTATTGATGAGTATGATGTACCCTTGGCAAAAGCTCACGAAAATGGCTTTTATGATGAAATGGCGTTTCTGATACGCAATCTTTTTGGAAATGTATTGAAGACAAATGAGAGCCTTGCTTTTGCAGTTTTAACTGGATGTCTACGGATTGCAAAGGAAAGTATCTTTACCGGGCTTAACAACTTCAAGGTATATTCCATCACAGATAAACAATATGATGAAGCCTTTGGATTCACAAATTCAGAGGTACTTGCAATGTTATGTGCTTATGAGTTGAATGATCACTTTGATGAAGTGAAGGAATGGTACGATGGCTATCGCTTTGGGGAAGCTGACGTCTATTGTCCTTGGGACGTTGTAAATTATTGTGATGATCTTATTGACGACCCTAATTCAAAGCCGAAAAATTACTGGATGAACACCAGTGGAAATGATGTTATTAATCATTTTATTGATAGTATCAATGATCCTGGAATGGTTACAAAAACAGAGCTTGAGCAATTAGTCAATGGCGGAACAATCATTCAAAAAGTCGATGAGATGGTAACTTACAAAGATTTATATTCTAATATTGATAATTTGTGGAGTACACTTTTTATGACCGGTTACTTAACACAGCGCGGACAAGTAGGCGATGGCTACTACTGCCTTGCGGTTCCGAACCGTGAAATCTGTAATATTATCATTGAACGCGTGCTAACGCTCTTTCGCAAAGAAGTCTCTCAAAATGGAGAACTTTTTCGAAACTTTTGTAATGCGCTAACGACTTGTAATGCCTCTGCTGTTGAACGAATTCTAACAGAATATATGTCAAAAACCATTAGTGTGCGCGATAATTTTGCAAAATCGCTTCATGAAAACTTCTACCACGGACTTATGATTGGAATTCTGGGGTATAGACGTGATTGGAAAGTATTATCAAACCGCGAGTCCGGTGATGGCTTTAGCGATATTATGATTGAAGTAAACGATACCGATACAAATATTGGACTTGGAATTGTGATTGAACTCAAATACAGTTCTGAAGAAAGAGATCTTGAATTGGATTGTCGTGAAGCTTTAAATCAGATAAAAAATAAAAACTATACACAGGAACTTCGCAATCGAGGTTTCAATAAAATAATAAAATATGGCATCTCCTTCTGCCGAAAAAAATGCCGTGTTATGACGATTCAGGAGTAATATCAGCATAGCTTATACACTGCCAGCCCGACAACGTATATTGCCGGGCTGGTTTTATATTATTATAGTTAAAATTTTATGATAATTGTTTACTCCGCTTACTCTTCTGAGTTGTTTCGAGAATGCTGTCAAGCTACAACTCTATTCTTTACTTCTGCTCCGCTTACTCTTCTGAGTTGTTTCAAGCCCCACATTATATTGTGACTGTGGGACACTTCACTTCTGCTCCGCTTACTCTTCTGAGTTGTTTCCCAACAATTCATCTCTATCTACCATCCAATCATCTTCTGCTCCGCTTACTCTTCTGAGTTGTTTCGGCAGAACCGCACATTTCTTCAAAGTACAACTCGCGAAAAAAACACAACTCTTATTAATGCACAGTTATTACATGGCATATTCCTGCATAAATTGCCAAATTTTACTGCATAGAATAATATTGACATGTTCATTCAGCAGTGCGAACCCCACGGCAATTTTATGGGTGCTTAATGTTCGCGCTCCTTGGTAGGGACAGACCTCCTACCATATCATAATCATATATACAATTTACTTAGTCATTTTTTGTGACCATTTTATTTTTGCTTTAAAACAGTTTCTTGCTTTTGAAATACTCCTATATCCTACCCCCTGAGCATCATCAATAACAACATTGGTTTTCTTATTAAGAATAACATATCTTGGATCATTATTTCTCGTTAATTCCCTACTAAAGCAAATTACAATATCAGGATTATCTATAAATACTATATTTCTAAATTCAAAAGTCCCTTCTTAAGAAATTTTTTCATGTTCTTCCTCCTTGTGAAATAAGTTTTATATAAATCTGTAACACAGATTATATACTATTGTATAAATTACATAATAGTGCGTTTCTCCTGTTCCATAACCCGATATAGCTCAAGTTCAAAATCCTGACGATTTTTTTTCAAGATTGTTTGTAGTGTTAGACCGACACAAAAGAGCTGCAAAGCGGCAATTAGCAAATAGCCGCTTACGATAAGGGTTGGAAAACGCGGAACAAGTCCTGTTAAAAAGTAAGTCTTTAACACGGGTACCATTAAAATGCATCCAATGATTGAAAGGAAGCAGCTAATTGCCCCGAAGAAGGCAAGAGGACGATATACATGGTACAAATTTAGAATCGTCTTTAAAATACGAAAACCGTCGAAGTAAGTATTTAATTTTGACTCACTGCCAGTAGGGCGATCTTTATAGTCAATTGCCAGATTTTCGATTTGCAGGTGTTTGTCAATCGCGTGAATGCTCATCTCTGTTTCAATTTCAAATTTTTGAGACAGCACAGGGAAGGTCTTGACAAAACGATAGCTGAAAGCGCGATATCCAGTCATGATATCCTTTATATTACTATGAAAAAGTCGGTTAATTGTACTTCGCACAAAAATATTTCCTGCATTGTGGAAAAGCCGCTTATTTTCCTGAAAATAGGTAGAGGACAGGCGATCTCCAATTACCATATCTATGTGCTGACTTAATACCATATCAGCCATTTGTAAACCTGCCTGTGCTGGGTATGTATCATCACCATCCGTTAAAATATAGCAGTGTGCGTCAATTTCTTGAAACATGCGTCGGACAACATTTCCTTTTCCTTGCTGAGGCTCATGGCGGACAATTGCTCCTGCCTGTGCTGCAAGCAAAGCGGTATTGTCACTGGAATTATTATCGTATACATAGATTTTGGCATCAGGAAGAGCCATCTTAAAATCAGTTACTACTTTTTGTATGGTCATGCTTTCGTTGTAGCATGGAATTAGTACAGCAATTTTATCCATTTAAATCGTATGCCTTTCTGTTTTATTTTTTTTAGGACAATTATTTTGCTATTTTCTGCTTTGCCTCTTGAATATTTATGTATTCTTCTATTCCATTTTTATTAAATTAATAGTCTTAAAAGCAATCAGTGTTTGCACGACAGCGATAATTGCAAGAACAGAGAATACCTGAGCCAATGGATATGCACCACAAAGATACATATAAGCAATCGAAGAACAAGAGCGAAGCTCATTGTAGGCAACTCCAGCATATAAACATAGAAGTCCACCTGCAATGCCAGATAACATAAGAAGAATGGATGCATTTTGTTTTTTGATAAAAAACAAAAACAATAAAATCAGAGAACAAATTTTTCCAATCAAAGCGAGTGGCATTGAAATAATTCGAAAAATTCCAGCCAGCGAGTTAAAAAAACTGTAGGAGAAATTTGAATCAATATATGCCGATGAATCAGAATATATATACGAATCAATACTTGAGACTGCTCTCACTGCATGCCTTCCAGTAATCCACTCAAAACGGGCAATTCCGTCACTGCCGTCATCAACTGCGATGCGATCTAGCAGGAAAAGTTCATTTTCAGAGGAAACATATGCATCTGCTTGGGCAATAGTACTTAATAAGCTGCTCAGCATTCCAGACTGCCACGGCGGCATCAAAGCAGATGGCATAGTGGCTTGTTGTCTTAACTTTCCATTTTTAAAAGCTATTTCAATTTCATTATAAATCGCTTGATAAAATCTATCTGCTGTTCGCCCATCTTTATAATATCCTTCAAGTTGAACTGCATCACGCAATGCCCAGAAAAACCAGCCATTTTCTACATTCCCGTATTTCTTATTTTCTTCGATGCGTCCTGATTGAGCCGCATATAAATCCATCACCGCATCCAGAGAATCTTGTATTGAAGCAAGTGTCGGACTGATTTCATACACTTTTTCGATTTTTTCTCTGCTGATAGACGTGTAAGGTGTAGGTTCTTCCATATCAATGGCATATAATGCTTTCATTACTTTAGGAAAAGCACCGTGGGTTAATTCGTTGTCAGTCCAACTGTTGTACACGACTCCATTTATCAGCGTAATCGGAAGACGACACACAGGTAATGCGAGAAATGGAAGAAGTAAAATGATAATGTATTGAACTCTTTTTTTGCATGTGACATTATGAAAAAATCCATGAATAATTGCTTTCAAAAAGATGACAACAGCCGATACTATAAGAAATGGAACAATCCATATGGTATCTTCTCTGCTGAACCAAAGGCTTATAAATCCACAGGTTGTCACAATAGCCCATTTCATGGAAAATTTTTTACCATATTGATATCGCAAATAAAAGCCAAATTGTCCACCGAAAACAAGAAGAACCTGAGCAGGTGTGATGCTGTTTCGGTAAACTCGCTGAATAACTTCAGAGGATGCCATAATCGGATTAAAAAGCATTAGCAGGTAAAAAGGATAAATCGTCCATTGAAAACAAATCACTGGTCGAATGGCTCTCAAAAATAGGTAGCATGAAAGTGCATAGAAAATCTGTACACATGAAATAAAATCAATGTGAAAAAACTTTCCTACCGCAAGAAAAAATGGGAAAAAGCAACCCTTAGCTAATGTATAATGGTTGTAACCACCAAGCCAGTTTAGACGTAACAGCTTTTCAGCGATATGAACCATTAGTTGATCATCGGCAAATGCAGTTGTAATAGCATAAATAGTGACATCTTTCATTAAAATTAGTTTGATAATAAGAAAAAAGATTGCAAATAGTAAAAATTGCTTATCTTTTGAGTGTGATATTTTGATTCGAGTCATTGTGTGAGTTCCTCCACAAGTCTGCGAATCGTATCGAAATCATCTGAATTCAATAATCGGTATAATTTTGGTGCTTCAGTTTGTGCACCGTTTGAATAATAAAAGTACTGTGATGTAAAGGCGCAAATGATACCATTGTCAAATTCAATCAGATACGATCCAGTTAAGCTTTCATAGTTTGCAAGATCCTCGTCAGATGCTTCTTGAAGCGAAAGGGCTTCAATTGCAGAACAAAGCCGATCTTTCATAGCAGAATCGCTTATTGAAAATGTATTGCCTGCATACCCATAGGTGATGGATGTAAAATCGCGATTTATATAAATTTGATGCGCTGTGGTTTCTGAATGCATCTCAGTAATAATTTCTGACTCTGGCTCGAACTTTGTTTCCAGCAAGGACTCAGATTCTGATTGTGTTTCCACCAATGTAGGGCGTAAAGGATGATTGTCCAGATGATTGTTCATATTTTTATGTACTATAGACCAAATAAGAGAAATGGACAGAATAAAGGCAGCAGCGGCAATACATACGGCAGTACAGAGATATTTTTTTCTGCGTTCTTTTTGAAAAAAATGTTTCATTTTCACTGTTTCATAATCACTCATAGCTTCTGTAATCCAGCGATCATCAACATAGGATAACGCGCGCATGATCAATTCATTCATAGTAAATTCCTTCCTTTTTAAGATATTTTTTCAATAATTCCCGTGTCCGGTAAAGTTGTGTTTTGATGTTGCTTTCTGGTATGCCGTATTGATTAGAAAGCTCTCGAATCGACAATCCTAACCAGTAGCGTTTCATGAAAAGAATTCGCCTAGGAGCAGAAAGTGATTCTAAAAATACAGATAACGCTTGTCCAAGCTCCCATTCTTCGATTCCACTTTTAAGTTTTGTATCAGGAATAGTTTCGCTCATTTCTGAGGTTAATTCAACAATACAGCTGTGTCGCTTTTTAGCTTTTTGCCATTCAATACGATCAAAGGCATCACACCTACAGATACGCATTAAATAGGCAAGAAAATTAGTGGGGCGAGTGGGTGGAACGGTGTTCCAGGTCTCAAAATAAGTATCATTTTTGCATTCTTCGGCATCCTCATGACAATTTAAAATTCTCATGGCAAGCTTTGACAAATGATTTCCATATTTATTATCTGTTTCAAAAATGGCGGATTCTTTTCGATCAAAAAACAGATCAATAATATCCTCGTCATTCATAATAAAAAATCCTTTCTAAACTAAATTGATTTATTTACTTATTAGTTGTGCCTCTATTATATATGTCGGGAAAATGATATGAAAGGTTTCAAAAAAATGGAAACTGATATAAAGAAGCCAGTGGGACAGGTACACTGGCTTTTTTCCCGTCCCGCTGGCTTACAAATTAATATATTATGGCAATGGGATTAATATACTGCGATCCCATTATAATAAATTTCATATTGCAAAACGTCCGTTCTGATATTACAAATATTTTTGAAAGTAAAAATTTTAACGTGCAAAAGATAAGTCAGCTTTCTAAGGAGAGATACATAATTAAAAAACAGGTTCCTAGCATATACTATGTAAACGGACTTCTTGTTCCAACACAGATTGTTGTAACAAATCAGCTAAACTCCCAAAATCATGAAAGTCTTAAAGTGTTATCAAAAAGTGCCCAAACTGATGACATTCAGAGATTCACAGAACTTGCAAGCGCTTTTACTGAACCCGGTGACAAGGAAAAAGCTGACGCCGTATTGCAAGTTAGCGTCGCGGCAAACAATTGACCTTGTTAAACAAAATCTTCTGTCTATCGAAACTGCTGCACAGTGCGCAAAGATGACCGTAGATGAATTTCAGATCGTACTAAAAAAACAAAACAGCTAACAATAGCCAACAGGGACGGGAATGCCGCATTTTCCCGTCCCCAGTTGCTGCGTTTTTATTTACATTTTTTACAGTGCCTTTACTCTTGCTACTACGTTCTCTACGGTAAATCCGAAGTATGGGAACAGTTTGCTGTACGGAGCAGATGCACCAAAACGATTCATTCCGATGATGTCACCGTCAAGTCCGACATAACGATCCCATCCAAATCCAGAAAGTGCCTCTACTGCAACTCTCTTTCTTACATTCTTTGGAAGAACCTTTGCCTTATATTCCTCAGACTGCTCCTCGAAAAGATTCATACACGGCATAGATACGACACGAACATCAATTCCATCCTCTGCTAAAACCTTCTTTGCTTCTACAGCAAGAGACAGCTCGGAACCAGAAGCAATGATGATTGCATCCGGAACTGCTTTCTTGGAATCCTGTACAATATAACCACCCTTTAATGCCTCTCTTGAGGTTCCCTCGATCTGCGGCAGATTCTGTCTGGTCAGTGCCAGTGCAGTCGGTGTTCTCTTAGATGTAACTGCACTGTACCATGCAGCTGCTGTCTCAGTTGCGTCTGCCGGACGGAACATATGGAAGTTCGGCATTGCACGCCACATTGCAAGCTGCTCGATCGGCTCATGAGTCGGTCCATCCTCTCCTACACCAATACTGTCGTGTGTAAATACGAAGGTTAACGGTACGCCCATGATTGAAGACAGACGTGCCATCGGCTTTGTATAATCAGAGAATACAAAGAAAGTAGAAACAAATGCTCTCAGTCCACCGTGAAGCATAATACCATTTCCGATTGCTGTCATGGCAAGCTCACGAACACCAAAGTGCATGTTGCGTCCTGCATAATTTTCTGCTGAGAAATCACCCTCGTCCTTCATATATGTCTTTGTGGACGGGGAAAGGTCAGCTGCACCGCCGATTACATTCGGCATTCTATCTTTGATACGATTGATCATCTTGCCGGACAGATTTCTTGTTGCATCTGCCTTATCATCATAAGCCCAGAAATCAGCATCGTCACAAACCTTCTCTGCCAAATCCTCATCGTAGTAAGTATCCCACAGTTCCTTCATTTCTGGATACTTCTCGCAGTATTCTGCAAACATCTTATTCCAAGCATCCTCTGCCGGCTGTAAGCCTTCTACGATTTCCTTATAATGATCTTAAACTTCCTCTGGTACGAAGAATGGCTCTTCTGATGGCCAGCCTAAGTTTTCCTTCATTGCCTTAATATTGTCATCACCAAGCGGCTCGCCATGTGCACTTGCCTTGCCCTGCTTTGCCGGACATCCAAAACCAATCTGAGTCTTTACAGTGATAAAAGATGGTCTCTCAGTATCTGCCTTAGCAGCCTCAATTGCCTTGCCGATTTCCTCTAAGTTATTTCCATCCTCAACGGTAATGGTCTGGAAACCAAATGCTTCCATACGCTTCTGAACATTCTCTGTGAATGCAATATCTGTTGATCCCTCAATAGAGATGCGGTTGGAATCATAGAAAATGATCAGCTTAGACAGCTTTAAAGTACCTGCAAGAGAAAATGCCTCAGATGAAATACCCTCCATCATACATCCATCGCCGCCAAGTGCGTAGGTGTAATGATCTACAACCGGATATCCCTCCTTGTTAAATACAGACGCCATATGACGCTCTGCAATTGCCATACCAACTGCCATACCCATACCAGCACCAAGAGGTCCTGTCGTTGCCTCAACACCAACTGTGTGGCGATACTCCGGATGACCAGGTGTCAGAGAACCCCACTGACGAAACTGCATCAGATCTTCCTTTTTTAAATCACCATAACCAAACAGGTGAAGCAGGGAGTACAAAAGCATAGAGCCATGTCCTCCAGAAAGAATAAAGCGGTCACGATCCTTCCAATCTGGATCCTTTGGGTTGTGCTTTAAATGCTTTGCCCATAACTCATAGGCTACAGATGCACAGCCGAGCGGCAAGCCAGGATGTCCTGACTTTGCCTTCTGAATCGCATCTGCAGATAATACACGGATCGCGTTTACTGACATTGTATCAATGTTATTCATCTTCGTCTCCATTCCGCGCTTAAGCGCATTTAATTTTGTATTTATGCTCAGTTTACCAGACCATTGCACGAAAATCAAGTTTTTCTTATGTTATCGTAGCTTAATTTGCTGAAGCTCCTCCATTGTCGCCAAATAATAGGTCTTAAACTTGTCGCCCGGAATGACAGTATACAAATTATTTCCAAACTCTCTTGCAAAACGTATTCTTCCTGAAAATGATTGAACCTCGCAATAATCCGCATCATACATGACAATATTTCTCTGCTGAAATGCATAGCCTGTATGAAGTTCATCCTGCTCTGTAACAGCATTTTCATTTCCTTCTGACGTGTAAATATGAAGCTGATAGCCTGTTTTCGCTTCATCACGTACAACAAGACCAAGGTATTCGTTATTATAGAAAATACGCTGAATTTCTCCCTCAACAGCAATATCTTTTCGAGTAATTGCAGTTCTGTTTGACACGTCAAAAAAACTGATGCAGCAATCTCCAACTGCAAACGCTTTTGTATCACTTAAATAGACAACCTTCGGGACATATGCGCCATTTTCAGAATAATCAAAACTTGCTACTATACGATCTGCAGCTTCTTTTCCCTTTTCAAAATCGTAAAAAGAAATACTGCTTGTTCCAACACCCTCAGAAATTGAGTAGTATGATACAGCTAATTGCTGACCATTTGGCGAAACACTAATGTCAAGCGGATATCCATCAATCTGGAGCGGATTGCGAATCGAAACTGCAAGCTCCTCGCCTGTATTTCGATAATAAGAAATTAAACTCGCATCCTGATCTTCTAACTGAAGCACAGTTACACCTGTCGATGCAATCACTCCCTTTGTGATTATCTGAGATGTAGTTCCGCTTCCAGTGATTCCCGATTTATTACAAATCGCAAAATTTTTTCCTTTTAAATCATAAATCAAAAGATAATCACCTTTGACATTTGCCTTTGGATTGCTCATATCATATGGTGCAGACCACACTTTTGTGCCCTTTTTGTCATAATACGTAGCACCATCTTTATTCATTACGACAATGCCGTCTCCATATGATACGTATCCTGCTGATGACGCATTCGACACATCACTTCTCCAGCTGACTTCATATGTTTTATAACGCCACAGCCGTTCTGCCACAAACCACGCCAGCACAACAGCTAACACCAACACTGCAACAACAATTCCTGCGATATTGACTGTTCTTTTATGATCTTCAGCCCAGCTTACTGGTGCACTGCGAACCTTATCGTTCGTAACCATGCTCTGCCTAAGCTGCTTCTTCTTTCTTTCCCGTTGAAATTCACTGTCCCTTGCCATGTACTTTCCTTTCCACCACTGTGCTGACTTTCAAACTCCAGCTGCATCTTACATACAGCTGCACAGTGTCCAAAAAAGTATAACATATCCAAGGGTGTGTGTCAAAGTTCCTTAAAAATTTTCACGGCAAAGTCAGCTCCTGTCCAATATAAATTTTATTTATATCATCAAGTCCATTTACTTCCTTTAACTGCATAACCATCTGTGAAGAACCATAAAATTTTTTACTAATCTCAATCAATGTATCACCAGGCTGAACCGTATATGAAACTGGACGATTTACTGCTGCTTCTGCTGCCTCACTCGTCCCCTGTGCTGCATTTTCTTCTGTGGGCAACGTTGGTGCTGCTACCGTTAAAATTTCCTGCGTACTGCTTTCGTTTTCTTCTGATGATGCTGCATCTGATTCCTCATTTTTTGATGCTTCGGTACTGCTTGTGATACGATACACTGATGCTCCAAGACCATCCTTATAAAACATCATATCTCCAGAAAAGATCCCGCCATTTTGAATAGCTGCCACGTCCTTTTTTTCTGTCTCAGATGAAGAAAGGCTGCTTTCTGGTGTTTTTGCAACTGAAGCTTTTTCTTCACTGCTTTCTGGTATCTTTGTAGCTGAAACTTCAAGCGTATTCTCCGTTTCTTTTAAAGACGCTGACAATGCACCAATGTCATTTTTTGTTGCCGCAATTTGTTCGCTTTCTGATTCAAAAGCAACCTGCTCGCTCTCACCGCTTTTTCTCTCCACAGATGCTCCTACTGCAAGCGCCTGCACAGAATCCTCTTTTTTATTCATCCCTCTTGAAAAAAGGACACCACCTCCTACTAAAATAATAAAAAGAATTGCCGCCCCTGCCTTTACCCATATGCCGTTTTCTGCTGTTAGCTTAGGCGTCTGATTTATGTGTTTTGACTTTTGCGGATGCTTTATATCCTGCTTTTCCTTCATAATCTTTCTAAAATTAAGCGCTGCCTGATCGCTTACATCCTCACTTTGATCCGCGTTGCGGCTCAACATATAATTTTGCATTTCATTATTTTTCTCATAATAAACAAAATACCCCTTCAAATGGAGAATTGTATCTTCTTCCTCCATCCAAAAGCTTTCCTCATCACCCTTCTTCCAGTACATCAAACAATTTTCCCCAGAAAAAATCTGACGATGTGTTTTTTTTAATTCTTCACCATCTGGAAAATTTTCTTCTGTTCCGCTTATAAACCAGCCACATATACTGCATCCTGGAAAATATTCCTGTATCACTGACAACGTATTATCCCAGACCTGCTGCGTAATCGCTGTTTTTTGCTCATTTTCTTCTTCAGTACTGCCTTGCGCATCCTCTAACTCAACTGCTCCCTTTACAAACCAGCATCTTTTGTTTTCTGTAACCATTTTGCTTCCAAGCAATATACCAGTGCGTACATGCCCTGTACAATTTAATTTACGAATAAATGTATATGCATAGTCTTCCAGATACACTCTAACCCGCTCTTCTTTTTCTGCCATCTGACGAATATTTTTTGGCAGTTTCTTTTCCTCTTCCATATAACACCTCCAGACCAGTTCCATGCAGTTTATGCACGGTATTTTCCATCTTTCTTAGCACATCGTATCACTACAACCGTGCAGAATCTGCCAAAACCGCCTGTCGAATACACATAATCTTTCGACAAGCGAATAAAGCGCTTCTTCCCCGGATAGAATGAAGCAAAGAACGTTTCAGAAAGGCGGTATCTATGAACACAGTCAACTCTCCATCCTATTTTTCGCAAACTGATTTTTCCTCGGAAGGCTTTGCCTGCCGTTTAGCCAATCTTGTTGATTTAAGCCAAAAAAAGAACGGCCACCGACCAATACTTTTCCTTTGTATTGGCAGTGACCGTGTCCCTGGGGACTGTCTTGGTCCTTTAGTAGGTTATAAATTAGAGCGTCTTTGCGATACCATGCAGCATACATTTGTTGTATGCGGATCGCTTGCTCATCCTGTACATGCTGTGAATCTGCGTCAAAAGCTTCATTATGTGAAGCATCTGGGCGACTTTCTCACAATTGCAATAGATGCCTCAATAGGTGCTAAAGAAAATCTTGGCATGCTTTGTCTTTCAAACAGTGCATTATATCCTGGCGAGGGTGTTGCAAAGTCGCTTCCCCCGGTGGGAGAAATCTCTATTACCGGGGTCACAAGCTGCGAAGACAATCCCATTCCATTTCACCGTCAAAGTGTCCCACTTTCTTTCATGATGAATCTGGCTGATGAAATTTATCAGGGACTTTTTACTTTTTTAACAGCTTACTTCCAGACAGTGCCCTATACTGAGTCAATGCTTCTTCAAGCGACAGATCTGCATTCTCCTGACAGAAGGAATCAAACTTATTTAAACGCTGCTTGTACAGCAGATCCTTTCCAAAGACAGGCTCATATTCTTCCTTGAGCTGCTTTTCGATCTGCTCAATCTCTTCCTTCTTATCTGAAAGTTCCTGACGCTTGCTCTCAAACTCCTGCTGCAGCCCTAAAAGCTCATCCTTGTTGGCAGCTGTAATGTCTGCTGTGATCTGATGACGAATTTCGCTTTCAAAATTTTCAAGTGCTTCCTGGCGCTTTTCTACTGTATTCTGCATAACCTGCTGAATACCTGTGATTTTATCATCAAAGCTGCCCAGATTGTAGCCCGTCTCATCCTGACTTTTCTTGATGCGGTTCGTCATCAGCTGCTTGTTCTTATTATTAATGCGGATCTGCTTTCGAAGTTCCTCCACCTCTTCATTTACACCTGCAAACTTCAGCATATACTTGTGAAGCAAATACAAATATACAGTAAATAATGCACCCACATATACAAAAAATGTAAATGCTAGCACAAGACGATTCGAAATTGCCAATGAGAAAAACAATGGAATAAAGAAAATCAAGCCCACACCAACTAAAATATCAATTGTCCAATCTCTGCTGTTTTTAGGGAAAAACAGCATGGAAATCGCACGCTTTTTACATACGACTGGAACTTTATTTTCTTTAAATTTCAGTTCAATCTGTGCCTCTAGCTGCTGATTCTGTTGACTTAGAGGCGCTGTCTCAACCTGAATGCGCTGTGCTATTGCATTGGCCTTTGCCTTTGCACGCTCAGTTTTACATACATCAATCTGATCTTGATACTGACTCAGCTCACGATCATACGTTGCAGCAATTTCTTCTTTTTTCTTTTTAAGTGCCGTGGTAATTCCCTCTGCCACACTCTTTTCCATGCTGCTGTATGCCTTCTCGCTTTGCTTTAACTCACCAGTCAGGCGTGTCTTATCCTTCTCTGCCTCGTCAAGATCATTTAACAACTGCTTCGCCCTATTTACTGTTTTAATTAACTCAGAATCATGAATTGCATCAAGTGTAACAGCTTGACCAAAGACGGATGATTGAGCTTCTCTGGTTGCCTCATCCTCTGGCTTTGCTTCCACTTCCATAGAAGATTCCATTGAAGGTTCCATTGAAAGTTCCATTGAACCTTCTTGTGACTCTTCTGTCGATGCGGCATCTAATTCATCCAGCTGTTTTTCTTTAAGCTCAGCCTGCTCTGATTCTTCTGGCAGTTCTTTGGTAAGCTCAGTCAGTTCTGATTCTTCTGGCTGCTCTTGTGCTTCCTCCATCAGTTCTTCTGACTGCTCTTTTACTTCTTCTAGCTGCTCCTTTGGCTGCACAATTTCTTCCAGATTAACCGGCTCTGCTTTCATATCAGCTGATGTCTCCTTGGGTGCCTCACTTGACACAGCCTGTTCTGCCTGCTGATCAAGCAGCATTTCAACTTCATTAGCTGTTTCCGGAGTATCCGTCTGCCTATAATCGTCCATTTTTACTCCTCCTAACGATGATTATCAAGAACCATTCCCATTTTCGCACTTGCGTTTGAGAATTGTTTTTGTTATACTGACCACAAAACAAAGTCAGTTTTCAATCAATTTACAGTTCCTATAGTTTACTATATACTATTTTTCACTATAGCACAAGTTTTTTCTTTTTAGGAGGTTTTTATGTTTCGCATGTGGGGTAAAGTCTTCGCAGACAACCATCTTCTCAAGGATTTTGTTGTTGAAAATCCATCACTTGATATGACCCGCACCAAAAAGGTGTTCGCAGCACTCGAAACCATCGCTCATGAATTTGATCTGGCTGTCCCAATCTGGCTGCCATCAAACATTTCTGATTTTAAGCGTCACGCAAAAACACGCTTCACTCAGGACAGTTTTATTGAGGCAATCGATTTTGACTATCTTGAAATTCAGATCATTGAAGAAGATTAATTCTTTGCTAATTAATTTCAAGATAGCCTAGACAGCCAGTTTATGTTAGCCTTATGACAAATATTGACTTATAATATCATTGATCAGCTGCTCTTCCTTTGGGGAGAGCTTTCTTGTCTGCTGCTTATGTACTTGTCGATCCCCGGATTCCCCCCGGGCCGCTGCAATCTGCGCTAGGCTCTCTTTTAACTCCTCTAACTGCTTTTGATGATCCTTTTCAGGTTCTTCCTTTCTGACAAGCTCTGGACGGTTCACCCGCTTTTCATTCTCCGCTGACACATTATTTTCTTTCTGTGCACCATCCTTTTTCTGCATAAAAAGATCATCCCTCATTGCTCCTCGTGCTCTGGCTGCTGCACTGCTTCTAGCAGCCTCGCGTTCTGGCTGCACAAGCTCGTCTGGCTGCTCCTCACTGATGCCATCTGGCATATCTCTTGCACTTCGCACAACAAGCACATTTTCAAAATAGTGGACAAGTGCTGTTTCAAGAAGATCTTTGTTGGAACTATTTCCCATCAAACCAGAAAGCACAATCATCCCAGCTGCCATCAAACTTCCTCCAGCCAGATACAATACACAATTTTGAACACTTCCTTTATTCAAATAAAGAATCAACGAGGATACGGCACCTATTAGAAATGCTGCTGCCGCACAGTAAATACTGCAATTTTCCCAACTCGTCAGACGTGTTCCTGCTATACGATACTGCTGCTGCATTTTACTTACAAATGCTTCTGTATTTTTTATTCCGCAATTCATCCTATAAATGCTCTCGTACTTTGTCTTCATCTGCTGCAGCTGCTTGTCCTTTGCCGCTGCCAGATTATCAGATTGTCGAATCAAACTTTTGTAACAACGGTTTGCTGCAAATCTGCTGATAACTCCAATCACACAAACTGCCGCCATAACATACAGGATCATTCCCTGTTCCAGGTAATTTAACATACCATCGCCCCTTTCCGCCGAAATTTTCAGATTCATTTTCCGGTCTCCTAATTCATACACTAGCATAGAATTGCAAGCTTGTTAAGACAGAATCCATCGCACTTTTTTTACCTCACTCACACTTTTTTTCCATATATCTGATACTTTTTTCTTTTCCTTTTATTTTTTGATGTTATCTATTTTTTGTGAATGGACATCAACCCGCGTTTATGCTATACTGTCTGCAAAGACGCTGCTAGCTTTTGCTTCATGCGTTAAAAAACATTTTTGAAATATAAAGGAGGCTTTTTTATGACAAGTTACACTCCAAAGGGCGTATGTTCCCGTCAAATTAATATCGAGGTTAATGGTGATACTATCGAGTCCGTTCAGTTCGTTGGCGGCTGCAATGGCAATACTCAGGGTATCTCATCTCTTGTTAAGGGTATGAAGGTTGATGAAGTAATCGCCCGTCTCGAAGGAATCAACTGCAACGGCCGTGGAACTTCATGTCCGGATCAGCTCGCAAAGGCATTAAAGTCTATTAAGGGTGAATAAAATGAAAAAAATATTATTGACTGGCGGCGGTACCGCCGGTCATGTTACACCAAATATCGCTCTTTTGCCAGACCTTAAAGCAGAAGGCTATGACATTCATTACATAGGCTCCTATGAGGGAATGGAAAAGAAATTGATTACAGCACAGGGCATCCACTATGACGGAATTGCCACTGGAAAATTTCGCCGCTATCTAAGCGCAAAAAATCTCACTGACCCATTTCGTGTTATCAAAGGTTTTCAGCAGGCTAAAAAGCTTATCCGTGACTACAAGCCGGATGTTGTCTTCTCCAAAGGCGGTTTTGTTGCCGTTCCTGTTGTGCTTGCAGCTGGTCACTATCATATTCCTGTTATCATTCACGAATCAGATATGACACCAGGCCTTGCAAACAAGATCTGTATGAGAACTGCTAAAAAAATCTGCTGCAATTTTCCTGAAACAGTTAAGCTTCTTCCGGCTGATAAGGCTGTTCTTACCGGAACACCAATTCGCCGTGAACTGTTAAATGGCTCAAGGGATGCCGGCTTTGCTTTTACAGGACTTAGTGACGACAAGCCGATCCTTTTGATGATGGGAGGAAGTACTGGTTCACGTGCAGTTAATGCCGGTCTTAGAAGTGCTCTTCCTCAGCTTCTTAAGGAGTTTCATGTCATTCATCTGTGCGGCAAGGGAAATCTTGACAGTACACTTGCTCAGCCAGGCTACATTCAGTATGAATATATTTCTGATGAGCTTAAAGACCTGTTTGCAATCTCTGATATTGTGCTTTCACGTGCAGGTGCTAATGCCATTTGTGAGCTTTTGGCACTCAAGAAGCCAAACATTCTTGTTCCGCTTCCAGCAGCCGTAAGCCGTGGTGATCAGATTCTGAACGCAAACTCCTTTAAAAAGCAAGGTTTTTCCTATGTACTTGAAGAAGAAAAGTTAAATGCTGATACACTGATGGCAGCTGTTCACGAAGTTTACAACAATCGTGATTCTTACAAAAAGGCGATGGCCACCAGCAATCAAAGCAATGGCGTAGATATTGTAATCAAGCTAATTAAAGAATTATCGTAAAAAAAAGGCAGAACTCCAATTGTGGAATCTGCCTTTTTTCTTGAAATCATGTCTTCTTTTTGTTTATAAAAAGCTGCTTTTCATGATGCGTAAAACCTTCAATAATAAAAGTTTCTTTTTAATCTTTAAGCGCTTCTCTTAATTTTGCTCCCTGCTTTTCGAGTTCCTCTCTCTTTGCTGGCTTCGGATCCCATGAGACCATGTCTTCTCCGCCTGCATATCTTGGAATCACATGCATATGGAAATGCATAACAGTCTGTCCTGCTGCCTCACCATTATTCTGAACTAAGTTAAAGCCCTCACATCCAAGACCTTTCTTCATTGCCTTTCCAAGCTTTGCAGCAACTTTAAGAACATTTGCGGCATATTCATCGCTGATCTCTGTTACATCCTTAAAGTGCGCCTTTGGAAGGATTAATGTATGTCCTGCAGATGCCGGACCTAAATCAAGAATTGCGCGAAACTGCTCATCCTCATAAACAGTCTCTGATGGAATCTCACCTGCTGCTATTTTACAAAAAATACAATTATCATCTAACATAACTAAAACCTCTCTTTCGGCAAACATTGATGCCATTTTCTTTTGTACCCAGTATACTCATTTTTTTGATAAATTACAAGAGCACAAAATGTCGTTACATTTTTCTTGAGACAATCTATAAAAAATGATATATCTAACAAGTAACAATTTAAAGCTGTAATGGAGGTGCTTATGAACGATCAAACCTATTTTCTTGCCAATGCCGCCCATGAACTTCAGACTCTGCTTTCTTTGCTGTGCAGCAGTATTCAGGCTATTGAAGCCGCGCATCCTGAAGTTAGATGCTATCGTTACTGGCCAGAGCTCTCCTCTGACTGCCGCTTAATGAATAAGCTTCTTCGTGATCTGACAGATTACAGCATGTCTGACCAACTGACGAAACAACGCAGTGATCTGTGCAATTTACTGCGGCGGGCTTATTTATCATGTCTTCCTTTAACCGAGGGAACGAACAAAACACTTACATATACAAGCCGCGTCTCATGCGCCTACATGCCTCTCGACTCCCCAAAAATGATGGAAGCACTTTTAAATCTGATTGTCAATGCACTTGATGCCGTATCTGACAATGGAAGCGTTCAAATTATTCTGACAAAGTCAAACGAACAATTTGTCGTATCTATAATAGACGATGGCTGCGGGATTGCACCCAAACAACTGCTTACTATTTTCCATCCTTTTACTACCACAAAGCCAGATGGTACTGGGCTTGGTCTTCCAGTTGCCAAACGTATTATTGAAGGACATGGCGGTCATATACGCGTAAGCTCTGCTCCAAATCAGGGTGCCACCTTTACCTTCCTTCTGCCCTGTTCTTTTTCATCTGACAAAAAATAATAATACCGCATACAAAGCCTATTATAGCGCCCACTATATGTGCGCAATTGTTGACACCACTTTCGGCAAATCCATGATATAAAGTAAAAAACATCATGAAAATAAGCTGCCGAAGCGTAATTTCTTCAAAATGACCTTTTGACAATAAAACAATACATAGTAAAAGGCCTGCGATTCCAAAAATTGCACCAGATGCACCAGCTGTCGCTACAAGCAAATCCCCCTGATGCATATACCACCAGACAGATGCCGCATTTGCTCCAATACCACTGATTAAATATACACCAAGAAAACGCCACTTTCCAATACAACGCTCTGCCAATGCACCAAGATACAAAAGAACAAGCATATTGTTAAATAAATGATCCCATCCAAAGTGAAGAAAAACGCTTGTAACAAGACGCCACCACTCTGGCTTTTGAACAAACTCACCAATTTGCAGTACCATCATATTCATCAATGCCGATTCTTTTCCTCCAATCTCACCGATTGCAACGATGCATTGAATCAAAATATTAAGAATCACCAACATCAACGTAACCTCTGGTATTCTGTTAATTGCTATTCGTTTTCCATTAAAACGATCTGAAAAACGTTCCTTTCTAATCAGGGTAGCATAAAGATCACAAAATTCAGACGGCTGACCGTCAAAAATCACTGGCTGTCCAGCGTCATCTATAAACCACCTTGGGTAAAAGCCTGTTACAAGCTGCTTTGAAATTGAAAAATCATCTGACAGCACAAGTGCAAGAAATTGACACTCCAGCTGTTTTTGCTCTCTAACCTTCTGTGCTGCATAATCAACTACCCTATCAATTCTCCACGGATCGGCTGCCAGCTTATTTGGATCATCGAACAGACAAACTGCATACAGCTTCGTATCCTCTTTGATCCATACACCACAAGGAAAATTTGCTGCAGCAATATTCGTATACCCACCACGCTTCAGCTTTTTTTCCACAAATTCGCGCATCAATTTTTGATCCACCCTTATCACCTCGTTGTACTTAACAAAAGTTACAATTCACAGGACACATATTTGAATGAACTGTAACTAGCAAAATTCTGTCAGTCAACTTTATCATTAGAAATAAGATTTGTCAATGTTTTGGCTTTAATATCCAATATGCCATAAATGCTGCTGCCACTGCCGCCACGACTATGAAAATCCCGGCAGCTGCAAGCAGATTTTTATTGATGAGATCTAACAAAAGCAAACGCTTCCCTGCTGTAAAAAACACATATCCCAAAATAACCATAATTAATAATATGCCAATAACTGTAACTGACGATTTTTTTTGCTTGCATTTTGTTTTTTCCCTCTTAGGTGAATCTGACACTTGCTGCACATTTTTATGTTGTTTTTCCTGTTCACCTGCACCAGAATCAGTCTGTTTAGAATCGCTCTGTCCACATTCTTGGTCTGTTATTTGCTTATCAATTTGAGAACTTATCTGCACAGAAGATACTTTAGAATCACAATAATCATTTGTGGCATTCTCTAACCGATCTTTTATGCATCCAACAATTACACTGATTGATAAATTTTCCCGAAGGCTTTCCTGAAAGAGTCCATATGCCAGTTCTAAGCTTCTTCTATCATCATAATCAATATGATCAATCAAAAATCGACATAATACATTTACAGACTGATGCAACGGCATATGCTGATATGGATAATAGCAAAATCGAATACGTTCTAAGCTTTTCGACACATATATATACTGAGGTTCAAGTAATATTCCTTCTCCGTCTAGCAAATAACGCCCTGCCTCTGAAACTGCACTGCAAAACTGCAATAGAAGTGACACCATCTCATCATAGGTGATCTTTCTGGCATCAAGAAATTCCGGTAAGTTTTCTAATGATGTAATCTCATAACTAAGCGTACTTTTTCCATTCATCTGCTGAACATGTACAGGTAAAAATCCATTGATCCTATTGTTAATCAGCATTGACAACCTATAATCTGATCTGGCTTCCTCGTCTGTCTCTATCATCATATACTGATAATCAAGCCTTCGGCTGTATGATACTTCCATTTGTGCCATTATATCACCCCCTGTAATGAATTTTTATTGCTTTTCGTAAAATGTTCAATCTTCAGCTGATATTTCTTTAGAATCTGACGCTGTTTCTTTATCCCGCTTGATTCCTCTTACCAGCCTGATAAACTCCTCCTGCTTTGATTCATGTACCTGCACTTGTCCTGTAATTTCTGTTGGTGTTCCCCATAAACGCATCAGTGCAAAAAAAGGAAGACGTATTGGTGCCTTATATGTAATCTTAACCATTCCAGGTCCTGCCTTCACCAAAAATGATGGCATATCACAGGCAAATAATTCACCTTCTATATGCGTATTTGCATATTCACAAATTATATCCTGGTTTGCCGTATTCTGCGAGATCCGCCATAAAAGCCCTTTTTCCTGAAGTTCTTCCCAAGAAAAAGCTCCATCTTTCATACTACTGTTTTCTGTCACCAAAAGCATCGCTTTTTGCGCTGTATGCCACGATACTTCCTCTAACACTGCTTTATCATGAGTGAAAAAACCATAATAAATACACATAAAAACAGCCATGAGAACTGTCATCATAATCAAGCTGGCCTCCACAGTAAAGCTTGCTTTTTCCCGAAATAAAAGCTTCTTCTTGATCAGAATAACAATCTTTTTCTTTTCCTGCTTCACAAAAACACCTCTTTCTCGTAAAGCTAACATTCGCAGTCCGGTTTTACTACTTGTTTATAAACGCAGTATATATCAGACAATTGATGCAAATTGAGACAAGCAGCCAAGGAACAAATGGTATTTCTTTTTGGTAAACATGTGTTATAAAAACTCTTTGCATCAACTGTGCACACAGACAAAGAATACTGCCTACAAATAAAATTTCCAGCCCTATTTCCACCCCACAACCCGCTCCAAGCAAAAATATACAAAGTACATCACCCATTCCAATGCCTTTACTAAAACGCGCCAAAAGCCACACTATCATCCCTGGAAATAAGCAAAACACTAAATCAAGGATTTCGCATCCACAAAAGAAATTCCAAATCATTGCAATAACTGTACATCCAATCAGCCAGCACACAGATACATTGTGGAATAACAAATCAGTTGCTGCTGGAAGCAAAAAGCATAAGATAATAAAAATCCACCTTGCTTGCGTCATGATTTTCCTCCATCATCCTGTTTGGCACAGCGGCTGCAGCAGTGACGATCTGAAACCTCTGAAAGCTTTACTGACTTTACATTTCTTCTTAGCGCCGCACAATTTGGATCTGTGTGAAAACGATTTCCACTTGATGTAATATACACCCAAAAACCACTTCCGCCTTTTTCGCATCTGTCACATGCATAATACTTGCTGCCATCATCACTGCGGTAATTGACTACCTCATTATGACGGATCTGTTTCACAGAAAGCTTCAGATATGAACAGTCCAAACTTGTATGGTACACACTTCCTGTTTCCGTAATATACACAATTTGTTCTTCCTTAGTTTCATCTTCTATCTTATCGCCATCTTGCGATGGTGCTTTATTTCCGCTCCATACACGCTGACACTCCCGCTGTGTAAATAAAAGTGAGCCGAAATTTCCCGGAAGAAACGGAACTCTCACGCGATATGTTACGGTAAGATCTAAATTTCCATCATCATCTGGAAAACGAGAACCAAGTACGGTCAGTCCATCACTTCCTCCTATAATCCATGAACGATCTAAAATTTCTCTTCCCACTGAATACAGAAGCTTTTGTTTTAAATAAACTGCTGTAATTCCACCTTGAACTATCAGCGTGATCACATCCTCTGCTTCTTCACCGCCTACATCTTCTGCCTCATTTGGCTCTTCAAGCAAATAATAATATCCAGCAGCACTTGTAACTGAATCCTTCATTCCCTGCTGAATCCGCGTCTGTATCTGTATAACCTCAAAAAAAGACATAAGTGCCATAATAACACTAAGAAAAATAGGCAGTACTATACTGGCTTCAACAGTCAGCGAACCGTTGCATTGCTGGCAGCCGACTGAAAAACAAAATGATCGATACCTGGATTTTTTTTTGAATGCTCTTCTATGATCAACTGCCAGCCTCATGGTACACCACCTTTCTTTATTTTAATTTTAATCTAATACATACGGCTTTGTTCGCACGAAATCTCATATCCAAACCCAGCAAAACAATAAAAAATCGGTGCCGCCTTCATACTTGCCTTAACCTGTACAGCTCCCAAACAATCCGCCATCGAAAAATCAGGATTTTTTTCTCTCATTCTAAGCTGAATGACATCCATTGTATGATAGCGTCTATCACTTCGCCCTTGCGCATACAAAAGAAGGCGTAAGTATTCATCATATGACAGTCCATTATTCTCTTTTGCTGTTAAAAACAAATCTCCATCCAAAAAATCTGCGATCTGTGAAAACTCCAATGTCCAGCTTTCTGAGTTTTTAATAATAGGAATATTGCCTCCGCTTAGCAATGTTCTTACATCAACTATAGCCTCAGCAAATGACCAACCTGCAATCATTGTAAACTGCGTCAGCTTAATGGCAGGATATACGCCAGTCCAACCAACAAGAGTAGCTGCCGCTGTCTCTGCCTGAGATGATAAGACAGGATCCTTCCATGCAGAAAATAAATTCAGTCCCTCTCTCATTAAAAGAAGTGAATTTACTGTTGATTTTAAATTTTCCTTATCACTTGTTTTGCCATTTAGTATATATTCTAGCTCATATGCCATTTTATTTGTCTCGCCTGTACTTGTAAAACTGCGGCAATGCTCTAAAAGATATTCTGTAAACAAAAAACTTTCTTCCATTTCACTAATCGCAGAGTGATACCATGTAAAATTTACAGTTCTCCACTTTGATGGAAGATCCTCTGCCTCAATAACATATCCTGATGCAGCCTGATCAAACGGCAGTACAAAATTCAGCCAACCATCTTCCTTGAGCTTTTCTAATTTTTCAAGCCAGCTTTCTTCTATCGCTTCCTCATACTTCTTCTTTTCGTCATTCGTTTTTTCCAAAAACTGCTCATCAAAACTTTCTTGTTCCAGTTCCTGCTGCTCTTTTGCCATTGTCTTCGCATCATCACCCATTTCCAGCTCTTCAAGCTGCTCTTGTACTTTTTCAACCGCAATTCCAAGTGTGCGGTATTTCATAAATTCCAGTACGCTTCTGGCAAATAATTCTCCTTCATTTTCAATGACTGAAACCGTATTTTCAATCTCTGCAGTGCTGCTTGTTCCTCTATATAGATTCCCAGATAAAAGCAAATGGTCTTGTTTTGGATTTGCGTTCATCGTCAAATATTTGCTTACAACCTCCTCTATATCTTGATTATTACTTAATTCATTTTCATTTAAAAGCATTAAATCAAATTCATTAAGTAATTCACGATCATACATAGAAAATAATGAATCCATTGCAGAGTCTGTAGCACAGACTAGGTGCTGACGAAGTCCAAATATCCTCGCATGCTCTGTCATCATCATAATAAATCCAATAAATAGTACAAGCAGCAGCGATAAAAATACAGTTATACTGGCTTTCTCATGTAACCTTTTCATCATCCATACAATTCACTTACTGTACTATTTACATGACTAAAAATTCCAGTTACGATAGCGGTAAGCTGTTCTCTAAAAATTACAACAATTGCCAAAAGCACTACAAGAACTAAGATCACCTCAACAGTAGTAACTCCCTTTGTATTATTTCTAAATCTTCTAATTTTCTTCACTGCGCCATCAGTGATACGACAAAAAACCTTATGTTTTTTAATTCCTTCCATCGAAATATACCTCCTTCCGTAATTCTTTATTTTTAATCACTACATACTCATAAATGCAGGTATCATTACTATAGCCATTACTAATCCAAGCAAAAGAAACATCGGAAACAACATTTTGGTTTCCATACGCTCACCATCCTGTATTGCCTGGTTTTTTCTCTGTTCTAACGCCTGTGTCAGTTCTTGATCAAGCTGCTGCTCTAATCCCGATATTCCTTGACGCAAATTCTGTTCAAGGCTGCTTCCTAACTTCAAATAGCAGTGTGCTCTGCACCTCCTTCCAAATGCACCATATGCTGCTGCTTCATTTACACCTGCCTCTATCTGATTTCGGGTAACAAGCATTTCTTCAAACAGATAACGTTGATATCCCTTGCATTTATGCTGTGTTTCTTCATATTCTGCAGTCAAACGATTCCATGCCGCGCGTACATTTAATCCACACTGAATCATCAATCCTAACTCAAACACAAAATTAGGATAATCAGCTATCAGCTGTTTATTTCGATTCTCAAATGCTTCTTTCCTTTTTTGCCTTGCAATTTCATATAAAATAAACGGCAATAGTAAAAATAGCGCTGGCATCAGGCGGATCGGCTGTGTTTGCACTGTTTTATAGGTTAACTTCTTTCCTTCTATATTTTCAGGAAGCGTCACTATAGACTTTGTTTTCGTATTATTATTTTCATCCTTTAACTGTTTTGTCAAAAGCATCATATAATACTGCGCATCCTTCTTTGGCATCATCAGTCTCACATCAAGCGTGTAATACTGTTCATACATAGAATAAGATAGCTTTACCTGAAGCTGAGCAGTAACACCTTCTGGAGGGATATCTTGTATTTGAATCACGCCAAAATCATCCAAAAGTTCTGGAGTTAAGCTTTTCCACGCCACACGTATTCCATAAATTGTGGAAGAAACGAGAGAAAGATTAGTCTGAACATTTTCAAGTGATTCATTTTCTCCTAAAATCTGTTCTTTTACTGAATCAAATGCATCATCAAACACAGCCATCATACCTTGTGTCTCTGGTTCTTTTCCATCTACACTTACGTGAATGGTCTGATCTCCCTCTTCTAAACCTTCCACTGTCAAACTATAGTCTTTTGTCTGTCCAAACTCCGGACGTTCTAACTCTGTTTTTTGTATTTGTGTATCTGGAAGAAATGAAACAGCAATTCCAAGCACACTCGCAAAAAATAAACATATCCAGAAATTTACCATCTGCCTTGCGCCTTGAAGCTGCAGCTTTTTCTTTGCATCCTCTCTTACATATAAGGCTTTTGCCCACTCTCTTTCTTCTTCATTTTGAGCTGGCTGCTTCTTTGATAGCAAATCATAAATCCACAGTCCCATTGGAAATAAAAACCGTAACCATTCTTTTTTGTTTCCCTCACTCAGAATGTTGTCAATTGTTTCCTTTTTATAATTTCGTTTCCATACAGCAATTACTACTAATCCCACCATCAGACAACTAAAAAACAACGCCATGCAGCACACCTCCCTATTATTGCCTTTCAGCAACTTCATTCTTTCTTGTTTTAGTTACAGCATCCTTAATTACAGACTATTCTAGTCTCGTTATCCTCTCAGAAAGAAGATATGCCGTTATATAAATAAAAAGGCACACTGTCATAATCATCTTTCCTGTCATCGTCTCATACATTACACTAAGCAGCTGCGGTGATGTAACAGATAAATATAAAAGGATTCCAACCGGCATCAAATTCATAATCTTTTGTTCTAGCTTTTTCCCTGCAAGCATTGTCTCTATCTGAGACTGCGTCTGCACTTTCAATACAAGCTGACTAGCGATTTTCTGCAAAATAAATGGCATTGATGCACCACTTCTTTTAGCAAGCGCAAAAGCTTTTGCAAATTCTTTTACTTCTTCTATCTCACATGCATCTGCAAACGACAGCCATACCTGCTCAGCAGGTTCTCCCAAACTCATTTTTGTAAGCATTGTCTGCATAACCTGAACCATATAAGCAGTTTCTCCTTCCATCATAGATAGCTGCTCAGAAGCCTCCTGCATTGCATTTTCTGCTGAATGGCCAGTCCTAAATGCACCAGATAACAATTGAATTAATTCTTGAAATTCGCGTCTGATACGCTGTATTTGCTTTTCATGCAGCGATTTTCTAATCCATCGAAAGAAAAAATAAAGAAACGGTAGCATTGAAATAAATCCTATCAAAAAATCATGATAAAAAATATAAGTAAGCCCTAACCAGCCTGCTGCTCCCACAGCTCCATACAAAAGCTTCTCCTTAAAGCCTAATACCTCAGGAAGACAATACAATTCCTGCGCTCTTAAGTTTTTCGCAGTTTTTAAGTGAATGAACCGCCTCGAGTTTTCCTGTGATCTTTCCATCCACAACCCCCGTTTCCTGAAATTGATACAGTACAGACAGTGTTACATTTCCTTTTTCGTCAAGACCAGTAACTTCCTGAATAGAAAGTACCTTTCGGGAACGATCTCGTAAACGCCCCAAATGAATTACAATATCAATTGCCGAGGCAATTTGTCCCCTTATTGCTGCAAGCGGAAGCTCCACTCCCATCAAAACCATTGTCTCAAGACGTATCATCATATCCTGTGCACTATTGGCATGACCCGTTGAAAGTGAACCATCATGACCAGTATTCATCGCTTGAAGCATATCTAGCGCAGCCGCATCTCGTACCTCTCCGACAACAATACGATCAGGACGAATACGCAGACTATTTCTAATCAAGTCCCGAATTGTCACTTCATATTTTCCTTCCTGGCTTGCATTTCTTGACTCCAAGCGAACCAGATTTTGGATATGATATAAACGAAGCTCTGCGGAATCTTCTATCGTGACAACACGCTCCTGATCAGGAATATACTCCGCAAGTGCTCCCAAAAATGTAGTCTTTCCTGAACCGGTTCCTCCTGATATAAATATATTGTAGCGTGCTCGCACCAGATTCGCTAAGAATTGCGCTACATCCTCTGACAATGCACCCCATTTTATTAGTTGGTGCATATCAGGAGGATGCTTTGCAAATCGCCTGATCGTAAGAATCGGACCATTGAGCGCGATTGGAGGAAGAATAATATTTACTCGTGATCCATCATCAAGGCGAGCATCTGCCATTGGATTTGCCTCATTTACCCGGCGATTTACTTTCGCTACAATTTGCTGAATTACATCCTCTAATTTCTCCTGCGATGAAAATGCCTTAGGAAAACGAACTAACTCACCTTGCTTTTCCACATAAATCTGATCATAACCATTGACCATGATCTCTGTCACTTCCGGGTCATCTAATGCCTCACTTAATACATCCAGCCTTCGAAATGAATCATACAATGCTTGTCTTAGCTGCGTCAAAACCCGCACTGAAAATTGTTTTCTGTACTGCGGCATCATCAAAACCTCATCAATGCTTGCATACAATTCATCATCTGTCAGCTCTCTTGTCATATCAAGCTGCTCCACTACTTGGGTACGCAACAATCCAAAAAGATTTTGCCGTTGTTTTTCATCGTCTTCATTACTGTTTCTTTGACCTTTCAGCGAAAACAGCTCCTCATCGCATTTTTTCATTTTATTTACCACTCGCTCTTTATTAAATTGCGCACATAATCTCCTGCTTCTCCCCACAGAGCGTATTCTAACCGTTCCTTCATTGTTCCATTTTGCGCACACTGAGGTAGCGTTACAATCTGCATACGCTGCAAAAGCTCATCACTGCCATTTTTCTCAAGCCAAAGCTCAAAACGTCTTTGCTGATCTTTTGCCAAACGTTCTGAAAGCACTGGCACATACAGCTGAGAACACATCGAAAACATTGAATCTGCAAGCCACAGCTTTGATCCAATATCTAAAACAATCGCTGCGTATTCTGTCTCCTGCGCAATTTTTAAAATCAACTGGCTCCATTCTTCTGGCTGTATTGCACATAGATCCTCTGGACAATTCATTCCGGTCAGCACATCAACTCCATGCCAATGTGATACAAGTACTGGCAATTTTTCCTTTAATTTTTGTCTTTGCCAGTAAAAATAGGCATCTGATAGCGTTCCTTTTTCACCTTGCTCCTCTGATATATTCTCTTCCTCATCCCAAAACGGCAATTCATCAAAACCGATATATAAGACTGACCGCTTGCGCGCCAGTAACTCCCCAAGCAAAAGAGAAAATGTTGTCTTTCCGCATCTTCCTACTGGAGAATACACACCGTATATAGGACACGATTCCTGCATTACTGGACTGTCCCGTTTGTCATGATCACTCATACGCTGCATCAATTGATTTAATAATTGATCCGTAGGCTGATATTTATAAATATGGTTTTCCTTATGATCACGTGCCTGCTCTTTATGTTCAGTTAAATATAAAACATCCTGCGTTTTCACAGACATCTCTCCATACGATTCCAAACTGCTTTCTTCAGAAAGAACGAGAAGCTGCGGTGTATGCCCCTGCAGATAATCTGACAGCTTATCTGCCTGCGAAAATACCTGCAATTCAAATGGCATATTTTCCTTGCGGTTCACATATTCTGCAAGATTTTTTCCATACGCCTCTTCCTGCTCATACATTGCCACTACCTTTTTCATATGCACACTTTCTCCTTTCTTTTTCACTGGTATTTTTACCACTAAAATTTCATTCATAATAAATTAAAATTTACTGATGAGCACATTTTAACAGATTGATAATTAAAGTCAATGTTTTTTCTATTTATTTAATAATAAGCATCCATATTGTATGTATAATGCATATTGTGTGAGTTTATATTTTTACTTTTGCAAAAAAAGCCTTACCTACCCCAACATTTTAGAGTAGAAAGGCTTTTTAATTTTACATTATTTTTAATTATATTCTCGAAAAATCGCATCCGATGCAATTTTATATTCTCTCACAGAGTTAGACTTTTTAATCTGTTTCAATAGCTTAGGCGATGCCTGGATACCATTTCCCAGATAAACCCATAACTCTTTCATCTTAAATAAAACATTGCGATCTCCTGACATCTCCTCACAATATCCGTCTAAAATCGCATCATGAAATTTCTTCAATCGCTCAGATGACAGCGTTTTCTCCACGTTCCTTTTTTCGCTAACGCCTTCTTCCATTTCATGATTAATCTCTTCTGCAAGAGCAGGATTCATAAGTAAACCACGACCTAGCATAACACCTTTTGTCTGTATCCCAAGACCACCCTTTATTTCATTCCACTTATCCACAAAATGAATATCTCCATTATAAAAAATTGGGGATAAACTATGCTCTTTTGCATACTGATAAGCATCCATATGAGGATAACCTTTATAAAAATCCTGTAACAAACGAGGATGAATAATCAAATGATCAATTGGGAAATGGTTAAACAGTGTTAATAACTGTGGCCACTCCTCCTCTGATGAAATGCCAATCCTTGTTTTTACAGAAATCTTCATTCTCGTTTTTGAATATATCTGATCCAAAAATTTGCTCAACTCTTCTGGATATGCTAAAAAACCTGCCCCACGTCCTTTTGCAGTTACTGTCCCTGACGGACATCCTAAATTGAGATTCACCTCTCGATATCCATATTCATACAATTGCTTTTCAATTTCCAAGAAGTCATCAGCACGATTGGTCAGAATTTGCGGAATTACATGCATTCCCTCATTATGTTCTGGCAACACATCATGGCGTTCACGACTTCCTAATTTCTTATTTGAAATAAATGGCGTATAGTAAGTATCAAGCGGTGCAAAATATGCATGATGCGCCCTACGATAGACATAACCTGTCAATCCTTCCATAGGTGCCATTGAAATCTGATACTTCATGAAATTTATCTCCTTCTTACTTTTATTTAGGTTCACGGGACGCCCATTCACAAAACCCACACTCCGTGCTCTCGCTGCTTCGCAGCTTCGTTTTGTTCTTTGAAGTGGACTGGTAAACAAAAAAGCTATCACTTTTCAGTGATAGCTAAGCAAATAGCGGAAGGGAGATTTGAACTCTCGACACCACGGGTATGAACCGTGTGCTCTAG
>OLRF01000938.1_pt1 | contig 33258 bp, 26 predicted proteins | sample 1672061 | NCBI WGS metagenome assembly OLRF01 (sample SAMEA3136641, study PRJEB25190) | human gut metagenome | reverse complement strand
ATTTAGGTCGTACTGCTTCTCATAGAAGCGCTATGTTATCTAACATGGCTTGCTCTTTGATCAAGCACAAAAGAATCACTACGACTGTTGCAAAGGCAAAAGCTTTGAAGAAGTTTGTTGAGCCTTTGATTACTAAGTCTAAAGAAGATACTACGAACTCTCGTCGTGTTGTATTTAGCAACTTGCAAGATAAGATTGCAGTAACAGAGTTGTTCAAAGAAATCTCTGTTAAGATTGCTGATCGTCCGGGTGGTTATACTCGTATTATCAAGACTGGTAACCGTTTGGGTGACAACGCAGAAATGTGCTTTATTGAGTTGGTTGACTACAATGAAAACATGGCTAAGGAAAAAGTTGCTAAGAAAGCTACTCGTACTCGTCGTTCGAAAAAAGCTGCTGAAGCTGCTCCTGCTGCTGTTGAAGCTCCTGCAACTGAAGCTCCTAAGGCTGAAGAACCAAAAGCTGAATCGGCTGAATAATTTTACAGTTATTCTTATAGATATAAAAAAGGCTACCTTCGAAGGTAGCCTTTTTTGTTTGTCTGCCGTTTATTAATACTAAGATACATTAAAATATATCCTAATTAAACTTTTCATAGAGAGAATCTGTTATATTTGCAGGTGAATATGGCAAAATTTGTAAAGGTAATATTGTTTCTGTTGCTGACAGTTGCTTTTCATAGCATAGCAGGCAATGTCTCTACCGAAAGAATGGTGGATAAGCAGGGGTGTGATATTACATATGCTATGGGGCAGCGTGGGGAAATCTGTGCACCCGATCTTCCGGGTAAGCCTGTGGCTGAATTGACCAATTTGCAGAGCCATCAAATATCTGTGACACGTATTCAACGTGTACAGCTTGGAGAATATTTCTTTTCTTTAAAGAATGCGCTACAAGGTTGTGCTGATCGTGAGAGCTCACTATCACAACACTGGGGGCGGATTTATGATACAACAACTTCCTATTATTGCCAGCCATCGAGTGAATACTATGTATACACCTTGAGGCGTATAATTATTTAGCAGTATATTTATTGGTATTGTTTATTTTGTGGTTACTGGTATCTTCTGTATACTGGTGATACTACTTCTTTTTATCTTTATATTTTTACTAATAAATTAAACTTTAAATATTATGGCAACTACTCAAACGATTGATGCTACTATATTCGCATCTACACACCCCGATATCGCTAAACGCATAAGTGTTTCAGGAGTTTTAATCTCTTCTGTTATGTTATTGATTGGTATTTTAGCTTTTGCTTCAACATTCGAATTGGATGACAAGTCTTCTACAATCAGTATGGCTTTGATGGTTTTGGGGACAGGTTTATTCCTTATCGGAATTTTCCGTCTTTTCTGGAAATCAAAGGAGGTTGTTTATTTACCAACAAAAAGTGTGGCTAAAGAGCATAGTGTATTCTTTGATTTGAAGCATATGGATGCTTTGAAAAATCTTGTAAATTCGGGTTCATTCTCCGCTGATTCGAAAATAAAAAGCGAGGCTAGTGGTAATATACGTATGGATGTGATACTTTCTGCTGATAAAAAGTTTGCAGCTGTACAGTTATTCCAATTTGTACCTTACACGTATCAGCCAATAACATCGGTGCAGTATTTCACTAATGAAAAAGCTTCTGCGATAGTCGCTTTTTTGTCGAAAAGTAAAATACAATAAGTATATATCTATAACACCTGTTTGACTTTGTTTTTTCCGACACATTAAAACTATGCAGTTTGAAACTTTATATTGAGTTTGCTGCTACTAAATAAAACAGGTTTTAGATGTTACTGTAAAAGATAACTTTGATTTTCATACGAAGATGGGGATTAGTCGTTAATGACGGCGATCCCCATTTTTTTCATTAAGAAGCAGGCGTTCATGTTTTGAGCAACTCCGTTTCTCATTTGATATGAGAAGGTGAGTTCATTGTTGGTAATGTCGGCTTCGAAACAGTAATTTCGGATATTTTGTGGGAAGGACTCTATTAAAGTCCCTAATAACAAGTCATGGGTGGCGATGATACCGTTGGCGTTCATGTGCATGAATTGTTTGATAAGGGCGAAAGAGCCTTTCTGTTTGTCCATGGAGTTGGTGCCTTTCAGTATTTCATCAAGGATGATGAAAAGCTCTTCCCCGGCTTCAAGTTTGTCTATGATTAATTTAAGTCGCTTGAGTTCTGCAAAGAAATAAGATTCGTTGTCAGCTAGGGAATCACTGGTTCGAAGGCTGGTAACGAGACGGGCCGGATATATTTTCATTTGCTTTGCCCAAACGGGAGCTCCTATACATGCCAGTAGATAGTTTACTCCTACAGTACGTAAATAAGTACTCTTGCCTGCCATATTGGCGCCTGTGATTATAATAAAGAAAGGACGTTTTTCAATGTCTATTCCGTTACGCACACATTGGTTGCGATCCATTAGGGGATGCCCCAAGGCTTCAGCTTGTAGGTGGAAAGATTGAGCAGCGATAGTGGGGTAAATATAATCCGGATGATTATATGCGAATGTTGCCAGGGAACAATAGGCATCTATTTCTCCGATTGTTTCTATCCATCGGGGGAGGTCGGAGGCATGAATCTCTTTCCACTTCTCGATTCGCATCACCTGTCGTAGCTCCCAAAATATCAGTCCGTTGAGTATAGTACTCATGAGCAGATTGCTTCGTTGGTCGAGTGCGTTCATCAGTTTAGAAAGCTGGCGGACTGCTTGAGAAGCGGTTTGATTTTGACTTGTAAGGTCCGTTTTTAACTCTTGCAGTATATGACTGTGCATTTCTTTTTGTTCAGTGAGCAGAATTTGGTCAGCGTATGTTGAAAGAATCTGCAGCTTTTCTCCGTAGGTTGTTTGCAGTTTAGTGATTCCTTTAGAGAAAATAGTACTGAATAATACAAAGCTGACAAATACTCCTCCTGCAATGTTAGCCGAGATAATGCCTAAAATGGCTAGACTTATACATAAGAAATTAATGACGGTAACCGCTATTGGGAGGATACGCAGGAGCGTACGTTTTCGATAATAACTCGGACTGGCTGCCCATTCTTTGATTTCGGTGGTATCGGCAGGTTTTCCTTTATAGAGTAATCCGAGTAAGCGGATTTGTTGGCGATATTCCAAATCGGTGGAGAGTTCCCGGATGGCTTCCTGGCGGTGGTCAATAGCTGCTTTATTCTCCAGATGTGCATTGAACCAGTTTGCGAGATGTTGCTTGCCGATAGGGGTTGCGGTGCGGTTGATGTATTGGAAGAGAGAGTGTTCTCCAAATACGTCCAGATCAAGAGTGTAGAGGTGAGACGGGTTAATGAATTCTTTTCCATCGTCAAAATCGGAAAAATCATATTGCATGGCACGTAGTTCCTGCTCGTTGATTTCTATTTTCTTTTTCAGAAAGTCTTTCCGGTAGAACCAGAAATTATGGCGTTTTACTAACCAAATGAATAAGATAAAGGGTAGGACAGCGAATGCAGAGAGGCATAGCCAACCGTCAGACCAAAAAATAATGGCATTTGCTACGGCTCCTACGAATAAGATAAGTCGAAGAAGACTTATATAATAGATACGTTTCCGTGCATTCTGTAACTCCAGTTCTGTTTTCTGAATGATTTGCTGATATGTGGTAATGATCTGTTCTAGTTTTTCCATGACAAATTTAAATCTTTTGCGCAAAGGTAATATAATTCATAACGGTCGGGATAGGAGCTTGTTTTTGTCAAGAGTAGATTTACTGTTTATTAACGGAAGTAGGAAGATGTGTGGGCTTGGATTATAACTCGTCTTGATAATGTTGTTGTTAGCTGGAAGAAATTTTCAATATTTCTTTTCTCATTCTTGCATTTATCCGCTAAAATTTATAACTTTCCACTCGAAAAGGCGTTAGACAGGAAAGGAGGATGCTTATGAAGAAAGGATGTATCTTATGTTTGCTGATAAGCGTGATTAGCCTTCCGTTAATTGCGCAGAATATTATTTATTCCAACCTGAAAGAGTTGCTGACTCAACATGGCGATACCACTGCTGTGTTGCGTGTAGAAAAACGTTCCAGAAATCAGATTGTATTAACAGGAGGGGCTGATTACCGGATAACGGCCGGTGATGACGAGTCGATGTGCCGGCGTTTGAAGAAGCGTTGTTTTGCTGTGCGTGACGAAAAAGGAAATTTATATTTGAACTGTCGTAAGTTGCGCTATAAGAAATTGCGTTTTGGAGCATGGTATGCTCCTGCCGTTCAGTTAGGCAAAAACATCTATTTTTGTGCGATGCCTTTAGGATCAGTCATCGGAGGCAACTTTGTGGAAGAAGATGATGTAAAACTAGGAGGAAATATAGGCGATGCTCTTGCCGCTTCAAGTCTGGTTACAAAACGTGTTTGCTATGAATTGAATGGTGAAACGGGAAAAGTCGACTTTCTGGGGAAAGATAGAATGCTGCAATTATTGAAGAATTATCCGGAACTGAAACAAGCATATTTGAAAGATGATAGTCAGGAGGCAAAGCATACTTTTAAATATCTGTTAGAGTTGCAGAATAACCAAAAGAAATAATTCCATTAATTGCGGTTGGTATCGTATGAAAAAGCCCTATCAATAATACAATCATCTATATAATGATATTATTGAGATGCGGGTTACGCTAGTTATACAAATTCCACCGATTTCATAGCGTTGATTTTAGAAAGGGCTGCTATTTGCTTTACTAAAGATTCTCTTTTATTTTAATGAAAGGGTTCTTACCAACGATCCTTCCATTCATTTTAATGAAAAATCTATTTTTAGCTTTAGTGAAGCTCCACCATTTGTTTTAATGATAGTTTTGCTATTTACCGTAATGCCCCCCTGCTATCTACTTTAATGAAAGATCTATCTATCTGTTTTGACGAAACGGCCTGTATTCGTGCCTGTATAAAAGCATAAGAGAGTTTTGACATCGCTTGTGTCTTGTTCTTCTATCAAACTGTAAATGTAATAATACCTTTCTGATAATAAATCTGTCAAATCTCTTGTCTTTTATCTTCTTTTTTTCTATCTTGCGAAGAGTTGTAAGACTGTATTGCTTACAGTTTGTAATCCTTAATTCTGTTTATTATGAGAATAACTCTTGGCAACACACTACCTCCTTATCCGGATTTTGTAGAAGGTATCCGGAGAGCTCCCGACCGTGGTTATACACTTACCCCGGTGCAGACAATCACTGCATTAAAAAACGCTTTGCGTTATATTCCTACCGAGTGGCACGAACAATTGGCTCCTGAATTGATGGAAGAGCTACGCACTCGCGGGCGGATTTACGGATACCGTTTCCGTCCTGCCGGCGACCTGAAAGCCAAACCGATTGACGAGTACCGGGGACAATGCATTGAAGGCAAAGCTTTTCAGGTAATGATTGACAATAACCTTTGCTTCGATATAGCATTATATCCCTACGAACTAGTCACTTACGGTGAAACCGGACAAGTCTGCCAAAACTGGATGCAATATCGACTGATAAAACAATACCTCGAAGAACTTACCCAAGAACAGACGCTGGTTATTGAGTCCGGACATCCATTAGGGCTTTTCCGCTCCCGTCCCGATGCTCCCCGCGTTATAATAACCAATTCGATGATGATCGGGCAATTCGACAATCAACATGATTGGCATATTGCTGCCCAGATGGGAGTTGCCAATTACGGGCAAATGACTGCCGGCGGCTGGATGTATATCGGTCCTCAAGGAATTGTGCATGGCACTTTCAATACCCTCCTCAATGCCGGGCGATTGAAACTGGGGATTCCCCAAGATCAGGATCTGCGGGGACATTTATTTGTATCTTCCGGCTTGGGAGGAATGAGCGGCGCACAACCCAAAGCGGCGGAGATAGCAGGAGCAGTCTCCATCATAGCCGAAGTAGATAGTTCGCGCATTGAAACCCGCCACCGCCAGGGATGGGTGGGACACGTGACTGCGGATATAGCCGAAGCATACCGGATGGCATCTCAAGCAATGCAACGTCGTGAACCCTGCTCGATAGCCTATCACGGCAATGTCGTAGATCTGCTCGAATATGCCGAACGCGAAAGAATTCCTATTGAATTATTATCCGATCAAACCTCCTGTCATGCCGTTTACGAAGGTGGTTACTGCCCTGCCGGACTAACTTTTGAAGAACGCACACGCCTTCTTCACGAATCTCCGGAACAATTCCGTCACTTGGTAGATATATCCTTGCATCGTCATTTCGAAGTTATCAAGAAACTCGTAGCCCGCGGAACTTATTTCTTTGATTATGGAAACTCCTTCATGAAAGCTATATACGATGCCGGAGTAAAAGAAATCTCCCGTAATGGTGTTGATGAAAAGGACGGATTTATCTGGCCAAGCTATGTTGAAGATATTATGGGACCCCAACTCTTTGATTATGGCTACGGTCCGTTCAGATGGGTTTGTTTGAGTGGCAAACACGAAGATCTGATAAAAACAGACCACGCAGCTATGGAATGTATCGACGTCAACCGGCGTGGGCAGGATCTTGACAACTACAACTGGATACGGGATGCCGAAAAGAATCAGCTCGTGGTGGGTACACAGGCACGTATTCTGTATCAGGATGCAGCCGGGAGAATGAACATAGCCCTCCGTTTCAATGAGATGGTCCGCCGGGGCGAAGTAGGTCCTATCATGCTGGGACGAGACCATCACGATGTAAGCGGAACGGATTCTCCTTTCCGGGAGACATCGAATATCAAAGACGGAAGCAATGTGATGGCAGATATGGCTGTGCAATGTTTTGCCGGAAATTGTGCCCGCGGAATGAGCCTGGTAGCTTTGCACAATGGTGGGGGAGTCGGTATTGGCAAAGCAGTCAATGGCGGCTTCGGTATGGTATGCGACGGTAGCGAACGGGTAGATGAAATACTTCGTTCGGCAATGCTCTGGGATGTGATGGGCGGAGTAGCCCGTCGCTCATGGGCGCGTAATCCGCATGCGATGGAGACAAGCGAAGCATTTAATGACTCCCATGCAAGAGACTATCAGATAACAATGCCGTATGTAGCAGACGAAGAACTTATAAAGAAGATAGTCCCATATATTGTGGGAAAATAGTATCACATATTATGGGAATTTATTCTCTTAATATGAGAGAATAAATTCCCATAATATATGGAACTGTTTAAACATATAGCTGTTTAGTATAAACCATGCGGTGATTCGGTATGAAACTCGTGTGAACCGTGCCTGATTATATAAGGACTATTGGGCAAGAGCACTTGTTTAATGTAAAACATATAGTTATCCAGTTGAATATAACCTCTATAATAGTAGATATTTGATATGAGTTGGAATAAAATTATTGAATGCGTCCCCAATTTTAGCGAGGGACGTGATTTAGAGAAAATAGATCAGATAGTAGCCCCTTTCCGTATTAAGGCCGGGGTAAAACTGCTTGATTACAGTAATGATGAAGATCATAACCGTCTGGTTGTAACTCTTGTCGGCGAGCCGGAAGCTCTGTACGAAGCAATCGTTGAAGCCGTCGGTGTCGCTGTCCGTTTGATAGACCTGAATCAGCATACCGGGCAACATCCCCGTATGGGAGCAGTCGATGTCATCCCTTTCATCCCGATTAAGAATACCAGCATGGAAGAAGCCGTCGAACTATCCAAGAAAGTAGCCGCAAAAGTAGCCGAGATCTATCATCTTCCTGTCTTCCTGTATGAGAAGTCCGCAACTGCGTCGCATCGGGAAAATCTCGCTTCCGTTCGTAAAGGAGAATTTGAAGGCATGGCCGAAAAAATCAAACTACCCGAATGGCAGCCAGATTTCGGACCTGCCGAACGTCACCCGACCGCAGGTACAGTCGCCATCGGAGCTCGTATGCCGCTTGTAGCCTATAATATCAATCTTAGTACGGACAATCTGGAAATAGCTACCAAGATAGCAAAGAATATCCGCCATATCAACGGAGGGCTCCGTTATGTGAAAGCAATGGGAGTGGAGCTAAAGGAGAGAAACATCACCCAGGTATCCATAAACATGACCGACTATACCCGTACTGCCCTTTACCGCGCCTTCGAACTGGTACGTATCGAAGCCCGCCGCTATGGTGTTACGATTGTCGGTAGTGAAATCATTGGCCTCGTACCGATGGAAGCCCTGATTGATACAGCTTCCTACTATCTCGGACTCGAAAACTTTTCCATGCAGCAAGTCTTGGAAGCCCGTATCATGGAATAGCCGGTAAAGAAATATGTTAGCGAATATTCAATCCAAATCAGAACGGATGTTTACAGGGGAACCTGCCCTGATAAAAAACAACGGATCAAGAAGCAGGATGAATGAAACAAGAATAAACCAAGATAATTCGGATAATTTATGAGTGAAAACCTAATCATATTCAATGCCCGTATTGTAACTCCCATCGGCTTTTCCGCCCGTAAAGGCGAAGAAATGTCCCAACTGCAAGTCATAGAGAACGGAACCGTGGAAGTCACCAAGGGAATCATTACCTACGTTGGTGAAAACCGTGGCGAAGACCGCGACGGTTACTATCAACACTACTGGCATTATAACGCTCGCGGACACTGCCTTTTGCCCGGCTTCGTTGATTCCCATACCCATTTCGTGTTTGGCGGAGAACGTTCCGAAGAATTCTCTTGGCGTCTAAACGGCGAAAGCTATATGTCGATTATGGAGCGGGGAGGCGGAATTGCAAGCACCGTAAAAGCCACCCGGCAAATGAATTTCCTGAAACTGCGTTCAGCAGCCGAAGGCTTTCTGAAAAGAATGAGCACAATGGGCGTAACCACCGTAGAAGGTAAAAGCGGCTACGGGCTGGATCGGGAAACAGAATTATTACAACTAAAGGTAATGCGCAGTCTGAACAACACCGAGCATAAACGTGTCGATATAGTCTCCACCTTTCTCGGTGCCCATGCCCTTCCCGAAGAATATGCAGGAAGAAGCGACGAATACATCGACTTCCTGATTCGTGAAATGCTTCCCCTTGTCCGTGATGGCGAACTGGCAGAATGTTGTGATGTCTTTTGCGAACAAGGCGTTTTCTCTATTGAACAGTCCCGCCGCCTGCTTCAGGCAGCCAAAGAACACGGCTTTCTGTTGAAACTCCACGCTGACGAAATCGTCTCCCTCGGTGGAGCTGAACTGGCAGCCGAACTGGGAGCACTGTCTGCCGATCACCTCCTGCACGCTTCCGATGCCGGCATCCGTGCAATGGCCGATGCCGGAGTGGTAGCCACCCTGTTACCTTTGACCGCTTTTGCTCTGAAAGAACCCTACGCACGCGGTCGTGAAATGATTGACTCCGGTTGTGCGGTAGCACTTGCTACTGACCTGAACCCCGGCAGTTGTTTCTCCGGTTCTATCCCACTGACCATTGCTCTGGCCTGCATCTATATGAAAATGAGTATCGAAGAAACCATCACCGCCCTGACCCTGAACGGAGCTGCCGCCCTTCAGCGAGCCAACCGGATCGGAAGCATCGAAGTAGGCAAACAAGGCGATTTTATCGTTCTCAATTCCGACAACTATCATATTCTACCTTATTATATAGGCATGAACTGTGTAATCATGACTATTAAAGGCGGTATGCTGTATCCCGTCGCTTAATAGTTGACTCAATTAATCACTTAAAACAAAATACCATGTTAGCAGATTTAACCGTAAAAGATTTCTTAGATAAAGTAGCTTGCAGTGACCCTGTACCCGGTGGAGGTAGTATTGCCGCTTTGGATGGAGCGCTGGCTTCCGCCCTTTCTACAATGGTAGCACGGCTCACCGTAGGAAAAAAGGGATACGAAGCCAGTGAAGAAGTAATGCAGCACGCACAAACAATCACCCTCCGTTTGCTGGACGAATTTATTGCACTTATCGATAAAGATTCCGCTGCCTACAACGAAGTCTTTGCCTGCTTCAAACTTCCTAAAACAACCGACGAAGAGAAAGCCACCCGAAGTGCCGCCATTCAGGAAGCAACCAAACAAGCCGCCCTCGTTCCGCTGGAAGTAGCCCGCAAAGCCCTGGATATGATGTCCGTCATAGCAGATGTCGCCCGCTTGGGTAACCGCAATGCCGTCACAGATGCCTGTGTAGCCATGATGGCCGCCCGTTCCGCCGTATTGGGAGCCTTGCTGAACGTCCGTATCAACCTTGGTTCGCTCAAAGACAGAGATTTTGTCCTCCAACTGCAAACCGAAGCCGATACAATCGAGCAAACCGCCTGCCGGAGAGAAAAAGAATTGTTGGATGCCGTAAATCAAGACCTGCGCGTATGAGTAAGAATGTATATCATATCGGTTCCGGAGCATTGACCTTCGAAATCATCGAACGAATTATCAACGAAAACCTGAAACTGGAACTAGCTCCCGAAGCCAAGTTGCGCATCCAGAAATGTCGTGACTACCTCGATCACAAAATAGCTTCTTCCGAAGAACCGCTGTACGGTATAACAACCGGTTTCGGCTCTTTATGTACCAAAAATATTTCTCCCGACGAACTCGGTACACTTCAGGAGAACCTGATAAAAAGCCATGCTTGCAGCGTAGGCGAAGAAATCCGCCCCGTCATCATCAAACTGATGATGCTCCTCAAAGCCCACGCCCTCTCATTGGGACATAGCGGAGTACAAGTAATCACCGTGCAACGCATCCTCGACTTTTTCAACAATGACGTCATGCCCATCGTCTATGACCGCGGCTCCCTTGGAGCCTCCGGCGACCTTGCTCCGCTCGCCAATCTTTTCCTCCCCCTGATTGGTGTCGGCGATGTCTACTATAAAGGGAAAAAGTGCGAAGCGATCAGCGTACTCGACGAATTCGGCTGGGAACCCGTCAAACTAATGAGTAAAGAAGGACTGGCCCTGCTCAACGGCACCCAATTTATGAGCGCCAACGGTGTATTCGCTATGCTCAAAGCCTTCCGCCTCTCAAAAAAAGCCGACCTCATAGCCGCCCTTTCTCTCGAAGCCTTTGATGGTCGTATCGACCCGTTTATGGACTGCATCCAGCAAATCCGCCCCCATCAGGGACAAATCGAGACAGGCGAAGCCTTCCGCAAACTACTGGCCGGTAGCGAACTGATCGAACGTCACAAAGAACACGTTCAAGATCCCTACTCCTTCCGCTGCATCCCGCAGGTACACGGTGCCACGAAAGACGCCATCCGCTACGTTGCCTCCGTATTGCTGACTGAAATCAATTCCGTCACGGACAACCCCACCATCTTCCCCGATGAAGACCGGATCATCTCCGGCGGAAACTTCCACGGGCAACCGCTTGCCATCTCTTATGACTTCCTTGCCATCGCTTTGGCCGAATTGGGAAATATCTCCGAACGCCGTGTCTCCCAACTGATTATGGGACTCCGCGGACTACCTGAATTCCTGGTTGCCAACCCCGGTCTGAACTCCGGCTTCATGATTCCGCAATATGCCGCCGCTTCGATGGTCAGCCAGAATAAAATGTACTGCTATGCGGCTTCGAGCGACTCCATCGTCTCCTCCAACGGACAGGAAGACCACGTAAGCATGGGCGCCAACGCCGCTACCAAACTCTATAAAGTGATGGACAACCTGGAACATATCCTTGCCATCGAACTGATGAATGCTGCACAAGGCATCGACTTCCGCCGCCCGCAGAAAACTTCCCCAGTCCTTGAGCGTTTCCTCCATGCCTATCGGAAAGAAGTGCCTTTTGTGAAAGATGATATCGTGATGTACAAGGAGATACATAAAACAGTCGCCTTCCTGAAGAGGACACAGATTGAATACTGACAATAAATTGACCCTTTTTCGCTTTTCGTTGATAATGGTGGCTGTTATTGCCGGATAAGTGTCGATTCTTATCGATATTTATCCGGCATTTGTCGATTATAATCCCTCTGCCGGCGATAAAACTTTACTTCGTATTCTCCTCATTCCTACCTTTGCCCTATGTTTGTTCCGTATTTCCTATTAACACTTGTTTTCATTTTACTCTATTGAATGATAATAATTCCCAAATGCATTATAAATAGATGGAAACTTGATTTGTTAATTGAGTTTTCTATATATCTTTGTTCCGTTTTTCCTTTGGAAATGAAAAGAAAACGAAAACTGCATTTTAATAAAATAGAAAAACGGATGATGGCAGAGCATGGAAAAGACGCTTCCCAACGGGTAGAGTTAAGAGAACGGATCATAACGGCAGCAACAGAAGCTTTTACTTCAAAAGGCATCAAGAGTATTACGATGGACGATATTGCAGCAGCATTAGGAATATCCAAACGTACCCTCTATGAAGTCTTTTCGGATAAAGAATCGTTGTTGAAAGAATGTATACTGAAGGCACAGGCCGACAGAGATAAGTACTTGCAGAAAATCTTTGAACAGTCGCATAATGTGTTAGAGGTAATACTTGCAGTTTTTCAGAAAAGTATTGAGGTGTTCCATCAGACGAATAAACGCTTTTTTGAAGACATCAAGAAATATCCGAAAGTATATGAGATGATGAAGAACCGGCAGGACAGCGATTCGCAGAAAACGATGTCCTTCTTCAAGACGGGAGTAGAGCAGGGCATTTTTCGTCCGGATGTGAACTTCGCTATCGTTAATTTGCTGGTACGAGAGCAGTTTGACGTACTTCTGAATACGGATATCTGCAATGAATATCCTTTCATTGAAGTGTACGAATCCATCATGTTTACTTATATACGCGGCATCTCCACCGAAAAAGGAGCAAAGGTACTGGAAGACTTTATACAAGAATATCGTAAGAACCGCATCGCAGATTAGAGCAAGAGTGAGGTTTTATTGACAAACAAGTAAGATTAAATTAGAAATTCAGTTTATGAACAAGATGAAAAGATTGGCAGGTAAGAAGATTCTTCTGGTAGCTGTGGCACTCTGTGCATTTGGTTTTGCAAAGGCGCAGGACACACAGGCGGAGAAGAATATACTAACCTTAACCTTAGACAAAGCCCTGGAAATTGCATTGGATGAGAATCCGACAATAAAAGTGGCAGAAGAAGAAGTTGCATTAAAGAAAGTTGCCAGCAAAGAAGCCTGGCAAAGTCTGTTGCCGGAGGCTAGTATTGCCGGTTCAGTAGACCATACCATTAAAGCGGCTGAAATGAAATTGAACGATAACGTGTTCAAGATGGGGCAAGACGGTTCGAACACCGCTAATGCGGGGTTGAGTATTAATCTGCCACTCTTTGTGCCGGGCGTTTATCGTGCCATGTCGATGACAAAGACGGATATTGAACTGGCAGTAGAGAAGTCACGCGCTTCCAAACTGGATCTCGTGAATCAGGTGAGCAAGGCTTATTATCAGTTGATGCTTGCGCAGGACAGCTATGAAGTGCTTCAAGGCAGTTATAAACTGGCAGAAGATAACTACAATGTAGTGAATGCCAAATATCAGCAGGGAACTGTGAGCGAATATGACAAGATCAGTGCGGAGGTGCAGATGCGCAGTATTAAACCGAACTTGATTTCGGCAGCTAATGCGGTGACTTTGGCTAAGTTGCAGTTGAAAGTCCTGATGGGGATCACAGCCGATGTGGAGATAAAGATTAACGATAGTCTGACCAACTATGAGACGGCCATGTTTGCCAACCAGTTGAGAGAAGAAAATGTAAATCTGGACAACAATACCACCATGAAGCAGTTGGACTTGAACATGAAGTTGCTTGAAAAGAACGTAAAGTCTTTAAAGACAAACTTTATGCCGACTCTTTCAATGAGTTTCTCCTACCAATATCAATCACTGTATAATCCGAATATCAATTTTTTCAATTACAACTGGAGCAACAGTTCCAGCCTGATGTTCAATCTTAGTATACCTTTATATAAGGCAAGTAACTTTACGAAAGTGAAATCCGCCCGTATACAGATGCGCCAGCTCGATTGGAACCGTATTGATACGGAAAGACAATTGAATATGCAGATTGTCAGTTGTCGCAATAACATGAGTGCCAGCACAGAGCAGGTAGTCAGCAACAAGGAAAATGTGATGCAGGCAAAGAAAGCGGTAGTGATTGCCGAAAAACGTTATGATGTAGGTAAGGGCACGGTGCTCGAACTGAACAGTTCCCAAGTATCGCTGACACAGGCGCAACTCACCTATAATCAGTCCATATACGATTACCTGGTTGCTAAGGCAGACCTCGATCAGGTTCTGGGAAAAGAATAAAGATAGACAAATAAAAAATTACAATTAAGGAATATGAAAAGAAGTATCCAATTGGTAGCCCTGCTGTTAACTGTGTTTATGGGCTCATGTACAGGTGGAAAAGACAAAGCGGCTGCGGAACATGTGGACGCGAAGCCCATTGTGAAGCTGGCAGACGTAAAAGCCCGTCCCGTAGATCAAATACAAGATTACACAGCAACGGTGGAAGCCGAAGTAAAGAATAATATAGCTCCTTCGTCTCCCGTACGTATCGACCAGATTTTTGTGGAAGTGGGCGACCGCGTATCCAAAGGCCAGAAACTTGTGCAGATGGATGCAGCCAACCTGAAACAGACGAAGCTGCAACTAGATAATCAGGAAATAGAATTCAACCGTATCGACGAATTATATAAAGTGGGCGGTGCGTCCAAATCAGAGTGGGATGCTTCGAAGATGCAACTCGATGTGAAGCAAACCGCTTATAAGAATCTGCTGGAGAATACCTCTTTGCAAAGCCCTATCAATGGTGTGGTCACTGCACGTAACTATGATAATGGCGATATGTACAGCGGTGGAGAACCCGTACTTGTAGTAGAACAGATCACTCCGGTGAAACTCCTGATTAACGTGTCCGAAACCTACTTCACGAAAGTGAAAAAAGGTACTCCTGTCGATGTGAAACTCGATGTATATGGCGATGAAGTATTTACAGGAACCATCAATCTGATTTACCCTACCATAGATGCCACTACCCGTACATTCCAGGTAGAGATCAGACTGGATAATAAAGACCAGCGTGTGCGTCCGGGAATGTTTGCCCGTGCGACATTGAACTTCGGTACAGCAGAAAACGTCGTTGTTCCCGATTTGGCAATCGTTAAGCAGGCAGGTTCCGGCGACCGTTATGTATTCGTTTATAAAGACGGTAAAGTATCTTATAATAAGGTCGAACTGGGTAGACGCATGGGTACGGAGTATGAGTTGAAATCCGGTGTACCGGATAACTCACAGGTGGTAGTTGCCGGACAGTCACGTTTGGTGAACGGTATGGAAGTAGAGGTGGAAGCCTCTTCCCAGCCTTCTTCCAAATAAGAGGTGTTCAGTACCTTTCGCCCGATGCATTTATTAATTAACCTGATTTCAAAACGATCTTCCGGCTCCCTCTTTTGGGGAGAGGAGCAGGGAGAGGCTTTTAAATAAAATAACATGAGTTTATACGAAGGTGCGGTTAAGAAACCGATTATGACCTCCCTCTGCTTCCTGGCAGTGGTGATTTTTGGTCTTTTCTCTTTGTCCAAGTTACCTATCGACTTGTATCCGGACATTGACACGAATACAATCATGGTAATGACCGCTTATCCCGGAGCAAGTGCTTCGGATATAGAAAATAATGTGACTCGCCCGCTCGAAAATACGTTGAACGCGGTGAGTAACTTGAAACATATCACCTCCCGTTCTTCCGAGAATATGTCATTGATTACATTGGAGTTCGAGTTTGGTAATGATATTGACGTTCTGACCAATGATGTGCGTGATAAACTTGACATGGTAAGTTCGCAGCTTCCCGATGATGTCGAGAATCCGATCATCTTCAAATTTAGTACGGACATGATTCCTATCGTGCTGCTTTCCGTACAGGCCAATGAGAGTCAGTCAGCGCTTTATAAGATATTGGACGACCGTGTGGTAAACCCGCTGGCACGTATTCCGGGAGTCGGAACCGTGTCTATCAGTGGTGCTCCGCAACGTGAGATTCAGGTATATTGCGACCCCAATAAACTGGAAGCCTATCACCTGACTATCGAAACAATCAGTTCCATTATCGGCGCCGAGAATAAGAACATTCCCGGTGGTAACTTCGATATCGGTAGTGAAACATACGCGTTGCGTGTAGAAGGTGAGTTCGATGATTCCCGACAGTTGGCAGACGTAGTGGTAGGTACGCATAATGGGGCAAATGTCTTTTTGCGTGATGTAGCCCGAATCGTCGATACTGTGGAAGAACGTGCACAGGAAACCTATAACAATGGTGTGCAAGGTGCGATGATTGTTGTTCAGAAACAGTCGGGAGCCAATTCGGTAGAAATCTCCAAGAAAGTAGCCGACGCATTGCCGAGGCTTCAGAAGAACCTGCCGAGTGACGTGAAGATCGGTGTCATTGTCGATACCTCCGACAACATTTTGAACACCATCGACAGTTTGACGGAAACCGTTGTTTATGCCTTGCTCTTCGTTGTCATCGTCGTGTTCCTTTTCTTGGGACGCTGGCGTGCTACATTGATTATCTGTATCACCATTCCGCTTTCGTTGATTGCCTCGTTCATTTACCTGGCGATTAGTGGAAATACGATTAATATCATCTCGCTTTCATCACTTTCTATCGCTATCGGTATGGTAGTGGATGATGCGATTGTGGTACTTGAAAACGTAACGACCCATATCGAGCGTGGCTCCGATCCGAAACAGGCGGCCGTGCACGGAACCAATGAGGTGGCAATTTCTGTAATCGCTTCTACGCTGACCATGATTGCCGTGTTCTTCCCGTTGACAATGGTAAGCGGTATGTCCGGTGTACTTTTCAAACAGTTGGGTTGGATGATGTGTGCCATCATGTTTATTTCTACGGTCGCCGCACTATCTTTAACTCCGATGCTCTGTTCCCAGTTGCTTCGTTTGCAGAAGAAACCGTCGAAGATGTTCAAGCTCTTCTTTACTCCGATAGAGAAAGCACTCGACGGGCTCGATACCTGGTATGCGAAGATGCTGAACTGGGCTGTACGTCATCGTCCGATTGTCATTGTGGGATGTATTGCTTTCTTCATTGTCAGTTTGCTGTGTGCAAAGGGCATTGGTACGGAGTTCTTCCCGGCACAGGATAATGCTCGTATTGCTGTACAGTTGGAGCTTCCGATCGGTACACGAAAAGAGATAGCGCAGGAACTTTCGGAGAAATTAACCAACCAATGGCTGACGAAATATAAAGACATCATGAAAGTCTGCAACTACACCGTCGGTCAGGCTGACTCCGATAATACTTGGGCATCCATGCAGGACAACGGTTCGCATATTATCTCGTTCAACATCAGTTTGGTGGATCCGGGCGATCGTGATATCACTTTGGAAGCAGTCTGTGATGAGATGCGTGAAGATTTGAAAGCCTATCCGGAATTCAGTAAAGCACAGGTAATTCTCGGTGGTAGTAACACGGGTATGTCCGCACAAGCAAGTGCCGACTTTGAGGTTTACGGATACGACATGACAATGACCGATAGCGTAGCAGCCCGTCTGAAACGTGAATTGCTGAAAGTAAAAGGCGTGACCGAGGTAAACATCAGCCGTAGTGATTACCAGCCGGAATATCAAGTAGACTTTGACCGTGAAAAACTGGCAATGCATGGCTTGAATCTTTCAACAGCCGGTAACTATCTGCGTAATCGTGTCAATGGTGCGGTAGCATCTAAATATCGTGAAGACGGAGATGAGTATGATATCAAAGTGCGTTATGCGCCCGAATTCCGTACAAGTCTGGAGAGTCTCGAAAATATCCTCATTTACAATGCGCAAGGACAATCCGTTCGTGTGAAAGACGTCGGAAAGGTAGTCGAACGTTTCGCGCCTCCTACCATCGAACGTAAAGACCGCGAACGTATCGTGACCGTTTCCGCAGTAATCTCCGGTGCTCCGTTGGGCGACGTAGTGGCTGCCGGTAATAAGGTGATAGATAAGATGGATCTTCCGGGAGATGTCACCATTCAGATTTCCGGTTCATACGAAGACCAGCAGGATTCGTTCCGCGATTTGGGAACACTTGCCATCCTGATTGTTGTGCTCGTATTTATCGTGATGGCAGCACAGTTCGAGTCACTGACCTATCCGTTCATTATTATGTTCTCCCTGCCGTTTGCTTTTAGCGGTGTCTTGATGGCACTATTCTTTACGAACAGTACATTGAGTGTCATGAGTTTGTTGGGAGGTATCATGCTGATTGGTATTGTGGTGAAGAACGGTATCGTGCTTATCGACTACATCACCCTTTGCCGCGAACGTGGACTGGCAGTGTTGAACTCTGTAGTAACCGCTGGTAAGAGCCGTCTCCGCCCGGTATTGATGACCACTGCCACTACCGTTCTTGGTATGATTCCGATGGCTATCGGTGGCGGTCAGGGTTCTGAAATGTGGAGTCCGATGGCGATTGCCGTAATCGGTGGTTTGACGATCTCTACTGTTTTGACATTGATTTTGATCCCTACTTTATATTGTGTATTTGCAGGAACAGGTATTAAGAACCGTCGTCGTAAGCTCCGTCGTCAACGTGAATTGGATGTTTACTTCCAGGCGAATAAAGACAGTATTATTAAGAAATAATAAAGAAAAGAAATATGAAATCAGTATTGATAACATTCGATCAGGCTTATTACGAACGAATCATGGCGTTACTCGACCGTTTGGGATGTCGTGGTTTTACGTACCTTGAGAAAGTACAGGGACGTGGTTCGAAAACAGGCGATCCGCATTTCGGAAGCCATGCCTGGCCAAGTATGTGCTCGGCTATCTTGACGATAGTAGACGATAGCAAAGTCGATCCGTTGTTGGACACCTTGCATATAATGGACTTGGAAACCGAACAATTAGGTTTGCGTGCATTTGTGTGGAACATTGAACGGACGATCTGACCGATGTCCGGCATGTAAATAAGTAAAAAGGGAGAATCTCATAAATAATGTAGATTCTCCCTTCTTTTTTATTGCTTTTCTCTATCTTTGCAGCCTGAAAATGTCCGGCACCGATGAAGGCCTCCTCCGGCACCGATGAGGAGATGGTTCGGCACCGAGGAAGAGGTAGCTCGGCACCGGGTAAAAACAAGAACTAAAATAGTGCCTATATCTACTTGTAAAGATGGAGATAATAAAGAATTATTTGAAATATTCGTTGTGGTTCGTACTGATTGTGTTTGCAGTCTTACTCGGGCTTCATTGGCTTCCGGCGCTGACTATTGACGGGCACACGATGAGGCGTGTAGACCTTTTGAGCGACCTTCGTTATCCGGAATCAGAGACTGCCGCAGCTGATTCGGACAGCATCCCTTTGCCTCCTGTTGTAAAACCTGCCTTTGTAGATACCTGTCGTACAGGTATGACTTGCATTGAAGATTACAGTGATTCCACTCTCCGGGGGATGACTCCTTTTTATAAAGCACTTGACCGTGTCTCTTCCGATGACTCCGATGACAAACAGGTGCGTATTGCCGTATTCGGAGATTCCTTTATCGAAGCGGATATCTTTACGGCTGACTTACGCGAAATGCTTCAGAAACAATTCGGCGGTTGTGGTGTAGGTTTTGTTACCATCACTTCCATGACAAGCGGTTACCGTCCTACGGTGCGACATACGTTTGGCGGATGGTCCAGTCATGCGGTAACAGACAGCGTCTATTTCGATAAGAAGAAACAAGGCATATCCGGTCATTATTTCGTTCCCCGCAACGGAGCTTATGTAGAACTGCGCGGGCAAAATAAATATGCCTCCCTGCTCGATACTTGCCAGCGTGCCTCCATCTTCTTCCATAACAGAGACTCCGTTCTCCTTTCTGCTCGTGTGAACAAAGGAGAAAACAAGAATTATTCATTAGGCCCTTCCGACGGATTGCAGCAAATTCAGGTAGACGGACGCATCGGCTCTATCCGTTGGACAGTAGACCGTGCAGACTCTACATTGTTCTATGGTTTGGCAATGGATGGAAAGAAAGGAATCATTCTCGACAACTTCTCGTTGCGTGGCAGTTCCGGTCTTTCTCTGCGGGGCATTCCTTCACAGATGTTGAAACAGTTTAACCGCCAACGTCCTTACGACCTCATTATCCTCGAATATGGTTTGAATGTAGCTACCGAACGGGGACGCAATTATGATAACTATCAATTATCCCAAGCGGGTCTAACCATCGGAAATGAAAGGATAGTAAGGTGATGTAATATCACTGATTTACAGTCTATTAGGAATGAAAGCCGATTTTGGATTGGTTCGTTATTCTTTCCTAAATTAGCGGATTGTTTACCCACTTTTGTCTCGTTTTTGTCCCTCGTTGTATTATCTTTGTATCGCAAGTTAAATGCTTGATAATCAGCAATAAAAGAATATATTAACATCAGAAAAGAAAGGAAATAAAATGGGACGAAAGAAGAAAGAAATCCGTTTGAAGGAGCCTGTGCGCATCCGAGAGAAGAAGATAGCAGGTGGCAACATCAGCCTCTATCTTGACATTTACCAGAAGGGATTGAGAAAGAAAGAGACGTTGAAACTCTATCTTGTGCCAGAAATCAACGCTGCTACCAAGTTGCAAAACGCCAATACAAGAAAGTTGGCAGAGCAAATCAAGGCGCAGCGCATTCTTGACATCCAGAGAGAGGGTCTTGTGGATTGGGACAAGGTGAAAAAGTCACGCATGACACTTACCAAGTGGATGGATGACTTTGTGAAGTACAATGCCGAGTTGTCTGAGTCTTCCATGAAGACAAAGCGAAACACTCATGCTCGCATTGACCAATACCTATTACATATAGGCAAGCCAGAGTTTCTGTTGAAAGACGTGGACAAGGAGTTTTGCAAAGGCTTCATTACTTTTTTGAAGACTTGCACCTACAATGATGGAAAGAAACAACTCAGCACCACCACTTGCCGTATGTTCGTCAACTATTTCGGCTCGTCATTGGCAAAGGCAGTAAGGGACGGACTGATTGAGCAAAATCCATTCTTGCTGTTGGAGGCAAAGGAGAAGCCACAGAAGCGAGTGGCTGAGCGTGAGTTTCTGACGATAGAGGAAATAAAGAAGGTGATGAACACACCATGCCGTTATGAACTGGTGAAGAAAGCCTTTCTGTTCTCCTGTTTCACCGGTCTGCGGTATAGCGACATGAAAGCCTTGAACTGGAGTGAAATCCACAAGGCTGCTGACGGCAAGACAGAATACATTGACCATATCCAAGTCAAGACCAAGGATAGAGTAACCATCCCCTTGTCGGAAGAAACAAAGAAGTGGATGCCTAAAAGAGAAGAAGGCATAGACAACATCTTCCACAACTTGACAATCACATCTACAACTGTAGAAGTGGTTCTGAAAGAATGGATGGAGGCAGCAGGAATAACCAAGCATATAACCTACCATTGCTCACGACATACAGCGGCTACGATGCTCCTGACCCTTGGTGCAAGTATCTATGTAGTAAGCAAGATACTCGGACACAAGAGCATCAAGATGACGGAGATTTACGCGAAGATAGTTGACAAGAAGAAGTTGGAGACTGTGAACCTCGTGAACGGAATGTTTGACCAAATACCAGCAATACAATGAAGATAGAAATCAAGGAACGTAAGCTGACGGAGGGCAAAAGAGCCTTATATCTGGAATACTACGAGACTGGCTTCCGCAAGAGAGAAAACTTGCACCTCTATCTCTTGCCCGATGATGCCGTTGGTGCTGCAAAGCACAATCGGCTTACATACAACAAGGCTATGGAGATACGAGCAGAGCGCATCCTCACCCCTCCTGTATTGGAGAAAGAGAATGCCAAAAGCGAAGAACAAGGCAACGGCTTGACTTGGCTGCAATGGTGCGATGACTATATCAAATGGTCTGTTGATTGTGGCAACTGCAAGAAGATGATAGGTCATAAGAATGTTGTCCGCAAGCGTATCGCCACTTATTTACGGAGAGTAGATAAGAAAGACATCCTGCTGAAAAATGTCAGTAAAGATGAAATTTGCGGTCTTTTTGACTATATGCGCAACAAGTATCGCAACAAACGCCAAATCAAGACCAACGGAGGACGGTTGGCTGATTACACATTACTGTTGTTTGAGGAAACTGTCAAAGCGATATTTAACAAGGCTATGCGTGAAGGACTTGTAAAATTCAATCCTGTACACAGTCTAAACAAGTTGGAACGCTTCCATGCTCCTGACAAACACAGAGAGTATCTTACGCCCGAAGAACTCACACGTTTCCTGGCAGTGGAAGCTGAATGTGAGAATGAACGAACCGTACAACTGGCATTTGGGTTATCATCCATGACTGCCCTTCGCCTTGGCGATATGCAGCATCTAAGGTGGTGTGATATTAAAATGATAGATGGCGTGCCGACAATCAGCATCATACAGCGAAAGACAAAGCGTCCTGCCATTATTCCGCTCAATGAAATGGCGCAATCATTGTTGCCACCTCGGACGGATGACAATCCGGAAAGTCTTGTGTTTCACCTTGTCAAAAAGTCAGACAACGTATCGAAATACGTAAGAAGACTTAAAGAAAAGGCTGGCATAGAAAAGGATTTGACCTACCATTGCTCACGGCATACGACAGCATCGTTGGCTATCTCAGCAGGAGCAGACATATCAGCAGTGAAGGATGTTTTGGGACATGGAAGCATCACTTCAACCGAAGTTTATGCAAAAGTGGCTCTTGAAAAGAAGATAGAGGCGGTCAATCTGTTTAATGGCGTGTTTGATTGAGACATACAGCTGGGTGCGAACAATGGGGAAGTCTTACTTCTTCCCTTTTGTTGGGAAATTGCCGTCAGGCTGTATTCAAAAAACGCTTGTGTTCAAATAAATCTGCAAGACTTATCTGGACACAGGCTTTTTCATGTTCAATTTAATCTTTGATAAAGATGACAACAGGGGTAATATACGCTCGTGTCTCCAGTATTAGTGACAGACAGAGCACAGAAAGACAGGTCAAGGACTTGTCGGAGTATGCAAAATATAAGGGTATAGAAGTCCGCAAGGTCTTTGAGGAACACATCTCTGGCGCAAAGAAGAATGATGAGCGTCCAGTGTTGTGTGAAGCAATGGAATACTGCAAGGCAAACCGCATTGGAATCCTACTTGTCAGTGAACTGTCAAGATTGGGGCGTAATGCGTTTGAGGTGCTTGCCTCTGTCAAGGAACTCATAGACTGTGGCATTAACCTCTACATACAAAAGGAACAGCTTACATTATTGGACGAAGAAGGACATCCGTCCCTCTTTGCCCCGATAATGATAGCTACGCTTTCGACCTGTGCGCAATTGGAACGTGATAATATCTCATTTCGATTGCAGTCTGGACGGAAGCGGTATATAGAGAAAGGCGGAAAACTCGGACGCAAGGTTGGCTCTATAAAAACTACAGAACAGATAAAGACCGAATATAGGGAAGTAATAAGTTTGCTCCGCAAGGGATATTCAATTCGGGATGTGGCGAAACTGAGTGGCAAGGGTGTGAGTACGGTGCAACGAGTAAAGCGATTGATGATGCTATAAAAGTTCATTTTGAAGAATAAACAGCTACAAATGACACTAAAACCGCACAAATTCGCCTTTTTTATGCAGAAAACAACCTCACAGTTGTGTTTTCTCATTAAAATCAGTTATCTTTGTAGGCAAAATGGCAATAGCCAGAATTATAAATGGAACAAAGCGAAATACGTCTAAGATGATAAAGGAAACAATATCTCCTGTTCAAAATGCAGGAACACAAATGAGCCAAGAAGAAAAATCATGGTTAAATCATTCTCAAATGATAGCCAATGCCATGTCCGCAAGAATGAAGGAACTTGGAATGACTCAAAAGATGTTGGCTGAAAAAATGAATTGTACGCAACAGTACATTTCAAAAATCTTAAAAGGACGAGAAAACCTTTCGCTTGAAGCCATAAGCAAAATAGAGAATGCCTTGTATATTCATTTCCTGCAAATGGATGAATAGTCATATTCTCATAAGTGTAATGATAAAAACAAGATAAGATATGCCAGTACAAAGTGAAGCCGCTCTCGAAAACGGACTTATAGACACTCTTCAAAAGATGAACTACGAGTATGTTCATATTGAGGAGGAGAAGGACCTGTCTGCCAATTTCAAGAAGCAGTTGGAGATACACAACAAGAAGAAATTGGAAGAACTCGGTCGCACAGAATTTACTGAGTCTGAATTTGAAAAGATACTAATTTATCTTGAAGGTGGCACTCGCTTTGAGAAGGCAAAGAAACTTCGTGACCTCTTTCCGCTTGAACTTGAAAGTGGTGAACGCCTGTGGGTGGAGTTCTTGAACCGTACCCATTGGTGTCAAAACGAGTTTCAAGTTTCCAACCAAATTACAGTTGAAGGAAGGAAAAAGTGCCGTTATGATGTGACGATACTCATTAACGGTTTGCCTTTGGTTCAGATTGAACTGAAGCGCAGAGGTGTGGAGTTGAAACAGGCGTACAACCAGATACAACGCTACCACAAAACTTCCTTTCATGGATTGTTTGACTATATCCAGTTGTTTGTCATATCCAATGGTGTGAACACTCGCTATTTTGCCAACAACCCGAATAGTGGCTATAAGTTCACTTTCAACTGGACGGATGCAGCCAATGTGCCGTTCAACGACTTGGAGAAGTTTGCCACAGTGTTCTTCGACAAGTGTACGTTGGGCAAGATTATAGGCAAGTACATCGTTCTGCATGAGGGTGACAAGTGCCTGATGGTGCTTCGCCCTTATCAGTTCTATGCGGTGGAGAAAATTCTTGACCGTGTAGAAAACTCCAACGACAATGGCTATATTTGGCATACAACTGGTGCAGGCAAGACCTTGACCTCATTCAAGGCTGCACAACTCGTTTCTGAGTTGGACGATGTGGATAAGGTTATGTTTGTGGTTGACCGCCACGACCTTGACACTCAGACGCAAGCCGAATACGAGGCCTTTGAGCCTGGTGCCGTTGACAGTACCGACAACACGGATGAGTTGGTGAAGCGTCTGCACAGCAATTCTAAGATTATCATCACTACCATCCAGAAGTTGAATGCCGCTGTTAGCAAGCAGTGGTACAGTAGTCGCATTGAGGAAATACGCCATTCTCGTATCGTAATGATTTTCGATGAATGTCATCGAAGCCATTTCGGAGAATGCCATAAGAACATCGTGAAGTTCTTTGACAATACGCAGATATTCGGCTTCACTGGTACGCCTATTTTTGTGGAGAATGCCGTGGACGGACACACTACAAAAGAGATTTTCGGTAACTGCCTTCACAAGTATCTTATTAAGGATGCCATTGCCGATGAAAACGTGCTCGGTTTCCTTGTGGAGTATTACCACGGCAACGAGGATGTGGACAATGCCGAGCAAGACCGCATGACGGAGATAGCCAAATTCATCCTTAATAATTTCAATAAGTCAACATTTGACGGTGAGTTTGACGCACTGTTTGCCGTGCAGTCTGTGCCAATGCTTATCCGCTACTACAAGATATTCAAGAGTCTCAATCCGAAGATTAGAATTGGTGCGGTATTCACATACGCTGCCAACAGCAGCCAAGATGACGAGCAGACAGGCATGAACACAGGTGGCTATGTAAGCGACAGCACAGGTGAGGCTGACGAGTTACAAGCCATCATGGATGACTATAATAATATGTATGGAACGAGTTTCACCACCGAAAACTTCCGCGCGTATTACGATGACATCAACCTCCGCATGAAGAAAAAGAAGGCCGACATGAAGCCTCTCGACCTTTGCCTTGTGGTAGGAATGTTCCTTACTGGCTTCGACAGCAAGAAACTCAACACGCTCTATGTTGATAAGAACATGGAGTATCATGGCTTACTGCAAGCGTTCAGCCGTACCAACCGTGTGCTGAACGAGAAGAAACGTTTCGGAAAGGTGGTGTGCTTCCGTGACTTGAAAAGCAAGGTGGACGAGTCTATCAAACTTTTCAGCAACAGCAACAATCTTGAAGATATAGTGCGTCCGCCGTTTGATGATGTGAAGAAGAACTATCAAGAACTGACCAAGGATTTCTTGACACATTATCCCGAACCACATTACGTGGACTATCTCCAAAGCGAGAACGACAAGAAGCAGTTTATCCTTGCTTTCCGTGACATCATCAAGAAACACGCAGAGATACAGGTGTATGACGAGTTTGATGTAGATGCTCCCGACCTTGGCATGACCGAACAGCAGTTTATGGACTTCCGCAGCAAGTATCTTGACATTCATGACAGCATTATTATGGTTGACCCACCTGCACCAAAGCCAACTCCCAACCCTAATGAAGACGAACCAACTCCAGAAGATCATAAACTTACGGATATTGACTTCTGCTTGGAATTGTTGCATAGTGACATTATCAATGTTGCCTACATTTTGGAGTTGATTGCAGACCTCAATCCATACAGCGAGGATTATTCAGAAAAGCGCAAGCACATCATCGACACAATGATAAAGGATGCCGAACTTCGCAGTAAGGTAAAGCTCATTGACGGATTTATCCAGAAGAATGTAGATGATGACCGTGACAACTTCATGGCTCGCAAACAAAAGGCTGACGGTACGAGCGACCTTGAAGAGCGATTGAACAACTATATCGTCACAGAGCGTAACAATGCTATCAATACGCTTGCCAAGGACGAAGATTTGGACGCTTCCGTGCTCAATCGTTACCTTTCTGAATATGACTATCTACAAAAGGAGCAGCCAGAAATCATACAAGAGGCATTGAAAGAGAAGCACTTGGGACTGATAAAAAAGCGCAAAGCATTAACAAGAATACTCGATAAACTGCGTTCTATTATAAGAACATTCAGTTGGGAATGACAAAATTGCAATGATAAAGATAGTTAGAGATATAGATATAACGGCTCTTGGAGTCAGCGTGTATAACCGCAAGTGGCAACCTATCCATTTACAACAAGGTGAAATGGATGGAGCATGTGCTGTGTATTCTATGATGATGAATCTTCTTATACTAAAGGTTCTCACTCGTAGCCAAGTTGTAAACTTGAACACTACATTCAAAGGAAATACCGCCAAAGGAAGGCTTTTCAAAGAGTTCTTTGTAACAGAAGGACTTTGCCGTGATGGTTTCTATTTCTCAGAAATCAAAGAAAAACTTTCTCACTCTTTTGCTAAAGAAGTAACATCATCTGCACTACAATATACGGCTTCTCTATCAGACCAAACCATATTTGTAGAAGAACTTAAAACTGCAATAAATGACAACTTGCCTTTGGTTACTGCCATATCATTTAGAGGTGGTGCTCATGCAATACTTGCTATTGGCTATGAAGAGCAAGAAGGGGTTGTTGAAAAAATATTTTGTTTAGACCCAGGCTATACCATCAATCATACCTCTTTTTGGAATAGCGTTATAATACTAAATAAGGGGAAAGGGAAGTATTGCCATCAGTATATAACAGACAAAGACGATGACAATGTCTTTATTAGTGAAACATTGAAAATAAAAAAGAAATAACGATATGAGCGAAGAATTACAACAGAAACTCCGTGACCAGCTTTGGGAAGTCGCAAACAAACTGCGTGGCAATATGTCAGCCAGTGACTTCATGTATTTTACCCTTGGCTTTATCTTTTACAAGTATTTGTCGGAGAAGATAGAGAAACATGCAAACTCCGCCTTGGTGGATGATGAAGTCACGTTCAAGGAATTGTGGGCAATGGAGAAAGACGAGGATATTGAAGCATTGCAACAAGAAGTAAAGACTGACTGTTTGGAAAACATCGGCTACTTCATAGAGCCAAACTTCCTGTTCTCGTCAGTCATTGAAAGCATTAAGAAGAAAGAGAACATCCTACCTATGCTCGAACGCTCATTGAAGCGCATTGAGGACAGCACTCTCGGACAGGACAGCGAAGAGGACTTTGGCGGTCTGTTCTCTGACATTGACCTTGCTTCGCCTAAGTTGGGAAAGACTGCTGATGATAAGAACACATTGGTGAGCAATGTTCTTCTTGCCCTTGATGACATAGATTTCGGTGTAGAAGCATCGCAAGAGATTGACATTCTCGGTGATGCCTACGAGTATATGATTAGCCAGTTTGCAGCTGGTGCCGGCAAGAAGGCTGGCGAGTTCTATACACCTCAGGAAGTGAGCCGTATCTTGGCAGAAATTGTTACCATCGGTCACGCTCGTCTGCGCAATGTCTATGACCCAACTTGCGGTAGTGGTTCGTTGCTGCTCCGTGCTGCAAGCATCGGTCATGCCAACGAGATTTTCGGACAAGAGAAGAACCCTACGACCTACAACTTGGCTCGTATGAATATGCTTCTGCATGGTATCAAGTTCAGCAATTTCCGCATTGAGAATGGCGATACTTTAGAGGCTGATGCTTTTGGCGACACTCAGTTTGACGCTGTCGTCGCAAATCCACCTTTCTCTGCCGAATGGAGTGCAGCCGACAAGTTCAACAACGACGACCGTTTCAGCAAGGCAGGACGCTTGGCACCACGCAAGACAGCCGACTACGCCTTTATTCTCCACATGATTTACCACCTTAATGAGGGTGGCACAATGGCTTGTGTTGCTCCTCATGGTGTGTTGTTCCGTGGTAATGCCGAGGGCGTAATCCGTCGTTTTCTCATTGAGAAGAAGAACTATGTGGATGCCATCATCGGACTCCCTGCCAACATCTTCTATGGCACAAGCATTCCGACTTGTATTTTGGTGTTTAAGAAATGCCGTAAAGAGGATGACAACATCCTGTTCATTGATGCAAGCAAGGAGTTTGAAAAGGTAAAGACCCAGAACAAACTCCGTCCGCAACACATCAAGAAAATTGTAGATACTTATCGTGAGCGCAAGGAAATAGAAAAGTACAGCCATCTTGCCACACTGCAAGAGGTGGCAGAAAACGACTACAATCTCAATATTCCTCGTTACGTTGATACTTTCGAGGAAGAAGAGCCTATCGACATTCATGCCGTCATGAAGGAAATCAAGGAGTTGGAAGCCAAACGCGCCGACCTTGACAAGGAGATTGAAGGCTATTTGAAAGAACTGGGATTGGTTGAATAGTCTTTCTGCCAGTTTTGTGCAATTTTTAATTAAGAGGTTTAAGCAATGAGTGAATCAATAAACATATTGGATAAGGATTACTTGCAGTGGGTCGAAGAACTATGCAAGCGTTATCGCAAAAGTCAAATAAGGGCAGCAGTAAAGGTGAATACTGAAATGCTGCGTTTTTATTGGGAGTTAGGACAGGATATTGAGACAAAAGAAGCGTCTAACAAATATGGTAGTGGCTTTTATGCGGCACTGAGTCGTGATTTAAGACATAAACTGCCTGATGCTGACGGACTTTCTGAAACATCTGTCCGCTATGCAAAACGATTCTATTGCTTGTACTCACCTCTTGAAAAAAGTCTTCCACAAGCTGTGGAAAAATCAGAGAATACAAATCTTCCACAACTTGTGGAAGATTTGCACACTATCCTATTCTCTATACCTTGGGGACATCATCGTTATATCATTGACAAGTGTTCGGAGGATGCTCATAAAGCATTGTTCTATGTTCGCCAAACAATGGAAAACGGTTGGAGTCGTTCTATGCTGTTGAATTTCCTTGGAACAGACTTCTATGAAAGAAGTGGAAAGGCATTGACAAATTTCAAGAAGACTTTGCCCGATATGAATAGCGACCTTGCACAAGAAATTACAAAAGACCCTTATGATTTCTCTTTTACTGGTGTTCGTGGTAAATACAATGAACGCAAATTGAAAGATGCTTTACTGGCTAACATTACGAAATTCCTGTTGGAATTGGGTACAGGTTTTGCGTATGTTGGCAAGGAGTATCGTTTGCAGATAGACGAAAAGGAGAAGTTCATTGATTTGCTTTTCTACAATTTGAAGTTATCTTGCTATGTTGTGGTAGAAGTGAAGATTGGAGAATTTGACTTTCCAGATGCAGGACAACTAAGTGGTTATGTAGTAGCTTGCAATCACCTCTTGCGCCAAGAAGGTAGAGATAACCCGACCATAGGATTACTCATTTGTAAGCAAAAGAGCAACACCATAGCCCAGTATGCTTTAGAAGGTAGCAGTCAGCCTATCGGAATCTCCGAGTACGAACTATCTAAGTTGTATCCTAAAAAGGTGGAGGGAACCATTCCATCCATCAAAGAATTGGAAGAAAAAATAGAAAAGGAAACAGAGAAAAGTACAAAGGACGAATAATTTTGGTATTTGCTTTTATGATTTGACATTCATACGAGGAAACATGAAAACATGTAACTGGTATGTAACTGAAAGTCGAGAAAGCACATCAAAATCGCCTCTAATCCTTTCTAAAATAGGGAAAAAGGTATGTAACTACCATGTAACTGAACCGCAATGGTGAACTTAAATTAAGGATTAAAAATGACAACGACAATAAATAACGAACATAAGAAACTCAATGTCCCAAATCTCAGATTCCCTGAGTTTCAGGGGAAGTGGGAAAAAACAAAATTTGGTGATATTGCAACAGGTTTTGACTATGGCATGAACGCTGCTGCAAAAAACTATGATGGTGTAAACAAATATATTCGTATCACGGATATAGACGAAGCATCATCCACTTACACAGATAAGGACATCGTTTCTCCAGATGGGATTTTGACAGATAACTATCTTGTGAATAATCGTGATATATTGTTGGCAAGAACAGGAGCGAGTACTGGTAAATCTTATTTGTATAAAAAAACAGATGGAAAATTGTATTATGCAGGTTTCTTGATTAGAGCGAATGTGACGACCCATGACCCTTATTTTGTGTTCTCTCAATTGCACACACATCGATATTGGAGATGGGTGTCTATTATGTCAGCACGTTCTGGACAACCAGGCATAAATTCACAAGAATATTCCTCATTTCCAATTTACACAACATCTATCGAGGAAGAAAATAAAATTGCGAAACTATTATCTCTTCTTGACGAGCGCATAGCAACCCAAAACAAAATCATTGACAAGTTACAGTCCTTAATCAGAGGAATTAGAAATGATGTGTTTGGAAAATTTAGAAAAAGTGTTGGGGTTAACGCAATGGTTGGCGATGTTCTTAGCTATGAGCAGCCGCAACCATATATTGTTGAAGATACAGAATATACAGCAGAAGGAATTCCTGTATTAACTGCAAACAAAGCCTTTGTCTTGGGTTATACATCAGAAACTGACGGAATATATGACAAGGGCGATTGCATCATATTTGACGATTTCACTCTTGATTGTAAATATGTTGATTTTCCTTTTAAGGTCAAATCATCAGCTATCAAAATTCTAACGGCAAAGGACAAAGAGCTGTTACGTTATACATTTGAGTTTATGAAATATCTTGATTTGTCAACCGATGAGCACAAAAGGCATTATATCGCAGAAACACAAAATCAAGAACTTTTCTTGCCAACTGCGCAAGTAGTTAGAACTATAGCCCATGCTTTTTCTGCATTATCATCACGAATGAAAACTGTTACAAAGCAAAGAGATATGTTTGAATTACAAAAGCAGTATCTGCTTCGCCAAATGTTCATATAAACATCTGGCGGAGCAAATATTGTTTCTGCATACTTAGGCTTGTTAGAATGCTCTTTTCCACCAATAGCTTGCTATCTATTGCAGATAACGACTGAGCATATTGGAGTTGTTCTGTATATGATGGGCAAAAAAACTTGGCTTTGCCATAATCCTTGAAATATATGTGAGGTATAGCCATACCTGTCTTATAAGGTTCAAAGTTGAATACTTTCAGCAGATAGTAAAGGTATTGGAGTGAATAGCCTTCTTTTGCTTGTAATGTATTCAAAGTTCCTGTTGCAGAACATTTGCCTGTAACGTAGGAAACGGTTCCTACACCAGAACCATCTTTGATAATATAAACGGCTTCACCCTCTGTATTATAATTATCGAGGTAGCCAACGATGCCATTTGCTCCATAAACTGGATATGCACCATGTTCACAAACATCACTTTCTTGTAAGGTGGAAGAACTGCATTCTACGCACTCTGACAAACGAACATTAGTCTTGTTGCTGTGAACTATCTTCTGTGCAATTCCTCTGATTAAGGATTTTGAAGTTCGTAGGTCTGCGATTATTGAAATTGAATATACGCCTAATACTAAAACCACTTCGCATATAGGCAATGTCATTGAGCAGATTTCTAAGCGTAATAAAAACAATGCGATTCAAAACGTCTTGTCGGTTAGCAATCGTCAAGGGTTCATAAAGCAGAGTGATCAATTTGAAAATAGGAATGTTGCAAGCGAAGATACTTCTAACTACAAAATCGTAGAAAAGAACGACTTTGCCTTTAATCCTGCACGAATAAACGTTGGTTCTATTGCTCGCCTGACAACTTTTGAAAAAGGCATCGTTAGTCCTATGTATATTTGCTTCCGAACCCAACAAAACGTAGCACCTGAATACATTGATTTCTTTTTTGAATCGAAGCATTTCTATTGTGAAATACAAAAGAGATTGGAGGGAAGTGTTAGACAATGCTTGTCTTTTGAAGGACTATGTAATATACCTTTTTCTCTTCCCTCTCTTGAAATGCAGCAACGAATAGGAAAGCGCCTATTCACATTGGGGCAGAAGATAAAAACGGAAACAGATTTATTAGAACTATTGAACAAGCAAAAGCAGTATCTGCTTCGCCAGATGTTTATATAAACATTTGGCGGAGCAGGTGCTGCTTCTGTAAAGTATATAATGCACAGAGCGACATATTGTTTTCAAGAGCAGAATCCACCGATGTTAGCATCTTTACACAAGTGTCCTTGATGGGGGCATTAGGGATTGAAAATGACATGTTTAGTATATCTTCTCCGTTCAAATTTGCAATTGCACCATTACCACCTTGCAAAGAGTTCCAAATATATCTACGGTATTTGTTTGTTTGAAACAACCATTTTACAATTGGTTCTTTAGAACGGTATATACCGCAAAATGCCCCAACGGTTATAGGTGAATGACAATTGCCGTCATAGAAAGAAGATTTGCCAACCAAAGAAGAACTTCCGTTTGCCATACAGATAACAATATCTCCATTTTGTAATTGCTGTTCTGCTGACATTTGCTTATTAACGAATACAACATTGTTATTGTAATCAAGCAAACTTCCATTAACAATATTGTTTGAGCGCATAACAAGTGTGCCACCATGTTCAACAACATCGTTACTGCTATAAGTTAATCCACGAATATATGATCCAACATTATCCAATTGTAGTCTTTCTGAATGTTTATCATCAAATACGTTTTCAATAATCGCAGACTTTAGCTTCTTCAAATCCTCAATGATTTTGTTTTGAGT
>OLRF01000928.1_pt1 | contig 33433 bp, 26 predicted proteins | sample 1672061 | NCBI WGS metagenome assembly OLRF01 (sample SAMEA3136641, study PRJEB25190) | human gut metagenome | reverse complement strand
GAGTGGATCTCCACCGCTGAACGTAATTCCGGAAACATAATCTTTTTTCAGTTCCTCAAATAATTCTTCTTTTGCCTCTTTATCAAACACAAGTCCGCCGTTTGGGTCCCAGGTGATCGGATTGTGACATTCCTTACAACAGTGGTCACATCCTGATACCCACAGTACGACTCTTAAGCCGTCTCCATTCAACATATCGTCCTTTGTAATATTATGGTAACGCATTCTGCCTCCTACATGCTCTTTCTCTCTGATATTTCTGCCATTTTGGCATCGTTGAGTCTGGTATCTCCCTTTACTCTTGAATAGGAGAGATAGCCATTCATACGTTCAATCTTTGTCAGATTACGGCTGCCGCATTTTGGGCATACATCCATCTCTAACTCCTGATGTCCACAGTCATCACAGTACGCAAGTGACAGATTGACTCCTTCATAAAATCCCATCTCCATTGCACGGCGTACCAATGTCTTGACCGCCTCTACATTGTAATTGATCGGATACTTCACATACTGGATCTTTCCACCATTGCTAAGCTCCCAGAAGCGGTATTCTAAATCCTGTTTCTGGATCGGCGTGATATCCTCGGTCACATGGCAATGGAATCCGTTGCTGACATATTCCCTGTCAGAAACATTTTCAATGATCCCGTATTTTTTGCGAAACTGCTTTACCTGCAGTCCACACAGATTCTCTGCCGGTGTCGCATAGATCGCATAGAGGTTTCCATCCTCTTCCTTAAATTCATTGATCTTTTTATTGATATGCTCTAATACTTCGATCGCAAACTGTCCATCTTCTACTAAGGATTTTCCGTTATACAGCTCCTGCAGCTCATTAAATGCCGTAATTCCAAAAGATGCGGTTGCTGTCTTTAACAGCGGTTTGATCTTATCGTTATAATTCAGATTTCCATTATAAAATCCGCCTTCGCAGTAAGCTAAAGGATTCGTGGAAGCACGCATCTGTCCCAGATATTCGTAAGTGCGGATGTGCAGGTTACGGATCATTTCCAGATAGAAATCCAGAACCTCATAGAAATCTCTGCTCTCCGCTCTGGCCTTTGCAAGGATCATCGGAAGATGAAGGCTTACCGCACCAATGTTAAAACGTCCCACAAAAACAGGCGTATCATTCTCATCCGCCGGCTCCATACCGCCACGCTCATACCACGGACTTAAGAAAGCACGGCATCCCATCGGGCTGATGACCTTCTTGTATTTCCTGTACATACTGGAAATATAGCCTGCGCCGGACATAGACAGCCAGTCCGGATACATGGTTTTGGAGGAACACTCCACACCAGCCTCAAAAATATCCTCACAGCACTTTCCTGGACCATGGATCTCTTTGTCATAAAGGAATACGATCTTCGGGAAAAGTACCGGTTTCTTGTGTCCGGCCTTACCCTGTCCTCCCTGATGGACCTCAAGAAGGGAAATCGTACACATCTTCTCAAACTGCTCGGTTCCGAGACCAAGTGTCACCGTAACAAACGGATAATCACCTCTGGAAGAACCGACGGTATTCAGCTTGTACTCAATTCCCTGCCAGCCCTGGTCATAATCCCTGCGGACCTTATCAAGAGCATACTCAATAGCTCTCTCCTCACGGCCACTCCAGCTCTCGTCCGAGTATTTCATAAATTCGGAAATATATTTATCATAGCTCTTCTTTGCATACGGTGCCAGGATCTTATCAACCTCCGGCACTGTAAAGCCACCATACTGCTGTGCTGCTGTACTGAGAATGATATCCCCCATAACATCAAAGGCTGTATCCAGAGTCTTCGGCTCGTTATACCAGACATTTCCCATCTCAAAACCGCCACTTAAAACAGCTGCCACATCGAACAGACAGCAATTCATGGTATCCAGACGTGCAGACTGGTCATGAATATAAATGTAGCCGTCCTTACATGCCTGAAGCTCATTACGGTTCATAAAAAACTTCCGATAGAGTTCCTTGTTCAGCTCATTAAAGATCAGGCTTCGTTTCGTGGCAACAAGGGCGCTGTCTGTATTGGCATTACTTTTATCACCGATATAACGGATCGCCTGACTCTTGGTATAGACATCATCCATCATATGGATAAAATCCAGCTTGTAATTCCGATAATCACGGTAGCTCTTGGCAACTGCCGGATTCACACGCTCCAGAGCCCCCTCCACGATGTTGTGCATCTCCTGGATCTCAATTTCATTCTTTCCAAGGGAATCCGCATGCTCCTGGGCAAAACGGCAGATAAAATCCTTCTCCTCGTCTGAAAAAGTATAAAGAATACGCTCTGCGGATTTGTTCACGGCAGCCACGATCTTCTGCGGATTAAACTCCTCTCTTGTCCCGTCTTTCTTGATCACATATAACATTGCTCATCCCTCCCTGTGCTATATATAAGTCGCTATGCAAAATACTATATATAGTACCTATATCCTCTATATATTGTTTTTCATCTATATGTTGTGCTAGGCATGAGTATAACACAGCTGAGGAGAAAAGAAAAGGGATATTTCTGTATACACGAAAATACAGACACTTAGTACTGCCTGATCTCACTGCAGAAATATTCTCACAAATTCGTTCCGATCCAGTCTGTAAGAAAATCCCATAATTTCGGAAGCAGAATGGCCAGTGTCACTATAAACCATATGATCCAGCCTGCCCCACTGCTTTTCTGATCTTTTTTTTGCTGTTTTTTTCCCTGATCTAAAACTTCTGCACGATTTCTGCCCACCGTTGTTTTATTCCTGGTATTAACTGCCGCTGCAGTCTTACGTCCGGCTGCTGCACCTGTATTCCGGCTTCCGGTTAGATTCCGATTCAAATCGGTATTGCGGCTTGCATTCGTATTCCGGTTTGCGTTCGTATTCCGGTTTGCATTCGTATTCCGGTTTACGTTTCCGTTATGTTGTGTTGTTTGATCAGCATCCTGTCCATACTGCCGCATCATATCCCGCACTTTGGCGGAAGCATGTTTATAATGTATCTCCCGGGGCTCATTCAGATGATATAACACCTCATCATTTCTGTAAGGCATCCCACATAATGAACACCTGCCATTTACAACCTTACCCCCACAAACCTGACACCTTTGACCTGCCATAAGCTCCCTCCATTCTATCCGTCAAAACGGATATTTATATTTCCGTCGTAAACATAAGCATTCTTTTTTCAGTATATCACACCAGGCATTTAATACCCAGTATTTTTCTACGATACCCCAAAAGACTTCCCCTCTCATTATATTGCCACTCCACCCATTTTCTGTTATAATACCCCACAGAGCAATAAGCCTAAAAATCATCAGGAGGAGCCGATAATGAATACAATCACAATCCCCGCAACCTATCATGCAGACCTGAACCTCCATGACACACAGATTGCGATCAAAACAGTAAAAGATTTCTTCCAGCAGACACTCTCCCAGAAGCTGAACCTTCTTCGAGTATCCGCTCCAACATTTGTAGCACCGGAATCCGGCCTTAACGACAACCTTAATGGTGTAGAGCGCCCGGTAAGCTTTGATATCAAGGCTATCGAAGGAAGCAACGCCGAGATCGTACACTCCCTTGCCAAATGGAAACGCTACGCACTGAAAAAATACGGATTTTCTCACGGAGAAGGTCTTTACACAGATATGGTAGCCATCCGCCGGGATGAAGATCTGGACAATATCCACTCTGTTTACGTAGACCAGTGGGACTGGGAAAAGATCATCTCCAAAGAAGAACGTTCCATGGAGACTCTCAAGGAAACCGTACGCACCATTTACAGTGTCCTTCGTAAAACTGAGAAATACATGGCTGTACAGTATGACTACATCGAGGAGATCCTTCCAAAGGATATCTTCTTTATCACAACTCAGGAGCTTCTTGACATGTATCCGGACTGCACACCGAGGGAACGTGAATATCGGATCACCCGTGAAAAGGGCGCTGTCTTCCTTATGAAAGTCGGCAAAACCCTCACCAACGGCGAACGCCACGACGGACGTGCCCCGGACTATGATGACTGGGAACTGAACGGTGATATCCTCGTATACTATCCGGTACTTGACATTGCCCTTGAGCTTTCCTCAATGGGAATCCGTGTTGACGAGGACGCACTTGACCGTCAGCTTACCGAAGCAGGCTGTGATGACCGAAGAGAGCTTCCATTCCAGAAAGCAATCCTGAACAAAGAGCTTCCGTACACCATCGGTGGTGGTATCGGACAGTCCAGGATCTGTATGTTCTTCCTTCGTAAAGCACACATCGGAGAAGTACATGTCTCTCTCTGGCCGAAGGAGATCACAGATGCTGCAGAGACACACGGACTTCAGCTTCTCTAAAACAGCCTACAGATTTATTTATAATTTTCGCGGAAATGAGGTAATAACGTGAACATTCTGTTTTTTCTGATTCCCAAAAGCGAAGTAGCCTACATCTTTGAGGATGAAACTCTTCGCCAGACCCTCGAAAAAATGGAGCACCGCAAGTACTCCTGCATTCCTATCCTCACCATGGACGGCAAATATCTCGGCACCATCTCAGAGGGAGATCTCCTCTGGGGCATGCGCCGTGCAGATATCCACGACATCAAGGAAACAGAGGGAATCCCAATCATGGCGATTCCACGCCGTGCCACCTACAAACCGGTCCATGCAGATTCCAATATGGAAGATCTCCTGGATCGCGCCATTAATCAGAACTTCGTACCGGTGGTAGATGACCAGGGCTCCTTCATCGGAATCATAACCAGAAAATCTATCATCAAATACTGTTACAACGAAATAAAAGCCGCACAGAAAACTGCCGGTGAAGAAATCCACTGAGCAGCGGAAAGAAAAAGGATGGCTTCCGTTCCTGCACAGGTAGGAATCGGAAGCCATCCTTTTTTGATCCGGCAGTTGTATTCCGGATTTTTATTTTATTTTTTCGCGGATCATACTCAGTGCATCTTCATCTGCCACAACCGTGAGATCCGGGTGAAGCTGCAGGATAGATGCCGGAACCTTCGGTGTGATCGGTCCGTACAGGGAATTATACAGGGCTTCTGCCTTGGATGTTCCCGTTGCCACAAGAAGGATCTTTTTTGCAGCCATGATATTCCCGATTCCCATAGTGTAGGCCTGTTTCGGGACCTCATCCATGCTTTCAAAAAACCTTGAATTGGCCCTGATGGTACTTTCTGTCAGATCCACACAATGGGTTTCTTTTTCAAAGGCATCTCCTGGTTCATTGAAGCCGATGTGTCCGTTCCCGCCGATACCAAGCAGCTGCATATCCACACCTCCGGTTTGCCGGATGATTTCGTTATACTGTGCACATGCCTTATCGCTATCCTCTTCCAGTCCGTCAGGCACAAAGGTCCGTGCTTTGTCAATATTTACATGGTCAAAGAGATTATGATCCATAAAATAGCGGTAGCTCTGGTCATTGTCGCCGGAAAGTCCCTTGTACTCATCCAGATTCACACTTGTCACCCTGGAAAAATCCAGATCCCCTTTTTTGTACCATTCTACCAGTTGTGCATACATGCCCACAGGCGTGGAACCGGTAGCCAGTCCAAGAACTGCATCCGGTTTCATGATAATCTGTGCAGACATGATATTGGCTGCTTTTCTGCTTACATCCTGATAATCTTTTCCTGCGTAAATAATCATAGTTTTTTCCTCAGCTCTTATTCTGCGATCAGTTTATCCAGAAGCTCCTTGGCCATACGGATATCTTTTTTCTGTTCCTCACCGGAGATCTCACGCTCAATGGTAATATCTCCCTGATAACCGATCTCTTTCAGCTTTGCAATAAATGCAGAATAATTTACTTTACCCTGGCCAAGGGGAACCTCATCACCCAGATGATGTCCATCTGTTGGATATTTTCCATCTTTTCCGTGAATTCCCATGACATACTCACCGAAAACCTCCAGAGCATCTACCGGATTTGCCTTTCCGTACATGATCAGGTTTGCAGGATCAAGGTTAATTCCCACATTTCCTTTTCCGACAGCTTTCTCAATATCCTGGATCGCACGCTTTAATGTTACAGGAGTCTCCTGTCCTGTTTCAAACAGGAAGTTCTGACCATTTTCCTTACATTTTTCCACAATAGCCTTACATGCAACCAATACTTCCTCGTATTTCGGGTCGTATGGATTTTCCGGCATATAGCCAACGTGTGTTGCCAGGTCTGTCACATGGATCTTTTTCGCAAAGTCAGAACCTTCCATAAGCATCTTCAGTCTCTCAACTCTGTAATCAGACGGAATCAGGCCAAGTGTCAGCTGTCCTTCATAGAAATCCCATACTCTGCGGCCTTCCCATCCGCACCAGAATGCGGTTGCGTGGATCCCGTATTTCTCCAGACCTTTATTAATAGCCTCTGCCATAGCATCGTCCTGAAGTGTTGGACGATCCCAACATACCAGCTGGCAGCTATCCACACCCATTTCCTTCAGCTCCGCAAATTTTGCATCAATATCTGTATTGCTTGTAAATTCGATCAAAACTCCAACTTTCATAGGTTCTGTTCTCCTTCCAGTATTATCTCATATTATACTACTTATACCACCAAGATCAGCCTTTTACCGCACCGGCAGTAATACCACCTACAATATGCTTCTGCATCACAACAAAGAAGATAAGACTCGGTATCATGGACATTACGATTCCGGGAAGTGCATGCTCCCAGTCTGCTGTCTGTGCGGAAAACTGCATGTACAGTGCATTCTGGATATTCATTGCCACTGTGTTTCCGCCAACGATCAGCTGGTTGGTGATGATATCATTCCAGGTTGCCAGTGCATCCAAAACAACGACCGTCGTGAGGATCGGTTTCAGAAGCGGAAGTACAATGCTGAAATAGGTGCGGATCTTACCTGCGCCGTCAATACATGCACACTCTTCCAGATCGATAGGAACATTTTTTACAAATCCATGGATCATGTATACTGCCAGAGGCATACATAAGCCCACACTTACCAGAATATATCCGGTTCTTGTTCCAGTCAGTTTCACGTTGGAAACCAGTCTTGTCAAGGTGATCATGTAAGACTGGAACGGAACCATCATCGGCATGATGATCAGAACAAAGCATATTTTGCTAAGTCTGCTTTTTGTTCTTGCGAGCTTATAGGCTGCCATCGGCGCCATAAGCACTACCAGGATGACAGTGCAGAATGTATAAAGCAATGTATTAAAGATCAGAGACGGGAAACCGAATTTCGTCCAGGTCTCCATATACATCTTCAGGCTCCATGACTTGGGCAGAGCCAGAAAGTCCTGCAGCATATCATTATAGGGTTTAAATGAGTTTATAAAGATCAATACCAGCGGCATCAGCCAGAAGATCGCACATACAAAAATAATGATCGTCAGTGCATTCACCTGCCGCAGGTTCTTTGGTTTCTTCTTCATTATGCCTCAACCTCCTTACTCTTGGTAATCTTCATCTGAATTGCTGTAATGATCAGAACAAATACTACAAATACAAGAGATTTGGCAGTAGCAAGACCATATTTGCTGTTAACAAAAGCTTCCTTATAAATATTATACGCAACGGAAACAGTTGAATTCGCAGGTCCGCCCTTTGTAAATACCATGATAATATCGAATAACTTAAACGCAAATGTCATTGATGTCAGCATACAGATCGAGATCGCAGGCATGATCATCGGAATTGTGATCTTGCGGAATACCTGGAAAGAGGTTGCTCCGTCGATTCTTGCCGCTTCCAGAAGCTCTCCCGGAACTGCAATGATTCCTGCGATATAATTGACCATGTAAAAACCAAGATTCTGCCATACTGCCATGACAACAACTACATAAAAAGCAAGCTTCGGTGTTCCAAGCCAGCTCCAGTTAAAGAATTCCCATCCTGTAACACTGTAAAGAGCCTCAAAGCCAGGTCCCAGGATAAATTTCCAGATCAGACTGATCGCTGTCAGACTGATGATATAAGGAATATAATAAAAAGCACGACCAAGACTGTTCACTTTGTTCTCACGTGCCATTACGACAGCGACTGTGAGAGAAACAATGTTTACGATAACAACATAAAATACTGCAAATTTAAGAGTAAATCTGACACCTTTCCAGAAAAGCGGGTCAGCAGTAAAGATCTTCACATAGTTGGCAAGTCCTACAAATTCCATGTTCTTGCCGATTCCATTCCAATTAAATACCGAATAGTACAGATTCATTACAAATGGAATATCTGTGGCAAACAGTACAAAAACGACTGCCGGAAAGACAAACAATGCAAAAATTGCCAGATCCTTTGTTTTTTTGTTTTTCAATCCTATCCCCTCCAGAAATTCATTTTTTCTTTGGTTTATATTTGGGAAACAGGCAAAGCTGCTGCCTGTCTCCCTCTTTTGTCAGTTACATTCCGTCAGCCCAAAATCAACAAATCTGTTTCTCTTCGGCTCCTGGAGTTCCTTGTTACTCTGCTGATGTCCAGAAATCCTGGAAGAGCTGTGTTACTTCATCTGCGCTCATGTCTCCAAGCATGTAAGACTGGAGATACGGACCACACTCATCTGCGTAGCTGCCAGGAGCAATCGTGTGGATCCAGCCGTTTGTCTTTCCAGCGTCGATATAGGTCTTGGCATCATTTGCAAGAGCGCCGGTCACTTCCATATCAGACTTTGCACCAGGAACAGCTCCTACACCTTCTGCCATCCATTTCTGGCCTTCTTCGGATGTAAGGATAAACTCACAATACTCTTTTGCAAGATCCAGATTCTTGGAATCTTTATTTACAATATAAGTCCAGTTACAGGAGGATAATACAGTTGCATCATCTTCACCGGCGCCTACCGGGAATGGAAGAAATGCAAGATTTGCATCCGGATTAAAGGAATCCAGTGTAGACTGGCACCAGTCACCCATATGGATCATAGCTGCATCGCCGTTTGCAAGCATATTCTCTGATGTCTCCCAGTCAACCTCAAGCGGCTTGTCCGGACCATACTCTACAGCAAGATCAAGGAACTTGTAAAGGTTCTCCCAGTTAGGCATATCTGCAAATGCTGTCTCACCGGATTTGATCGCATCTACTGTCTCAGCAGCTGTTTTGTCTTTGTCGATCATGAAATGTGTTGCAACCTGTCCTAATACCCATGTTTCCTTTGCAGCAAGTGCAAACGGAGTGATGCCTGCATCCTTCAGCTTCTTGCATGCCTCTTCCAGCTCATCCATGTTTGTCGGAAGCTTGTCGATACCAGCTTTCTCAAAGCAGTCCTTGTTGTAGATCAGGCCCATGTTCTCATAGGTCCATGGAAGAGATTTTACATTTCCCTCGTCATCTTTTCCAAGGTTTACAGCGTCCTCATTGAACTTGTCCAGAACTTCTGTATCATTGCTCCAGTCGTAAGCATAATCATAGTACATTTTCGCTTTTGTTCCGGCCTCAGCATCAAATACGTCTGGTGTATCACCGGAGTTTACTCTGGACTGAAGCAGTGTGTCGTAATCGTTGGCTGCATGCTGTACATCAACAGTCACACCCGGATGTGATTTCTCGAAGGCTTTTACCATCTCGTCATATTCTTCCAGACCATAAGCATGTGCATCAAATACATTCAGTGTTACATTTTCTTCAGCATGTGCAGTTACCCCTCCTGCAACTACCATTGATGAGATCATTGCTGCTGATAACAGAATAGAAATCACTCTTTTTTTCATTTGCATATCCTCCTTTTGAATAGCTTTTTTTATTTTTCTCACTGCCTTTCAGTGAAAATTTCATTATTTGTTTTCGTGTGTGTTTACATACTCTTTTGCCGCATTCCACTCTTTAATCCCAAGCTGTACGGATCTTACTCCTTCGATCAAAGGAGCAACCTCTACAGGTTTATCTTCTCTGACGCATTCCTGGAAATATTTGATCTCTGTATAATATGGTCCCAGATTGGAGACATTGATTCCCGCCACATCACTCTCGCCTTCATATTCAGCTTTGAGCTCTGGCGTCTCCACAGTTCCGTCTTTCTTATATACTGTCAGGCTCGGTGACTGAGCACCGTTAAATTCTATCGTAGCATCCTCAAAATGTGCACGGAACGCTGCATGGAACTTCATTGCCGATGACTCATCCCAAATACCCTCTGCTGTAGCAAAAACATCTCCGAATTCATACTCCGTGATGATATGATTGATCATGCCACTTTCAAATCTGCTGGCTTTTACCTGGAAGCTGTCCGGCTCACCCAGCATATAACGCAGAAAATCAAGATCATGCACGTGAAGATCCAGCACAACGGAACCACTCTTTTCTTCATTATGGAACCAATCCTCAAATCCCCATTTCACATCTCCGCTGATACGCTCCATAGTAATGGATTTCAGCTTTCCGAATTTTTCTGTGTCGTAAGCTTCCTTCAGATATTTATATTCCTCAAAGGAACGTACTACCTGTCCTACCATAACCTTCTTCCCGGATCTTTTTTCTGCTTCAAGAAGCATCTGGCAATCCTCTTCGGTCAGACATACCGGTTTTTCCACCAGTACATTCATCCCTTTTTCCAGTGCCTTCACTGCATGTTCTGCATGCAGATAGCTTGGAAGACAGATATGTACAATATCCAGCTGCTCCTTTTCGATCAGTTCCATTCCGTATTCATATGTGGCAGCTTCCGGAAAATATGATGCCGCTTTGTCCAGAAATTCTTTTCTGCAGTCAGACAGGGCAACTACCTCAACATCATCCTCTTTTTCTGATAAGACTTTCAGGGATAAGTAATGAGTCGTTCCCATTCCGCCGCATCCAATCACGCCTATTCTCATCTCTCTACCTCTCTTTATTTGTCCAGTGGCCTAACTAATATTTCAAAAAATAAAAGTTTTTTGCAAAAACATCTGTGTTTCTTGTTACAAACTCTCTTTTTTGCTGTTCTTAGCTTGGATTTAGGATAGCATTCTTTGCCGTATCTGTCAACATTCTTTCCCGTTTTTTCGTCTTTCAATGTGCATTTCTTCTATAATAAACAATATCTCGAGTATTTTTTGTGCATTTTGCACATTTGTAATCAATTATTTCTATCACTGTACTATTTATCTCCGTTTTTTTACCAGTCTTCCGAAAAAATGCCTGTATTATATTGCTCTTCATTTTAGAATTGTCGTATTTTTATATTTTTCCTTCTATAAATAGTCAATATTTTCTTTGTACAGCCACATATTGATTATTTTCTGCATCTATGATAGGATATATTTAGTACGGAGACTTTACCATTTTTCGGTACCGTTTATTTTTAAAGGATTGGAGATGAAAAGAAACTATGAAACTTGTTAATCAGCAGGTTATTAAGAACACGAATATGAAACGGCTCTATACTTCCATCTATTCCAGTCCCGGAATATCCAGAGCACACCTTGCCAAGCAAACGAAGCTCAGCAAAACAACCGTATCTACTCTTGTAGATGAACTGATCGAACGGGGATTCATTGTGGACAACGGTATCGGAGAATCCGACAGCATCGGACGTAAGCCGAACTGCCTTCAGGTCCGGATGAACAGCTACTACGTTGTTGTCATGAACTGGCATGAAAATGCTGTCGAAGCTTATCTTGTGGACATTGCCGGTACTTCCGTCTTTCATGAATCACGGAAGCTTTCCGAAGACGAAAATCATGTCGCATGCTCCGGCTCCTGTTTCCAGGAATCCATTCTGGAACACTGTGCTCCTGACCGTATCCTTGGCATCTGCATAGTAATGTCCGCCATGATCGACGCCTCCAGCAATGAAGTATATTCCACGACCCTGAATCTGCCTTCCATGGAAAGCACTCAGATCATTAAATCTCTGAAGACTGCATTCCCGGGATACCCGGTTGATCTTCTCAATGATACCGCCTGCTATTCCTACGCGGAAAAGGTCTATGGCAATATAAAAGAGAAAAATTTTGCTTTTCTCAATTTCGGCCGCGGCATCGGTGCCACCCTTTTCACAGAAGGAAGCATGCTTGGAACTGCCAGTGGTTCCTCTACCCAGTTCGGCCATTATTCCATCGATCCTCACGGTCCGGAATGTATCTGCGGAAATCACGGATGTCTGGAAGTTATGATCTCGGAGCAGGCTCTGAAAAACAGGATCCCGGAATTCGGACAGATTCCATCCTTAAGCGCACTTTCAGAAATCACCTTCTCAGATCTGGGAAAGGCTGCCACCTTCCGCGATCCAACCGCTCTTGCTATGGTAAAGGAGATGGCATGGGAGCTGTCCATCGCCCTGAGTAATCTGATCAGTACCGTAAATCCATCTCTGATCGTTCTTGGCGGAAAGATTCCGGATCTTGGCGAATATTTTCTCAATGAAGTACGGGAAGACCTGAAAAAAACCGGGTTCCGCAGGATGGTAGATAACGTGACTGTCCGTTACTCCCAGCTCCAGAGTGATTCGTTCCTGAACGGAGCCATGAAATACTTTTTTGATATCCACTATTCTTTTACAAATCAGGATCCGACGAATTTTTTTATCGGATGATATAAGGAGGAAGCCATGAAAAAACTGAAAGCTGCTATTGTAGGCTGCGGCCGTATTTCCGTCTCTTATGCGGATGCATTCCATCGTCTCAGCGATGAAGTAGAATTAGCATATGCCGTTGACAAAGATCCAGCTCTTGCCAAAGCCTTTGCAGAGGAATTTAACTGTTCCTGGACTACGGACTTTGATGAGATCCTGGATAAGGATATTGATGTGGTACATCTCTGTCTGCCGCATTTCCTGCACCCGGTCATGGCCATCAAAGCCATGAAAGCCGGCATTAACGTCCTTACCGAAAAGCCCATTGCCACCTGTCTTCAGGATGCAGACAGAATGATCCGTACCGCCGAAGAAACTCATGTAAAGCTGGGCGTTATCTTCCAGACCCGTTACACAAAAAGTGTAGAAAAGCTCCGCGAAATGATCCAGCGGGGTGATTTCGGAAAAATCCTTACCGCACGTTCCTATCTGACCTGGAACCGTCCGCTCGACTATTACAGCGGAAGTGACTGGAAGGGAACATGGGACAAAGAGGGCGGCGGTGTTCTCATCGACCAGGCGATCCACAGCATTGATCGTGTTCGATATATGCTGGATTCCGATGTGGAATGGATCGACGGAAGTGTTCATAATTATGTTCATCATTTTGTAAAAGTGGAGGATGCCGCAGACGCTGCTATCATGTTTAAAAACGGCTGTCTTTACAATCTCTATGCCTGCAACATTTACGGAGCCGATTCCCCGATCAATATTGAACTGATCGGAGAAAAAGGACGCCTGGGTCTTAAGCAGGACATGGGCTATTACGAGCTGGACGGCACCTATGCCGAGATCCGAAACACTTATGAGACCACAAATGTGGGCCCTGATTACTGGGGAAGCAGCCATCACCTGCAGATCCGTGACTTCTACCGTTCTGTCCGTGAGGATCTTCCTGTTGCCATCGACGGACTGGAAGGCAGAAAAACCCTTGAAATGGTAAAGGGCATCTACCTTTCCTCTGCCAGAAGAGAACGCATCTCTCTCCCCTTTGAGGATGTAACCTACAGTGATCTGAACCAGCCGGTGAAATAACTACGTCACTATTCTGTAACTATAAAAAACGGATGCTTTATCTCCTGCAGCATTTCCACAGGAGGATAAAGCATCCGTTTTTAATATTCTTATATTTATAATGTCATTATAATGTCTTTGAAAGAAACTCTCGAAGTCTCTTATTCTTTGGATTTGCAAAGAATTCCTTAGGAGAATTTTCTTCCTGGATCTTTCCTTCATCAATGAAGAGGACTCTGGTTGCCACCTCGCGGGCAAAGCCCATCTCATGAGTTACCACAACCATGGTCATGCCGGATCTTGCAAGCTCCTGCATCAGTTCCAGGACCTCTCCTACCATCTCCGGATCAAGAGCAGATGTAGGCTCATCAAACAGCATCACGTCCGGGTTCATGGCAAGAGATCTTGCAATGGCGATACGCTGCTTCTGACCGCCGGAAAGCATGTCCGGATAGGAATCTGCCTTATCCGGAAGACCTACTCGCTCCAGAAGCTCCAGTGCCGTTTTTTCAGCCTCTTCCTTACTCATAAGATTCAGAGTCACAGGTGCGAGCATAATGTTCTCTTTTACTGTCTTATGTGGAAAAAGATTAAACTGCTGGAATACCATTCCGATCTTCTGACGATGACGGTTGATATCCACCTTGGAATCTGTGATGTCGGTTCCCTCAAAGAGGATTTTTCCCCCGGTCGGCTCCTCAAGGAGATTCAGGGAACGGAGGAATGTAGATTTACCACAGCCGGATGGTCCGATAATGGCTACTACTTCACCTCTGCGGATCTGTGTGGTGATCCCGTTGAGAACCTGATTGCCGCCATAGGCCTTTTCAAGTCCCTGTACATCCAGAAGCACTTCATTACTTACGCTCATTGGTTCTCAGCCTCCTTTCAAGTCTTCCTACCAGATAGGTAAGGAAGCAAACGATCACAAGATAGATCGCAGCTACTACCAGCAGCGGGAACAGTGCACTGTAGGTCTGGCTTCGGATAATGTCTCCGCCACGGGTCAGATCCATAAGTCCGATATAACCACTGATGGATGTCTCCTTCAAAAGTACGATCAGCTCGTTTCCAAGGGCCGGCAGGATGTTCTTGACCGCCTGCGGAAGAATGATCTTGATCATAGTCTGTGTATAGTTAAGACCCAGGCTCCGTCCTGCCTCAAACTGTCCCTGATCAATAGACATGATACCGGAACGGACGATCTCAGCCACGTATGCAGCAGAGTTCATACCAAAGGCGATAATGGCAACAACTATCTTACCCGGATCTATGGTTGCAAAAATAACATAAAATACGATCAGCAGCTGTACCATCGTTGGGGTGCCACGGATCACAGTCAGATAAACACGACAGATCACATTAAGGATCTTAAGCTTACCTGTCTTATCATGTGTAGAACGGACAATAGCAATGACAAATCCCAGAAAAATACCAAGAAGTACAGCAAAAAAAGTAATGATGATGGTATTTTTCAGACCGGACAAAATGAACTGCCAGCGATTGTCGTCCAGAAAGTTAAACTGAAACTGTTCAATAAGACTCAAAATTTCCACCCTTTCCAAAACTACAGGTTCCGAAATCCGGAAAACATACCCGGATATCCGGAACCTGATCATTCGCTACTGAACCCTGCAACGAATATCTGTTTCTCAGCTTATCCGTTCAGAATCCTCTGATTTCTCTGTGCAAAATTATTTCTTTACAATAACAACCTGCTCTGCAGTTGTGTACGGATCAGTGAAATCAACGCTCTTTTTACGATCCTCTGTTACTGTCATTCCTGCAGCACCGAAATCAGCTTTTCCGGATTTAACAGAATTTACGATCGCATCAAACTCCATATCCTCGACCTTCAGCTCATATCCAAGCTTGTCGCAGACAGCCTGAGCGATATCAACATCAATACCTACGATCTTATCTCCGTCATAGTATTCGTATGGCTGGAAGGTTGCGTTTGTTGCCATGGTAAGAGTTCCCTTGGAGTGATCTGCATCCTTAGGAGTCTCATACGGTGTCTTACCTGCATCATCACCGATGTAGTTATCTCTGATGGAATCCAGAGTTCCGTCATCCTTCAGCTCCTTCAGCGCTTCGTTGAACTCTTTGGTAAGGTCTGCATTATCTTTGGAAAGACAGATTGCATACTCCTCTTTATCAAAAATATCCTCAACGATCTCAAGATCATCGTTTTTCTCAACAAATTTCTTAGCAGGCTCGCTGTCGATCACTACGCAGTCAATCTTACCCTGTTTCAGAGCCATAACAGCGTCATTACCTTTGTTGTATCTCTCTACTGTTGCGTCTTTAACCTCTGTAGCGTCTGCATCACCGGTTGTTCCAAGCTGAACACCGATCTTCTTACCCTCCAGATCATCTGCGCTCTTGATCTCATCTGCTGCAAAAACAGCGGATGTCATAGAAACTGTCATAGCTGCTGCAAGTGCAAGTGCCATAAATTTTCTCTTCATTTTTTCTTCCTCCTGAATTCTATGTACTTTACGTTAACTGTCTCTCTGCTTGTGTCAGTCCAATTCGTAATGTACAGCATAATTATACATCTCCATGCATATTACTTTGTTTTATGATACCATGTTTCTGACAAAATGCAAGCACATAAAATCCATAAATACGAAAATCCACTTCTAATTTACCGGAATTCCACAGGGAAAATTCACTTTTCGATAACAATTGTCCAATATACTATACTATTAAAGGCAACAAATGGAAAAAACCTGCGTGTTTTTTTCATGTGGGTCTTGTGCTCCAACAGAAAAAACAAGTATAATATTCAGAAACAAGAGGAGGTTACTATTATGAAATTCACGAAAATGCACGGCATTGGAAACGATTATGTATATGTAAACTGTTTCGAGGAAACTGTTAAGGATCCGGCCGCAGTGGCAAAATTTGTCAGCGACCGTCATTTTGGCATTGGTTCCGATGGTCTGATCCTGATCCGCCCGTCTGAGATTGCAGACTGCGAGATGGATATGTACAATCTGGACGGCTCTCAGGGTGCCATGTGCGGAAACGGTATCCGCTGCGTTGCCAAATATGTCTATGACCACGGCATTGTGGACAAAACTTCTTTAAGCATCGCCACAAGAAGCGGTATCAAATATGTGGATCTTACTATCCGCGACGGCAAGGCCTCCATGGTAAAAGTCAACATGGGCTCCCCGATCCTCACTGCAAAAGAGATCCCGGTGGTTGCCGAAACCGAGCAGGTGATCGACGCTCCCATCACCGTCGACGGAAAAGAATATCACATGACCGCAGTTTCCATGGGTAATCCTCATGCCATCATCTACGTAGACGATGTGAACAGCCTTGACCTGGAAAAGATCGGCCCGTCCTTTGAAAATCACGTATGCTTCCCGGACAGAGTCAACACTGAGTTTGTTCAGGTGATCGACCGCCACACCGTAAAGATGCGTGTATGGGAGCGTGGCTCCGGAGAAACCCTTGCCTGCGGCACAGGCGCCTGCGCAGTTACGGTAGCTTCCATCCTCAATGACAAGGTTGACGGCAGCAAACCGGTTACTGTACAGCTTCTTGGCGGAGACTTAAACATCTCCTGGGAAAGAGATGAAAACCTTGTATATATGACAGGACCTGCAACTACGGTGTTTGACGGAGAGATCGATCTTGGATTTTTAGGTGAATAAATGAAAAAGGAGGGAGCTTTTCGAAGCTCCCTCCTGCATATTATACTTTTCAGATAAATACCAGAACCCTCTCCACGATAAACACCGCCGCACACGCCAGCAGGGCTACTGTAATCAGGCTTTTTTCCTTATATGCAGCAATAAGTGCTACCAGGAAACCTGCTGCACCGGAGATGATGCTGTCTGTGGCCTTCAGGATGGCCGGGAAGGTCATGGCTGCCAGACAGGCATATGGCACATAATACAGAAAGGACTTGATAAACGGGCTTCTGATCTCGTTTTTTGCAAGAGCAAGGGGCAGCATACGGATGAGATAGGTGACAATTGCCATCACCAGGATATAGAGATATACATTATGACTCATGAACGGCTTCCCCTTTCTCTTCCAGCGGGCAGAAATAAGCTGCCAGGCCTGCTACCAGAAGTGTTGTGATAATGATCATAAATCCGGATGATACCTGTTTTAACACCGGTGTCACCGCAAAAACAGTACTGACTGCCATGGATGCCACAACCACCCCAAGAACCGGTCTGCTCTTTTTGGACGGCGGGATGATGATGGCCAGGAACATTCCGTAAATGGCAACGCTCAACGCACTAAGCATAAAATCCGGCAAAAGGCTTCCGGAGATTCCTCCTGCCAGAGTTCCAAGAGTCCATCCGGGAATTGCCACGCACATGGCTCCGTAATTATAAAATACGCTGACCTTTCCCTCCTGGGCCGCACTGATCCCGAAAATTTCATCGGTGATACCAAAAGCAGCGATGTATTTCAGGATACCGGACTCCTCACGCCGGAATTTCTGGGACAGGGAAAATGACATCAGGCAGTATCTCAGGTTGATGATCAGCTGGGTCATTGCCATCTCCCACATGGAGCCTCCCGCAAAAATAATGTCCAGTCCCGCAAACTGACCGGCCGATGTCAGGTTGGTCAGGGAGATCAGAACTGCCTGCCAGATACGCAAGCCGCCGGCAACAGCCATCATGCCAAAGGTAAAGGATACCGCAAAATATCCAAGAGCGATGGGAACTCCATCCTTCATACCTTTTCTGAAACTTTCTCTTTTCATCGATTTCCTCCATTGTATGTACATTCCGTTATAAAACGCAACTATGAAAAGCACCTTTGCAGGCTTCTCCGATCTGTGCAGCGATCACCAGCGTCTCGTCTTACAGCGATCCAATAAATTAGTGCATCGCTATAGTTCGTTGTACATGTAAATAAGAGCGTGTCCGGAAACTTTTCTGCTTCCTGACACGCCCCTTTATTGTAGCATTGCCATATCAAAACTTCAATACTTCACAGCAAACACAGCTGTGCTTTTTCACCGATTTTATGCTTTTTCCACTATTTTATAGTAAGATCTGGCTGTCATGGAGTAGATCAGTCCATAGACCAGCGCAAAGGCCAGAACCGTTCCCGCAGTGCAGCCCACGTACAATTTTGTATTGGCCATTCCGAACAGCAGCAGGAGCCGGCGGATCAGCGGAAATGCCATGGAAATATGCACCATTGCCATCACAAGCGGGATAAAAAATACCAGAAGGATCTGTCTGCGGATAGCTCCTTTCACCTCTCTGCGGCTCATACCTACTTTCTGCATGATCTGGAACCTTCCCTGATCTTCGTAGCCCTCTGAGATCTGTTTGTAGTAAATGATCATCGCCGTTCCCATAAGGAACAGTGCTCCCAAAAAGATTCCAATAAACAGGATCGTTCCATTATCTACATAATACGTTTCGTACTCACTCTGGCGGACACCACCGATCACGATGGTATTCTCTGAAAAGCCACCGCTTCTGCAGTAATCTTTCAGTGCCTGATAAACAGCCTGGCCATACCGGATCTTTTCCTCCCCGCTGCCACGGATATCTACACCCAAATGAACTGTGAGATCTTTTCCAGCCTCGTAGGCATCAAGACCTTCATACATCTTTGTCCGAAGCCCGTCAATATACTCGAAATCGGAATCCGTCACAACAATTGCCGCCATATTGGATACCAGATTGTTCATGGCACTTAAAGGTGCTTTTTCCAGCCATTTTTTTACTGCAAAATCCCGGTCATCAATTTTTAATATGTCTTTTTCCTTTTCAGACGGATACCAGGCAAAGATCTCGCCGTCGTGAAGATCTGTTTTTTCACCGGTAAGTTTCTCATACTCAGACTGACGGATCGTATACAGATCTACGGATTTTCCATCTTCTGAGTAACTGTAAGCCTGTCCGATCATAATACCGTTTTTTTCCTGCCTGCAGCCGATCTCGAGATAAGTTTCGTCCACTGTTTTTTCTGCCGGCACCTGATCATTTTTGATTGCCTGTGCAAAAACTTTCTGAATCTGTTCACTCTGTTCCTGGCTGATGCCCGAAATCCTGGCATCCGTATCAAAAGGATACCGGTTCACCATGATGTCACCCATTCCAAAATACAGCGACACAGTCATAGAAAGAAGCAGGAGCACTCCTGTACTTAAAATACAGATGCTGGCCAGGCCTGCCGCATTTTGTTTCATACGATAGATCATGCCGGAGACACTGATAAAGTTGCCGGTTTTATAGTAGAACTTTTTGTTCTTTCGCAAAAGTTTCAGGATTACAATGCTTCCTGCGGTAAAAAGAAGATACGTTCCTGCCATGACCAGGATTACCGCCAGAAGAAAAATAAAAATCGCCTGGATCGGAGATTCCGTGGTTACTGCCAGATAATATCCCACTCCAAGAGAAATCATCCCCAGAAGTGCCATGAGCCATTTTGCCCGGGGCTCCTTCTCTCCTGTGTTTCCGCCTTTCAGAAGTTCTACCGGATTATTCATTCTTACTCTGGTAAGATTCAGTGCCAGAATAACAAGAAAAATCCCTCCAAATCCTGCGATGCAAAACAGGATTCCTGTAATGGAAACATAAAATCCCAGCACTGCCGGAACATGAAGAAAACGGAAAAGCAAAAGCAGGGAGAGCTTGCTTCCAAGGATGCCAATCCCGATCCCTGCCGTCAGAGAAAGCAGCGAAGTCATGCTTGTTTCCAGAAACATCACTTTTCCGATATGGCCTTTTTCCAGTCCCAGAATGTTGTAAAGCCCGATTTCTTTCTGTCTGTGTTTCATGAGAAAACTGTTGCTGTAGATCAGAAAGATAACGCAGAAAATTCCAACAACCACTTCACCGGTTCCTACGATCATCCTCACTTCTGCTGCCTGGGGCACTGCTTTCTCCAATGTGGGACAGTCCCGCAGAAATTCCATCATATACATCATGGCAATGCAGAAAATGCAGGTAAGCATATAGGGAACATAGGTGCTCCGGTTATTCCGGATGTTCTGCACTGCCAGTTTTCCAAACATTCCTTTACGCATAGGTCTCACCGCCTGTCGTAAGGATCGTCAGGGTATCTGCAATCATCTGGTACATTTCCTGTCTTGTTTTTGTGCCACGGTAGATCTGGTGGAACACTTCGCCATCCTTGATAAAAAGTACTCTGGATGCGTGGCTGGCGGCCTGCGCGCTGTGAGTTACCATGAGAATGGTCTGGCCTTCCCGATTTACCTCATTGAACATGGAAAGAAGATCGGAGGCTGCACGGGAATCCAGGGCTCCGGTCGGTTCGTCCGCAAGGATCAGCTTCGGATCTGTGATCAGTGCCCTTGCAACTGCTGCTCTCTGCTTCTGTCCGCCGGAAACCTCGTAGGGGAATTTTTCCAGAAGCTGGTTGATGTGAAGGGCTTTTGCAATGGGACGGATCTTCTGCTCCATCTCCTGATAATCTTCCCCTGCCAGCACGAGAGGAAGATAAATATTGTCCCGGAGGCTGAAGGTGTCCAGAAGATTGAAATCCTGGAACACGAAGCCTAAGTTCTTCCGACGGAATGCGGAAATTTCTTTTTCTGTCAGGTGAGTAATGCTTTTTCCTTCCAGAAGCACTTCGCCGGATGTGGGGCGGTCCAGGGCTGCCAGAATATTCAGAAGTGTTGTTTTTCCGGAACCGGACTCTCCCATGATCGCCACATATTCTCCTTCTTCCACCGAAAATGTCACATTGAAAAGTGCCTGCACTTTATTTCCGCCGAAGCGGGTGCTGTATATCTTTTTTACATTTGTTACTTCCAGTAATGCCATACGCTAATTCCTTTCTTATCTGTATTTACAGCGATCCAGGGAGTCGTGCATCATGTTCTAAAGCGATCGAACCTGATGTAAGAATTACCCGAAACGCTATGTTATGGTTTCAGTATAAGAAAATTCTCCGGCGGCTGCCATCGAAGTGGCTTACATTTTACGGAGGAAGCTTACATTTGTGTAAGGTTAATACATCTCCAGATCTTTTTTCCACAGGCTCATCCGAACTTCCGTGCCTTTATCCACCTGGGAATCCACAGTGATCTCGTGACCCAGTTTTCTCAGGATCTTCCGGCTTAAATACAGACCGATCCCGGTAGCACGGTTGTCCTCCCGTCCATTGACGCCTGTGTAGCCTTTTTCGAAGATGCGCGGAAGATCCTCCGGCTGGATTCCGATGCCGGAGTCTGCGATGACCAGAGTTGCCGGGGCCGTATTACAAATCCCCGGAGCCGTATTCTGCTTCAAATTTGGATTCTCAGATACCCTGTTTCCACGCTCATCCTCCAGCCAGATTTCAATGCCGCCCGTTCTTGTATATTTCAACGCATTGGAAAGAATCTGTCCAATGACAAAACCAAGCCATTTTTCATCGGTAAGAACGATCGCATCTGTCCCCTCATATGATAACGAAAACTTTTTTGACACAAAGATCCCTGCGTATTTATGGATCTGCTCCCGGATGATCCGATCCAGCGAGCATCGGGTCAGCTTCAGATCGGCGGACATGTCCTCCGTGCGAAGGTAGCCCAACACCATCTCCACATACTGTTCAATGCGAAAAAGCTGTGCCCCGGACTCCCGGTTCTCCTCCGGCTCCTCCCGAAGCAGCAGGCGTAGAGCAAAGATCGGCGTCTTGATCTGATGTGCCCACATAGTGTAGTAATCGGTCATTTCTTCCAGAGAACGCTGCCGTTCTGTCTCCGCACCCATCCGCATGCCGTCCAGTTTCCGGATGATATCCCTGTAAAGAAGCTCCACCTCATCGGTGGTCTCGCCCAGCCGGTCCAGATTAATCTCCGGAGCTTTTTCCACCAGGATTAAGTTCTGCACCTTCTGTCTGTAACAGGCATAACCGTATAAAAAAACGGCAGCTCCTGCTCCCAGCCACAGAACTGCCAGATAGACCGCCGCCTCCAGGGGAAGCTGGTACAGGCAGATCACTGCTGTCGACACAGCCGCCATAAAAACACAGGCGATGAAAAAAATTTTTGTCTGTTTTAAATATGCTCGAAATGATTCCATAAAAACCTCACACCATATATCCAAGACCTTTTCGCGTGATGATAAAATCCACAAGGCCTGCCGCCTCCAGTTTTTTGCGAAGGCGTGTAATGTTTACGGTCAGGGTGTTGTCATCCACAAAGCTGTCACTTTCCCACAGTTTTGTCATAATGGCATCTCTGGATACCGGTTTCCCTGCCTGGGAAAAAAGCAGTTCCAGGATACGCAGTTCATTTCTGGTCAGTTCCGTCTCCTCCCCGTTCCAGGTCAGTGTCGCTCTGGAAAGATTGAGAACCGCGCCTTTATGTTCCAGGACATTTCCCGGGTTTCCGAAGGAATAGGTTCTGCGGAGGATTGCCTGGATCTTGGCCACCAGTACGTCCATATCAAAAGGCTTGGCAATAAAGTCATCGGCTCCACGGCTCATGGCCATGACCATGTTCATGTTATCCGCTGCGGAGGAGATGAAGATCACCGGCACCTGGGAAACCTTTCGGATTTCCTCACACCAGTGAAAGCCATTATAAAATGGAAGTTTCAGATCCAGAAGAACAAGCTGAGGATCTTTCCCCGCAAATTCCTGCAGTATATTGGAAAAATCCTCAGCCAGAAAAACGTCATATCCCCAGGAACTGAGATGCTTTTTCAGAAGATTCGCGATTGTTTCGTCATCTTCTACAATAAAAATACGATACTTCATTCCTGTTTGTCCCTTTTATGCGATTGATTACGCCTCTGCTTCTCCATCCGGATCTACCAGGCGGTTCAGAACCTGGAATCCATTGTTACGGAGAACACTCTCTGCAACCAGAAGATCCTCACAGTGCATGATCGCTACCGGAACTTTCAGGCCTCTGTGGAAGAAGGTGTAGATGTAATGAAGGTTTACGTTGCTGTCGCCCATGACACTAAGAAGCTTGTCTAACCCACCGATCTCATCCTGAAGGTCTACCAGGATAGCCTGTGTGATACGAGTCATGTATCCATGCTCAGCCATGATCTCATCTGCTCTTTCCGGATTGTCGCATACCATACGGAAGTTTGCAAACTCCGGTGCGTCAAAGCAGCCGAAACCGTAGATATCGATCTGATTCTCTGCAAGAATCTTTGTAACTTTCTGAAGACTGCCTGGAGTGTTTTCTACGAAGACGATGTTCTGTTTTACCATAATAATTTTCCTCTTTTCTGTTATTCTTTTTTATTTTCTTTTTTTATTTTAGCATGAAATTTGGTGGAAGTGAATCCCTTCCCCAGCGGGGCCCTTCCGGGATGGAGCGTTTTGCGTATACATTCATACATTAAAGCGTAACGCTTTTAATCATTAAATTCAGGTATAAGTATACCCATCTCGACATGAAATGTCAACCATCTTTTCCAGGCCCCAAATCTCAAACATAAAATATCATAACATAAAATTCCCAATATAAAAAAGGCCAGACACACATCCAACAGACATGCGTCCAGCCATCCATTTTTTACTTACAGTTATTTTGGCAAAAAACTCAATCCAACTCTTCGTCTACATACTTCTGTATATTAGAAGCATTCACATACTTCCTAACCTTCGCCCCGTCAGTAATGACAAGCGTCGGGGCCTGACGGATCCCATACTGCTTGACAAGCTCGGGATTCTGCTCAGCATCGATAATCTCCAGCTCTTCGCCTTCCAGCATTTTCTTTGCCATACGGCAGTTCGGACAAGTGCTAGTCGTAAAAAGATATTTATGAGATTCCACAGGCTGGATCTCCACCTCGTCACCCTTCATGGTCATCACACTGGTATGGACCTTTTTCAGATGGGAATGGGTAATATCATAGAGGGTACGGTTCTTGTACTCCTGGGTCTTACCATCGTTCCAGTTCTGTACAGGACGGTAATATCCTGTGATACGGCTGTAAACCTCAGCCTTCTTTCCACATTTCGGGCAGGTGAAATGCTCGCCGCTGATGTAGCCATGCTCCTGACATACGGAATAGGTCGGTGAGATGGTGTAATAGGGCAGGCGATAATTCTCTGCGATCTTACGTACCAGCGCTGCCGCTGCCTTCCAGTCCGGAAGCTTCTCCCCAAGGAATGCATGGAATACGGTTCCTGAAGTATACAGAGTCTGCAGATCGTCCTGAATATCCAGTGCGTCAAAAATATCCGCAGTGTAATCAACCGGCAGATGAGAGCTGTTTGTGTAATACGGAGTGTCGCCCTCTTTTCCCGCTGTTTTGATATCCGGATAACGGCTTCTGTCGTGTTTGGCAAGACGGTATGCAGTGGACTCTGCCGGTGTTGCCTCCAGGTTGAAAAGCTCTCCCGGATACTGCTCCTGATAGTCTGAAAGACGGCTTCTCATATGCTCCAGAACCTCTTTTGTAAACTTCTGGGTTTCCGGATCTGTCATGTCTTTTTTCAGCCAGCAGGCATTTAAGCCCGCTTCGTTCATTCCCACAAGACCGATGGTGGAAAAATGATTGTCAAAGCTTCCAAGATATCTCTTCGTGTACGGATACAGTCCCTCCTCCAGAAGCCTGCTGATCACATCTCTCTTGATATGAAGAGATCTTGCAGAGATATCCATCATGTGGTCCAGGCGCTGATAAAATTCCTTCGGCGTTCTGGAAAGATATGCGATACGCGGCATATTGATGGTAACAACGCCTACAGAACCTGTACTCTCACCGGAGCCAAAGAATCCACCACTCTTTTTGCGGAGCTCACGGAGATCCAGACGGAGGCGGCAGCACATGCTGCGGATGTCGCTTGGCTTCATATCACTGTTGATATAATTGGAAAAATACGGAGTACCGTACTTGGAAGTCATCTCAAAGAGAAGACGGTTGTTCTCGGTATCAGACCAGTCGAATTCCTTTGTGATGGAATAGGTCGGGATCGGATACTGGAATCCACGTCCGTTGGCATCTCCCTCGATCATGGTCTCGATAAATGCCTTGTTGACCATATCCATTTCTTTCTTACAGTCCTTATATTTGAAATCCATGTCCTTGCCGCCTACGATAGCCGGAAGCTCTGCAAGGTCGTCCGGAACGGTCCAGTCCAGTGTAATGTTGGAAAATGGTGCCTGAGTGCCCCAGCGGCTTGGAGTATTTACGCCATATACAAAGGACTCAATGCATTTCTTAACCTCCGGATAGGAAAGGTTGTCTGCCTTTACAAAAGGTGCCAGATAAGTATCAAAGGATGAAAATGCCTGTGCGCCCGCCCACTCGTTCTGCATGATACCCAGGAAATTCACCATCTGGTTGCAGAGTACACTTAAATGTTTTGCAGGTGCAGAAGTGATCTTACCCTCAATACCACCAAGTCCCTCTCGGATCAGCTGCTTCAGGGACCAGCCTGCACAGTAACCGGTCAGCATGGACAGATCATGGATATGGATATCTGCATTTCTGTGTGCATCTGCGATCTCGTTGTCGTAAATCTCAGACAGCCAGTAGTTTGCGGTAACTGCTCCGGAGTTGCTTAAGATCAGACCTCCTACAGAATAAGTAACCGTTGAGTTCTCCTTTACACGCCAGTCCTCAACCTTTACATAGCTGTTTACGATTTCTTTATAGTCAAGGATGGTGGATTTCATATTGCGGATCTTCTCACGCTGCTTACGATAAAGGATATACGCCTTGGCAACATCAGAATATCCGGCCTGGATCAGTACGTTCTCCACACTGTCCTGGATATCCTCAACAGAAATCCGGTTGTTCTCGATCTTATTCTGAAAATCCGCTGTAACACGAAGTCCCAGAAGATCAATCATATCCGAACTGTAATTCTTACCTTTGGCATCAAATGCCTTATCAATTGCCGCAGTGATCTTCCCCATTTTAAATTCGTCTAATTCACCGTCTCTTTTTACTACCTGAAACATAAGAAAATGCCTCCCTCATGCATTTATTTATAAGCGGATATTCCATTCCGCCTCACTTGCCTGCTTACGAACACACTCCGTTTCACGATCTGTGTTCAAAACGCTGTAGGCTTATTGTATCAGACACGCCTCTTTGCGTCAACACAAAAAGCACCATATATAGTGCCCGTTTTGTTCACGGTACTATATATGGTACTGAGTAGATATTTTAACATTATGTGACTTTCGGATAGATTTCCCGCGGAACTCTTGCTTTTACAGCAATCCCTCCTTCGGTATACTCTTCCGAAAGAAGCTGTCCATACTCACGGATCAGCTGGATCTGACCGGCCTCCGAATAAGGAAAAAGCCGTTCCATATAAATCTGTCCTTCTGCCAGTATCTCAGAAAGAAGCTGCTTAAATTCCTCAAGCCCCTCTCCTGTCCGTGCGGAAATCTTTAGCGTATGGTCTGCTCGGAGATCCCGAAAGCTCTCCCCGGAAACACGGTCCTGCTTGTTAAAAAGTGTGATCGTCTTTTTTCCAAGGGCACCAAGCTCTTTCAGGGTTTCATATACGATATGCATCTGCATCTCCGCCTGAGGATTGGATGCATCTACCACATGAATGATATAATCCGCATATTTGGCTTCCTCCAGGGTACTCTTGAAGGCTTCCACCAGATTGTGGGGAAGCTTGCGGATAAAGCCTACGGTATCCGTAAGAAGAAGCTGCTGTCCGTCATCCAGTGTCAGAAGACGGGTAGTCGGATCCAGTGTGGCAAACAGCTTATCCTCCGAAAGCACCGAAGCGCCTGTCAGTGTATTCAGAAGTGTTGACTTTCCTGCATTGGTATAGCCAACAATGGCTGCTGTCTTCAGATTTCCCACAGCTCTTCTGGAACGGATCAGCTCTCTGTGCTTTTCTACCTGGGAAAGCTCCTGCTTCAGTGCGGATATCCTGTTCCGGATCAGACGACGGTCTGTCTCCAGCTTTTTCTCACCAGGGCCTCTGGTTCCGATTCCTCCTCCAAGTCGCGAAAGAGAAGAACGTAGTCCCACAAGACGTGCAGACCGGTAACGAAGCTGTGCAAGCTCTACCTGGATCTTGCCTTCACTTGTGACGGCACGCTTCGCAAAAATGTCAAGGATCAGCAGGGTACGATCCATAACCTTGCACTCCAGCTCCCGCTCCAGATTATTCATCTGGGCAGGAGAAAGCTCATCGTCACAGATCACACCATTGGCATCCAGGGCATAGAGAAGACCTTTTACCTCTTCGATCTTGCCTTTTCCGATATAGGTGCCCGGATGTACGGCCTCACGATTCTGAATGATCCTGCCTGCAACCGCCGCACCTGCCGTAGCCGCAAGTTCTCCAAGCTCATCCAGGGATTCCTCCATGTCATCCCCCCGATCTGCCTGGACACCGATCAGGATAACCCTGTCCTGTATTTCCTCAAAATATTCCATATCAGCCCTCCGAAGACGTTCTGGTTTTCAGGAAAGCCCGCTCTTTTTTTGCAGCGGAATCTTCAGGGAACATCTCAATATATTCCTGGACCTTGGTCAGTGCAGTAGCAAAATCCAGCTTTTTTTCATAGGCTACGATCTCATTGAACAGAAGACTCTGCATCTCGTCTGTGGTAGCTGTCGGAAGGCCTTTTGTGATGTTATCAAGAGCGGAATCATAATCTCCGCTTCGGATATCGCACAGTGCCAGACCATTATAGCCCTTGGCGGAATCACCCACTGCGGAAATATACTGCTTGTACATTGCCTGAGCATTTTCCACATCATCCTGGGCCAGATATACCATTCCCAGAAGAAGCAATGCTTCCGTATTATCCTTCTTGGTTGCTTCCAGAAGCTCTTTTTTTGCGTTGCTGTAGTCTTCCATATAGTAGTAGACACGGCCTCTGTCACAGTGGTCCTGGGCATCCTTGGCCTCAGAAGAAAGAGCAGCTTCCAGATATCTGGTTCCGTCCGCTTCCATATCCTTGTCCAGATATGCCTCATAGATCTCGATTGCCATATCATAGGTGGAATCTTCTCCATAGGCCTGTTTGAAGTTAGATGCGGCTTCTTCGTAGGAATCCATGGCAAGGGCAACCTTTCCGGTGAGAAAATAACTGCCTGCATCCATGGAAAAATCTTCTCCAAGTGTCTGGCAGTCTGCCATGGCATCCTCGTATTTTCCAGACTTCAGCTCTGCAGTAGCCCGGTAGGACAGGATATCCTTACGAAGGCTTTTGCTTACTTTATCGCAGTTCAGAGCTTCCGTGAAGCTATTCACCGCATCCTCATATTTGCCAAGACGCAGGCTTGCGATACCTGCCCCGCGATAGGACTGTGCCAGCTTCACTCCGTTCTGGATAGAGCTCTGGTACTCCTCCAGGGCATACTTGTAGCTTCCCTGGGAAAGATCCTTTCCGGCCTGTTCATATATTTTTGTTTTTTCACTGCCACAGCCGCCCAGAAGCAAGGCTCCTGTAACGGCTGCAAGAATCAATACGGTCTTTGTTTTTTTCATGGAATTCCTTATTCTACAACAAGCCCTTCGGCTTCCATCACATCAACAACACTATCTACATATTTATGGCAGAGATCATCCGTTCCTGCTTCTACCATAACACGGATCAGCGGCTCTGTACCACTCTCACGTACCAGGATACGTCCGTCATCGCCAAGTGCCTCTGCGGCTGCCTCAATGGCTGTTTTTACCTTTTCGTTCTCCAGTGCTGTTTTCTTGTCGGAAACACGCACATTCCGGAGAAGCTGCGGATAAACCTTCATCTCCTTTGCAAGGTCGCAGAGTGTGGACTTCTGATCCACACATGCCTCCATGATCATAAGAGAAGTCAGGATCCCGTCACCGGTAGCGGAATAGCGGCTAAAGATGATATGTCCGGACTGTTCACCACCGATACTGTAATTGTTTTCCATCATGTTCTCGGCAACGTATTTGTCACCAACTGCAGTCTGCTCATAGTCGATGCCTTCACGCTCCAGAGACTTGTAAAGACCAAGATTGGACATAACGGTTGTTACAACTGTATTTCCGTTGAGCTGGCCTTTCTCTCTTAAATATTTGCCGCACACATACATGATCTTATCACCGTCAATGATGTTTCCGCGGTGGTCTACGGCGATACAGCGGTCTGCATCACCATCATATGCAAAACCGATATCTAGGCCTTTATCTACCACGAACTGTCTCAGAACTTCAATGTGTGTGGAACCGCAGCCACGGTTGATGTTGGTTCCGTTTGGCTCATTGTTGATCACATAGGTTTTTGCACGAAGTGCGTCAAAAACGCTCTTGGCAATGGCGGATGAGCTTCCGTTGGAGCAATCCAGCCCAACCTTGATATTTTTGAAATCATGGCATGGGATAGAGATCAGATGTCCGATATAACGGTTTCTTCCGGATGCAAAATCCACAGTACAGCCGATATCTTCTCCGGTTGCCAGCGGAAGCTCCTCGATCTCGCCGTCCAGATATGCCTCGATACGTGCTTCAATATCTGCGGAAATCTTCTGTCCGTTCTCATTAAGGACCTTGATCCCATTATCATTAAACGGATTATGGCTTGCGGAAATCATGATACCGCAGTCAAAATCTTCTGTACGTACCACATAGGATACACTTGGAGTTGTGGTCACATGAAGCAGATAGGCATCTGCTCCGGATGCGGTAAGTCCTGCCGCAAGGGCATACTCAAACATGTAACTGCTTCTTCTTGTATCCTTGCCGATCACGATCTTCGCCTTGTGATCTCTGCCGTAATACCAGCCGAGATAACGTCCCACGCGAAATGCATGATCTGCTGTAAGCTTTACATTTGCTTCACCACGAAAACCATCTGTTCCGAAATATTTACCCATAATGTTCTCCTTTATTACTGATACAGTCCTTCCGGATAAACGCCGTCATCTGTAAGTTTTTTGAATGCAGCCTGTACAGATGCCTTATCCTCCTGATAGGTAACACCGAACCACTCGTCCTTTGTCTCAAGAACATCTACCGCTGCTTTTCCGGAATGGATCAGCTGGTCGATAAGCTCAGGAAGAAGATACTCTTTTTTGATGTCTCCCTCTTTGATCCCGCCAAGGAACTCAACGAAGCCTTTCTCAAGGATCTCCATAAATTCCGGTGTCAGTCCCCACATATTCATGGAAACAAGGCTCTTTGTATCCAGTGTTTCTGCTGTACCATCGTCATTTCTTGTCTCTGCGCCGTCTGCTGTCTTGAAGATGTTATGTGTCTCTGTAACGCCCACAAGCTTGCCATCCTCAATATGGCACACTCCTCTTGTGACGCTTCCGTTGTCACTTAATGTATTTCCAAGGCGGAAACCTGCCATGCAGATGTGCATCGGGCCATCCTGCGGATGATCCTGTACCAGGTAGTCATGTACCTTTACGTAGGCTTCTTTTCCGTAGTAGTCATCTGCATTGATCACAGCGAATGGCTCGGAAAGGACTTTCTTTGCTGCCAGTACAGCGTGTCCGGTTCCCCATGGCTTGGTACGGTCCGCCGGTTTTGTAAAATTGCCCGGAAGATCGTCGATCTCCTGGAATGCATAAGCAACTTCTGTAATGTTGGAGATACGGTCTCCGATCACTTTTTTGAATTCATCTTCAAGGTCTTTGCGGATGATAAATACGACCTTGTTGAATCCTGCCTCCAGTGCATCATGGATGGAATAGTCCATAATGATCTCGCCCTTCGGGCCTACCGGTGCAAGCTGCTTGATTCCTTTTCCAAAACGGCTGCCGATACCGGCTGCCATGATCACCAGTGCTGTCTTTTTCATTTTCGTTTCCTCCTGATTTATTATAATTTTTTGAACTCTGTAGCTGTAATCAGCGCTTACTCCTGGTCATTCAGCTTTGTCAGCTTTACTGCCTGGTCTGCTGCGATCAGACTGTCAATGATCTCATCCAGATCTCCGTTAAGGATATTCTCAAGACGATGAAGGGTAAGCTTGATCCTGTGGTCTGTTACACGTCCCTGAGGGAAGTTATAGGTACGGATCTTCTCGGAGCGGTCACCTGTACCGATCTGGCTTCTCCTTGCCTCTGCCTCAGCGTCATGCTGTTTTGCAAGCTCCATCTCATACAGACGGGAACGGAGCACACGGAGTGCTTTATCCTTATTCTTAAGCTGAGACTTCTCATCCTGGCAGGAAATCACGATTCCTGTAGGGATATGAGTAAGACGTACTGCGGAGTCTGTGGTGTTGACACACTGACCACCGTTTCCGGATGCACGGAACACATCGAATTTACACTCATTGAGATCCAGATGGAAATCAATCTCTTCCGCCTCCGGCATAATGGCTACGGTACAGGTAGAAGTATGGATCCTTCCGCCGGACTCTGTCTCCGGTACTCGCTGTACACGGTGAACACCGCTTTCGTATTTCAGTCTGGAATATGCACCCTCACCCTTGATCATGAAGGTAACCTCCTTAAAGCCGCCGATACCGTTCTCATTGAGGCTGAGCATCTCGGTTTTCCAGCGGCGGGACTCCGCGTATTTCACATACATACGATAAATCTCTGCTGCAAAAAGTGCTGCCTCATCACCGCCTGCACCTCCACGGATCTCAACGATAACGTTCTTACTGTCGTTAGGGTCCTTCGGAAGAAGAAGGATCTTCAGCTCATGCTCCAGCTCCTCCACTCTCTTTTTTGCATCGGAAAGCTCTTCCTTCAGCATTTCACGCATCTCTTCGTCCTTCTCGCTCTCCAGCATGGAAAGACTGTCCTCGATGGTTTCCTTATTTTTCTTATATTCTTTATATGCGTCAACGATTGGCTGCAGGTCGCTCTGCTCCTTCATCAGCTTCTGAAAATGTGCCGGATCGTCGGTTACTCCCGGTTCTCCCAGCTCATTGAGAAGCTCTTCAAAACGTACCAGCAGATCATCCAGTTTATCAAACATGTATTTCCTCCTGTTTCTGTCCAAGCACCACACGGTCAAGGCCCGGCAGATCCTTTACGATCTGAACCCCGGTAAACCCGGCTGCTTTCATCATTGTACTGACTGCCTCACCCTGGGTGCAGCCGATTTCATACAGAAGCCATCCGCCTGGTTTCAGGTACCTTCCGGCCTCTGCTGTGATCTTTCTGTAAAAATAAAGCCCGTCTTCCATTCCGTCAAGAGCCTTCCTCGGATCATGAAGGCGGACTTCTTCCATCAGTGTTTCAATTTCTTCTGTTGCGATATAAGGCGGATTTGAAATAAGGATATCATATTTCCCACTATCTTTTCCACCTTTTTCACAAAAATACGGTGCCGAGAACAGATCGCTTTCCACAAAATCCGCCCGGTTCTCCACCTTTAGAATACCTGCATTCTTTTTTGCCACTTCCAGTGCTTCCGGTGAAACATCCACACCGGTCCCACAGGCATCCTGCCGTTCCAGAAGAAGGCTGAGCAGAATGCAGCCGGAGCCGGTACACATATCCAGGATCTGCGGTTTCTCCAGATTCCTCATGCGGGAAATCGCTTCTTCCACAAGCACCTCTGTATCCTGTCTCGGTACAAGTACACGTTCATCCACACAAAATTCGTATCCCATAAAATATGCACGCCCGGTAATATGCTGCAGCGGGATATGCTGAGCACGTTTTGTGCACAGCGTTCGATAACGTTCTTCTGTTTTAGCATCCAGTCCATCATCCATATGTGCATAATACCATGCTCTTGTAATATCTGCCGTATACTCCAGAAGGAGCCAGGCATCTAACCTGGCTTCTTCGATTGCGGCAGTTTCCAGAAGCTGGATTCCATCTTCCAGAACTTCTTTATATGTCCGCATTTTTTTCCTCATTTTCTTCTGGCTTCCAGCCGAATTCTTCTTTCAGATATTCTCTCCAGTCAAAAACAGCCTCTACTGCTGCAATCGCTACTTCAGCCATATCTGCTGTCGGCTCTTTGGTTGTCAGCTTCTGCATTGCAAGTCCCGGTTTGCTCAAAATATCAGCAAGTCTGCTGTCTGTTCTGCCAGCCCACTGAATAAGTTCAAAAGAAA